>Ga0193716_1001890_pt1 | contig 12002 bp, 9 predicted proteins | sample U2c1metaG_FD_145901 | JGI IMG/M metagenome (GOLD analysis project Ga0193716, IMG submission 145901) | Soil microbial communities from a riparian zone of the East river system, Colorado, United States - U2c1 | ecosystem: Environmental > Terrestrial > Soil > Riparian zone | place: USA: East River...
TGCAACATGGTGCGCTCCACCGGCTCGATCGAGTTCGAAGGCGCAGCCCTGACCGGCCGCTCCACCGAGAACATCGTGCGCCTGGGCATCGCCCATGTGCCACAAGGTCGCGGCACCTTCACCACCATGACGGTGGAGGAGAACCTCCAGCTCGGCGCCATCACGCGCAAGGACTCTGCCGGCATCGTGTCCGACATCGAGCGCATGTATGACCATTTCCCGGTGCTGAAGCAGCGCCACACCCAGCAGGCCGGCACGTTGTCGGGCGGCGAGCAGCAAATGCTCGCGGTCGCCCGCGCCCTGATGCTGCGTCCGCGGCTGATGCTGTTGGACGAGCCGTCCTTCGGCCTCGCCCCGTTGATCGTGCGTGACCTGTTCCGGATTCTCGGCAAGATCAACCGCGAGGACAAGGTCACCATCCTGGTGGTGGAACAGAACGCGCAGCTGGCGCTGGAACTCGCCGATCAGGCTTATGTGATCGAGACCGGCCGTATCGTGATGTCCGGAAACGCCAACGACATCGCCAATAACGAAGACGTCCGTAAATCCTATCTGGGCTATTGAGGAGCGCCGCCATGGAGCTTTTTACCAACCAAGTCCTGGCTGGCATCGCCACGGGTGCGATTTATGCCTGCATGGCGCTCGCCGTCGTCATGATCTACCAGGCGATCGATCATCTCAATTTCGCCCAGGGCGAAATGGCGATGTTCTCGACCTTCACCGCCTGGCAATTGATGCAATGGGGCGTGCCGTACTGGGGCGCATTCGTGCTCACGGTCGCGTTCTCCTTTGCGGGGGGCATCATCATCGAGCGGCTGTTGTTCAAGCCGCTGGCGAAGGCGCCGATCCTGACCAATGTCGCCGGCTTCATCGCGCTGTTTGCCATCATCAACAGCGTCGCCGGCCTGATCTGGGACTTCACCATCAAGCAGTTCCCGACGCCGTTCGGCTCCTCGCCGTTTCTCGGCAGCCAGCTGATCTCGACCCATCAGGCCGGCATGATCGGCGTCACGGTGGTGTTGCTGATCCTGCTGTTCATCTTCTTCCGCTTCACCCGGATCGGACTTGCGATGCGCGCCGCCGCGTCATTGCCTGAATCGGCCCGCCTGGTCGGCATCAACACCTCATGGATGATCGCACTGGGCTGGGGCATGGCGGCCGCGATCGGTTCCATCGCCGGCATGCTGATAGCCCCGGTGGTGTTCCTCGAACCGAACATGATGGGCGGCGTCCTGATCTACGGCTTCGCCGCCGCCGTGCTCGGCGGATTGACCAGCCCGTTCGGCGCCGTGATCGGCGGTTTCCTGGTCGGCATCTTCGAAAACCTCGCCGGGACCTACATCCCCGGCATCGGCAATGAATTGAAACTGCCGATCGCGCTGGCGCTTATCATCGTCGTATTGGTCGTGAAGCCGGCAGGCCTGTTTGGCCGCCCCATCGTGAAGCGAGTTTGATCATGAGCACCGTCCAGGAAGTTGTCACCGAAGCCCCCGCCGTCGAGGCCGTTCCCAAGAAGGCCATGACGCTCGGCTACGGAACCTCATTGGTGGTGCTGGCGCTGCTGATCGTGGTGCCGCTGTTCGTGAAGAACTTCATCATCTTCCAGATGACGATGCTGCTGATCTACGCGCTCGCGGTGCTGGCCCTGAACATCCTGACCGGCGGCAGCGGCCAATTTTCGCTGGGCCAGAGCGCGTTCTACGCGGTCGGCGCCTACACGTCGGCGATCCTGATGGAACACGCCAATATCAATTACGCACTAACGCTGCCCCTCTCCGGCATCGTCTGCTTTGGCTTCGGATATTTGTTCGGCAAGCCGGCGCTGCGCCTCTCCGGCGTCTATCTGGCGCTGGCGACGTTCGCGCTGGCGACCGCGATGCCGCAACTGCTCAAGCTCAACGTGTTCGAGCCCTGGACCGGCGGCGTGCAGGGCCTGGTCGTGACCAAGCCCGACGCGCCGTTCGGGCTGCCGATGTCGCAGGACATGTGGCTGTATTATTTCACGCTCGCGGTCTCGATCGCGATCTACATCTTCTCCGTCAATCTGCTGAGATCACGCTCCGGCCGCGCCTTCATGGCGATCCGCGACAACGAGATCGCGGCCTCCGCGATGGGCGTTGACGTCGCGATGTACAAGACGCTGGCGTTCGGCGTCAGCGCCGGCATCACCGGCGTCGCCGGCGCGCTTGGCGCCATCGCGGTGCAGTTTGTCGCACCCGACAGCTACACCATCACGCTGGCGATCTCGCTGTTCCTCGGCATGGTGGTCGGCGGCGTGGGTTGGCTGCCCGGATCGATCGTGGGCTCGGCCTTCATCATCTTCGTGCCGAACATCGCGGAAGGAATCTCCAAGGGCCTGTCAGGCGCCGTGTTCGGCGTGCTGCTGTTCCTCGTCATCTTCCTGCTGCCACATGGCGCCAGGCAGATCGCGGTGGTTGCCCAGAGCCTGATCGGCAAGCTCAAGAAAAGCTAGCATTGCAAATGCCGGGGTTTACCAAACCTCGCAGCGATCCCTTTGGCTAATTTCCGATCCCGGGGGACATCGGTATCAAGGATTCCAGCGTGGGTTCCGATCAGGCGTTCTCTTCACGGACCCGCAACAACGACAAAAACGAAGAGAACTTCCCAAACCAATTCTGAGGAAACATGATGCTTTCTAGACAAAAATTACGTATCGCCGCATTCTCGACGGCGGTCATCGCTTTCGCCTTCACCAACGGCAGTGCCCTCGCCCAGAAGAAATACGACACCGGCGCCACCGATACCGAGATCAAGCTCGGCAACATCATGCCCTATAGCGGTCCGGCTTCGGCTTACGGCGTGATCGGCAAGATCGAGGACGCCTACTTCAAGATGATCAACGAGCAGGGCGGCATCAACGGGCGCAAGATCAATTTCATCAGCTATGACGACAGCTACAGCCCACCGAAAGCCGTCGAGCAGGCGCGCAAGCTGGTGGAAAGCGATGAGGTGCTGTTCCTGTTCGGTCCGCTTGGAACCCCGTCGAACTCGGCGATCCAGAAATACGCCAATTCCAAGAAGGTCCCGCAGCTGTTCGTTGCGACCGGCGCTACCAAATTCGGCGACCCGAAGGACTTTCCCTGGACCATGGGCTGGCAGCCGGCCTACCAGAGCGAAGGCCGGATCTATGCAAAGTATCTCCTGAAGGAGAAACCCGACGCCAAGGTCGCGATCATGTACCAGAACGACGATTTCGGTAAGGACTTGCTGAAAGGCCTCAAGGACGGCCTTGGCGCCAAGGCATCGTCGATGATCGTGGCCGAGGAGAGCTACGAAGTTTCCGAGCCGACCATCGATTCCCATATCGTCAAGCTGAAGTCCTCCGGCGCCGACGTGTATTTCAGCATGACCACGCCGAAATTCGCCGCCCAGAGCATCAAGAAGGTCGCCGAGATCGGCTGGAAGCCGATGTACTTCCAGAGCAATGTCGGCGCTTCCGTGGGCTCGGTGCTGCAACCGGCCGGTTTCGAAAATGCGCAAGGCATTCTGTCCGCGGCTTACGCCAAGGACGGCGCCGACGCGCAGTGGGACAATGATGAAGGCATGAAGAAGTTCTATGCCTTCCTCGCCAAATACGCGCCCGAGGCCAACAAGGCCGACGGCTCCGTGGTGTTCGGCTACGGCCAGGCCCAGACCGTGGTTCAGGTGCTGAAGCAGGCCGGCGACAATCTGACCCGCGAGAACATCATGAAGCAGGCCGCGAGCCTGAAGGATTTTGCGCCGGACACCTTGCTGCCCGGCGTCAAGATCAGCACCAGCGCAACCGATTTCTATCCGATCGAACAGCTTCAGATGATGCAGTTCAAGGGCCAGAAGTGGGACCTGTTCGGACCCGTCATCAGCGGTGAAATCGGCGGCTAATTAGGTCAGCGACCACGACCTAATCCTCGACTAAATGACGCCCCCTGCGACTTCATCGCAGGGGGCGTTTTGTTGCTGGGGTTCTCGCAAGGGTATTGAATGCGGTCAGGAGCCGCAAAGTGCTCCCAATCAAAAAATGACACACTCACCCGAGATCCCAAGGAGATCATGATGTCCGCACTCCAGTTGCGAATGGGCGCCCTTTCGGCCGCCCTCGCGATTCTTGCTGCCTCCAGCAGCGGCGCGCTTGCGCAGAAGAAATACGACGTCGGCGCCACCGACACCGAAATCAAGATCGGCAACATCATGCCCTACAGCGGGCCTGCGTCCGCCTATGGCGTGATCGGCAAGACCGAAGCCGCATACTTCAAGAAGATAAACGATGCCGGCGGCATCAACGGCCGCAAGATCAATTTCATCAGCTATGACGACGGCTACAGCCCGCCGAAGACGGTCGAGCAGGCGCGCAAGCTGGTGGAAAGCGACGAGGCGCTGTTCATTTTCAATTCGCTCGGCACACCGCCTAATTCCGCTATTCAAAAATACATGAATTCGAAGAAGGTGCCGCAACTGTTCGTCGCGACCGGCGCTACCAAATGGAACAATCCCAAGGAATTTCCGTGGACCATGGGATGGCAACCGAGCTACCAGAGCGAAACGCAGATTTATGCCAAGTATATTCTCAAGGAAAAGCCGAACGCCAAGATCGCGGTACTTTATCAAAATGACGACTATGGCAAAGACTATCTGAAGGGCCTGAAGGATGGCCTCGGCGCCAAAGCCGGCTCGATGATCGTCGCCGAGGAGAGCTATGAGACCACCGAACCCTCCGTCGATGGCCATATCGTCAAGCTGAAATCGACTGGCGCCGATATCTTCGTCAACGTCTCGACACCGAAATTTGCGGCGCAGACCATCAAGAAGATGGCCGAGATCGGGTGGAAGCCGATGCATTTCCTCAACAACGTTTCGGCTTCCGTCGGCAGCGTGATCAAACCCGCGGGCTTTCAAAACGCGCAGGACATCATTTCCGCGGCGTACCTGAAGGACGCCTCGGATCCGCAGTGGAACAACGACACCGGCATGAAGGAATTCGAGGCCTTCCTGGCGAAGGATTTCCCGGAAGGCGACAAGCTCGATCAGGGTACACTCGTGGGCTATAGCGTCGCGCAAACCCTGGTTCAGGTCTTGAAGCAATGCGGCGACAACCTCACCCGCGAAAACATCATGAAACAGGCGGCCGACCTCAAGAATTTCGAGGTCGGGTTGTTGCTGCCTGGCGTCAAAATCAACACCAGCCCAACCGATTTCGCGCCGATTTCCTCGCTTCAACTGATGAAGTTCAATGGCGAGCGGTGGAATCTGTTCGGCGACGTCATCAGCGCGGATGTCGGTGGCTGAGGCCCAGCCTCGACGAGACAGCTCTGATGACCTGATGGAGACCCCCGCACGGCGGTGCGGGGGTTTTCTTTTGCCGAAATCGGATGGATAACCGCCATCCCGAGTTTCGATCCCAGAGCCCGTGAAGCAATGACAGACCGACGCCCTCTCCTGCGCGCCATCTTCGATGCCGCCGTTGCCGCCGCGCATCCCGATGTCGTGCTGTCGGCGCATTTGCGCCCGGTACCGATGGGCCGGGTGATCTGCCTCGCCGCCGGCAAGGGCGCCGCGGCGATGGCCGCGGCCGCGGAGCGCTATTATCTCGACGAGTTCGGGCTTGAGCCATCGCGGCTGTCCGGGATCGCGACCACCCGGCATGGCCATGGCGTACCGACACGACGGATCAGGGTGGTCGAGGCCGGCCATCCGGTTCCCGACGAGGCCGGGCTGAAGGGCGCAGCTGACAGCCTGGAGCTTGCCGCAAGCGCCGAGGCCGGCGATCTCCTGCTGGTGCTGCTATCGGGCGGCGGCTCCGCCAACTGGATCGCGCCGGTGCAAGGCATTTCATTTGCGCAGAAGCAGCAAGTGACGCGGGCGCTGCTGCGCTCGGGGGCGCCGATCGGCGAGATCAACACCGTGCGCAAACACCTGTCGCGCATTAAAGGCGGCCGGCTGGCCCGCGCCGGCCAGCGCGCCGAGATCGTGACATTGGCGATTTCGGACGTTCCGCGCGACGATCCGTCCGCGATCGCCTCGGGGCCGACGGTGCCGGATCCGACCACCCTGGCCGACGCCCGCGCCATCGTCGCGAAATATAATCTGACCATCGACGATGCCGTGCGCCGCGCGCTCGAGGACGGCCAGAACGAGAGCTGCAAGCCCGGCGATGCGGCATTCGCGCACGCTCAATTCGAACTGATCGCGAAGCCGCGTGCCTCGCTCGATGCCGCGATCAAGCTGGCCAAGGATGCCGGCTACGCGATCATCGATCTCGGCGCCGATCTCGAAGGCGAAGCGCGCGACGTCGCGGCCGATCACGCCAAACTCGCGCTGCAGGCGCGCCAGGACGGCAAGCGCGTCGCGATCCTGTCCGGCGGCGAACTGACCGTCACGGTGCGCGGCAACGGCCGCGGCGGCCCCAATCAGGAATATGCGCTGGCGCTGGCGAGCCTGCTCCAGGACACACCTGACATTTCAGCCCTCGCCGCCGACACCGACGGCGCCGACGGCGGCGCCGGCAGCGCCACCGACCCGGCCGGCGCGATGATCGACCAGGCGACCTTTGCCAGGATGAAATCGCTCGGCCTCGACCCCCAAGCCTATCTCGCCAACAACGACGCTTCCGCGTTTTTCGAGGCTACCGGCGATTTGCTGCTGACCGGGCCGACGCTGACCAACGTCAACGACGTCAGGGCGATTTTGGTGGATTGAAGCGCAGGCCTCATGGTGAGGAGCGCGCCCTTGCGCGCGTCTCGAACCATGAGAGAGGATTGCCGCTGTGGCCCCCCTCGAGACGGCGCTTCGCGCCTCCTCAGGATGAGGGCTGCCGCTAAAACTCTCTCGCGATCGTCGCCAGCATCTCCAGCAGCGCGGCGCGGTTGACCGGGCCCAGCAACTCATTGAGCCGCGCCTCATGCTTGCTGGCGACGAGTTTTTTCGCGCGCGCCAGCACCGCGCGGCCCTTGTCGGTCAGCACCAAAATGTGGGAACGGCGATCGTTGGTCGAGCGGATCCGCGCGCACAGATCGCGGCTCTCCAGCCCGTCGAGCATCGCCACGAAATTCGGCCTGAGGATGCCGAGCGTGTTGGCGATTTCGGTCTGGTTGCGCCCCGGATTCTTGTCGAGCAGCAGCAGCACCGAGAATTGCGCCGGCGTCAGTTGCAGCGTCGAGACGGTGCGCAGGAAGTCCTCGAACACTTTTAGCTGCGCACGCTTGAGCGAATAGCCGAGCAGCTCGGACAATTCGCCCATCTGCAATTCGGAGGTCTCGGCCGCGCCCTCGGCCCGTTCCTTGCGGGCGGAACGTGGCGCCCGGGCGGAGTCGACGGCGGTCTTGGAAACAGTCATCGCTCGAGGCTCGCAATCTCTATAGATTGGATCAGTCGAAAGCCCTTGCAATGACAGCCCGGGCCTTGAGATTATATTTGATAATTGTTATCCACCATATCAAATATCAGCGGGCTTTTTCAACTGCTGTTATGGGGCGATCGGCCGGCCTCTACAGGGCGCGGTCGGCCAAACGTATTTGGGGTGGGCCGTCTTGAGGGGGAGCGTCCGGTCTTGAACACGACGATCATGCTGTTCCTGGTGCAGGACGGCATTACCAACGGCGCGATCTACGCGCTGCTCGGCCTGGCGCTGGTGCTGGTGTTCGCGGTCACGCGGGTGATCCTGATTCCGCAGGGCGAGTTCGTCACCTATGGCGCGCTGACCTACGCCTCGCTGTCGGCGGGCCAGTTCCCGGGCACCGCGCGGCTGGCGCTGGCGATGGGGATCGTGGCGTTTGGTTTCGACCTCTATGTCGGCCGCAGGTCGCTGCACCGGCGGCTGGTCGGGCGCGCGCTCGCGGTCAATATCGTCCTGCCCGCGATCGTGTTCGCGCTGACCTATGCGCTCGCCGGCCACCCCAACGGCGTCGCCGTCAGCATCGCGCTGTCGCTGATGATCGTGGCGATGATCGGGCTGTTTCTCTATCGCATCGCGTTCCAGCCGATCGCGCACACTTCGGTGCTGGTGCTGCTGATTGCCTCGGTCGGCTGCCATCTCGCGATGCAGGGCTTCGGGCTGGTGTTTTTCGGCGCCGAAGGTCAGCGCGGCCCGACGCTGTCGAACGCGGCCTTCACCATCGGCCCATTACGTTTTACCGGCCAGAGCATCGCGGTCTATGTTATCACCATCGCGTTCATCGTCGGGCTTTGGCTGTTTTTCGGCTTCACACTGACCGGCAAGGCGCTGCGCGCCACCGCGATCAACCGCCTCGGCGCGCGGCTGGTCGGGATCCGGACCACGCTGGCGGGACAGCTCGCCTTCCTGATGGCCGCAATGATCGGCGCGGTGTCGGGCATCCTGATCGTGCCGATCACGACATTGTATTACGACACCGGATTCCTGATTGGCCTGAAGGGCTTTGTCGCAGCGATCATCGGCGGCCTCGTGAGCTATCCCCTGACCGCAATTGCGGCGCTCGTGGTCGGCACCGTGGAAGCGTTCTCGTCGTTCTATGCCAGCGACTTCAAGGAGGTCATCGTGTTCACGCTGATCCTTCCGGTCCTCGTGCTGCGGTCACTTGCCGTGCCCGAGGTCGAGGAAGAGAAGGATTGATCGCGATGCCGCAGCGATGGCCCATCGTCGTATTCGCGCTGGTGATGGCGGCGATCCCGTTCATCCCGGGCATGCCGCCGTTCTGGATCGTGTTGCTGGACAATATCGGCTTGTCGGCGCTGGTGGCGATGGGGCTGGTGCTGCTGACCGGCGTCGGGGGCCTCACCTCATTCGGCCAGGCCGCGTTCTGCGGTTTCGGCGCCTACACCACGGCGGTACTCACCACGGCCTATGGCCTGTCGCCGTGGCTGACCTTGCCGCTGTCGCTATTGGTCAGCGGCATCGCCGCGGTCGTGCTTGGCCTCGTCACGGTGCGGCTGTCGGGCCATTACCTGCCGCTCGGCACCATCGCCTGGGGCATTGGGCTGTTTTATCTGTTCAGCAAGCTCGAATTCCTCGGCCGCAATGACGGGATCTCCGCGATCCCGCCGCTGTCAATCGGCTCGTTCAAGATGATCGATCCCGGCACGATTTATTTCGCAATCTGGATCGCGGTCGTGATCAGCGCGCTGTTGACGATGAACCTGCTGGACTCCCGCACCGGCCGCGCGATCCGCGCGCTGCGGCGCGGCCATGTCGCGGCCGAAGCGTTCGGGGTCCATACGCCGCGCGCGAAACTCCTGGTGTTCATCTATGCCGCGGTGCTGGCCGGACTATCCGGCTGGCTCTATGCGCATTTCGTCCGGGCCGCCAACCCGACGCCGTTCGGCGCGCAGGCCGGCATCGAATATCTGTTCATCGCGGTGGTCGGCGGCGCCGGCTATGTCTGGGGCGGCGTGCTCGGCGCCGCCATTGTCGTGATCCTGAAGGAAGTGCTGCAGAGCTATTTGCCACTTTTGTTCGGCGGCTCCAGCCAGCTCGAGACCATCGTGTTCGGCATCCTGCTGGTGACGCTGCTGCAGCTGGCGCCGACCGGCGTCTGGCCGTGGCTGATGGCGCGGTTGCCGTTCAAGCCCGGCCGCAAGCGCCCCGACACCTCGCTGACCCTGCCGGCGCGCCCGCGCGCGGCGTCGATGCCTTCGGTGCTGCTGCAGATCGACAATGCGCGCAAGCAATTCGGCGGCGTGATCGCGGTCAATGACGTCTCGTTCGACGTCCAGGCCCGCGAAATCGTGGCGCTGATCGGCCCCAACGGCGCCGGCAAGAGCACGACCTTCAATCTCATCACCGGCGTGCTGGCCGCCTCCAGCGGCAGGATTTCGGTGCTCGGCAAAAGCATCGACAACGCCCCGCCGCAGGAAATCGTCAAGCTCGGCATCAGCAGAACCTTCCAGCATGTCAAACTGGTGCCCGACATGACCGTGCTGGAGAACGTCGCGATCGGCGCGCATCTGCGCGGCCAGAGCGGCGCCATCGCCAGCATGTTCCGGCTCGATCGCGCCGATGAAGCGCGATTGCTGGCGGAAGCGACCCGCCAGATCGAGCGCGTCGGACTGGGCGACCAGATCAACCAGCTCGCAGGCAGTCTCTCGCTCGGCCAGCAGCGCATCGTCGAGATTGCGCGTGCGCTTTGCGTCGACCCGATGTTGCTGCTGCTCGACGAACCGGCCGCGGGATTGCGGCACATGGAAAAGCAGCAGCTCGCCGGCCTGCTGCGCCAGTTGCGCGACGGCGGCATGTCGGTGCTGCTGGTCGAACATGACATGGGCTTCGTGATGGATCTCGCCGACCGCATCGTGGTGCTCGATTTCGGCACCAAGATCGCCGAGGGCACGCCGGCCGCGATCAAGACCAATCCCGATGTGATCAAGGCCTATCTGGGAGCGGTGGCATGACTCCTGACATGACCGCGCTGTTGAGCGTTTCCGATGTCCATGTCGCCTACGGCAAGGTCGAGGCGGTCCGCGCGGTATCGCTCGACGTCGCCGACAATGAGATCGTCACCATCATTGGCGCTAATGGCGCCGGCAAGACCACGCTGCTGAATGCCATCATGGGCATCCTGCCGTTGAAGGGCAGCGCGCGCTTTGCCGGGCAGGACATGGCGCGGCTCGAGATCGAGGACCGCGTCGCCGCGGGCCTTAGCCTGGTGCCGGAACATCGCGAATTGTTCGCGACCATGAATGTCGAAGACAATCTGCAGCTCGGCGCCTTCCGGATCGCCAAGGCCGCCACCGCAACCGCGTTCGAACGGGTCTATACTTTGTTTCCGCGGCTGAAGGAGCGCCGCAAGCAATTGGCCGGCACACTCTCGGGCGGCGAACAGCAGATGCTGGCGATGGGCCGCGCCTTGATGGGGGCGCCCAGACTGTTGATGCTGGACGAACCGAGTCTCGGATTGGCGCCGATCATCGTCGCGGACATTTTCCGCACCATCGGCGAATTGCGTACCAGCGGCGTCTCGGTGCTGCTGGTCGAGCAGAACGCGCAAGCAGCACTTCAGATCGCCGACCGTGCCTATGTGATGGAACTCGGCGAATTCATCCTCGATGGCCCGGCGAAAGATATCGCCTCCAACCAGCGCGTCGCCGCGAGCTATCTCGGCTTCCAGCACGAAGGCGCCAGCGCGATTTAGGCCGGGAGCCGCAAATCGGTCTTCCGGCACCGCCGTCGCTAATGGAATCTTAAGCATACTATCAATTCCGTCCGCCGGTTGCGGATCGAGCAAACATTCTCAACATCGCTGGACCGATATGCTTGCGGCACGATCAATGCTTTTGTCGTACCCCGGGTTGAATGATGGGCGCCTGCGAGTGTTCTGCGGCCGAAAGTTCCGAGTTCCTGCTCGCTGCGCTTGAGCAGGCGAGCGATGCCGTGGTTGTCCTCGACGGAAACCTCCGCGTTATCAATTGCAACGCAGCGGCCGAACTGATCTGGGGGATCCCGCGCGCACAGCTGCTCGGTCGCGAGGCCGGCACGCTTGGGCTCGGTGGTCTGCAGCCGCGTCCGGTTGCGGCACCGGCGTCGGATACGGCGCACGACGGCAATGTTGCCCCTGGGCCCGGCGTCGAGATGACGATACGGCGCCACGATGGCAGCCGTGTCCGGGTGACGCTGTCGGTGTTGCGCGTCGAAGCCGGCGGCCAAAGCAACACCATGATCTTTGCCCGGGACATCACCGCCGAGTTCCTGCGGCGGGAGCGGTTCACATTGCTGTCGCTGGTGGCCGACAAGACCGACCGGGCGGTCGTCATCACCGACCCCGATTTGAAGATCGTCTATGCCAACGCCGCATTCGAAGGAAGGTTCGGATATTCCGTCGAAGAGGCGATGGGACAGCACGCCCATCGATTGCTGGCCGGTCGCTCTACCGATCGCCGGATATTGGCCCGGCTGCAGCGCCGGATCAGCGACGAAAATGGCGGCGACGAGGAAATCCTGCTCTACGACAAGAACGGCGACGAAAGCTGGGTCTCGGCGAGCGTCAGGGCATTCCGCAACAAGCATGGCGGGGTCAAGTATTTCTTCGCGCTGATCC
>Ga0193716_1001891_pt1 | contig 11999 bp, 11 predicted proteins | sample U2c1metaG_FD_145901 | JGI IMG/M metagenome (GOLD analysis project Ga0193716, IMG submission 145901) | Soil microbial communities from a riparian zone of the East river system, Colorado, United States - U2c1 | ecosystem: Environmental > Terrestrial > Soil > Riparian zone | place: USA: East River...
AGACATTTGAGTTCGGGGTTTTGTGTGATTTAAATATGACAGCAGTGATTGACTTGAATACATTGTTCAAGTGTCAACGTTTAGTGAGACATTTGGGTTTTTTTTAATTTTTTGGGCATGAAGTCAATACCATTGTTTGCATGTCAAACTATACATTAGAAGCTCTTCCTATCATCATACAGGTCCACATCAGTCATCTAGATATTCATCTTCAGACTCTTCCACATCCTCCTCTTCAGATTCTTCCACCTATCAGTTTGCTTGGTGGAGTGTGGCTCCAACCTTCGTAACTGATCCGCCATCCGCCGTCCGCCATCCATCATCCATCATCCGTCAAGGGGGACAGAGTAAGGGAGACAACTATGTTGACAAAGTGAGTAGGGGGTTGAGCAATGGTGCTTTGAGCATGGAGGGATGAAGATATGGAGACGAGCATCCATAAGAAACGGATAAACACGTCTAGTTGTAGCCGCTCCCGTAAGAAATGGGGACTGCGGTAACAACTGGAAAGGAAGATAGAAGGGTGGGCACCTTGGGAATATAATAGTTGGGGCGAATGGGCTGTGCAAGTGTACCGGAGCGTGCGGCGATAGACGATGTGTGGGAGTGGTAGGACAAAGGTATGGGGAGCGACTGGCTGTCTGACTCCATGGAAGTGGTGTGACACCGGACTTCCTTTGAGGGCGACGTGATGTCTGACCCAAACCGAAATGGTGGCATGAGAACGATAGGGTGAGAGAGAAGAGAGGGAGGAGGAGGAGGAAGAGAATCAGAGGAGTGGTGGGAGGGCAACATGTGCGTGAAGATGGGGTGGAAAATGAGATTGTAGTGACAAGGGCGACACGACACGCTGTCATACTTCGAAACTGTTTTGTTCTCAGTTGTGATTTTATGTACTTTATTTATGTAATTTGTTTGGGAAGACTATTTATTGGGGATTGGAGAAGGAGACATGTAGGTAGCGGAAGTTACAAGGAGGGAGGTTGCAAGGAGAAGGAAAGAGGATGACAGATCTTGTGATCGAGAGTGGAGATCTGATCGGAGATAGACATCACCCCAGGAAACCAAAGCATTGGTAGACTAAGAATTGGGGACCCACATTCAATTAGGAATAGACGCCACACTGCAGGCACATCACTCGGGTGTCTAGAAATTAACCCCAAAACCAACCCCATCGACATTCACCCCCCCATGTTTTCGGTCCCAATGCCTTTCAACAACCACAAGGTTCAGGAGGATTCCACAGCTGCACCGTTTTGCGCTATGACTGGTACTGTCAGGGAACCGGCCAACCTTCAAAAGCCTCCACCTTCCCCCATCTGAGATTTAGTTACCATACCGGTCGAGAATTCATCCACCAATTTCACGAGTCAGTTGACGAAGCAGCTCACACATGAAATCAGTTCACGTGAATCTGCCTATGGTCTAGCATGTGCCCTTGCAGAGTCAGCTGTGCAGAATGGACACACATTTGTTGCCAAGGAAAATTACGAGGATTATACAGCACAGTCCCCATTCCACCAGGCAGAGAATTGTCGGACTGCAGCTTGGGTAGTTCTGTACCGAGGGACTCTAGGTAGACCCCCATTTCGTGGAAGGGATATGATTGGTCCAGGATCGAAAATATGTCTTTTGATACAGCACTCGCCTTGCGTTATACCGGGTTTGAACAACCCACGTTATATGCTGAGCTGGGTAGACCCATATATCGTGAAGACGGATACCACTTCTTTGGATCGACCCCACACCTTTGTGTAGTCACTGGTTCATTCATTCCCATTTGTCTTGATCGTGTCGTCTCCCTTATTGCTATTCCGGACACACTCATCTATCCTGCTTTCAAATTAAACATTCCAGCGTGTATAGATACGATTGGGCAGCAGGTCAAGGCAGGAGGACATTATGTGTATCCTCCCTTGCGCGAATGGGAAAAGGATCCTGGCTGGAGGCACCCAGAGTGGTATAAGATAGAGCAATGGATGAGGGGTGAAAGGCCGGAACTTCCAGGATTGTGGGCAGAGTGTTTGGAGAGGGCTTAGGTCCTACCTCGACGGGAAATCTGGCTTCATCCCATGGACATGGAGGACTTGGGTATGCCATCATTAATTCCACTCAGCACTGTACACAATGGACGCATTTTTCTCACTAGTCTCTTTTATTTATTTATTTAATTTAATTTGTTGCTTTTCTTCTTTTCTTTTTTACCTTCTTTTACCTTTTCTTTTCCTTCTTCCTATGACTATCTACTAAGCAGGACAATATAGACTACCTAGGATTTGGGAAGGATATGATTATGGAAGGGCATGGAACATGGTAGAAAGTATCAATGGTCACATGACTAGGTATTTGGAGACATGTGACAGAAGGAAGGAAGAAATAGAGAATTATGGAATTCCATGGAAAGTCATGGAAGGTTGAAAGAAAAGAAATTGTATATATATTCACAACTTAGTTACTAATCAAGGAAGCATATTCTTGGCTTCAGACTTTTGTGTTCTTGTGTGTTTTTGTCTAGTTTTCTTCAGGTTTACCAACAGGCTGGTATTCTGGAGAATAGTGCTATGCCCAAAGCATCTTAGGACTGACCAAAGGACGAGTTTTTGCCGTGCAAAGCAACGGCCTTCTTCCAGCAAGTAAACATATTTTAGCATCCGCCTGATCCCACCGGACCACCCACATAATATTGGATATCATGTCCGGCTGACCAATGGATACACTGAGTCAATATTCATTTAGCATCCGCCTGATCCGACCGGACCACCACACAATATTGGATATCCTGTCCGGCTGACCAATGGATACACTAAGTCAATATTCATTTAACATCCGCCTAATCCGACCGGACCACCACACAATATTGGATATCCTATCCGGCTGACCAATGGATACACTGAGTCAATATTCATTTAGCATCCGCCTGATACGACCTGACCACCCACACAATATTGGACATTATGTCCGGCTGACCAATGGATACATTGAGTCAATATTTATTTAGTATCCGCCTGATCCGATGGGACCATCCACACAATATTGGATGTCCTGTCCGGCTGACCAATGAATACACTAAGTCAATATCCATTTATCATTCGCCTAATCCGACCGGACCACTCATCCAATATTGGATATGCCATCCACCTAACCAGTGCATACACCGAGTCAATATTAATTTAGCATTCGCCTAATCTGACAGCACCGTCCACATAATATTTGATATCCTGTCCAGCTGACCAAGGCATACACTGGATGAATATTAACTCAGTATCCGGCTAATCCGACCGGCCCACACAATATTGTATATACTATCTGACTACCCAATGCATACACTGACTGCATATTCGGCCAGTGTCCGCCTGATCCAACACGACGCCAAAACTATATTAAATATACCATCAGGCTAACCGATGAACACACCGAGTCAATATCTACTCATTTTCAGGTTAACCCAATGGCATCATCAGGCAATATTGGATATACTGTCCAGTTGACCGATGCATACACCGGGTAAGTACTAGGTCGGTGTCCGCCTAATCCAACAGGACCAATATACAATATACAATATGCTGTTATGCTAACCGATGGGTATGCTCACCGGATATTCAGTCAGTGTCCGGCGGACCTACAGTGTCACCTCATGAATATTGGATAATAATCATCGGACACGTTACTTACATCTATTAAGTACCATTCCGCCGGCCCGTATAACACATATACCATGTACAATCCGGCAGACGTCCGCTGGGACGTCTTAAACGATATTATGTCATTCTATTATCTACGTATCTAACACGTATTTGGACTGAATGCCCTCTTTCCTGATGTAATGCTGATGCATTCAAGAGACTGCAAGTGTCAAAGGAATGTGTTTACATGTGATTGCAACTCAAGGACTCGTTTTGCCGTGCGGAGAATGGACCCTCTACCAACAAGTATGATGTAGATGACGAAGACATGCATTCCCTTGACTCCGTTGACTCTTAGACCTGAGTCAACTATCTTGTACCCTATCCGTGAATAAAATACGCTGCATTTAACTTGTAGATATTTATGGTTCGATTCATGGTTCAGACCACCAGGAAACCAGAACGGACCATTGAGAACCGGTCCCATGGTCTGGTCCAAAGATCGGCACTTTGTCAGAACCGAACCGAGGGTCCAGTTCTTAGCTCCGCTAATATTGCTCTGAACTTGACCGAGCGGCTTTGACACCTCTACATGACAGGTAAAGGACGAGGACAAGCTACCAAAACATATATCATATATTCCCTAAGCCGCCGTGGCGATCCCCATATCCGAGACCGCCAACCAGGTCAAGAAGTCCTGCGCAGTCCGAACCCCATGGGAATCTGGCTTCTCATATTTCCTGATGTAGCCGTCAAGAACCTCACCTGCAGCAGCGCACATACTAAAAACGTGACAGATGGCTGCATGAAGGCGGATAAAGTGTGGGTTTGGAAGCGGTATTCCGTACGTAGCCTTGGAGCTGCGAGTCTGAGCGCGCACCGATGCATCGCTAAAAATGACTTCATCTTTCAACTCAAGATCGATGGTTGCGAACTGTTTCGTCTTCCACACCCTGGTGTCTGACTCCTCCTGCAGGTAGATTAAACACTGTCAGAGAGAGGCGTTCTTCAGGTCCGAAGCTGAAGTACCTCTTTGGGAACAAGGCACCACAAAAATTCGTCAAAGAATTCATGAATATCGCCTTCGAGCGTGATTCCATTCTCGGGAGCATCGATGTGTTGTTCCAGATGCTGTATTACTTCTTCCGACAAGGCCCCATAATGCCTGATGATGTCCCATGTTGAAACCGAGGCATTGTACTAAATGCGAAGATGAAAGGGGTACCGATATGACAGGTTGGCTACACACATTATCTCTTTCGTTAGCTTGCTTAGAGTCGGCTTTAAAGACTGCCACAGCCCTCCTGAGGATGTGAGCCCCTTTCGTACGCGCAACAAAAGTTCTTGTTGTGCCAACGGGTACGTGTTTGAACGTATCATTCGCACTCCACTTTCCGGTAGCCACGCATTTGTAACCGTCGCGTTCGAGCAACTGCGGAGAGTATGTATGAATATGTAAGGACCTGAGCGAAAGAGGCATCGTTACCAAATCAGCAAAGTCGCTAGAATCCGGCCGGTTTTCAGATAGTCCCTGGACTAGGTCCTGCGATGTCTGTTCAATCGTTGGAGTGGCAGCCTGTGACGGCACTTTATTGATCCCACGACTTTGGCCATTCCCTTTGACTAGATCCAAGTCAGTAGAACAATGACAGCTTACTGTGTCGGTGAATGCCCAGACGTACAAGGATAGAGGAGGTGAGATAGCCAGGCAAGGCCTAGTGATGTTAATCTCTCTATATTCTTGTCATCTTTGGCACTCTCATCATAAGATATCACAATGGCACACGCAGTGTAGCGCTTGCCCCCACACAACTCAGAACACTCAAGCAGTGCATGGAGAAGCTCGGCGTAGTCGAGTTTGTCCAGATGACGTCTCGGATCTTCGGTCTTCTCCAACCATTCGATGGCTTTACGAGCTTCTCTCACAACTGTCACAGTAGGATGATCAGTTTCGTCGTCGAGCAAAGCTTCAACTTCGGCGGCGAAGTCAGCAGATACAGCACTGTCGCAACTATGTTGGGAAGACGATGTGTGATCAGAGGCCGTCTGCATGGAGATATCAGAAAGGTCGGAATCTTGGCGGTTGTGAGCCATGTAGGGGTACGCAGAGCGGTGTCGAAGAGGTGCAGGAAAGCAAGACAAAGAATAGGGTCTCTCAAAGTAGATGGTTCGTCGATTTACAAGTCGCAGTTGACCCAAAAACGGGCTGCTGTGACGATGTGTCACATCTTTCTCTTTTCGTCTTGCATTGTGCTGTCACTTGTTTAGATGACCCTGGTCCCGTTGTTGCGCTATTGGTTGTATACTCTACAGTTACAAAAATATCAAAATAAATGTCTTTGGACGACGGTATGAGGGAAAATCCCTAAACAAAAATCCTTGCGTCAGACCGCCACCTTTTCATTTATTTTTTATTTGGCTTTCCCCGCGCACCGATCGAAACCAACAATGAATGGCAAAGGATGAAACGGAAGGCGGTAGTTTCTTTCCGTTGGAACTTCGGTCTGTCCTTCCCATCTTATTTACTCTTGGAGCGCGGTGTGCTACGAAGGATGCAGCGAAGAAGGCGGTACAAGTTCGTGCTAAAAGGTACATACACATCTACTCCAACCGACACACTCTGCTCTACGTCTCGTCTGACTCATACTCATACCTTCATTTTACAGTCTCGACGAACTAAAAGTATCCTTCAAATTGCTGAAGAAAAGGTCGGATGAGTCAGCTGCATTCATCACTTAAGTTCGGTCATCCCTGCGGAGTTCAAGGCGGAGAGGAAGGATGCCGCTGAGTGTAAGAAGAGCACATGCTTTTCTTTCTTTCGGGGTCAGGACAACCGTTTTTGTAAGCAAAGCCAATTGGAATATCAGCAGAGATCGAGCCGCTATTGGATGAAGATGGCGAGTACGCCAAGAGAAGTGAGACGAGGTCACTCATGAATGAGCTCCAAGTCGAATGTGAGAAAGAGTACGTTCATTCTCCCCACTTTCTCTTTTAACCGTGATGGACATGGATTCTGTCTTTCATCCCGAATTTAATATTCTTGATGTCCCAATTTGATATCCGTATCACGCAGCGCAAGAAGTAGCAGCCGTGCTCCGCGAGAAACTCATCACGGCCAATAGGGACCTCATCGTGCCAAAATCTCGCGTGGGGAATTGGAGATGGATATGCTGGATGATAATATGAGTTTGAAGAAGGGTGCCGAGACTCTTTTGGCGTCGAGTAGGTTTTCTATAATCTCTTTTTTTCCCATTCATTCTTCGTCTGATATTCCCACCTTTGCGTTTCTTTCCTTCCCGCACGGATTATGAAACGATTACCGACGCTGAATGGTCCATGCGGGTCAGCAAATGTCACAGATGGCTTCTTTCCTGAATAAGCAGAAGCATGAGTCGCTTGACGGCTTGCTTGTGCTGCTGACGCCGAAGGAAGGTTGCATACCGCTAACGACAGGCGGGTCTATTCGTCTCTTCCTGGTATACGTGGACTCAGGACTGACGCGCGGGTTGTTCATATAGGAGGATCGGCGAGCTATCGCAAGCGTCGGACCAGAAATTTGAGCAGCTGACGGCGGTTCGAGGGGTACAACAGGAGTATGTAATTCCTGTGCATGCACACACACGTGAGCCGTGAACGAACTAGGTGTTAATATGCACCTTCCGTTTGTTGAGAAACAGCAATCTAGTCTATTCGTCAGTTAAAATCGATGGCATTCATCCGCCTTGTTGTTCCTGATATTTTCGACTTTTTCACCCCAGCGACTTTTAACCCTCAACGATGCACCACGTCATTTGTTTTGCTTTTGCTACAGTGATTATGGGTTAGCACTCTAGTATTCATATCAGTCATAATCAATGGCACTGACACGTCTCGGGGCTGCTGAATTTAATATCAAAATTTCGACTTTCATACCACGGCAACTTCCAGTATTCGCTCCGCAATGCGTTATTGCATTTGTTATTCATCTGCGGGGTCAATTTCTGGTATGTAATAGAATCTCCCTATCGGTTCAAATTAATTGCACTGACCCATCATGTTGCTACGTAATATATCATGGCCTGTTCACCCTGGTTACCTCCACCAGGCAACCAGGCTCCAATGCTTAAGAACACGCTATTGCACTCGTTATTCCTCCTCGCTGTTGATTATAGGTGAGTACTCGACTCTTTCTATTTTTTAAAAGTAATGATTTGGCTTTGACCTCGCGTCGGATCATGCGCCCTCTGTGAGTATAAATAAGTACAGCATGATCGACGAGTCACCAAACAACCGCGACACGCCACGCACCTTGATATCGACAGAGTGTTTAAATAGTTCGGTTTCACCGAGTCGATATGAATACCATTTAACGGTATTGGCAATCTAAGGCCCTATCAACATCAAAATAAAGAAAACGCGAAGGGGAAATCGACGCGCACCTTGGCTGTATCCACCTCCCGCCTCTTGACCTGTAACTTCCCCTCCTGAGCCTGGCGTTTCTGTTCTCATTCCTGTCGCACGGCTAATGTAAGTACTCTGCTAATTTTATATCAATAAATCAATGCTCACGTCGCTCGTCTGTCCAGATTTATCGTTTGGCTTTCGACCCAATCGGTTACCCCCGTTTCATACTTGATCTCCATAATCCGCCTCTCATTTTCGCGGAAACTCTATATGCGCGCTCAGTGTAAGTGGTCAAGGAATGTATATATCTTGCATTATGTCGGCATGTGCATAAGCATAACCGTCTCCAGTACGGCTTCAAAAATTCGGGCTGGTAATGGTATAGATACAGAAGTAGGAAATTGACCAATACAATGACTATGGGTATAATCTGAGAGAAATGACGCGCGTACATACATTAAGAAACATTACGCTGCATAACGTCAAACATTTTCGTTGAAAGTGAACCTGAATACCTGTTCCAAGCGCGTCCTCTCCTGTGTATCTAATGGTTTGGTCATCACGACATCTCTGATCTCCGCGAGCGTAGCTGTGTGTGCAGCGCTATTGCCTTCCCGTCGTACGTTATTATAAGAGCAAAGAAATTGAATGGCGTCGCGGGAGGGACAATTCGGAATATTGGCCAGTCTTCGAGATACGATGTCGGCTAAGTGCTGGATGGTCTGATCCTGACGAAGGTCCTCCAAATGAGACTCACCAGAGTTATTAACTAACAACATTTGTTATAAGAATAGACTTCCGCTCCCAGTGAAAATAGCGGTAGGACAAATGTTCGCAAATGATGGCGAAAAACGAACCCGCGTTTGAGTGCTTCGAGCGTCAGTGTGAAAATTTTCAAGATTACGTGCTAAAAATCTATCATTAATGTACCGTTATTCTAAGGAACGCATGGTTTCCACCTTTAGCACTGTGCACAGCTGTGCTCTAAAACCAACAGATGATAAAGCAAAGCGAACACGACGGAACTTACTAATACAGTGCACTATAGTACTAGTAAACTGCAGAACAACTCGTAGACGCGAGCTTTTAAAAATTGATGTGACCAGCGTGCGCTAGCACAAAGTTAATAACTCTGGCTCCAAACAAAAGAACATCTTTACTCACTTGCCAACCGTACCCAACTTGTTATAATCACCCAACTCAGAATCACCGCTGGGTAAAAAATAGGCATGTACTATAGAACAGAAATTATCAGCCGTTTGACGTGAATTGATTGCAGGCAAGAAACGGATGGGACATACATAGAAAAACAGGGGCAGTGAGAAGCACGCGAGGAAAGAATAACATATCAACGCGTATCTAGATGACGAGTGCAAATTCGTCAGAACACAAGACCTATTGCGGAGGAACTTGTACTCACATCGAGCGCGATTTAATGATCATAAGCGGGATAGCATCGTCGCCCAAGCATTTCTCCCAGGTCACGAGAGCGACGCTGATGACTCCCGCAAAAACGAACGACTAAACGTAACTTGGCGTCAAATTTCTGGGGTAAGGAAAGGGTTGAGATATTACTCACAATAAGGACAGACTACGCCATTGTATTCCCGCCCCATTGCAATGCAAGCACCAGACACGTTACTGCATCCGCGACTAACGTCGCCCAAACGAAGTCCAGCATCGCGGCTTGTCGCAGGATATCCCGAGGCGAGTACCAGGTAGGATCGGCCCCCAAGGGTGGAGATGACTTGAGCAAGTGGATAATGGCTGTGATGAAGACGCTGCTGATCAGAAGATTGATGAAGAAACACCAGCGCTATTGGAGTAGCCGTGAGCTAAGAACAGGATCTGGGGCAGAAAGATAGAGAGAAACATACCCAAGTGACCTGTGGTTAACGAGTGCGCGAAAAGTCGGTAGGCAGTGCAGAAACAGATGAAGGAATAATGAAATGATCCCTAAACGTGTCACCGATAAGTGGCTCGATGATAGCAAATACAGCGCCAAACATAACAAACAACCTCGGGCGATCCTCGAGACGAGTTACTTGAGCGATGGTTTGTATCATGGATACAACTGTTTTGTCCCCGTTGTTAGGCAAAGAAACATAATTGAACAAAACGAACGACGTACAAATGCCAGCTGCTCCCATCCTGCTAATCGTTCGGCCCACAATCAGCTGGTTCACATTTTGTGCAACCGCACAGACCAAAGAGCCCGTCTCGAAAATGGTAACGTACCATACGAGGACCCACTCGGCGGGGAAAATGCGTAGAACCTGGCCATAAAACAGGTGGAAGACGGTCTGGGCGAGGACGAAGGAGGTCACGACCTGTTAGCCATGGCTCATTAGGAAATAAAGAAACACTTACCAATTTTATTCATGTAGCGGGCACACCTGCTCTATCAGTTATGACAGATGATGGATGACGGATGACGGATGACAGTTAGTCAGAGTGGTGCCATACTCCACCAATGAAACGGATAGGATTCAGATGACTGGTTCCGGGTTAGTAGACGTCGTTGTATATGTATTCTTTCTGTAATTCACCTAAGTTATCCTGCAGATGATGTCATGACTTAATTCTATTTATGCGTCATACAGTGTCCACTGATTGTTATTTTTTAAGTTTGAATAGTTTGCTCTACTGTGGGCCCATAAACGACACACCTTCAATGTTGAGACTCAATGACTCACCCCCCGCAACTTACCGTTATTCGCACATTACCATCTCATTCACAGGGACCTGCAGTCCCCCGCATGGCCCCCCTAGATCTGACGGAACAGGTCAGCATGTAGATTCACGAGCATGCCAGGGACGAACCTTTGGTTTCTCACTATCCACCGTCTCACATCGAAGCCTCCCCTGCGGCTCTCCAATCTTTGTCTCTGCCATCTTTGGCTTTGGCTGACTGCCTCCAGTTTTCACAGCCCTGGTCCTCTTCGACGGTGCCAGATCCGGAGTGGCAGATGTGGGGACAGGTACAAGTGCCAGCGGAATAGGACTTGATTCTTCCTCTTCCTCTTCCTCCTCCTCACTCTCCTGCCAATGCCCAACATTTACTTTCTTCGGATCCATAGTCTGGCGTTGCGGAAGAGGAGACACAGCATCAGATTGTTGGGGTGGGTGCGGTAAATAATTCGGGAACGACGCATATCCGCCAGGATGAATGGAGAAGTATTGTACTACGGCATTAGGTCCTGGCAGTATTTGGGGACCATCTGTGTGACTATCTTGTCCTGGCAGTGGCGGCGGTGGTATGAACCCGTGTGGTGGTGGGTGGTAGTATGTATAATGCGCTTCGGGTCCAGGTGGTGGAGTTCCAGGAGCGAATTGTGTTACGGTATGGGTGGCAGTAGAGATCGTTGCTGCCAATGATGTCCTTGCGGCAGCAACACCTGGCTGGGATGACGATTGCCACTCTGGCGAAAATACTGTTCTGTCACCAGAACCCCCAGGTTTGTTCTTACGTTTGTATGGCCCTCGCTTTATTCCTTTCTTTCTTTCTTTTCGAATGCCATCCTGACATTGATCTGACAGTCCGTATTTGATGCAGCGCTCACATGGACGAGCTTCGTCACACCGTTTACAAGCCGCCGCGCAGTTAGTACACTATAAACATATCTGAATTTAGCATCCCTAACTGTTATAATGTTTGTTCTTACAGCGATCTTTACTTGGTTGCGTTTACTCTGCTTTCTGTTTGCCCCACCCTGACAAAAGCCTATAACAAACATTAGTGTATTGTATGACACCCGCAAGCCCCTACACACCTTGTCCAGGTGGCGGATGTGCATGCACCATCCCAGGCGGTGGTGTGTATGCCATCATGTATGGATGGTGTACTGGCTGGCCACCAATCTCTTCATGTGTGCCATCGGGAGGCAGTGCATAGGTATAATATGGGGGCGGATAGGTACCTGGAGGTGGGTATGCACCAGAAAAAGGTAGATAAGCTGGAGCATAGGGCTGTTGAGTCATCGGATTCTCGGT
>Ga0193716_1001892_pt1 | contig 11992 bp, 13 predicted proteins | sample U2c1metaG_FD_145901 | JGI IMG/M metagenome (GOLD analysis project Ga0193716, IMG submission 145901) | Soil microbial communities from a riparian zone of the East river system, Colorado, United States - U2c1 | ecosystem: Environmental > Terrestrial > Soil > Riparian zone | place: USA: East River...
GCCGCCAGCAGGAAGCTGGGCCGGCGAATTATGTGCTTGATTTCCGGCGCGGGACACTAGTCCGCCTCCCCGGGATTCACAGTGTGGGTTGCGTTTCGGCTGAGGTTCGGCTTCCGGCGTGGTTGGTGGCTGGGTTTCGTCTCGTTCCCCTTGGGTAACTGTTCGTCGGTTTGGACTTCGTACAGAGATTCACGGGCGGGCTTCAGCTTGTTCGGCGCGATCACGCGGTAGGCGTCCTCGACGACCTCGGCGAGCTCGTCCCAGTCGACCGGCACGTCGAGGTAGACCCCGAGCCAGCCCCGGTGCCCGACGTACGGCGGCCGGAAGTACCGCTTTCCGTCGACCATGGCCTCCTGCGCTCCTGGCGGCGCCGCACACCAGAACCCGACGCGGTCGTCGTGGTGGTGGTTGGCGAACATCACGAACGTCCGCTTGCGCACGAACCAGGTCGGCTCGCCGTGGCTCACCTTCTCGGTGGTCTCGGGTAACTCGAGGCAGAGCGCGCGCAGTTGGTCGAGCGGTGTCATGCCAGCGTGCCGAGCAGGTCGCGGGGCGCCACCCGAACCGGGAACGGCAGCACCACCTCCAGCACGTCGCTGTCCTTCACCTCGCTGACCTGCTGATACCTGCCCTCAGCCAGTTCGAACACGGTGATCGACGGTTGCTGCGGGTCGACCACCCAGTAGCTCACCACGCCCATGCGTTCGTACGCGGCCTTCTTGTTGTTCAGGTCGTTGATCACGCTGCTCGGCGACAGCACCTCGACGGCCAGCACAGGCGCCACCGGGAGAAGCTTCTCCGTCAGGTCCTCGTCGCGTGCGACGAGAACGTCCGGCTGCAGCTCGACCGACGACGAGGTGCGGACCGCGAACGGCGCCCCGAACACGTGCATGTCGGCCGGACAGGCGGTGTCGAGGGCGACGATCAGCTTGGCCACCATCTTCTGGTGACGCGCGCCAGGTGCCGGGCTCACGACCAACATCCCGTCGATGAGCTCGTATCGGTTCCCGTCATCGGGCATGGCCTCCAGATCGTCCACCGTGAATGGGCGACCGTGCGGAATGCCAACCGAGTCTGTTGCGGTCATGACACTCATGGTGCCTCCCTTTCTTGTCGGGTCCAAGTGGAACATGGAGCACCGACAAGATCAGGAGTGTGGCCGGCCGAGGAGTTCGGTGAGCACCACACGCAGCGGGAACGGGGTCGAGGTCTCGAACTCCTCCTCGGCGCACACCTCGGCCACATTGCGGTAGTGGTCGGCCAGCTCGTAGACGAGCAGGCTCGGGCGGACCGGGTCGAGCAGCCAGTAGCTCCGCACACCCATTCGCTCGTAGGCGGCCTTCTTGTTGTTGAGGTCGTTGATGGCCGTGGTCGGCTCGAGGATCTCGACGACCAGCGCGGGCGCGTCGAGCACCAGCTCGCCCTGGATGTCCTCGTCCCACGCGACCTGCACGTCCGGGCGCAGCTCGGTCCGGTCGTCCGGCCGCACCACGAACGGCGGCCACAGCACGGCGAGCTCGTCCGGGCAGGCGTCGTCGAGCAGCTCCGCGATGCGCACGAGCGCCCGCTGATGGCGGCGGCCCGGTGTCGGGCTCACGATCAGCACGCCGTCGATCAGCTCGTAGACATTGCCGTCGTCCGGCATGAACTCGAGATCGTCCACCGTGAACGGCCGCCCCATGGGCTCATGGTGCACTGGTGCCGTGCGTAACACCATCCTCAGCGCGGCAGGAGCACTGATGCTCGACGAGAGCGGCCGGGTGCTGCTCGTCGAGCCGAACTACAAGGACTACTGGGAGATCCCGGGCGGCGTCATCGAGGTCGGCGAGACCCCGTCGCAGGGCTGCGCGCGGGAGATCGCCGAGGAGATTGGACTGACCCGCGAACCGGGCCGGCTGCTCGTCGTCGACTGGGCCCCGCACCCCGAACTGGGCGACCGCGTGCTGTTCGTCTTCGACGGCGGCACGATGACACCGCACGACATCGCCGCGATCCGTCTGCAACCGGAGGAACTGGACTCGTACGTGTTCCTCCCACCGGCCGACGCCATCGACCGGCTCATCCCACGGCTACAACGCCGGGTCGGCGCGGCACTCCGCGCCCGCGAAGAAGGTCACACCGTCTACTTGGAACACGGCGTACCGCACTGACCTCGGCTACTTCTTCTTCGGCTTGTCCGAGGACTCGTCGGTGGAAAGCGCTGCGACGAAGGCTTCCTGGGGGACCTCGACGCGGCCCACCATCTTCATGCGCTTCTTGCCTTCCTTCTGCTTCTCCAGCAGTTTGCGCTTACGCGTGATGTCACCGCCGTAGCACTTCGCCAGCACGTCCTTGCGCATGGCGCGCACGGTCTCGCGGGCGATGACGCGTGCGCCGATCGCCGCCTGGATCGGGACCTCGAATTGCTGCCTCGGGATGAGCTCACGCAGCTTCGACGCCATCCTCGTGCCGTACGCGTACGCGGCCTCGCGGTGGCAGATCGCCGAGAAGGCGTCCACCGGCTCGCCCTGCAAAAGGATGTCCACCTTCACGAGGTCCGCCGCCTGCTCGCCGGCCGGCTCGTAGTCCAGCGACGCGTACCCACGGGTGCGGGACTTCAGGGTGTCGAAGAAGTCGAAGATGATCTCGCCGAGCGGCATGGTGTAGCGCAGCTCGACACGGTCACTGGACAGGTAGTCCATGCCGCCGAGCTGGCCACGCCGCGACTGGCACAGCTCCATGATCGCGCCGATGTAGTCGCTCGGCGCGATGATCGACGTCTTCACCACCGGCTCGTACACCTCGGCGATCTTGCCCTCCGGCCAGTCCGACGGGTTGGTCACCGTCAGGTCGCCGCCGTCGTCGAGCACCACGCGGTACACCACGTTCGGCGCCGTCGAGATCAGGTCCAGCCCGGCCTCGCGCTCCAGCCGCTCCCGCACGATCTCCAGGTGCAGCAACCCGAGGAAGCCGCAGCGGAAGCCGAACCCGAGCGCGGCCGACGTCTCCGGCTCGTAGCTCAGCGCCGCGTCGTTGAGCCGCAGCTTGTCCAGGGCCTCACGCAGGTCGGCGTAGTCGGAACCGTCGACGGGGTACAGGCCCGAGTACACCATCGGCCTCGGCTCGCGGTAGCCGGCGAGCGCCTCGGTGGCGCCACGCTTCTCCGCGGTGACGGTGTCGCCGACCTTCGACTGGCGCACGTCCTTCACGCCGGTGATGAGGTAGCCGACCTCGCCGACGCCGAGACCCGTCGAAGGCTTGGGCTCCGGCGAGATGATGCCGACCTCGAGCAGCTCGTGCGTCGCGCCGGTGGACATCATCTTGATCCGCTGGCGCGGGGTGATCTTGCCGTCCACCACACGGATGTAGGTGACGACGCCGCGGTAGGTGTCGTACACCGAGTCGAAGATCATCGCGCGGGGCGGGGCGTCGTCCTTGCCCACTGGTGCCGGCACCAGCCGGACGATCTCGTTGAGCAGCTCGCGGACGCCCAGTCCGGTCTTCGCGGAGACCCGCATCACGTCGGTCGGCTCGCAGCCGACGATGTGGGCGATCTCGTCGGCGTACTTGTCCGGGTCCGCGGCCGGCAGGTCGATCTTGTTGAGGACCGGGATGATCGTGAGCTCGTTCTCCATCGCGAGGTAGAGGTTCGCGAGTGTCTGCGCCTCGATGCCCTGCGCGGCGTCGACCAGCAGGACCGCGCCCTCACACGCCTCGAGCGCGCGGGACACCTCGTAGGTGAAGTCCACGTGCCCAGGCGTGTCGATCATGTGTAGCACGTGGTCCTGACCACCCACCTGCCACGGCAGCCGGACGTTCTGCGCCTTGATCGTGATGCCGCGCTCGCGCTCGATGTCCATGCGGTCGAGGTACTGCGCCCGCATCGCCCGCCCCTCGACGACGCCGGTGAGCTGCAGCATCCGGTCGGCAAGGGTCGACTTGCCGTGGTCGATGTGCGCGATGATACAGAAGTTCCTGATGAGCTCAGGATTCGTGAAGGTCGTGTCGGCGAACGTAGTCACTCAGGTTCCTCGCGATGTGTCATCCGGTACGACACATCGTCCCATGTGCGGCGACCGATTCTCCGGACGAGCCCCGATCCGGCACGGCAACCGGCTCGAGGTGCTGGTCGACGACCAGGATCAGCGCTCACCCGAGCCGGACCACCCGACCCCAAGCGCCTTGCCGAGGTCGTCGAACACCCCTCGGTTGAGCCGAAAGGCCTCGTTGGCCTCCGCGATGAGAAAGGTCTGCTCACCGGAGTCCCACGGCGCCGCGTCGATCAGCGCGCGGTAGGAGTCCTTGAACACCTTGGGTTTCGCGATGCCGTCGAACACGTAGAACCGCACGCCGTCGGCGGTGAGGCCGTAGATCGTCCGCAGCTTGCTCCGGATGATCTGCCCGCCGGACAGGTCGCCGAGGTAACGCGTGTAGTGGTGCGCGACGAAACCGCTGCGCGAGGAGAAGCACACCTGCCGCAGCCGGTCGATGTACCGCTGCGTCGCCGGCAGGGTCGCGACCTGGTCGCGCCAGCCGTCGCCGCGCAGCCAGGCGAGGTCCGCCGCCAGCGCGGCGCGGCGGGTGAGCGCGTCGTTCACGAACGGCCCCACGATCGCATCGTCGCGCCAGCGGTCGCCTGCCTCCTCGAGCACCGAGTAGAAGAGGTAGCTCTGGGCCAGGAGCGCGACATAGGCGTCGCGGTCGAGCTTCCCGTCCATCAGCGCGGCGACGAACGGCGACGACTCGGTCCGCTCGTGCTCGTCGCGGGTCGCGTCTCGTAACCGCGACGAGAGCCGCTCGGTGCCGACAAGTTCGGTCATTGTCACCCGCACTCTTCGAAGTTAGGTGATCCTAACCTGTCGAGTGACGAGGGTTCTAGTGCCAGGTGGACGAATCATCGGTGTGCGCGGCGCTCAGCGGGTCGCCGCGAAGTGGGCGACCGCGCCCGACCGTTCGAGCCGGTCGACACGCAGGCCGGCGTCGGTGAGCCAGCATTCGAGAGCCACGATCGTGCCACCGGGCCCGAACAGGCCGGCGCGGCGGAACCCGCTGATCGCGAGCTCCTGGCGCAGCCCGGCACGCAGCACGATGGTGTCGCCGACGAACCGGCCACCCGGCTTGAGACAGCGGGCGATCTCCCGCACCGCGAGCGCCGGGTCCGGCATGCAGTGCAGCCCGTTGAAGCTCACACAGAGGTCGAACTCGTCGTCCGCGAACGGCAGCCGCTCGACGTCGGCCTCGGTCAGCTCGACCTCGAGACCACGGCTCGCCGCCTGCCGGCGAGCCCGGTCGAGCATGACCGGCGAGATGTCGGCCGCCACGTACCGAACGTCCTGACCGGGGCGCAGGCCGCGCAGCGCGACGCCGCCGCCACACGGCACGTCGAGCACGGCGGTGCCGGCCGGCAGGTCGCCGATGGCGCGGATCGACTCGAACATCAGCCGGGTGTCGGTGCCCCACAGGAGCACGCCGGCCGGCCGCGCCAGCCATTCCCGTTCGACGGCGAAGTCGTAGACGGCCGACGAGACACGGCTGGTGGACCACTTCGAGGGCATGCGCTCAACGGTAGTCAGCACCGACCGCCCGGCCGGGCGGTCGGTGCCGCCGATGGCTACTTCCAGCCGATGTCGGTCAGGTCGAGCACCACCGTCGCGGTCTGCTTGTCACCCGACTGCGGCGCCACCACGAGCACCTCCTCGTTCGCGGCGACCGCGCCGATCTCGTCCTTGTCGGCCTTGACCTTCGTGTCGCCGTTCACGGCGTAGGACTTCGTGTACCCGTCGGCGCTCTTCACGGTCACCGAGGTGCCGTTGACCTCGGTCACGGCGCCCTTCTGCACCAGCACCGTCTGCGTGCCGCCGCCGTCCTTGGCGAGCACGACCTCGCTGTGCAGGATGTCGCCGAGGTCGACGCCCTCGCCGAGGACCCCGTCGAGGCCGCCCCACGGGCCGCCCCAACCGCCGCCGCGCCACGGGCCCCAGCCGCCGTGGTCCTGGTCCGGCGCCGGCTCGGACGTCGGCTGGCCGGCGGCACGCACCGTGTCGTCGGAGGCCGCCGCGATCCCGATCGCACCGGCGCTCACCGCGCCGACGACCGCGACCGCGAGGCCGGCCTGCCACAGATACCGTCGATTCCCGCTCTCAGTCATGACTCCATGGTCGGCGCGTACCGACCGAATTACGTCGGACACGGGACTGGACCTGTCCTACGCGCCACGAGGTAGAACAAACCGCGGCCGTACTCCTCCTGGGGTATCAGGCGAGCCGGGTCACTTCCACGGTCACCTCGATGGCCGTCGCCGCGCCGCCCGAGTAGGTGCCCTTCAGCGGCGACACGTCCGCGTAGTCCCGCCCGATCGCCACCCAGATGTGCCGGGGCCCGATCTCGACGTCGTTGGTCGGGTCGAAGCCCCACCACCCGCCGGTCCATGCCTCGATCCACGCGTGGCTCTCACCGCTGACCGTCTCGCCGATGTCGGCGTTCGGCTTCGTGTGCAGGTAGCCGGACACGTACCGGGCGGGGATGCCGATCGAGCGCAGCAACGCGAGCGTCAGGTGCGCGTAGTCCTGGCAGACGCCCTCCCGCGCGTGCCACGCGTCGACGGCGGAGGAGTGCACGCCGGTGGTGCCGCGCTGGTAGGTCAGCTTGTCGTGCACCCACTCCGACACGGCGAGCACCGCGTCCGCCGGCCGCCTGCTCTTGCGCAGCTCCCGCGCCATCGCCACCAGCTCGCGGTCGCGCGGCACGTACTTGGTCCACTCCAGGTACTCCGCGTACTTGTCGACCACGTCCCGCGAGCGCAGCTCCGCCCAGCTCACCACGTTGACGGGCGCCGCGCCGCCACCGGTCTCCACCACCGAGGACGACACGATCTTCAGCTCGGTGTGCGGGGCGTGCAGGTCGAACGCGGTGACCTCGGTGCCCCAGTAGTCGATGTACCGGTAGGACCGCGTCGCGGGCGTGGTCTCCACCCGGCTCACGACGAGGTTCTGCTTGCGGTCGCTGCGCGGCGTGAGACGGGCCTCGTTGTAGGACTGGGTCACCGCCGCGGCGTAGCGGTAACCGGTGGTGTGGACAACCCGAACTCGCCAGTTCACAACGACACCCCCGCATTGGTCCACGCAACCCACGGCACCGAGTGGAAGTACTGCAGCGCAACGGCTTCGCCGACGTCACGGACCGTCTTCTGCAACGAGGCGAGCCGTTCGGTCAGGTCGTCGAGCAGCTCGTCGGGCCGCAGGAACTCCAGGTCGCTGCGGGCCCTGCCGAGCAGCCTGCTCGCCTCCGCCTTCGCGCCGACCCGGGCCGTCGGGCGCAGGTCCAGGTGCTCGAGGCACGACTCGGCCTGGCGCAACGCGTGGAACACCGAACGCGGGAAGAGCCGGTCCAGCAACAGGAACTGCACCACGCGGCCGACGTCCAGCGCACCACGGTAGGTGCGCAGGTAGGTGTCGTGCGCGCCGGCCGACCGCAGCACCGTCACCCAGCCCGGCGAGGACGGCTTGTCCCCCGCCCGCGACATCAGCAGGCGCACGATCATGTCCACGCGCTCGACGGAACGGCCGAGCACCAGGAACCGCCAGCCGTCGTCGCGGCTCATGGTCGAGTCGGCGAGCCCGGCGAACATCGCGGCCCGGTCCTCCACGAACGAGAAGAACTCGTGCGGCCCGAGGCGGGCGGCCGCGCGCCTGCGTTCCGGCACCGCGTTCCACGTGGTGTTGATGCACTCCCACAGCTCGGTCGACACCACCTCGCGCGCGACCCTGGTGTTCTCCCGCGCACTCGAGAGGGACGACACGATCGAGCCGGCGTGCTCCGCGGAGAACGCGACCAGGTCGGTCAGCGGCCGCACGCCAAGCTCGGCGCCCTTCGGCGGCGTGATGCCGAGGACGTTGAGCAGTTGGCGGCTCGTCGCGTCCGGGTCGACCGTCGCGTCCTCGAGTAGATGGTGCACCGACACGTCGAGGATCCGCGCGGTGTCGTCGGCCCGCTCGACATAGCGGCCGATCCAGTACAGCGACTCGGCGTTACGCGCCAGCACGATGCGCCTCCTGCTGCTGTTGTTGCTGTTGTTGCTGGCCGATGGTCAGCTCGGGACCGCGTTCCGGTGCTACCTCACGCAGTACCTGCGCCGGCGCCCCGGCGAGGCCCTCGCCGCTCAGCTCGGAGTCCTCCGTGGACGACCGGGCGGCGAGCACCCAGGTGTCCTTCGAACCGCCGCCCTGCGAGGAGTTCACGATCAGGCTGCCCTCCGGGAGCGCGACCCTGGTCAACCCGCCGGGCAGCACGAACACCGAAGAGCCGTCGTTGACGGCGAACGGCCGCAGGTCGACGTGCCTCGGTTTGAGGCGGTGCCCCACCTTGGTCGGCACGGTCGAGAGCTGCACCACCGGCTGCGCGATCCAGCCGCGCGGGTCGCTCTTGATCCGCCTGCGCAGCGCGGTCAGCTCACGGGCGTTCGCGTTGGGGCCGAACACGATGCCGTAGCCGCCAGAGCCCTCGACCGGCTTGACCACCAGCTCGTCGAGGCGGTCGAGCGCCTCCTGCTGCTCGTCGGGCAGCCAGCAGCGGAACGTGTCCACGTTGGGCAGCAACGGGGTCTCGCCGAGGTAGTACTTCAGGATGTCCGGCAGGTAGGTGTAGACGAGCTTGTCGTCGGCGACGCCGTTGCCGACGGCGTTCGCGATGACCACGTTGCCGGCGCGGGCCGCGTTGAGCACCCCGGCGACGCCGAGCACGGAGTCGGACCGGAAGTGGACCGGGTCGAGGAACTCGTCGTCGATGCGCCGGTAGATCACGTCGACCGCGCGTTCGCCCTGCGTGGTGCGCATGTAGACGGCGTTGTCACGGCAGAACAGGTCGCGGCCCTCGACGAGCTCGACACCCATCTGCCTGGCGAGCAGCGAGTGCTCGAAGTACGCGGAGTTGTGCACGCCCGGCGTCATCACGACGACGTTGGGGTCGGCGACGTTGGCCGCGGCGGCGGCCCGCAGCGCACGCAGCAGGTGCACGGCGTAGTCGCCGACCGCGCGGACCCGGTGCTTGGCGAACAGGTCGGGGAACACGCGCGCCATGGTGCGGCGGTTCTCCATCACGTAGGAGACCCCGGACGGGCTGCGCAGGTTGTCCTCGAGCACGCGGAACACGCCGTCCTCGTCACGCACGACGTCGATGCCGGAGACGTGGATGCGCACCCCGTTGGGCGGCTGCAGCCCGGCGGCGTGCCGGTTGAAGTGCGCGCAGGAGGTGATCAGGCGTTTCGGCAGCACGCCGTCGCGGACGATCTGCTGGTCGCCGTAGATGTCGGCGAGGAACGCCTCCATCGCGTGGACCCGCTGCACGATGCCGCGCTCGAGCTTCGTCCACTCCACCGCCGTGATCACGCGAGGGATCAGGTCCAGCGGGAACGGCCGCTCCTGACCGGAGAGCGAGAACGTGATGCCCTGGTCGACGAGCGCGCGGTCGAGCGCCTCGGCGCGGGCGCCGAGCTCCGCGGGCAGGGACGGCGCGAGAGAGTCGTGCAGACGGCGGTAGGCCTGGCGGACGGTGTTCTCGTCGGCGAACATCTCGTCGTAGGCACCCGCGTGGGGCCGCTTCGGGTCGAGGTAGCCGTCGAACAGCTCCCCGGCGCGCACGGCTGGTGGCTTGCGCGCGCGGGTTGATCTCTCCATCTGCGCAAACTACTCAGCCGACGGCGATCGCCGCCACCCCCGCGAGGACGATGACCGACCCGGTCAGCCTGCGGACGGGGTTGGGTTCACCGAGGAGCAACCACGCGCCGAGGCTCCCGACGACGATCGACAGCTCCCGAGCGGGCGCGACCAGACTGACGGGCGCCAGCCGCATGGCGAACAGCACGAGCACGTAGGCGAGCGGCGAGAGCACCGCGACGGCGAGGACCGGCGCCCGGTGGTCGCGCCACAGTTGACGGACCTCGGCCCGCCGCGTCATCGCGTAGGGGGCGAGCAGAACGGACTCGGTGAGCACCGACCCGGCCATGAGCACGAACGGCGGAACCGCCAGCGCGGTGACGGCGTGCGCGTCCCAGAGCGTGTAGGTGGCGATGGTCGCGCCGGTGGCCAGCCCGTACGCGACCCCGCCGCTCCATCGACCGCCCGTCGCGGACCCGAGCCCGCCGATGACGAGCACGCCGATGACCACCGCGGCCGCGCCGGCGAGCGCGGCGAGCCCTGGTCGCTCGTGCAGGAGCCAGACGGCGGCCAGGACCGACAGCAGTGGCCCGGTGCCACGCGCGAGCGGGTAGACGACGGACAGGTCGCCGACCCGGTACCCGCGTTGCAGCAGGACGAAGTACCCGAGGTGCACGACGCCGCTCACACCGAACGCGAGCCACCAGACTGCCGGCAGGCCGTCCCGGACCACGGTCACCAGCGCGACCGGCACCAGGAGCACGGCGCCACACACGGCGGCGAGCCACACGAACAACGCGCCGCCGTCGGGCACCCGCTTGGCGAAGAGGTTCCACCCGGCGTGGGCGACCGCCGCGATGACGACGAGGAAGATCGCGGCGGGGTGCACACCGGCCACCCTGCCAGTTGGCACACAATGCGCCATGGGATTTCTCCGCCGCCGCAGGAAGCAGCCGATCGCCGAGTTCTGGGCGTGGTGGACCGGGCCGGGCGCGTCGGCGACCGCCGCCGCACTCGCCGACCGCGACCCGCGGCGTGTCGTCGACGACCTGAACACGCGCGTCACGGCCATGTCGGCCGGCCTGGCCTGGGAGCTGGCCGCCGGCCGGACCAGCGAACACGCGTTGATCGTCACCGCCGACGGCGACCCCGCCCTCCGCGCGGCGGCCCGGCGCTGGCGAATGGCCGCCCCGGCCGCAGACGCGACCTGGGAGTACTCCGACTTCCGGCTGCCCGCGCACAACCCGGCCGACATGGCGCTGGAGTTCGACGGGCACCAGGTCGACGTGGCCGCCATGGTCGCGGCCACCGAGGTCACCGAGACGGCCATCAACGTCCGGCTCCACCACCCGTCCTTCGCCGGCATGCCCGCCGACGCCCGCACACAGGCGGCGTTCCTCCTGCTGGACACCACGCTCGGGGAGGCGGCCGTGGAGATGTGGATCGGCGAGATAGCCGTGGCCGAGGACGCGCCGCGGGACGCCGTGCCCCTCGCCGAGCTGCCCGCCATGGTCGAGGAGCTGGCGGCGAGCAACACCGATGAGGACGGCGAGCCGAACTGGGCGCTCCTGCACGGCGAGAGCGCGGAGGGCGTGCCGATCATGGCGAGCGCACAGGTGCCGCTGCGGTCGGCGAGCGCACCGCACCTGGACACCCATGTGGCCGTCGTCGTCCCGTTCACGGACCGCACCGAGCAGGGTTTCCCGGGGCCGGCGTCGCTCCAGCCACTGCGCGACCTTGAGGACCACCTGCGTGGCCGCCTCGGCGGCAGCGGCCGGGTGGTCGCGCACGAGACCCGCGCCGGCACCCGCGTGCTGCACGCGTACGTCGACAGCACCACCCCGGCGGCCGAACAGCTACGCGTGGCGGTGCGCGGCTGGCAACAGGGCCCGGTGGAGATCCGCACACAACCCGACCCCGGCTGGGAGGCGGTCGCCCACCTCGGCGCCTGACCACTTCTTCGCCCATCTGATAAAGTGATATCACTTTGCTAGATGAGTGCCTCTGAGGGGACGCGCCATGAACACCACCGACCTCATCATCGACACCCCGACCATGCCCGAGCCGCACGTCCGCGAGAAAGTCGCCTTCGGCAGCTCCGGCCTCCCCGTGCTCGGCCTCGCGGTCCTCGTCCACCTCGTCGCCATCGCGCTCGTCCTCATCGGCGTCTTCCGGCTGGCCGGCGCGGACGGCGACGCCCCGATGCCCGGCATCGTCCTCGTCGTGCTCGGCGCCCTCCTGTTCGTCGGCGGCGGCATCCTGTCCGGCGGACTGATCATGGTGGCCCCCGGTGAGGCGCGGGTTATTCAGTTCTTCGGCCGCTACGTCGGCACGGTCCGCACCGACGGCCTGCGTTGGATCAA
>Ga0193716_1001893_pt1 | contig 11990 bp, 11 predicted proteins | sample U2c1metaG_FD_145901 | JGI IMG/M metagenome (GOLD analysis project Ga0193716, IMG submission 145901) | Soil microbial communities from a riparian zone of the East river system, Colorado, United States - U2c1 | ecosystem: Environmental > Terrestrial > Soil > Riparian zone | place: USA: East River...
GCCGATGTGAAGGCCGTGGCCTGCGGAAACATCGGCCTGCCGGTGGTCGACGCGGTGCTCGGCGGGTACGACGTGCTTGCCGTCGAGCTGTCCAGCTACCAGCTGCACTGGGAGTCCTCGGTGCGTGCGGCCGCGGCCGCCGTCCTGAACGTCGCAGAGGACCACCTCGAGTGGCACGGCTCGATGGCCGAGTACGTCAAGGCCAAGGCGCGGATCTACGACGGCGTCGGGCTGGCCGTCTACAACGCCGACGACATCGAGTCCGAACGGCTCGCGGCCGAGGTGCCGGAGCGGGTGAGCTTCACGGTCGCCCCGCCCGCCGCCGGGCAGTTCGGCGTCGCGGAGGGGTGGCTCGTGCAGGGCGACCTGCGGCTGGCGCCCGCCGGGGAGGTCCGGCCGGTCGGCCCCCACAACGTCGCCAACGCGCTCGCCGCGGCGGCACTGGCCAGGGCCTACGGCGTGCCCGCCGACGCGGTTCGGGCCGGGCTGAACGCCTTCAGCCCGCCCGCGCACCGGGTCGAGCTGGTCGTCGAGTCGGCCGGCGTCCGGTATGTCGACGACTCCAAGGCCACCAACACCCACGCCGCGCGGGGCTCGCTGCTCGCGTTCGACTCCGTGGTGTGGCTCGCGGGCGGGCTGCTGCACGGCGCCGAGGTCGCCGACCTGGTCGCCGACGTCGCCGACCGGCTCCGCGGCGTGGTCCTGATCGGAGCCGACCAGGAGCCCTTCGCGGTCGCGCTCGCGCGACACGCGCCGGATGTGCCGGTGCATCGGGTCCCTTCGGGAGACGATGAGCCCATGCTCTCTGCGGTGCGTGCGGCGAACGCAATGGCAGGTCACGGCGATGTGGTGCTGCTCGCGCCGGCCGCCAAGTCCCAGGACCTCTTCGCCAGCTACGTGCACCGCGGCAACGCCTTCGCCGAGGCCGTGCGCACCGTGCTGGCGGAACGCGGATGACGGCACTGGAAGAGTCCAGGAACACGGCGAAGGCCGCGTCGAAGACGGGGAAATCGGAGCGCGAGCCGCGCAAGTCCCGCGAGCGCACCGGCCGGCTGGGGACCGCGCGCGGCGCGCTGACCGGATGGCTCGGCCGGCCGCTCGCGTCGTTCCACCTGCTGCTCGCGATCTGTGCGCTGCTGATCGTGCTCGGCCTGGTCATGGTGCTGTCCGCGTCCGCGGTCATCTCGCTGAACCAGGGTTCCTCCGCCTACACCGTGTTCGGCAAGCAGGTGATCTTCGTACTGGTCGGGCTCGTGCTGTTCTGGCTCGGTCTGCGGGTGCCGCTGCGCCGGGTCCGCGCGCTCAGCCCGATCGCGCTGTGGGTCACCGTGCTGATGCTGATCCTCGTGCTCACCCCGCTCGGCTCGACGCTGAACGGCACCCGTAGCTGGTTCAAGTTCGGTCCGCTGAGCTTCCAGCCGGTCGAGTTCGCCAAGCTCGCGCTCGCGCTGTGGGGCGCGCACATCCTCGTGGTCAAACGCGGGCTGCTGCACCAGTACCGGCACCTGCTCGTGCCGGTGGTGCCGGCCGCGCTGGTGATGTTCGCGCTGGTCATGCTGCAGCCCGACCTCGGCGGCACGGTCACCCTCGGCGTGGTGCTCATCGCGCTGCTGTGGTTCGCCGGCGCCCAGCTGCGACTGTTCGGCGCGCTCGCGCTCGGCGGCATCGCGGGCGTGGTGCTGCTCGCCATCGGCACCAACTACCGGCTGGCGCGGGTGGTGTCGTTCCTCAACCCCGGCGACGACCTCGGCGCGTCCTACCAGGCGAACCAGGCGCTGTACGCGCTCGCCGAAGGTGGGCTGTTCGGCCAGGGCCTCGGGCAGGGGGAGTCGAAGTGGCGGTACCTGCCCAACGTGCACAACGACTTCATCTTCGCGTTGATCGGTGAGGAGCTCGGGTTCCTCGGCTGCGCGTTGGTGCTGGGGCTGTTCGGGATGCTCGCGGTGGTCGGCATGCGGGTCGCGACCCGCAACATCGACCCGTGGATCCGGATGGTGGCCGCCACGCTGACCGTGTGGCTGGTGGCACAGGCGGCGATCAACATCTGTTACGTGGTGGGCCTTCTGCCGGTCACCGGCATCACGTTGCCCCTGATCTCGTCGGGTGGCACGTCCGTCGTGACGACGCTGCTCGTGTTCGGCGTCCTCGCGAACTGTGCGCGGCATGAGCCCGAGGCGGTGGCGGCACTACGCTCTCAGGGGCCGGGCCGATTCGGCCGGCTGATGCGGCTGCCCGCTCCGGAGCCGTACAAGCCGCCGGTCAAACGCAAGCCGGTCCGGCCACCCGCCCCGCAGCGAGGCTCCGCCGTCCGCACGCGACAGCCGGCCCCGCGCCGCACTCTAGGAGGACGTTCTTGAGCACCCCTGCCAACCGAGGGCCCTGTGTCGTTGTCGCCGGGGGAGGGACCGCCGGGCACATCGAACCCGCGCTGGCCCTGGCCGACGCGGTGCGCAGGATCCGCCCGGACGTGCGCGTGGTGGCCCTCGGCACCGAGCGCGGCTTCGAGAAGCAGATCGTGCCGGCCCGCGGCTACGAGCTGGAGATGATCCCGCCGGTGCCGATGCCGCGTAAGCCCAACGTCGACCTGCTGAAGCTCCCGCTGAAGGTCCGCGCCGCGATCAAGCAGACCCGCGAGGTGCTGGACCGGGTCGGCGCGGACGTCGTCGTCGGGTTCGGCGGCTACGTCGCGCTGCCCGCCTACCTCGCCGCGCGCGGCCGCATCCCCATCGTGGTGCACGACTCCAACGCCCGCGTCGGCCTCGCCAACAAGGTGGGCGCCAAGTTCGCCGCGCGGGTCGCGGTCGCGACGCCCGACTCCGGGCTGCCCAATGCCGAAGTGATCGGCATCCCGCTGCGTGGCTCGATCATCGCGCTGGACCGGGCCGCGTTGCGTGCGCAGGCCCGCGCGCACTTCGGGCTGGACCCCAAGGCGCCGACGCTGCTCGTGTTCGGCGGTTCGCAGGGCGCCCGGTCGATCAACAACGCGCTGTCGGCGTGCGCGCGGGTGTTCGCGGACCGGGGCATCGGCGTGCTGCACGCCCACGGCCCCAAGAACTCCCTCGCCGTGCAGGAGGTGCCCGGCGCGCCGAGGTACGTCGGGGTGCCCTACCTGGAGCGGATGGACCTGGCCTACGCCGCGGCCGACGCGGTGCTGTGCCGCTGCGGCGCGATGACCGTCGCCGAGGTGTCGGCCGTCGGGCTGCCGGCGATCTACGTGCCGTTGCCGCACGGCAACGGCGAGCAGGCGCTCAACGCGAAGCCGATGGTGGACGCGGGCGCCGCGTTGATGGTGAAGGACGAGGAGCTGACGCCGGACCGCGCGGCCGAGCTGGTCGTCCCGCTGCTGACCGACTCGTTGCGGCTCAAGGCGATGAGCGCCGCCGCCGAGGGCAGCGGGCACCGCGAGGCGGCCGATGTGCTGGCGCGGATGGTGCTCGAGGTGATCGGCAAATAATGATGGATCGCTCCGCGGGCTCCGTTCAGAAGACTCTGCTCGACCGGGTCCATCTGGTGGGGATCGGCGGTGCCGGCATGAGCGGCATCGCCAGGATCCTGCTCGATCGTGGCAACGAGGTGTCCGGGTCGGACGCCAAGGAGTCGCCGACGCTGCTGACGCTGCGCGCGCAGGGCGCGCGGGTCGCGGTCGGTCAGTCGGCGGCGAACCTGGACCTGTTCGACGGCGGGCCGTCCTCGGTCGTCGTGTCGAGCGCGATCAAGCCGGACAACCCGGAGCTGGTGGCGGCGAAGGCGCGCGGGCTGACGGTGCTGCACCGGTCCGAGGCGCTCGCCGCGCTGATGGACGGCCACCGCGTCGCATGTGTGGCCGGCACGCACGGCAAGACCTCGACCACGTCGATGCTCACGGTCGCGCTCCAGCACTGCCGGCTCGACCCGTCGTTCGCGATCGGCGGCGACCTGAACGAGTCCGGCGCCAACGCGCACCACGGCGTCGGCGGCATCTTCGTCGCGGAGGCCGACGAGAGCGACGGGTCGTTCCTCGCGTTCACCCCGTCGGTCGCGGTGGTGACGAACGTGGAGGCCGACCACCTCGACCACCACGGCACGGTCGAGGCGTACCACGCGATCTTCGAGTCCTTTGTGGACCGGATCGCGGAAGGTGGCGTGCTGGTCGCGTGCGTCGACGACCCCGGTTCCGCCGCGCTCGCGCTGCTCGCCGAGGCGCGCGGGGTGCGGGTGCGCCGGTACGGGCGGGCCGCCGCGGACGTGACGATGACGGACTACCGGCCGGTGGACGGCGCCGGCGTGGCCACCGTGCTGCTGGACGGGGCCGAGACCGAGGTCCGGGTGGCGGTGCCCGGCGAGCACATGGCGCTCAACGCGATCGGCGCGCTCATCACCGGACTGGAGCTCGGCGCACCGCTCGACGGGCTGTTGGAGGGCATCGCCGGGTTCGGCGGCGTGCGGCGGCGGTTCGAGTTCAAGGGCAGAGCCGGCGGCGTGCGGGTGTACGACGACTACGCGCACCACCCCACGGAGGTGGCGGCGCAGCTACGGGCCGCGCGGCCGGCGGCGCACGGCGGCCGGCTCGTGGTGATCTTCCAGCCGCACCTGTACTCGCGGACCCAGCTCTTCGCGGCGGAGTTCGGGGCGGCGCTGTCGCTCGCGGACGAGGTCGTGGTGCTCGACGTGTACGGCGCGCGGGAGCAGCCGGTGCCCGGGGTGAACGGGCGGGTGGTCGCGGACGCGATCACGCTGCCGGCCGAGCGGGTGCACTACGAGCCGTCGTTCGAGCGGGTGCCGGCGCTGGTCGCGTCGGTGGCGGCCGACGGCGACATCGTGCTGACCATGGGCGCCGGCGACGTGACGATGCTGGGGCCGGAGCTGATCGCGGCGCTGGAGCGGCGGGTTCAGGTCTGATGACCAGCACGGTGCGTGGCTCCGGTGGCCGCTCCGGCCGGGACCGGCGGGACCGGGACCGGCACGGGCGGCTCGTCCGCAGGGAGCGGACCGCGGAGTCGGGGGGGCCGGAGCTGCCGGAGCGCACCGAGCGTCCCCGCCGCACCGTGTCGAGCAGGCGACCCGCGGCGAGCACGCGTCGCCGCCGCGCGGCGGAGCCGGAGGACCGGCGGTCCCCGACGCGCGGCCGGTACCTGGCCCGTCGGTGGATGGCGCTGCTCGTGGTGCTGACCGTCGCGGGCGTCGCGTACCTGGTGATGTTCACGTCGCTGCTCGGCGTGCGGTCGGTCGAGGTCATCGGCGCCAAGGAGATCCCGAAGGACGCGGTGCTGAAGGCGGCCGCGATCGAGCAGGGCACGCCGATGGTGCGGCTGGACGCCGACGAGGCCGCGGCCAGGGTGGCGGCGCTGCCAAGGGTGTTCGAGGTGGTCGTCGAGCGGTCCTGGCCGAGCACGGTCGAGATCCTGGTGACCGAACGCACGCCGGTCGCCGTGTTCATGGTGGGTGCCGAGGTGCACCTGGTGGACCGCACCGGTCTCGACTACGCGACGGCGCGGGCGCGGCCGCCGGGCCTCCCGACGATGGCGATCACCGGCGTCCGCCCGGCCGACCCGGCCACGAAGGCCGCGGTCACCGTGCTGGGCGCGATCCCGAAGCAGCTCAGGACCCAGGTCACTCAGATCTCGGCCGGCACCCCGGGCGACGTGCGCCTCACGCTGGCCGACGGTCGGGTCGTCAAGTGGGGCGACGCGCGGGACAACGCCCGCAAGGCGGCCGTGCTGGCCCCGCTGCTCACCCGTCCCGGCACGACCTTCGACGTGGCGACCCCGGAGTTCCCCACGACGTCCGGTTAACTCGGTGGGAACTGTCGGAGGTGCGCGACACACTGCGCGCCATGACCTCCACCGAGAAGACCCGCCCAGAGGCGCCCATGGTCGGCGCCGAGCGCGAACAGCTGAACGGCTTCCTCGACTTCCTGCGCGCGACCGTCGTCATGAAGGCCACCGGCCTGTCCGACGAGCTGGCGCGCCGCGCGCTCATGCCGTCGGAGATGTTGACCGTCGCCGGGCTGCTGTCCCATCTGCGGTACGACGAGCTGTCCTGGTTCGGCGTCGTGTTCGACAACCAGGTGGACCCGTGGACGGAGCTCCTGAAGGACGACCGCGACGCCGAGTTCCGTGCGGCACTGGACATCCCGCTGTCTCGGCTGATCGCCGAGTACCAAGAAGAGTGCCGGCTGAGCAGGGCGATCGTCGCGAAGCTCGACCTCGACGCGCAGGGCGTCACGCACCGGGGCGAACCAGTCAACCTGCGCTGGGTGCTCATCCATATGATTGAGGAGACCGGGCGCCACGCCGGCCATCTCGACCTGCTCCGCGAGCTTCTCGACGGGAGCACGGGAGAGTAGTCCCGGGTGAATAGGGCACACAAGACCGCAACTACACGGCGTGGCGGCTGGAAACGGGAACAGTCCATGCCTACCGTCCTGATTCGACGTCAGAGCTTGACATAACTCTCAGTCTCTCGTCGTGGTTGCGGGTTTCACGGTCTCGCGACGGCTCGGGGAGACAAGCACAAGGCTTCAGATCAGGAAGGTGGATCCGATGACGCCCCCGCACAACTACCTGGCGGTGATCAAGGTCGTCGGCATCGGCGGCGGCGGGGTCAACGCTGTCAACCGCATGATCGAGGTCGGCCTGAAGGGCGTCGAGTTCATCGCGGTGAACACCGATGCCCAGGCACTGCTCATGTCCGACGCCGACGTGAAGCTCGACATCGGCCGTGAGCTCACCCGCGGCCTCGGCGCCGGCGCGAACCCGGAGGTCGGGCACCGCGCCGCCGAGGACCACCGCGAAGAGATCGAAGAGGTCATCAAGGGCGCCGACATGGTGTTCGTGACCGCTGGTGAGGGTGGCGGCACGGGCACCGGCGGCGCGCCCGTCGTCGCGTCGATCGCCCGCAAGCTTGGCGCGCTGACCATCGGTGTCGTCACGCGGCCGTTCGCCTTCGAGGGCAAGCGGCGCGCGAAGCAGGCCGACGACGGCATCACCGAGCTGCGCAACGAGTGCGACACGCTCATCGTGATCCCCAACGACCGGCTGCTGCAGCTCGGCGACATCGGCGTCTCGCTCATGGACGCGTTCCGCTCCGCCGACGAGGTGCTGCTCTCCGGTGTCCAGGGCATCACCGACCTGATCACCACCCCGGGTCTGATCAACCTGGACTTCGCCGACGTCAAGAGCATCATGTCCGGCGCGGGCAGCGCGCTCATGGGCATCGGCTCGGCCCGCGGCGAGGGCAGAGCCGTGCAGGCCGCGCAGAAGGCGATCAACTCGCCGCTGCTCGAGGCGTCCATGGATGGTGCGCACGGTGTGCTGTTGGCCATCGCGGGTGGCTCCGACCTCGGCCTGTTCGAGATCAACGAGTCCGCGTCGCTGGTGCAGGAGTCCGCGCACCCGGAGGCCAACATCATCTTCGGGACGGTGATCGACGACTCGCTCGGTGACGAGGTCCGGGTGACGGTGATCGCCGCCGGCTTCGACAGCGGCACGCCGACGCACAAGAAGCTGGACCCGACCATGGTCAGCTCGCGCACCTCGGTGGCGCCGGCACAGTCCGGGCACCTGAGCCCGCCCGCGCCACAGCGCGCGGTCGAGCCCCAGCCCGCTCCGGCACCGGCACAGTCGTCCCCGCCGCCCGCGCAGCCGAGCCCGCAGTCGCACACCGCGCCGCCGCCACGCCAGGCGTCGGCCGGCTACTCGAACCCGATGGGCAACGCGAGCGTCCCACCCAACTCGACGGCGAACCGGCCACGCACCCAGAGCACGGGCGGCAGCCTGCCGAACCGCGCCGTCCCGGTAACGGACGAACCGGACGACGAGGTCGACGTCCCACCGTTCATGCGGCGCTGACCCAGTAACAACCGACGTCCCCCGGGGCCCACCCCGGGGGACGTCATAGTTCGGGGCCCGGCATCCGGCGTGCCGCCACCCTTCAGGGCATGGCCGCTGCCCACGAAGCGCCCCTTCGCGACCCACCATGTCCGAAGCCACCTGGGACCCAGCCACAACCATGTCCTGAAAGGCGCGTTCAGGGCATCCAGTGCCCCTAACGCGCCTAATGGGGCACACCCGCCAACACCTGATTTCCCGGGCACAGGGGCCCACCCCGGGGGATGTCGGTGTTCGGGGGGTCGGGTTGGATGTCTTCTGGGCACACCAACTGCTGGAGGAGACGAGCTTTGCGCATCAGGCGGGTGGTGACGACCCGTGCGGGCGGCGGGTCCAAGGCGCCGTACGAGTCGTTCAACCTGGGCGCCGGCGTCGGCGACGACCCGGCGGCGGTGGCGGCCAACCGGCACCGGTTGGCTGACGAGCTCGGCCTCGACCGGGATCGGCTCGTGTGGATGGAACAGGTCCACGGCCGCAACGCGGAGGTCGTCGACGGCCCTCGGCCGGCCGCCGTCGAGGCCACCGACGCGCTCGTCACCGCGGAGCCGGGCCTCGCGCTCGTCGCGCTGTGCGCCGACTGTGTGCCGGTCCTCCTCGCGGACCCGCAGGCGAACGTCGTCGGCGCGGCCCACGCCGGCCGGGTGGGTGCCCGCGTCGGCGTCCTGTCGGCGGCACTCAAGGCGATGGAGCAGGCCGGCGCCAGCATCGACCGGATCGAGGTGCTCCTCGGCCCGTCCGTATGCGGAGAGTGTTACGAGGTGCCGGCCGCGATGCAGGCCGACGTCGAGAAGCACCTGCCCGGTTCGGCGTCGAAGACCCGCGCCGGCACCCCGGGCCTCGATCTGCGTGCCGGGCTCTGGCGCCAGCTCACCGACGCGGGTGTCGCGAAGATCGGGGTCGACCCCCGGTGCACGGTGGAGGACAAAACTCTGTTCAGTCACCGCAGGGAAGGGACCACTGGGCGATTGGCCGCGCTGACCTGGCTCGACCCGGATGACCAGCCATGAGCGGAGCTTGCGGAGCGAATCATCAACACTCACGGCGCCGGCGAGCCAGCGGAGGGCGCCGATTGAGCGGAGCTTGCGGAGCGTGTCGGTGCCACGGAGCTGGGGAGGCGGACCAGCCATGACCAACCGTCGAACAGAGATCGAGAACGCGCTCGCCGCGGTCCGCGACCGCGTCGCCACTGCCTGCCACGCCGCCGGGCGCGCGCCGGACACCGTCCGGCTCATCGCGGTGACCAAGACCTTCCCGGCCACCGACGCCGCGTTGGTCACCGATCTGGGTGTCACCGACCTCGGTGAGAACCGGGAGCAGGAAGCCGGCCCCAAGGTCGCTGACCTGCGCGAGCTCCGTCCCGACACCGCCGTCCGGTGGCACATGCTGGGCCGGCTGCAGCGGAACAAGGCGCGTGCCGTGGCCCGCTGGGCCGCCGAGATCCAGTCGGTCGACTCGGACCGGCTGGTCGACGCACTGGACCGTGCGGTCGGCGCCGCGCGGGAGGCGGGGGAGCGGGTCGAGCCACTCGACGTTCTGGTTCAGGTGAGCATCGACGGCGATCCGACACGCGGTGGCGCTTTGCTCGACACGCTGATGCCGCTTGCCGATCATGTCGCCCGTTCGGGTGAACTCCGGTTGCGGGGTCTGATGGCCGTCGCGCCCCTCTCGCTGACCCCGGCGGACGCCTTCGAACGCCTCGCGGGAGCCGCCGATCTGCTGCGTGAAGATCATCCCGGAGCCACCGAGGTGTCCTCCGGAATGACGAATGATCTTGAAATCGCGATTACGCACGGTTCAACCTGCGTGCGTGTCGGAACCGCGCTCCTGGGCACACGTGGCCTAGCCTCGCCATAACACGTTCCGGTAGTCGTTCGTAACGAGGGCAGAGGTATGGGCACGCTGCAGAAGCTGAAGGCCTACTTCGGCATGGTCCCCGCCGACGAGTACGACGGCTACGACCTCGATGACCTGGACGAGTTCGACGACCGCGCCGACTTCCGGGGTGGGTCCTTCCGCCGCCCCGAGTACCTGGCCGAGGACGACGAGTACGACCCGTACCAGGACTCCGGTCGGCGCCGTGTGTTCGCCCGCAGGGACTACCGCGAGGACGCGTCGCGCTACGAGGAGGACCGGTTCGACACCGAGCTCTCCGGACGCGTCGACCTTGCGCAGCGACCGGCCGCACGGCCGCGTCCTGCCTGGTCAACCGATGCGCCGGTGCAGGGTGCGCTGGCCATGGACACCCGCCGGGAGCAGGCGGCACGGCCGCTGCCGGAACCGGTGGCCAAGCCGACCGCGGGGAGCTACCCGATGGGGCGCGTCGTCACGCTGCACCCGACGAGCTTCGCCGAGGCCAGGAGCATCGGCGAGCACTACCGGGACGGCACCCCGGTGATCATCAACCTCACCGAGTTGGACGACTCGGACGCGCGGCGGTTGGTGGACTTCGCGGCGGGCCTCGCGTTCGCCCTGCGAGGGTCGATCGACAAGGTCACCAACAAGGTGTTCTTGATCTCACCGCCCAACCAGGACCCCACCGCGGAGGACAAGCGGCGCATAGCCGAGGGCGGGTTGCTCAACCGAAGCTGAGAGATGGCAGAGTTGACACGTGGATCCCGTGCGGCTTGTCTTGTATTGGGTACTGTTCGTCTTCTGGCTGTTCCTGACCGCGCGCGTCGTGGTGGAGCTCGTCCGCGCGTTCTCGAGGGAGTGGCGCCCGGCTGGCGGGGTTGCGGTAACGCTGGAGACCATCTACACAGTGACCGATCCTCCGGTCCGTTTGGTCCGTCGGTTGATCCCGATGGTGCGGATCGGAGGCGTAGGGCTGGACCTATCGATTATGGTGCTGCTGTTGGTCGTGTTCATACTGATGCGACTGGCCTATCCGGGGTAACGGGGAACCCGGGCGGACCGCAGCCGACTGAGAGTGCGTGAGGTGATCAGATGTCGTTGACCCCCGCTGACGTACATAACGTCGCGTTCAGCAAGCCTCCCATTGGCAAGCGGGGCTACAACGAGGACGAGGTGGACGCTTTCCTTGACCTGGTCGAGGTTGAGCTCTCCCGCCTGATCGAGGAGAACAACGACCTGCGTGCGCAGGTCGAGCAGCTGGACTCGCAGCTCGAGTCGGCACGTGCCGACATCGAGGACGCGCGTTCGGTGGCGCCCTCCGCGCCGCAGCGAGCCGTGGAGGAGCCGCGCAGGCTGACCCCGGTTCCGCCGCCAAGCGCGCTCGAGCAGACCTCGCCAGGCGCCAGTGGTGGTGATCATCACGTCCAGGCGGCCAAGGTCCTCGGTCTCGCGCAGGAGATGGCGGACCGCCTGACCGGCGAGGCCAAGGCCGAGTCGGACGGGATGCTCTCCGAGGCGCGAACGAAGTCCGAGCAGCTGCTGTCCGAGGCTCGTGCCAAGTCGGACACCATGATCAACGAGTCGCGTACCCGCGCCGAGACGATGCTCAACGACGCGCGCACCCGTGCGGAGACCCTCGAGCGTTCGGCCCGTGACAAGGCCACCGCTCTGGAGCGCGACGCCCAGCGTCAGCACTCCGAGGTCCTCGGACAGGTGCAGGCGGAACGGACGGCGCTCGAGAAGAAGATCGACGAGCTGCGTACGTTCGAGCGTGAGTACCGGACCAGGTTGAAGACGTTCCTCGAGTCGAGCCTGCGCGAGCTGGGTGACCGCGGTTCCGCCGCGCCGTCCGCCGGTTCGTCGGGGTCGTCGGAGGGCGGCAGGTCCGCTGGACAGCCTGGCTATGCGTTCGGCCCACGGGCCGAGGCTGGCTGAGCCGTACTCGCGTAAACCGTGCTGTACATCGTCCTTGCGCTGGTGCTTGCCGCCTTCGGGCTGCTCATCGCTGCGCTGACCACGGCGAACACGCTGTGGGCCTGGATCTCCGTGATCGTGAGCGTGGTGGCGGCCGCGCTGTTGGTGACAGACTGGCTGCGGGGCCGACGCCGGAAGACGGCGTCGGCACCGGTCGCCGACCGAGCGCCGCCACCAACGGCGCCGGTCGCCGAGGTGGCGCACGTCGACGACGACGTAGCGGATTTCGACGACTACGACGACTACGAGGTTTTCGCGGGGGAGACGGCCGCCGAGCCGGCACAGCCCGAGCCGGCG
>Ga0193716_1001896_pt1 | contig 11982 bp, 9 predicted proteins | sample U2c1metaG_FD_145901 | JGI IMG/M metagenome (GOLD analysis project Ga0193716, IMG submission 145901) | Soil microbial communities from a riparian zone of the East river system, Colorado, United States - U2c1 | ecosystem: Environmental > Terrestrial > Soil > Riparian zone | place: USA: East River...
CCCGAGAATGCGCGACGCTCCTGCGACCTGTCGCTTCAGCGCCTGGGCGTCGATCAGATCGACCTATACTATTTGCATCGCGTCGATTCGAAGGTGCCCATCGAAGAGACCGTCGGCGCGATGGCTGAGCTCGTGCACGCCGGCAAGGTTCGCCATCTCGGACTCTCCGAGCCGGCTCCCGAAACGGTGCGTCGCGCCCACGCGATCCATCCGATCGCCGCCGTGCAGTCGGAGTACTCGCTGTTCACTCGCGATCCCGAAGAGGGACTCTTCGCCGTTCTGCGCGAGCTCGGAATTGCGCTGGTGGCCTACAGCCCGCTCGGCCGCGGATTTCTCGGTGGCCGCTTCCGCAGCGTCGACGACCTCGCGGCCGACGACTGGCGGCGAAACAACCCGCGCTTTCAGGGAGAGCAGTTCGAGAAGAATCTCGCCATCGCCGATCGGCTCCGAGAGATGGCGAAGGAGAAGCAGTGCACACCCGCGCAGCTCGCGCTGGCGTGGCTCCTCGACCGCCATCGCGACGTGATTCCGATTCCTGGGACGAGCAGCATTGCTCGCCTCGAGGAGAACGCCGGCGCCGCGGACATTCACCTGAGCGCGGCCGATCTCGACCGAATCGAACGCACCTTGCCGAAAGGCTCGGCAGAAGGTGAGCGCTATGCGCCGGCACTGAGGGGACTACTCAACGGCTAGCCGCCCCTCACGTCCCCTCCTGAGGCGAGTCTCTACTTCGGCACAAACACCGGCACGCTGTCCGCCGCCGAGTCGAGCATCGCGCGGCTGATGCGATAGATGTTGCCGCCGCCGTTCAGAATTCCGCGAATGTGCTGCTCCAACTCCGCGTAGGTGAGCGACGTCCGCGCTCGCTCAGTCGTGTCCCGCCTCTCGCTCGAGAAATAGATGTACGCGCCGTCCGGTGAAAAGCGCGGCGAGTAGTCGCGCTCTGGCGTGTTGAACGGTGCCTTCAGATGGTGCGCCGGCTGCCACTTTCCATCCTTGCGATAGCTCACGTACAGGTCCGCGCTCCCGAACGTGTCGGGTCGTCCGAACGACGAGAAGATCATCACCCGATCGTCGTTCGACACGATCGCATCCAGATCCGCGTACGACGGTCCGCCGGCATTGAACTCATGGCTCACGTTCGTCGCGGTCTTGTAGGCGCCGCCCTCCAGCGGCACGCGATAGATGTCCACGGTGCCCGTGGTGAGGCCATCGCGAAAGGAAGACACGTAGAACGTCCCATCGCTCGTGACCGAGGCCATGTACTCGTTCGCGTCGCTGTTGATCGGCGCCGGCAGATGAATCGGCGCGCTCCACTTGCCGTCGGATTGTTGCTCGACTTTCCAGATGTCGTAGTCGTGCTTGATCACGTCGCCCACAGGACGATCCGAGGCGAAGTAGATCGTCTTGCCATCCGGCGACACTTCGGGATCCGTATCGGAATACCGTCCCGACCACGGGGCGATCACGGGCGTCGACCACTTCCCGTCGATCAGGTGTGAGACCACGACGGTGTACTGATTGTGCGCCGGAACGCTCTTGTTGAAGTAGATCGTCGCGTCATCCGGCGTGAGGCTTCCCGCGTACTCATCGTCCGCGGTAGAGATCACCCCGGGGCCGATCATCTCCGGCTCGCGCACGAGCGGCGGCGCCGCGACACCCGCGCCCATCATTGCCGCGAGCAACGACACGAGCCCCGGGATCCTCCAGGTCGCTTCACTCATTTCGCACCTCCGAGCCCCAGCAGCTCGATGGGTACCTGGTAGATGTCGCCGAGCCCGTTGCGGCTCGCGTGGAGATGCATCTCCAGCTCACCGTAGGTCGTCGCACGCTGCGGGTGCGCGGTGGCGAACCCGCGCTCGCTCGTGAAGTAGAGCGTGCGCCCGTCGGCCGAGACCATCGGCGCACGCTCGGCCGCCGCGCTGTTGATCGGCGCCGGTAGATGCCGCCCGCGCTGCCAGATGCCGTTCACGCGTTCGCTCACGTAGAGATCGCCGGGGCTGTAGATCCCGGCTTCGGTCTTCGTATCGTCGTCATGCCACGACACGAACACCATGAACTTCTCGTCGGGCGACACGTACGCCTGCAGCCGGCCGTACACGCGATCGCTGTCACCCGGGAGCTCCACCGGAGGAGCGAAGTGATCGCCCATCAGCTGCGCACGATACGTGTCGACTTGCTGCGCCGTCGAGTCTCGAGGCGACGAGGTGAAGTACAGGCTTCCGTCCTTCACGATCACCGGATAGGCCTCGTCCGCGTCGCTGTTCACGGGCGCGGGAACGCGCTGCGGCGTGCCCCAGCCGGAAGCGGATCGGTCGACATACCAGATGTCGCGATCGCGGTGCTCGCGTCCCTCGACGGGGCGACGCGATGCGAAGTACAATCGCGACCCGTCTGCGGTCACGAATGGATCGCTGTCGTACTCGCGTCCGGAGAAGGGAAGCACCGTTGGCTCCGACCATCGACCATTCATCAGATGCGCTTCGCACAGCACCGACGCGTACGCCGGCCAGAGCGTTCGCTTCGTGAAGTAGATCGTGCGACCATCGGCGGTGAACGAGCTATTCTGCTCGTAGTCGCGCGTCGAGATCACGCCGTCGCCGACGAGGCTCGCGTTGCCGGGCGGCACGGCCGAGTGGGCGAGTTCCACTGCGAGCGCGACGAAGAGAATCGCGAGTGCGGCGGAACCCGCTGCGGCGCCGAGACGTTTGCCTCCATAGGAACGCGTCATCGGCGCAATTGTCGACGAGGTCATCACGGCCTCCAGCTGGGGGAGACTCGCCATCGATACTCCACCCCGAATATCGATTTCGGCGGCACGTTCTGTCAGCGTTGGCGACTTCGATTGACAATTTTCGCACATTCTTCCCGAAACGCCCTCGCCTTGCTTGCATCTTCGCTCGAGCGAGCGGATCATTGGCTCGACACCCCGCTTCAGCCCTCATCGCCGAGTTTCGTGTGACTGCTCCGAATGAGATCCTCGATGACGATCCGCCGCCTTTGACCAAGCCGTCCGACCTGGGCTTCGGGTCCGTCGTCGCGCAGGCTGTGCGCGGACGTTTCCTCAATCGCGACGGCAGGCCGAACAGCAAGAAGTACGGAGTGGGTGCCCAACGCCTCGCACGCCTCTATCTCGCGTCGCTGGATGCGAGCTGGGCCATGTTCTTCGCGTGGATGATGGGCGTATTGCTCCTCATCAACGGATGCTTCGCGCTCGCCTTCATGTCGCTTGGCGACGGCGCCCTTCGCGGCACCGAAGGCATGGGGATCACCGATCCGTTCCTCAAAGCCTTCACCTACAGCGTCGGTATCTTCACGACCACCGGCACCGGAACGATCCAGGCCTATGGCTCAACGGCGAATTGGCTCGCGAACCTGTTGGCGTTCGTGGGACCGGTGACGCTGGTGATCGCGTTTGGGCTGCTGATCGCACGAATGACGCGTCCGCGCATGCGCCTAGGCTTCAGCGACTCCGCGATCATCGCGCCGTACGAGGGCGGGCGCGCCCTCATGTTCCGCATCACGAACCTCCAACCCGGAGAACTGAGCGATGTGCAAGCGCGAGTGAGCCTCGCGCGCTTCGAGGATTTCGGGGGGAAGACGCGCGAGCGCAACTTTCATCAGCTCACGCTCGAGCGAAACTCCGTCGAATTCTTCACATTGCACTGGACGATCGTGCACCCGATCACCGCCGACAGCCCGCTCGCGGGCGTCACGCCGGAGAGCCTGGCGGATTCGCAGGCGGAGTTTCTCATCTTCATCAACGCGCTCGAGGAGACGTTCTCTACTCGTGTATCGACCCGTGCGTCGTACGTGTGGGACGAGCTACGCTGGGATGTGAAATTCGCCAGCATCTTCGCGAACGGCCCCGACGGCGTGATCGCGATCGACGTCGAGCGCCTCAGTCGCACCGAGCGCCTCGAGGAGGGCGCGACGCGCAATCCTGCTCCGCTGGAGCGAGGGGTAGCGTCTAAGAGTTAGTAGGGCGGCGTGACCAGTTAACGATTTGGTGGGGCCACACAGACGGACACAGACGGACAGAAACGGAGAACTGCCGAAGTCGTTTTTTTCGTTTTTGTCGGTTTGTGTCCGTATGTGTGGCCTCACCCACGCAGTTAGCTCTTGACCTGTACTTATTCCCTAACTCGTCCCTCGCGGGTCGTATTTCACCACCCGCGCTAAGCCCGGTCTCCGCCCCCCGCGCGCACCGCCTCCAGATCGAGCTCCTGCTCGAGCGAGCGAAGCACCTCGTCGGAGATCGCATCCTCGTCGCGCAGACGCACGACCATCTTTCGCTCGGCCTCGATCATCGCGAGGCGCAAGCGGCGTCGCCCCTCGAAGCTTCCGCCGTCCTCCTCGTTCGTGCGCAGCCGCTCGCGCAGCTCGGCGCGCAGCGCCGCGACGTCGCGCGGGTCGACCCACGGCTCGTGGGAGAGATCTTCGAGCGCCTCGGCGCCTCGCCGTGTTGCTTCCCGTCGCGCGAGGCGCTCCTCGGCGTGGTGCGTCTGCTCGGGTACGAAATGCAGCGCGCGCACGATCGATGACAGCGAGAGTCCCTGCACGAGGAGCGTCAACACAATGACGCACATCGTGATCAGCACGATTTCCGTTCGATACGGGAACGGATCGCCATTGGCGAGAACGAGCGGCAGCGCGAGGGCCGTCGCGAGCGAGACGACCCCGCGCATGCTCGTCCACGAGACCAACGCGAGGTTTTTCCATCTCGGTTTCTCCCCGCGCCGCGCGCTTGCCCGTACGCTCGGAAGCACGGTGATGAGCGGAACCCAGAATATCCGCACCAGAATCACGACGATCGTGATGATGATGCCATCCGCGAACACTCTGCCGAGCTGGTTGTGCGGCACCTGCGCGAGCAGACTGCCGAACTGCGCGCCGAGCAGCAGGAAGATCAACGCGTTGAGCAGGAAGACGACGAGCTCCCACACGGTGCGCGACTGCAGGCGCGATGTGGGGCCGACGGCCGTCGAGAGACTCTGCTGCAAATACACGCCGCCCGCGACGCACGCGAGCACTGCCGACACGTGGAGCGACTCCGCCGTCGACCACGCGACATAGGGGCCTGCGAGCGTGAGAAGTGCCTCTGCGAGTGGATCCTTCGTGAGGCGAAGCGCGCGCACGATCAGAAAGGCGACGAGTAGTCCGACGAGACTCCCGATGCCGGCGTCGATGAAAAAGCGGACAATCGACTCGCCCCAGCTGAAAAATCCCGTGACGGCAGCGGCGACTGCCGTGCGATAGAGCACGAGTGCCGACGCGTCGTTCACGAGGCTCTCGCCCTCGAGCACGGTGATGACGCGGCGCGGAACCGGCAGCCGCGACACGATCGCTGTGGCCGCGACGGCGTCTGGTGGCGAAACGATGGCCCCGAGCGCCACGGCGACTGCCCACGGCATGTCGGGAAAGAGATGCCGCGCCACGATGGCGACGATCGCCGTCGTAGCGATCACGAGACCGATGGCGAGCGTCCCGATCTTGTCGATGTTGCGCTTGAATTCGCGCAGCGAGGTGAACATTGCCGCCGACCAGAGAATCGGCGGGAGAAAGACGAAGAAGACCAGATTAGGGTCGAGCTGCGGAATTACGACGCCGGGGATGAGGCTTACGGCGAATCCCGCGAGCACCTGGAGAATTGGCGTCGGGATCGGCAATCGTCGCGCGAGTGCCGTGAGCGAGACGACGAGAACTGCGATGACGATCCCGAAGACGACCGGCTGAAAGTGCATTGCGCGTGGTTCGGGGAAGGGAGCCCAGTTTGGACAGCCTCAATCTCCGGAGGCACGGCGGTTGTCGCAACGGTGCGCGCAGTGAAGTCTTTACGTCGTCCCACCTCGCCTGCGATACATTCACCACGCCGTTCCAGCGTTTCGCCTCGTAATTCGAGGATCGGCGCGCGGAATGCACCGCTACATTCGGTATGAGCCTCGTAATCGCACTCTGGGCCGCCCTTCTGCACCTCGTCCCGGTCGCCGACTCTCCCGGTGCGAGCCCGGTCGCGCCGCCAGCGCACGCGGACACCGCCCACGCCATCACGCGTGTCTCGATGCGGCACGTCGACTTTTACGTCGACTCGGAAGTGATCCTCCACATTCGGCATCTCGACGGAAGGATGCGGAGCAAAGCGGGCGGCCCCATCGTCTTCGACGACAAGAACTCGTTCATCATCACGCTCGACACGGCCGAAGTCGGCATGAACGGGGATGACCTCACGGCGCTCCTCAACAAATTCGTCTTCGGGTACAAGGGATCGCCACTCTCGCATCTGCACATGCGGACGGAAGGCGATCATGTCGTGTTGAAGGGACGGATGCACAAGGGGATCACGATCTCGTTCGAGATCACGTCCACGATGGATGTCACCTCGGATGGGCTCATTCGGATGCATCCGACGAAGACGACGATCCTCGGGATGAACGGCGAGAAGCTGATGAAATTCCTCGGCCTGACGCTCGAGAAGATCCTCGACCTCAAGGGCGCGACCGGTGCGACCGTGCACGGCGACGACATCTTCCTCGACCCGGCGAAAATTCTTCCTCCACCGACGATCGAGGGGCGCGTCGTCTCCGTTCGGGTCGAGGGTGACGAGATGGTGCAGGCGTTCGGGAGAACGGAGCCGCACGAGCGGCTGCGCGCGCTCGTGCCACCCGACACGAAGGCGCCGAACTACATGTTCTACAAAGGCGGCACGCTGCGCTTCGGGCGTCTGCTCATGCTCGACGCCGAGATGCAGATCGTCGATCTCGATCCGGAGGACGTCTTCCGCTTCAATCTCACGCGCTACAACGCGCAACTCGTCGCGGGGTACGAGCGCACGCTCGAGGACGGCGGGCTCGAGGTCTGGATGCGCGACGTCGACAAGCTCGATGCGGCCGGACGCACACCTGCGAAACCGGTGCTGCGGCAACGCTGATTCGCGAACAGGCGCCTCCGCACACTGGCGCTGGAGATTCGTGACCTCCGACTTGCGTTGCCGAGCTCGCCTCCGCATCGTGCGGAAGGCTGAGTCGGAGCCGATCAATTGCCGAGGAGCGAGGGCCGCATGAAGCGCCACACCGTCGCGCGCATTATCGCCGTGATTCTGCTGTCGTACGCCTGCGCGTTCTTGTTCGTCAGCGTGGACAAGAGCAACATGGTGGAGTACCGATCGCTGAGTCACGAAGCGCTGCTCGCGAATCTCGCCAAGTCGAATCAGGCCGACTTCAGCGCCAACTTCGGCACGGGATTGCTGGTGATCGGACTTGCCGTCGTCCTGGTCGATGTGCTGACTGCGCTCGTCGAGCTGACGATCAATCGCATCGCGCCGCTGGATCCGCCCGGCACTTCTGCGCCGGTTGCGGATGCGAGCGGCACGCACATTCACTGAGCGCTCCAATTGCGAAGCGCACTCGCGGTGTTGGCATTCTTCGCGCTTTGCTCGAGAGGGATCGCAGCGCAGGACGATGCGATCACCTACGGGACTCACATTCGCATTCAGGCCGCCGATGAGCGCCGGGTGCGCGAAGGCGCCTTTCGATCGCTGACGCGCGACTCGATTTCTTTCAGCCCCGGGCTGGGTACGTCCACGCAGACGCTCCCGATGTCGCGTGTTCGAAGGATCGACGTGAGTCGCGGCATGTCGAGCGCAGGATCAGCGTTTAAGGGAGGAGCGATCGGTGTGCTCCTCGGGGCCGCTGTGGTGGGGGGAATGGCGTACCGGTGCGATCACGGCGGCAACGAGCTATGCGGACTCGGAGTCGCTCTTGCCGCTCCCGTATTGGTCGGGGGTGGGCTCCTGGTCGGCGTGCTGGTCGGCCGCGGATCGCACAAAGAGAAATGGTCGCGCGTCTATCCGCGCGACCATGACGTCAGTCTCCTCGTGGGTCCATCGGCGCGCGGCGGAATGACCGTGGGACTCAACCTCTCCTTCGGATCCGCCGACGCTCCCTGAACGTGCTAGGCCGTGCGATGGAGTAGAGTCGTACCACTCATCGCCACGCGCGCCTCCGATGCGGGCACCTTCGCACCGATCGGCACCACGCGAGTGCGAGCATACAGCACCAGCCCGGCCAGCAGCCCCACGACGAACGGCACAGTCGCTGGCCCAATCTTGCCACCGCTCATCGTGATCCCCGTCGCACCGCTCATGATGATCACGAGTCCGCCCGCCGCGAGCGGCGTGAGATAAGGGCGAATGCGGAGCAGCGAGGGGAGAATCAGTCCGAGCGCGCCCGCGAATTCAACTACTCCGATAAAGCGAAGGAAGAGTCCCGGCAGCGGCATCTGCTTCGTCATCTCCGCGATCGGCGCGACCAGCTTGAATCCACCCGCGAACAGAAAGAGTGCTGCGAGCAGGATCTGAACGGTCCAGATCGCGATGTTGATCCGCTTCGACGAACGAGTGCCCTTCGAGGCGTTGCCGAGGGAGCTCGCTCCCAGAGTGTTGCTGCGCATGTCGTGTCTCCTTGTCCATCCGGTTGCGAGCGTGGCGCCAAGGCAGGAAGTCCGGGCTCAAACCGTCGCTCTGCAAACACGTCGAACGAACATGGGAGAAATCGACATCGGCCGAAAAACCGAGTTGTGGTCTCGCCGCGCGCTTCAACTCACCGCGCGGCGATCCTCTTGGCTTCGCGAAGCGCGAGAGCCCGCTTCCGCGCGACTGCCACGGCGGGCTGGAGCTCAGCGTCCGCGCCATTCCACAGCGCCGCCACTTCATCGTAGGCGGCGAGAGCCTTTGCCGTATCTCCGCGCGCCTCATTGAGCTCGCCGAGCCGTTGATACGACGTCACGCGAAATTCGCCGAGCGCGTTCTGCCACTCCGACCACGGCGTGGTCACGTATCGCTGGTAGACAGCGATCGCGGAGTCCGGAGCTCCCGCGAGCTCGAACGCGCGCGCCAAGTCGGGGAGCGTGCACGTCGGACAGAAGTAAACGTTCACCGACTGCCGCAACGTTACCACAGCTTGCGCTGGCTTTCCCTCCGCGATCTCCGTCGCGCCGAGCGCGCGCAGATACGTTCCCTCGTCGCGCAGTCCGAGTCCGCCGCGCGTGACACCCTGCACGCGCTCGTTCGCGCGAACGTCCGCGAGCAGCTCGCGCGCACGCGCCGGGCGCCCGCCGAGCGCGTACACATACGCGAGCGTCGCGTAGTTGCGATCGAGCGGCTCCAGCGATGCGAGCGGATAGCGCGCCACCGCCGAATCGAGTAACGCGAGCCCGCGCACGCGGTCGTGACGATACCAGATGTCGCAGAAGGCGAGCGCCACTGCGGCCTCGAGATACCCCCCGCCGCTTCCTTCGCCCGCATGGATCGCCTCCACCGAATCGAAGTCGCGATCCGACTCGGCGAGCTGACCGCGGATGAGCGCGAACGTGCCAAGCATCTTGAGCGGCTCGAGACGCTCCGCTGCATCGGTGCCCGCGTCGGTGAGTATACGATGCGTGCGGCTTTGCGCCGCATCGAGCTCGCCGCGCATCATCTCGAGCGTTGCCGAGATGATCTCGGCGTCCTGCTGCGGCGGGAAGCGGCGCGCGCGCTCCGCGAGCGTGCGCTCCGCGTCTGAGTAGCGACCGCCATTCAGCTGTACCGTCGCGAGATGATTGAACAGGAGCGACACCGAGGAATCCGATTCGATCGCCCGATGATAGAGCGATTCCGCGCGCGCGTACTCGCGCAGATCCATGTATACCGAAGCGAGGTTGCTGAGGCCACGAATGTCGGTGGGATACAGTGCGAGCAACGCGCGGTACGTCGCGATCGCGCTGTCCGGCAGCGCGACGCTCGCGTAGTAGGAGCCCGCGGTGTTGTAGCGCTCGAGCTCGGGGAGGTGAGCGCGATTTCGAAAGGCGCGCGCGAGAGCGTCGTCGGAAGCGGCATGTGCGCCCATGTCGCGCAGATACACTCCGAGCTTGCGATACGCCATGGCGAACGTCGTGTCGAAAGTGACGGCCTGACGCAGTATCTCCACGGCGCGATGCGTGTCACCTTCCTGATCCCCCACGCGAATCGCCTGCGAGTACAGACGAAGCGCCTGCAGCGACGATGTCGTGACCTGCTCGAGCGGGGCGCTCGCACGCACGGTCCAGAGCGATTCGCCCACACCTCGCCGCAGACGATCGGACACCTTGTCGACAACCGCGAGCAGCTTGCTCGAGTCGGATGCATCCTCTCGCACGGAGACCAGCGTCTCGCCGCTCTTCACCGCGATGAGCTCAGCGGACACGCTGTAGCCGGCGCCGATCGAGGCCACATCTCCGGTGACGAACGCCTTCACGCCATATCGCTCGGCCACCTCTCGAATCACGGCTTCCTGCGTGATCGCTCCGGTGGGCTGTCGCATGTGCTCGAGCACCGCCTGCACCTGCGCGCGACTCATCACGCGCGTAGTGCGCGATTGCGAGAGATCCGCGCGCATCGCCTCCGTGATCGCACCGGAGAGAAGGGAATCGCGCGTGTGGTTGTGAAAGTCGGCGACGAGAATGCGATCGACGTTCGTTTGACGGGCGGTCGCGTATCGTGCAGCCAACGCGACGATGAGTACGAGCGCGGCGCTCAGCGCGGCCGTCACGCGCCAACGCCGTCGCGGGCTGGGGGGAGCGGGAGGCGCGTTCGCCGTCGCTGTCGCCGTCGCGATGTTCGGTGGCGACTCGGGCGCGATCACCGGAGTCGCTTCGGGGGGCGTGGGCGGAATGACCTCGGCGGGATCGAAGCGTGTCGGCGCTCCGCGCATCGAGTCGGCCAACGCCGTCGTTTCCTTCGCGGGCTCCGCGTCGTACTCGCGCTCCATGCGCTCGGCGAAGCTCTTGTATGCGCGCAGAGCGCCGGCGCGATCGCCCTGCTGCGCGAGCGCGGTCATGAGGGTGCGCACGCGGGCCTCATCATCGGGGGCGAGCCGGCAGGCTTGCGTGGCCCAGCGCACCTCGCTCGCGAGATCGCCGGTGCGCCTCGCGCTGTCTGCGAGCGTGCCTGCGGCCTTCGCGGCGCGCTCGCATAGCCGCGCGCGCGTGAGGTCCACCCATTGCTCGAACTCCGGCGACGCGTCGGAGACGAACACCGCATCGAGAAAGGCGCCCTGATAGTACGCGAGCGCGCGCGCGTCGTCGCCGGCGTCGAGCGCCTGTTCGAAGGCGATCGCATCGCACCAGGCGCCATCATCGGAAATGCCGATCAGGCCATCGCGCTCGGATGTGAGAAGCTCGTCGCCGACGTGATACCGGATGCGGTGCAGCGCCTGTCGAAGCGCGCGACGTGCTTCGTCGTCGCCGAGCTCGGGCCAGAAGAGCGCAAGCAGCGAGTCACGCGCGTGCTGCCCGCGCGGCGTGGCGAGCGCGAGATACGCGAGGAGCGCGAGCGGCTTGGGCTGGGCGGCCAACACGTGCAGCGCGGTCGGCTCTCCAGTCACCAGCTCCAGCCGGCCGAGCGTCCGAAGCTGCACCATGGCGATACCGCGGGAGAGAGGCGCGAGACGGTTAGGCCCAGCGCGCGGGGCCGAACAGCGTTACTCCACGCGGTAACGCGGCTGAATCGACCGCGTAACTAGCTGTCGCGAGGTTGATCCAAGTGTACAGGCGGAAACGGAGAAGTGTTAGCCCTCGAGTCCGCTAACCGGATCCACCAACGGAGCAATCGACGATGACCACCGTGATCAGAAGGATGCTCGGCTCCCGACTCTCAAACGTTCGATGGTCGCTGGGATGCGTGCTCGCCGTCGCGGCGTGCGGCAAGGGAGGTGACGCTTCGCTCGGTCACGAGCGATCCATGACGACCACCGCGACCAAAGGTGCGATCTCCATGTGCGCACTCATGCCGAAGGAAGCGGTGAACGATGCGATTGGCACGAGCTATACGATCGCCGAGGCGCACGACGAAGCCAATTCTTCGAGCTGCCACTACTCGACTGAGAAGGATCCGAGCGGGCTGTCGCTCGACATGACCTGGATTCAACCATCTGACTATTCGAATCCGGCGGAGCACCTCGCTCTACAGAA
>Ga0193716_1001897_pt1 | contig 11981 bp, 5 predicted proteins | sample U2c1metaG_FD_145901 | JGI IMG/M metagenome (GOLD analysis project Ga0193716, IMG submission 145901) | Soil microbial communities from a riparian zone of the East river system, Colorado, United States - U2c1 | ecosystem: Environmental > Terrestrial > Soil > Riparian zone | place: USA: East River...
CCGGGGCCGAGGATCTCGGTGAACCCGTGGTTGCGGGCCTGCTTGGCGAGGTTGCAGAAGCCCTGCGGGCCGGCGCCGAGGTCGGCCGCGTCGCCGTAGAGGTGGCGGCTGTTGGTGGCGCCGCCGACTGCGTTGTTGCAGGAGACGCTGCGGAAGCCGCCGTTGACGGTGATCGGGCGGTCACCCATGGCGTGGCGCATGGCCTGCAGCTTCCACATGGTGACGAGTGCGTTCGCCTTGGCCTGGGCGGCGGTCAGTCGGCCGCCGGACCAGTCGGAGTTGCAGTTGTTCAGCTCGTCGTAGGTGAAGTTGACCGGGGTGCAGTCGTTGTCCTGCAGTGCGTAGAGCTTGGTGAAGGTCGCGGGTCCGGCAACACCGTCGGCGGCGAGGCCGTACGCCTGTTGGAACCGGGTGACCGCGGCCTTCGTGCCGGGACCGAACTGGCCGTCGAGCGCGAGGAGCCCGCCGTAGCCGGGGTAGCCGGCGACGCGGATCTGGAGCTGGCGGACGTCGTCGCCGGTCGCGCCCTGGGACAGGGCCCGACCCCACGTGTAGCAGGCGTCGGCGGCGTGCACGTCCTGGGCGGTCACTGGCCCGGGATCGGCTGCCGCCGGGCCCGCGAGCGCGGTTACCGCACCGGCCACTAAGGCAAGCAGGGCAAGGGAAACGCGGATTCTCATGGGGCACCTTTCAAAGCAGGGGAAGGTGACGCCCCGGAGATTGGCGAAGCCGAGCGGTTTCGTCAATCAATCACGACACAAAGCGCTATTTCGGTCGATCCTGACCACCCGGTTGGCTCACGACGATCGTCGGTTGACAGGCCGGCCCACTCGTGGTTCGGCACGAGCGGGCCGGCGCACGTCAGATGCCGCAGTTCGGCGCCGACCAGAACTGGCTGGTGCCGGCCGCGACGTGCGTGTGGTCGTTGTGGTCCGGGTAGCCGGGCCCGAGGATCTGCGCGAACCCGTGGTTGCGGGCCTGCTGCGCCAGCCCACAGAAGCCCTGCGACCCGGCGCCGAGGTCGACCGCGTCGCCGTACAGGTGCCGGCTGCCGGCGGCGCCGCCGACCGCGTTGTTGCACGCGACGCTGCGGAAGCCGCCGTTCACGGTGATCGGCCGGTCACCCATGGCGTGCCGCATGGCCTGGAGTTTCCACATGGACACCAACGCGTTGGCCTGTGCCTGCGCGGCGGAGACGTTGCCGCCGGACCAGTCGGAGTTGCAGCGGTTCAGCTCGCCGTAGGTGAAGTTCACCGGCGTGCAGTCGTCGTCCTGCAGCGCGTAGAGCGTGCCGAACGTGGCCGGGCCGGCGACACCGTCCGCGGCAAGGCCGTACGCCTGCTGGAAGCGGACGACGGCGGCCTTCGTGCCGGCGCCGAACACGCCGTCGAGCGCGAGGACCGCACCGTAGCCCGGATAGCCCGACACCCGGATCTGAAGCTGGCGGACGTCATCGCCGGACGAGCCCTGTGCGAGGGACCGACCCCACGTGTAGCACCCGTCGGCGGCGTGGACGTCCGATGGCGTGACCGGGCCGGGGTCGGCGGCGGCGGGGACGACGAACATGACGAGGGCGGCAGCGAACGCGGCCAGAGCCGCCAATAAGGGTTTCATCGCGGAAGCACCTTTCGAAGCAGGGGAAGGTGATGCTCCGCAGACTCTCGGTGTGACACTTCGCGTGTCAATGCCTCACCGAGCAATGCCGTACTTCGGTCGAAGGCAACCGGCCATCTGTCCCACGACGATCAGGGGGTCCACAACGCCGAACGGGCCCCGGGGGAAGCTCCCCGGGGCCCGTTCGATGTCAGAAACTAGCGGTAGTCGCGACCGAAGTCGTAGTCGTCCAGCGGAACCGCCGCACCCGTACCGGTGCCGAACACATCCGGCGTGTAGTAGCCGTCGTCGTAGGACGGGATGGCGTACGCCGCGACCCGTGCCTCTTCCGTCGGCTGCACCTGGATGTTCCGGTACTTGTTGATGCCGGTGCCGGCCGGGATCAGCTTGCCGATGATCACGTTCTCCTTCAGGCCCACCAGCTTGTCCGAGCGGCCGTTGATGGCCGCGTCGGTCAGAACCCTGGTGGTCTCCTGGAAGGAGGCCGCCGACAGCCACGAGTCCGTCGCGAGCGACGCCTTCGTGATGCCCATCAGCACCGGACGGCCCGACGCCGGCTCGCCGCCACTGGCGACGACCCTGCGGTTCTCCGTCTCGAACTGCGCCCGCTCGATCAGCGCGCCCGGCAGGAACTCCGCCGAACCGCTGTCGAGGATCGTGACCCGGCGGAGCATCTGCCGGACGATGACCTCGATGTGCTTGTCGTGGATCGACACACCCTGGGCCCGGTACACCTTCTGGACCTCGTCCACCAGGTGCAGCTGCGCCTCACGGGGACCCATGACCCGCAGCACCTCGTGCGGGTCGGGGGTGCCCTCGAGGAGCTGCTGGCCGACCGAAACGTGGTCGCCGTCGGACAGCGGGCCCTCCGGGGTGACGGCGAGGCGCTGACGCTTCGACAGCTTGTCGAAGACGATCTCCTCGCTGCCGTCGTCCGGGGTCAACGTGATCTTCCAGAACCGGTCGCCGTCCTCGATGCGCACGCGGCCGTCGACGTCCGCGATGGGCGCCTTGCCCTTCGGCTGACGGGCCTCGAACAGCTCCTGGACACGCGGCAGACCGGTCGTGATGTCCTCGCCGGCCACGCCACCCTGGTGGAAGGTACGCATCGTGAGCTGGGTACCCGGCTCACCGATGGACTGCGCCGCCACGATGCCGACCGCCTCGCCGACGTCCACCAACTGACCGGTCGCCATGGACCGGCCGTAGCAGGTGGCGCACACGCCGACCGCCGACTCACAGGTCAGCACGGAGCGGACCTTCGCCTCGACGACACCCGAGGTGACCAGCTTCTCGATCGCCGGGTCACCGAGGTCGTCGCCGCGGTTGAGCAGGACGTTGCCGTCCTTGTCGGAGATCTCCGTGGACAGCGAACGCGCGTAGACCGAGGTCTCCACGTGCTGGTCGCGGATGACGACATTGTCCGGGCCGAGCTCGCCGACCTTCATCATGATGCCGCGCGTGGTGCCGCAGTCGACCTCGCGGACGATGACGTCCTGCGACACGTCCACCAGACGACGGGTCAGGTAACCCGAGTCGGCGGTACGCAGCGCGGTGTCCGCGAGACCCTTGCGGGCGCCGTGCGTCGCGATGAAGTACTCCAGCACCGAAAGGCCCTCGCGGAAATTGGACTTGATCGGACGCGGGATGAACTCGCCACGGGGGTTGGTGACCAGACCGTTCATGCCGGAAAGCTGACGGATCTGGGTCATGTTGCCCGCCGCGCCCGACTTCACGATCGTCGGGATCGGGTTGCTGTCGGGGTAGTTGGCCTCCATGGCCGCCGCGACCTCTTCAGTCGCGTTACCCCACACCTTGACCAGCTCGTTGTTCCGCTCGGTGGCGGAGAGCTGACCACGCTGGTAGCGCTTCTCGACCGCGCTGGCCTTCTCCTCGTAACCGTCGAGGATCGTCTGCTTGTTCGGCGGGACGATGACGTCGGAGATGGCGATGGTGACGCCGGACCGGGTGGCCCAGTGGAAGCCCGCGTCCTTGAGCTTGTCCAGAGTGCGCGCGACCGTGACCATCGGGTACCGCTCGGCGAGGTCGTTCACGATCGCGGCCTGCCGCTTCTTCGGCATCGGCTCGTTCATGAACGGGTAGTCCTCAGGCAGCAGGTCGTTGAACAGCACCCGCCCGAGCGTGGTCGTGGCGAGCCACGGCGTGCCCGGCTCCCAGTCCGCCGGCTTGTCGCCAGGGGACGGGGCGCGGTCCTTGATGCGCACCTTGATCGACGCCTGCAGGTCGATGACCTTCCGGTCGTAGGCCATGATCGCCTCGGCCGGCGACGAGAACGCCAGCCCGACACCCTTCGCGTCATCCTTGGGACGGGTCAGGTGGAACAGGCCGGTCACCATGTCCAGACGTGGCATGGCCAGCGGCCGCCCCGACGCCGGGGACAGGATGTTGTTGCTCGACAGCATCAGGATGCGTGCCTCGGCCTGGGCCTCGGCGGACAGCGGCAGGTGGACCGCCATCTGGTCACCGTCGAAGTCGGCGTTGAACGCCTCACAGACCAGCGGGTGGAGCTGGATGGCCTTGCCTTCCACCAGCTGCGGCTCGAAGGCCTGGATGCCGAGACGGTGCAGCGTCGGCGCGCGGTTCAGCATCACCGGGTGTTCGGTGATGACCTCCTCGAGCACGTCCCACACGGCCGGCCGCGCGCGCTCCACCATCCGCTTGGCGGACTTGATGTTCTGCGCGTGGTTCAGGTCGACCAGCCGCTTCATGACGAACGGCTTGAACAGCTCGAGCGCCATCGCCTTCGGCAGACCGCACTGGTGCAGCTTGAGCTGCGGGCCGACCACGATGACCGAACGGCCGGAGTAGTCGACGCGCTTGCCGAGCAGGTTCTGACGGAACCGGCCCTGCTTGCCCTTCAGCAGGTCGGACAGCGACTTCAGCGGCCGGTTACCCGGGCCGGTGACCGGACGACCGCGGCGACCGTTGTCGAACAGCGCGTCGACGGCCTCCTGCAGCATCCGCTTCTCGTTGTTCACGATGATCTCGGGCGCGCCGAGGTCGATCAGCCGCTTCAACCGATTGTTCCGGTTGATCACCCGGCGGTACAGGTCGTTCAGGTCGGACGTGGCGAAGCGACCACCGTCGAGCTGGACCATCGGCCGCAGGTCCGGCGGGATCACCGGGATGCAGTCGAGCACCATGCCCATTGGCGAGTTGGTGGTGTGCGCGAACGCCGCGACGACCTTGAGCCGCTTCAGCGCGCGGAGCTTCTTCTGCCCCTTGCCGTTGCGGATGGTGTCGCGCAGGTTGTCGGCCTCGGCCTCGACGTCGAAGGCCGCCGCCAGCTTCTGGATCGCCTCGGCGCCCATGCAGCCGGTGAAGTGGTCGCCGTAGCGGTCCACCAGCTCGCGGTAGAGCATCTCGTCCGCGATGAGCTGCTTGGGCTCGAGCTTGGTGAAGGTGGTCCAGATCTCGTCGAGCCGGTCCAGCTCACGCTGGGCGCGGTCGCGGAGCTGGCGCATCTCCCGCTCGCCGCCCTCCTTGACCTTGCGGCGAACGTCGCTCTTGGCGCCTTCCTCCTCGAGGGCGGCAAGGTCGGCCTCGAGCTTCTGCGCCCGCGCCTCGATGTCGGAGTCGCGCCGGTTCTCGACCTGCTTGCGCTCGACGCTCATCTCGCTCTCGAGCGTGGACAGGTCGGTGTGCCGCTGCTCGGTGTCCACCGTGGTGATCACGTACGCCGCGAAGTAGATGATCTTCTCGAGGTCCTTGGGAGCCAGGTCGAGCAGGTAGCCCAGCCGGCTCGGGACGCCCTTGAAGTACCAGATGTGGGTGACGGGAGCGGCCAGCTCGATGTGGCCCATGCGCTCACGACGCACCTTGGCGCGCGTGACCTCGACGCCACAGCGCTCACAGATGATGCCCTTGAAGCGCACGCGCTTGTACTTGCCGCAGTAGCACTCCCAGTCCCGGGTGGGACCGAAGATCTTCTCGCAGAACAAGCCGTCCTTCTCTGGCTTGAGCGTGCGGTAGTTGATGGTCTCGGGCTTCTTCACCTCGCCGAAGGACCACTGGCGAATGTCGTCCGCGGTAGCCAGTCCGATGCGAAGCTCGTCGAAGAAGTTGACGTCCAGCACGTCGGGTCTTCCCCTTTTGTTGGTTCAAGCAGTGTGGTTCTTTGGGGATCGAGCCTCGGCAGCGGGCGCAGCGGGGTGACCCCGCCGCGCCCGCGCCGGCCCGGTCTAATTCACGACGTCGTCAACGGACGGCGACTCATTGCGGGACAGGTTGATGCCCAGGTTGGCGGCAGCGCGCTCGAGGTCCTCGTCGTCTCCGTCGCGCATCTCGATCGCCGCGCCATCGCTGGACAGCACCTCGACATTGAGGCACAGCGACTGCAGTTCCTTCAGCAGCACCTTGAACGACTCGGGGATGCCCGGCTCCGGGATGTTCTCGCCCTTGACGATCGCCTCGTAGACCTTGACGCGACCGAGCACGTCGTCGGACTTGATCGTCAGTAGCTCCTGGAGCGTGTACGCCGCGCCGTAGGCCTGCATGGCCCAGCACTCCATCTCACCGAAGCGCTGGCCACCGAACTGCGCCTTACCACCCAGCGGCTGCTGCGTGATCATCGAGTACGGGCCGGTCGAGCGGGCGTGGATCTTGTCGTCCACCAGGTGGTGCAGCTTGAGGATGTACATGTAGCCGACCGCCACCGGGAACGGGAACGGCTCGCCGGAACGCCCGTCCAGGAGCGTCGACTTGCCGTCCTGGCCGACCATCCGCTCGCCGTCCCGGTTGGGGAGCGTCGAGCCGAGCAGCCCGGTGATCTCGTTCTCCTTGGCACCGTCGAACACCGGGGTCGCCGTGTTCGTGCCAGGAGCCACGTCGTACAGCTCCTCCGGCAGGTTCTTCGCCCAGTCCGGACTGCCCTCGATGTGCCAGCCCTGTGACGCCAACCAGCCGAGGTGCAACTCGAGCACCTGGCCGATGTTCATGCGTCGCGGCACACCGTGCGTGTTCAGCACGACGTCGACTGGCGTGCCGTCCGGCATGAACGGCATGTCCTCGGCGGGCAGCACCTTGCCGATGACGCCCTTGTTGCCGTGCCGGCCGGCGAGCTTGTCGCCGTCCTGGATCTTCCGCTTCTGGGCCACGTACACGCGGACCAGCTCGTTGACGCCCGGGGGCAGCTCGTCCTCGTCCTCACGGGAGAACACCCGGATGCCGATGACCTTGCCGGTCTCGCCGTGGGGCACCTTCAGCGAGGTGTCGCGCACCTCGCGCGCCTTCTCGCCGAAGATCGCGCGGAGCAGGCGCTCCTCCGGGGTCAGCTCGGTCTCACCCTTCGGGGTGACCTTGCCGACCAGGATGTCACCGTCGCTGACCTCGGCACCGATGCGCACGATGCCGCGCTCGTCGAGGTCGGCCAGTACCTCCTCGGAGACGTTCGGGATGTCCCGAGTGATCTCCTCGGCGCCCAGCTTGGTGTCCCGCGCGTCGATCTCGTGCTCCTCGATGTGGATCGAGGTGAGCACGTCGTCCTGGATGAGCCGCTGCGAGATGACGATGGCGTCCTCGTAGTTGTGGCCCTCCCACGGCATGATCGCGACGAGCAGGTTCTTGCCGAGCGCGATCTCACCGTTCTCGGTGCACGGCCCGTCGGCGATGACCTGGCCCTGGAGCACGCGCTCGCCCTCGGACACGATCGGCCGCTGGTTCACGCAGGTGCCCTGGTTGGAGCGGCGGAACTTGTGCAGCCCGTAGGTCCGGCGGGAACCGTCGTCGGCCATGACCGTGATGAAGTCGGCGGACAGCTCCTCGACCACACCGTCCTTCTCGTTCACCACGACGTCACCGGCGTCGACGGCGGCCTTGAGCTCCGTGCCCGTGCCGACCAGCGGCGCGGTGCTGCGCAGCAGCGGCACGGCCTGACGCTGCATGTTCGCGCCCATGAGGGCACGGTTCGCGGCGTCGTGCTCGAGGAACGGGATCATCGCGGTCGCGACGGACACCATCTGCCGAGGCGAGACGTCCATGTAGTCGACGTCGAACGGCTCGATCAGCTCGACCTCGCCGCCCTTCTTGCGGACGAGGACGCGCTCCTCGACGAAGTGGCCCTCGTCGTCGATCGGCGCGTTGGCCTGCGCGATGACGTGCCGGTCTTCCTCGTCGGCGGTCAGGTAGTCGATCTGGTCGGTGACCTGGCCCTCGACGACCTTGCGGTACGGCGTCTCGATGAAGCCGAACGGGTGGACCCGCGCGTAGCTCGACAGCGAGCCGATCAGGCCGATGTTCGGGCCTTCCGGCGTCTCGATCGGGCACATGCGGCCGTAGTGGCTGTGGTGGACGTCCCGGACCTCCATGCCGGCACGCTCACGCGACAGACCACCGGGGCCGAGCGCCGAAAGGCGGCGCTTGTGGGTCAGGCCGTCGACCGGGTTGGTCTGCTGCATGAACTGCGACAGCTGCGAGGTGCCGAAGAACTCCTTGATCGCGGCGACCACGGGCCGGATGTTGATCAGCGTCTGCGGCGTGATGGCCTCGACGTCCTGCGTGGTCATCCGCTCGCGGACGACGCGCTCCATGCGGGAGAGGCCGACCCGGATCTGGTTCTGGATCAGCTCGCCGACCGTGCGCAGGCGCCGGTTGCCGAAGTGGTCGATGTCGTCGACCTCTACCGGGATGTCGGTGTCGTTCTGCGCGTGCATGGTCGTCTCGCCGGCGTGCAGGCGGACCAGGTACTCGATCGTGGTGACGATGTCGTCCTCGGTCAGCACACCGGTGTTGGTGGGCATGCCGACGCCAAGCTTCTTGTTGATCTTGTACCGGCCCACCTTGGCCAGGTCGTACCGCTTGTCCTTGAAGAACAGGTTCTCCAGCAGCGTCTGCGCGGACTCCTTGGTCGGCGGCTCACCCGGGCGCAGCTTGCGGTAGATGTCCAGCAGCGCCTCGTCGGTGCCGGCCGTGTGGTCCTTCTCGAGCGTGGCGAGCAGCGTCTCCGAGAAGTGGAAGCGCTCGCGGATCTGCTCGGTGCTCCAGCCCAGCGCCTTCAGCAGCACGGTGACGGGCTGCCGGCGCTTGCGGTCGATGCGGACACCGACGGTGTCGCGCTTGTCGACGTCGAACTCCAGCCAGGCGCCACGACTGGGGATGACCTTGGCGACGAACACGTCCTTGTCGGTGGTCTTGTCGACGGACGTGTCGAAGTACACGCCGGGCGAGCGGACCAGCTGCGACACCACGACGCGCTCGGTGCCGTTGATGACGAAAGTGCCCTTGTCCGTCATGACCGGGAAGTCACCCATGAACACGGTCTGGCTCTTGATCTCGCCGGTGCCGTGGTTGGTGAACTCGGCCGTCACGAAGAGTGGGGCCGCATAGGTCATGTCCTTGTCCTTGCACTCCTCGGTCGAGGCCTTGACCTCGTCGAAGCGCGGGTCGGAGAAGGAGAGGGACATCGAGCCGGAGAAATCCTCGATAGGCGAGATCTCGTTGAGGACCTCTTCGAGGCCACCGACGAGGTTCTCGTCACCGGCGTCGACACGGCGCTGGAACCACGCCTCGTCGCCGGTGAACCACTGGAACGACTGGATCTGCAGGTCGAGCAAGTTGGGCGTGCCCAGCGGCTCACGGATCTTCGCAAAGGAGACTCGCAGCGGTGCGCCAGGGATACCAGAGTTCGACACGGTGGAGTTCGCAGCAGTGGCCTTGGTCGCGCGGGAGACTGCCAAGATGCGTCCTTCCAGGACTATGTGCGGTTGAGCAGCCTTGTTAGCAACTGTAACCAAGCTGTTCAGGGGTGCGGTCGTGCCCAACATCCTAGGGCATGCGAAAGTGGGCAGCGCAAAGGGGCAGTCTAGCCGTAAAGTCGGCGACTGTCTACGCCCGCACCCAACCGTCCTCCTGTCGAAGGCGTGCTTGCTGAATAGCGTGACCCTGCCATGGCGTTGAGTCAAGATGCCGCGCCATGATCTCACTGCCTATTCGGCCGAAACGTCAGCGGTGTTCAAGCGGTCCTACAACACGGTCGACGCAGGTGGCAAGGCATGACGGGCGCCGAACGGCTCAACACTTGGGCGCGGCCTCGCCGCTGAACAGGGGCTGGTCGAACATGTCGAACTCGGTGATCTGCCAGCTCTCGCCATGACGCTGCGCCACCACGCCGAGCTGGCCACCGACCGCGACCGTCTTGTTCACGTCGACCCGCGTGGAGCTCTGGTCGATGTACACGAGCGCCTCCGCGCGATCGCCATCCAGACGCACCAGCGCGATCTCCCGGACGGCCGTCGTGAGGACGATCTTCTGCTCCGACGCGTACCTCTTCACCTCGCCGAAGAGCTGGTCGTACACACAGCGCGCCGCACCCGTCAGGTGCTCGGCGACCGCCCTCTCGGTCGCCGCCAGGTCGGCGTGGTCGTAGCTGAAGGTCGCCTCGATGGCGTCGCTCAGTGCCTTGGTCACCTGCGCCGTGCGCGTCGGGTCGGTCAGCGCGTCGTTGCCGGCGTCCGCGCCCTTGACCGCCTGCTTCGCCTCGTTCTCGACGCGGGCCGCGGTCTGGTTCAGCCCGTCCGCCGCCGCCGCCCGGTCGCCGGTCGCCACGGTCGCCCAGAGCGCGAGCACGCCGAGCAGCACGGCCACCGCGAACGCGGCGACCGCCCATGCGACACCACCGCCCCGCTGGACAGGTTGGGGCTGAACAGGGATCGGTCCGGTCGGTGGCTCCCACACGCTCATGACGAGTACGCCACCTGCCCGATGCTGTCGAGCTTCCAGCCCTGCTCGGTGCGGAGCAGCGTGCTCTGGAAACGCAGGTACTTGTCGGCCGGTGCCGTGGTTCCCGTCGACACGTTGACCCGCACGGCCACGAGCACGGTCGCCGTGCCGGCGCGCGCGTCAACGGCCTTCACGGCCGAGGACAGGACCGTCGCCTTCGTCACGGACTTCGCGTCCACGATGGTCTGCCGGGAGCGCGTCCTGGCGTCGACGATCTCGTCGTGCAGCGCGCCCGTGCTGACCTGCTCCCACTCGCCGAGGTCGGCGTCGACCTCGCGGTAGTCGAGGGTGTTCATCGTGGCGACGCCCGTTCGCGCGGCTCGGAGCGCCTCGTCGCGGGCGGTGTCGAACTCGAGATCGTCGTCGTGGCGCGCGTCGTCGAGACGCTCGTTCGCCGCGGCCAGCTTGTCGCCGGCCCGGTCCACGTCCGCGCCGGCGGACACCAGCCCGACGACCGACCAGACGAGGAAGCCGGCGGCCACCAGCACCAGGACGAGAGCCGCGACCAGCAGCGGACCGAACCGGCGACGCGCGGGTGGCTGGTTCAGCACTTCGGCGCGGGCTTGCCGTTGAACAGCGGCTGACCGAACATGTCGAACTCGGTGATCTGCCAGTGGTCGCCATGGCGCTGGGCCATCACCGCGAACTGGCCGCCGACGGCGACCGTCTTGTTCACGTCAACCCGTGTGGAACTCTGGTCGATGTAGATGAGCGCCTCCGCGCGGTCGCCCTCAAGGCGCACCAGCGCGATCTCCCGGACGGTCGTCGCGAGGACGATCTTCTGCTCCGGCGCGTACTTCTTCACCTCGCCGAAGAGCAGGTCGTACTCGCACAGGGCCTTGCCCGTCAGGTTCTCCCGCACGGCCTTCGCCGTGGCGTCGAGGTCGGTGTAGTTGTAGCTGAACGTCTGCTTGATCGCGTTGGAGAGCTGCCCGATGACCTGGCTGGTGCCGGCCGAGTCGGTCAGCGCCGAGTTGCTGTCGCCGCTGGTCAGGGCGTCGGCCCTGCCTCGGAAGAAGAACGCGAGGCCGGCGAGCAGCACCGCGACGACGGCCAGCACGATCGCCGTCGACAGGTACTTCGACGCAGCGCTCTTCGCCGGCCGGTCGTCGGCGACGGCGTGGCGGGCCGGGCGGGCGGCGCCCGCACCCGTCTCGGCGTTCGTCAGGTCGTTCGGACGGGCGGCGCCGGTGGCACGGCGCTTGCCGGCCGGCCGCCGGTCGCCGTCGGCGGCCGGGCGCGGCTTCGGCCTGGTCACGGTGGCCGCGTCGGCCTTACGGCGGATCGCGGTGCCTGTCTCGGTGTCGTCGGAGGCGTGCTTCCCGGCGGGCGTCGGGTCGACGGGGCGCGGCGTGCGCTTCCGCCGCAGTGTCGGCTCGTCAGAGGCGGCGGTGCCGGTGTCGTCGGTGCCCGACGCGGCGGTCGGGGGCTCGCCGAGGATGCCGTTCAGCACGCCGGCGCCGCTCGGCTGCTCCTCCGGCGCCACCTCGACGGTGGCTTCGGCGGGCTCGGTGGCCTCGGTGCTCTCGACCTCGGCCGGCTCGTCGGGGTGGCCGGGCCGGTTGCGCAGGCCGGCCACCTTCGGGCGGCGGATCGGCGGCGCCTGACCCGACGTGGGGGCGGGGCGGCGG
>Ga0193716_1001898_pt1 | contig 11978 bp, 13 predicted proteins | sample U2c1metaG_FD_145901 | JGI IMG/M metagenome (GOLD analysis project Ga0193716, IMG submission 145901) | Soil microbial communities from a riparian zone of the East river system, Colorado, United States - U2c1 | ecosystem: Environmental > Terrestrial > Soil > Riparian zone | place: USA: East River...
CATCAAGGGTCACTTGAAATCGCTATTTCGCAAGCTCGAGGTGAAGAATCGCACCGAGGCCGCCGTCTTGGGCGTGCGCGAAGGCATCGGCTGATACCCCCTTGTGAGGGATCCCAATCGTGCCCCGAACAGGGGGATTGACACTCCTGACAATGTACGAGATAAAATCTTAAATTTTTCAGAATATTTGCCGGCAAATTTCGTCAAAAGGGAGATAGCTATGAAGGCCAGGGCAAAGATGATTGGCAATTTAGTGCTCGCTTTATCTCTCGTATTCGCGACCAGCCATGTCGCGGCGGCCTTGGAAGTGGGTGACAAAGCGCCGGACTTTGAATTGGACAGCAGCAAGGGCGGAAAACTAAAATTAAGCAGCTTAAAAGGCAAGAATGTTCTTATCAACTTTTACGTGCTCGATTTCAGTCCGACCTGAATTAAAGACCTTCAAGCGTCCGGGTCGGACAACTATCCGGTCTTCCAGGCAGAGAACACTGAAGTGCTTGGAATGAGTGTAAATCAACCCTTTTCGCAAAAGGCTTTTGCCGACTTCGCGAAGATCAATTATCCGCTTTTGAGTGATCGTGATGGTAAGATTATGCAGGCCTATGGCGTCTATGATGAGCCTAGAAGGCTGGCCAAGCGCTCTTACGTGATTATCGATAAAGAGGGGGTGATTCGTTATTTGAGTATCCGGCCGTCGAATTCCGAGAAGGATCTGCTCTCGACCGAAGCTTTGTTGAGTGAAGTCAAGAAGGTTAACAGCGGCAAGTAACTTATCAACAACAGTTCGTATGAAAGGAGAACTCACAGATATGACAAAACAAATTATCGCGTCCGCATTCTTTGGATTGGTGGCTCTATTCGTTTCTACACAGGTATTCGCTCAGGCCGATGCCATAGCCAAGAGACAGCAACTCATGAAGGATCAAGGCGCCGCTGCTAAAGCTATAAAAGGCGCGGTGGAATCTAAAGACTATGCAACTATCGAGGCCAAAGCCAAAGACATCATGGGTTCTTCGGAAAAAATCGTTAGCGCGTTTCCTAAGGACAGCATTACCGGGAAAACCAAGGCCACAGCGGCAATCTGGGAAAAATCGGATGATTTCGCCAAAGCAGCCAAAAACCTCAATAAGTCTGCTGGAGAGTTAGCCAGCGCCGCCAAAGCCGGCAATGACGCCGACGTAGGCGTCAAAGTCAAAGCTCTCGGCGACGCCTGTGGCGCGTGCCACAAGCAGTTCCGCGCTGAAAAATACGCCGAATAAATGCAATATTAAGATCGCGGCTTCCTGCCAGCCAACTCCAGAAAGCCCCGGTTCTTGCGAACCGGGGCTTTCTTGTTTCCGCTAGTCCTGTCCGGTAATATTCGGTAAAATCGACCCGAGGTATGCGCCTATGACAGCAAAAATAGCCTTTGCCGTGATCGCAGCATTCACGCTGTGTTTGGCATTTTTTTTCGGATCTTCGACCGAAGCGCAGACGAGTCGTGTGAACGTGGGCTACAGCGCCATCAGCGCAGATCAACTGCCAGCCTGGGTCGCCAAGGACAGCGGAATTTTCGCGAAGAATGGTTTGGACGTGCAGTTGATCTTTTTTACCGGCGGTTCAACCGCGATTCTCGCTCTGGTGTCCGGAGACGTTCCGATCACACAGGTTTCCGGGCCAGGTCTTGTAAGTAGCGCTTTGGCCGGATCCGACAGTGTCTTCGTCGCCGCGGGCATTACTTCGCTCAATTACGTACTGATGGGCAAACCCGGAGTCAAAAGCATCGAGCAATTAAAAGGCGGCTCCTTGGCCATCAGCCGCTTCGGCTCGGCGACGGATACCATCGCCCGCTTTGCGCTGAAAAAAGTCGGGTTGACCGCTGGTAAGGACGTGACCATCGTCCAAGTCGGCAGCGGACCGCAGCGCTTGGAAGCTTTGCAGACCGGCAAGGTTACAGCTGCCGTGATCAATCCCCCATCGAGCTTCGTCGCGGAAAAAGGCGGACTTGCCGTGATTGCCGACGTCTCACAAATGGGCCTGGTATTCCAACACACTGGCGCCGCCACCACGAGGAAATTCATCAAAGAACATAACGATGTCGTGCGCCGCTACGTGCGCGCCCACGTCGAAGCCGTGCACAGAATGTGGACCGATAAGGAAGCCACTATCAAAGCGCTCGCCAAATACATGGGCGGCGGCTTCAACCGGGAGATTTTAGAAATGAGCCGAGAGAACGTTATGACCGAAACGTTCTATCCAAAGAAACAATACCCCAGCCTGGAAGGTTTGAAGACTGTGATCGAGGATATCGCCGAGCGCGATCCGCGCGCGAAGACCGCCAAGCCGGAGCAATTCGTCGACATGAGCTTTATTCGCGAGCTCGATCAAAGCGGCTTTATCGACGGACTCTACAAGAAGAAATAACTAGGTTCAGTCAGCTTTCATGTTGAGCGCGCAGCACGGTGACGCCGCGGCTCCTGAGCTGCAGGCTTGGGCGGCGCGGGTCGCCCGACCGATTGATCCCGAAATCTCGACGCAAGTGGAGTTCGATGCGGATTCGAACACGTTTATCGTCCGGCTGAGCAAAGGCGCCCGCGTGCTGATTTTTCGCTTCTCCGAATCCCAAGTTCATACCGACGGGCGTGAAGCCGAGTGCGAGCGGACACTGAACCGAAAGATCAAAGATTTGTGGAATTTGATTTGGTAGGGGTGGACTCATGGGTCTGCCCTTTCGCACGGGCGACTACCTAGGATGTCGCCCCTACCCTACCCGCCTTGCAGCAATCGCGCCGCGTCCTTGGCGAAATAGGTCAGGATCATATCGGCACCGGCGCGCCGAATCGCAAATAAGATCTCCAACATAATCCTCGGCTCGTCGATCCATCCCTGCTGACCCGCCGCCTTGATCATCGAATACTCGCCGCTGACGTTGTAGGCGGCAACCGGATAGCCGAATTTTTGTTTGACCCGATAGATGACGTCGAGATAGGCCAGCGCCGGCTTGACCATCACGATATCCGCGCCTTCGCGAATATCGAGCTCGACTTCACGCAAGGCTTCGGTCGCGTTGGCCGGATCCATCTGGTAGGAGCGGCGGTCGCCGAATTGGGGCGTCGAGTCTGCGGCCTCGCGGAACGGTCCGTAAAATCCCGACGCGTATTTCGCGGCGTAAGCCATGATTGGTATTTGCTGAAAGCCATTTGAGTCGAGCGCTTTACGGATCGCCCCCACTCGCCCATCCATCATGTCCGACGGAGCGATCATGTCCGCCCCGGCAAGCGTGTGCGACAACGCTTCCTTGGCCAACAATTCCAAGGTGCTGTCATTGTCCACGTCGCCATTTTGAATCATGCCGCAATGACCGTGATCGGTGTATTCGCACAAGCAGACATCGGTGATCACCAATAATTCAGGATGTTTTTCCTTGATCGCCCGAATCGCCTGCTGCACGATACCGCTGTCGGCGTAGGCTTCGCTGCCGAGCGCATCTTTGTGCTCGGGTAGACCGAAAAGAATCACGGCGGGAATGCCGAGCGCTCGCACTTCGGAACATTCACCGACCGCGCGATCCACGGACAATTGGTAAACTCCGGGCATCGATGCAACCGGCAGCGCTTTATCGCGCCCCGGGCCAATGAAGAGCGGATAAATGAAGCTGCGCGGCTCAAGACTGGTCTCGCGAATCAAATTCCTAAGCTTCTCGTTTCGCCGAAGCCGCCTCGGCCGGTAAATTGGAAAGTTCATCCGCCGCTCCTAGCGCAAGTCCCGATGGGTCGAAAGATCTCTGCCGCTTTGAAAATGCGCGACGATCGCATCCACCAAACCGGCAATGGTAAATTCGCGAGCGATAATGTCCACCTGCCCGCCGAGTTCTGCCACCGTCTGTGCAGTAATCGGCCCGATGCAAGCGATGGCAGCGCCAGCGCCGATCTCATTAATCCGCCGGTTGTCAAATAGTTGAACAAAATTCCTTACCGTGCTTGAGCTCGTGAAGCTAATCACATCGACCTTGCCCTGCTTGAGTAAATCGACTAGCGGCGCCACGGCCGTCGCCGGAACTACCGTGCGGTAAGAACTCACCACATCCACCGAAGCGCCCCAAGCGCGCAACGTCTCCGGCAACACTTCGCGCGCCTCGGCGGCGCGCGGGATCAAGACGCGCTTGCCGCGCATCGACTCCGCATTGAAGGCTTCGAGAATGCCTTCCGCCTGAAACCGCTCCGGCACCAGACAGCATTTCATGCCAGCGCTTATAAGTTTTTTTGCAGTTTCCGAGCCGATGGCACCGATCTGCAATTTGGCGAGCCTGTTTTTATCTTTGCCGACTTGTCGAAGCCGAGACAAGAAAGGTTCGACGCTGTTTACGCTGGTAAAAAATAGCCAATCGTAACTTTCGATCTTGGCAACCGCGGCGTCAAAGGCCGCGAAATTTTCCGGTGGCTGGATGTCGATAGTGGGAAATTCAATCACTTCTCCGCCGAGTTCTTCAATGCGCTCAGCCAATGCACCGGCCTGCGCGCGCGCTCGGGTGACAACGATACGCTTACCGGCCAACGGTTTCGCTACTTCGGGTTCTAATATTTGCTCAGGCAATCTCGCCATAGCATTTTCCCAACCATCACACCGATGCGATCAATTGAGCTGCGCCCTGGTTAATCAGTTGGTCGGCCAAACGTTGTCCGAGGTCGACCGCCTGCCGCGCCGGGCCGGAAATTTCCCCACGGCACAGGCCGCTGCCATCCGGGCTGGCCACCACGCCGATGAGGCTCAGCTCCTCGTCCACCACTCGCGCTCTCGCGCCAATCGGCACCTGGCATCCGCCGCCAAGTCGGGCGAGTAGCGCGCGCTCCGCCGACACCTCGGCGAACGCCCTTGGATCATGAAGCAAGAGCAGCAACTGGCGCGTGGAGACATCCTCTTCGCGGGTTTCGATCGCCAGGGCGCCCTGGGCAACCGCGCTCACGCAGATCGCGTCCGGTAAATATTCGCCGATGCGCTCCTCACGGCCGATCCGCTTCAAGCCGGCCGCGGCCATGATCAAAGCATCCACTTCAGCGCTGTCGAGTTTCTTCAGCCGGGTATCGACATTGCCGCGGATCGGCGTCACATGAAGATCTTTGCGCCTGTATAGCAACTGGGCGCGTCGGCGCAGGCTGCCCGTGCCGATCCGCGCGCCGGCAGGCAGTTCGCCTAGAGCACAATGATTGCGTGTCACCAGGACGTCGCGCGCGTCCTCGCGCTTTGGCACCGCAGCGATGGTTAAGCCCGGCGCCAACTCCGTCGGCAAATCCTTCATTGAATGAACCGCGATATCGATTTGATTCGCCAACAGGGCCTCTTCGATCTCCTTGGTAAACACGCCTTTGCCGCCAACGTTGGCGATCGGCCGGTCGATGAAACGGTCGCCGCTGGTTTTGATGACAGTGAACTCGACTTCGAGATCGCGATGATGACGCATCAGCTGTTGCTGCACCCAGGTCGACTGGGCGATCGCAAGCATACTCCCGCGGCTGCCGAGCCGGATGAGCCTCACTTGTCCTCCAGATCGAAAAGCCTTTTGAGCGCGGCGACGTAAAGTGTCGCATCGTCGTCGTCATCTTTGGGGTTGCGCTTGAGCTGCGAAATCGGGGCGTGCAGGAGCTTGTTAATCATCGCGCTGGTCATGTCTTCCAGTGCCGCGCGCTGCGGTTCGGATAAATCCTTCAGACCGCCGCCTAGAGACTTGTCGATTTCTTTGCGGCGGATATCGTCGAAGCGTTGACGTAACGCGGTGATCGTCGGCACCTGCTCCAGCGAGCCGATCCAGCGGACGAACCCCTGCACTTCTTCGAGAACAATTTCTTCGGCCTTTTCCGCCTCGCTCGCGCGCTCCTGCAAATTGTCTTGGGCCACGCTGGTGAGGTCGTCGATGTTATAAAGATAGACGTTATCGAGATTGTTGATCCGCGAGTCGAAGTTGCGCCGGTCGCCGATATCGATAAAGAACATCGCTTTTTGTTTGCGTTCACGGAGCACTCGCTCCACGGTTGCGGCATCGATCAACACTTCGGGCGCGCTCGCGCAGCCGATCACCAGATCCGCGATCTTAAGGTAGCGCGGAAAATCCTCAAAACGGATCGGGCTCCCGTGAATCTTTTCCGCCAACTCCACGGCGCGGTCAAACGTCCGGTTGGTGACCATGAGACTTTTCACGCCCTGACTGATCAGGTGGCGCGCCATCAGGTCGCCCATTTTGCCCGCTCCGATCAGCATGACTGTTTTGTCATCGAAGCGGTCAAAAATCCGCCGCGCCAAATCCACCGCCACCGAGCTTACCGAAACAGCGCCGCTCCCGATGCCGGTTTCCGTGCGCACCCGCTTGGCGACTGAAAACGAACGATGAAATAGCCGGTGCAAAATGGTGCCGACGGTGCCCTCTTGGCGTGCGGCATCGTAATACTGCTTCAGCTGGCCGAGAATTTGCGGCTCGCCGACGACCATCGAGTCGAGACTGGCGGCGACACGAAAAATATGGCGCACCGCGTCGGAACCCTGATAGGTATAGACGTGCTGCTCTTCCAATGGGCCGGGAACGCGATGAGCCTTCGGTTCGCCGAGAAAATTCTTGATGCTGGTAAAGGCGACAAGGTGGTCGGAAGCCGTGGCGACCACTTCGACGCGGTTGCACGTGGATAGGATCACGCCCTCATGGATCGAAGGCAATTCGCGCAAACGCGACAAGGCCTCACGCACGTAGGAATTCTCGACAGCGACACTCTCGCGCACTTCGATGGGCGCGCTGCGGTGATTGAGCCCGACGATGACAATGTCTTTTTGCACGATTATTCGAAACTCCCACCATGACGGCCGGGAAACATGGCGTCGCCCAAAAAGAAATAGCCGAGCACGACGCAAAAACCGAACATCGTGAGGAGCGCGGCCTTCTTCCCTCTCAGGCCAGCGGTGATTCGGCCATGCAAGATTGCGCCGTAGAAAATCCACGCAATCCCCGAGGAAATCTGTCTTGGCTCCCAGGACCAGTAGTGACCCCAGTGTATCCCAGCCCAAAGGCTCCCCGTGAGTATACCCAACGTCATCAGCGGGAAGCCCCAGATGAGCAATTGGTAATTCAGGCGATCGAGCGACTCCAGTGAGGGGAAACGCTTCATCAGGGCGGTGATCTTCTTATGCTTGAGATAACGCTCTTGCAGGAGATAAATCAGGCTCACGCCAAAGGCGAGCGCAAACACCGCATTACCGAGAAACGCCAAGGTCACGTGCAACGGCAACCAAAAGGTTTTCAAGCCCGGCGGGACTTCTCCCGCATCGCTGCCAAAGGCAAGTGCCGCTAGGGTCATCAGCAGCGCCAACGGAGCGATGATACAGCCGAGCACGCTGAGGCGATATTTGAGTTGAACCAACGAGTAAACCCCGACCATCAGCCAACTCTTGAACAGCAGCGCTTCGCCCATGAAGGCAACGGCGGCAAAACCCTCGTTCATAAACCGTGCCACAAGCGCCAGAGTGTGAAACACAAAACCTACGAGAAGGACGAGCGATGGCAGTTTTGCCGCGGTATCTTTGCGCAGGACAAAATAGAAAAAACTTGCCGTTGCCGCGAGATAAACCACAGCGGTGACTTTAACCAGGTTCGCTTCCATGAGAGCAGAATCATTATAAGCTAACCCGGACGGCCTTCAAGCCTGTGAAGACGTTCTACGACGGTTCGCGGGCTAGAGTTTGGATGGAAACTATCCCGTGGAATCGGTTGAAAGCGAGGGAAAAACTAGCGCGCTGCCAGCTTGAGCTGGGCACGGGAGGCTGCAGCGCGCTTCGTGGCGGGCGAACTGGTTCTACCGGTTGCATTCGCCGCCGCCAAAGCCATTTTTGGCGTTGGCGTCCTCGCTATCGTTGCCGTGGCCTGGCGCTGCGAGCGCGCCACAGCCTTCTGAAGAACAACAGTTCTTACCATGGAGACTTTTTTAGCGTGCGACGGCGCACCAGCACGTGTATGCGCTGCGAGAAAGTCATCGACCTTGTCCGGCGGTAGCCTTACCCGGTACCCCACAGGGATTGATTGTGCGGTCGGGTCAAGCGCTGGATTCCAATCAAAAAAATCCCGCTGGGAAATAGCCGCCGGCTTGAGCAAGGCTTGAAGCTTCGCCGAGCGCTTGACCGCGACTTCCTGCAAATTGACCGGCCGGTGGATGCGAAGATCCGGGAAATAGCGTTCACGCTTGGTTACAATGTCAACGACAGCGAGAAACTCGGCATAAAAATTCTTCGAAGCGAATCCGAAAGTCGGCGATTGATAGCCTCGGATCAAGTCGACGATGTTGTCCGACTCGACGGCCTTGACGCCTCGAAATATCCCATCCGTACCGTGGTTGTAGGCAGTGATGGCCAGTGGCCAGCGGCCGAGAATACGATAATTTTCTTTTAACAGCCGGGCAGCGGCCCGCGTCGCTGCCATTGGGTCGAGACGCTCGTCCACCTCGTCATCGATGCGCAGGAATTTCTTGCCGGTCTCCGGCATAAACTGCCACATGCCGACGGCGCCCACACTGGAGCGGGCACGAATATTGAACGACGATTCTACCAAGGGCAAATAGGCAAGTTCCGGCGGCAGCCCTTCTTCGCGGAAAATTTTTTGCATTTGGCCGATGTAACGGCCGGAAATCTTCAAACCCTCGAGGAAATGCTCCTTGGCGCCGCGTTGGGTTCTGATGCGGTTTTCATCGTCGGCAAGATTGTAATCGGCAACAATCTTCGCCCGTTCTCTATCAATCGCTGAGCCATCGGCCGCACTCACTACTGAATAGATTTTTCCAGGATCCATCGGATCGAACAGCACGATCTGGTCCGCACCGTAGCGGGTAAACACGTGTTTCCAAAATTCGACAGTTTCCTCGAGCCCCGAAGGAATGGGGAACGGCGTCTGTTGCGCTTCGACCGGCGTCTCCGCCGCCCCCACGTGGAGCAGAAAGAGCAACCCGATGAAACGGCGCAGGGTGCGGCTAATAGTGGATTTTATTGACATAAAATTGACCGATGATAACAAACACGCTATCGTCAGTCAAAATATTTCAGCGAGATTGATGTTTGTCACGCGCGGCCATTTTTTGTTGGGTTCGAGCATCATCGGCATAGCGTTGCTCACTGCCGGATGTCGCCCGTCGTCCGAGGATCATCCGCCGGGCTACTTAACCGTCGCCATCGAAAGCAATCCACTACAACTTGATCCCCGCTACGCTACAGACGCAAATTCCGTGCGCATCGGAAATCTGATTTATAATTCGCTCTTGCGCGCCGACCAAAAGTCCCAATTGCAGCCCGAACTCGCTGAAAATTGGCGCATGGTCGATGAAAAAACCTATTTTTTTGAATTGCGCAAAGACGCCCGCTTTCATGATGGCCGACCTCTCACCGCCGCCGACGTGAAGTTCACTTACGAGTCAATTTTGGACCCGAACGGTCGATCACCGAAGCGGGGTCTGCTCAAACCGCTCCATGCCGTCGAGCAAATCGGACCATACCAACTCAAGTTCCAGTTGAACGCCGTGCATGCGCCGTTCGTCGAACAATTTACCCTGGGTATCATCCCCGCCGGGTCGTCTACCCGGGAAGCGCCGAATTTTCAGCCGCCGCTGGGCTCCGGACCCTTCATGGTCCAATCGATTGAATCCGGGGAGCGGGTCTGGCTCAAGGCCAATCCAAGCGCTTGGCAAGGCAAACCGTCGCTCGCGGGATTGCTTTTCAAGGTCGTGCCCGACGCCATGGTGCGCGTGCTTGAATTTCAAAAAGGCGCCGTCGACTTCATGCAAAACGACCTCGAACCCGACATGTTGCCTTGGCTGCGCCAAAACACCAACGCGAACGTTGATTCGGCGCTGGGCACGACTTACCAGTACATCGGCATCAATTTCACCCATCCAATTTTGCGCTACACAAAAGTGCGCCAGGCGCTGGCCTACGCGATCGATCGCGATCGAATTATTCGGCATTTGCTCAAAGACACTGTCGCAGCCGCCAATGGCTTGTTGGCGCCCCTAAATTGGGCCTATGACGAAACCATGCCGCGGTGGCCTTACGACCCGGGGCGCGCGAAGCGGCTGCTCGACTTGGCGGGTTTCAGCGACCCCGATGGCGACGGGCCGCTGCCGCGTTTTCGCCTGTCTTTCAAGACCACCAATATCGATTTGCGCCGGCGCATCGCCGAAGCGTTGAAAGAACAACTACAGGAAGTCGGCATCGAGCTGGAGATCCGCAGTTACGAATGGGGAACGTTTTATAGCGACATCAAAAAAGGCAACTTTCATCTCTATTCGCTTGCATGGGTGGGTGTCATGGACCCGGATATTTTCTATCAAATTTTTCACTCGCAAAGCATGCCGCCCGCCGGCGACAATCGCGGCCGTTACCACAACGCCGAACTCGATCGCTTGCTCGACCAGGGCCGCGCGACGACGGATGCGGCAGGCCGCAAGCTGATTTACCGTCGCGCCCAGGAAATCATCGCCGATGATTTGCCTTACGTACCGCTCTGGTGGTGGAAGAATGTCGTCGTCAAACGGCCTGGGCTGCGCGGTTTCGTGCCCTACCCCGATGGCGACCTCATCTCGCTAAAAAGCGCTTCCTTAAACTAGCCGTGGTCCAGTGAATCGTTACCTGTTGCAGCGACTGGGTCTGCTCCTACCGACTCTGCTCGGCGCTTTGTCGCTGGTCTTTGTGCTGGTTCACTTGATACCCGGCGATCCCGTCGAAGTCATGCTCGGCGAAACGGCTAGCGGAACGGATAAACAAGAACTGCGGCGCACCCTCGGGCTCGATCAACCCCTGTGGACGCAATACGGGTCGTTCCTTGTCAAACTCGGCGGCGCCGATCTCGGACGTTCACTTTACGAACAAGCGAGCGTTGCCGCCATTATCGGCTCACGCTTGCCGGCGACTTTGGAGCTGGCCGCCTGCGCGATGTTCGCGGCAATCTTGATCTCGTTTCCGCTCGCTATCTTGGCCACGGTTTTTCGCGGCGGTTGGATCGACCGTTTTGCGCTGTGGTTTTCGCTGCTCGGTTTGTCGTTGCCAAACTTCTGGCTCGGCCCGCTGCTGATGATTTTGTTCTCGCTTCAACTTGGTTGGCTGCCGGTTTCCGGCCGCGGCACATGGAGCCACTTGGTCTTGCCGGCCCTCACCCTCGGTTTAGGCATGGCGGCGATTGTCACGCGCATGCTGCGGGCTAGCCTTTTGCAAGTGATGGGAGAAGAATTCGTCCGCACCGCGCGCGCCAAAGGGCTGAGCGAAACCCGAGTTTGGCTAAAGCACACGCTGCGCAACGCCATGCTGTCGGTCACGACTATTTTGAGTCTGCAGTTCGGTAGCCTGCTTGCAGGTTCGCTGATTACCGAAACAATTTTTAGCTGGCCCGGCTTGGGCCGTTTGACCATCCAGGCAATTCAGACGCGTGACTACCCGCTGGTGCAGGGCTGCGTGTTGGTCATCGCAACCTCCTATGTACTCGTCAATTTTTGCACCGATCTGCTTTATAAAGTGATCGATCCGCGGGTAAGCTATGGCGAGTAGTTTGTCGTGCCGCATCGGCGTGGGTCTTCTGGCGTTACTCGCGGTTTTTGCGCTTCTTGCCCCCGTGCTTGCGCCCTACGATCCGCTGCGCCAAAGCCTCGATCACGACTTGATTGCGCATTCCTTTGAACATCCGCTAGGCACGGACAAACTGGGCCGCGATATTTTAAGCCGGACGATGTACGGCGGGCGCATATCGCTGATGGTGGGCATCTCGACAGTCGTTTTGTCATTGGCCATAGGCCTCTTGTTCGGATCCGTATCCGGCTATTTCGGCGGCTGGATCGACCACGCTCTGATGCGGCTGGTGGACATTCTGATGGCATTTCCGGGAATTTTACTAGCCATCGCTTTTACGGCCGTGCTCGGCCCCGGTCTCGATCACGTCATCCTTGCGCTCTGCTTGATCGGCTGGACCGCTTACGCACGACTGGTGCGCG
>Ga0193716_1001900_pt1 | contig 11976 bp, 12 predicted proteins | sample U2c1metaG_FD_145901 | JGI IMG/M metagenome (GOLD analysis project Ga0193716, IMG submission 145901) | Soil microbial communities from a riparian zone of the East river system, Colorado, United States - U2c1 | ecosystem: Environmental > Terrestrial > Soil > Riparian zone | place: USA: East River...
AAGTTACACTATGATACACAGCGTAGCGTAAAAAATTAGTAATACTCATATTACGCTAAGTTACGCTACGATCCACAGCGTAGCGTAAATAATAATATTCCGCCAAGTTACACAGTGACACACAGCATAGTGTAGCGTAGCGTAACGTAACGTAAATAATTAATAATACTCATATTACGCTAAGTTACGCTGCGATACACAGTGTGGCATAGTGTAAATAATAATATTACGCTAAGTTACGCTACGATCCACAGCGTAGCATAAATAATGATATTCCGCCAAGTTACACTGCGATACACAGCGTAGTGTAGCGTAACATAACGTAAATAAGAGTCGTATTACTTACTAAGATAATCAAAGTCCCGAGTGTGTTGTGCAATGCAGGGACAGGTGGACTTCTGTCAGGGAGTATTGATACCGAGCTTCCGACAATTCCATTTTCGGTTCCCGGCGCGTCAAAGGCTTCTTCGACTTACACACTAGGCAATGGCGGGGAAACGTCCCGCAGGTGAGCCTTTAAGTGCTTAACCATTTGGTATATACTCACTAACCTTCAGTCGAATCGCCTCCTCGCCCTGTCAAACGCAACCGTGGACTTGATCCACCCATAGACGCGTTGGTGGATGACATGCCCAGCGTCGCGACTGATGGTCCTCACCGGCCCGACAACCAGCCTCGAGATGACGAGTTGGGTTTGATGTCTCGGTACCTGGGTAAAATGGGTAAGTCTGCTTTTTTCTTTTGCTAAATTTTACCTGACGCTGGGCTTGAAGTAAAAGAGCAATGGCCAATGTTTAAAACCATTGAATCCAAAGCCCCAGATTGGCCGGGGGATACAGAGAAGGAAGGCATTGGGTCGCACTGTGTGTGGAAGCCAGAGGATGGTGAGACTCCATTCCATTTTCTTCAGTTTAGGCTGACACAATTAATTCAGAAGTTGTCTGTAGAGATGATGAGCCACTTGGGGGCCAAGCAAGTACATAGTTTAGAGACCACTTTTGTTTTCTTTATTTAGTTTCATTTTAGATCATGATTTTGACCATTTACCGACAAGGGAACTAGGTAAGTGAAAGCATCATTCTGACTGACTTCCTGTTCATTAGATTCTCGTAGACAGCGACAACGATAATATCGAAGAGGGCAGCATAGAACAGGAGCACCGAAGTCAGTTATTATTTTGAAGCACTGCTACTATTGACCACGATCGGACTGTCAAATTACTATTTGATGCTATTTGGCCCGCTATGAGCAGCGCACAATACCTCCGTTTCGGAAAGGCTACTGTTCTGACCTGGTAATCAACCATGGCCACGACAATTTGAGTGCTCATCCTATCCTGGAATCATCTTAGAATGCAAGATAATATTTCCATTGAATCCACCACATAGTGTAAATATAATCAATAAGTGAATTGTCCGAGATAACATTTACTAGAAGCGCTAAGCCCAGCAGTCGGGAGGCATATATGTAGTTTCAGAATGTCTAGGCTGCTGGATCTGCAACAGCGTGAGTACAGCCAGCCGCTCGATCTCAGTCCAAGTGCCATTTTTCACACTTGAGTTTAGCACCAGAAGAAGACGGCAGAGCCCTGGACACTGTGTCTTTGTGTTGGAAGTAACAGTTGGCTTTAGGGAAATGTTCCTGCGCAGAATGCGTCAGGTTTGACTGAAACAACGACGATGTGACGTCAAGGATGATGAAAAACTCACTCCTGCTTTCCCAGCTTCTCCTGACTGGCCACATGCCCGCCAGGGGAAGGCCCTGAGACCCGACAAGCAGTGGCGTTGCCTTCGCTGTTTTCAATATATGTTGATAGGAATAAGATCTTCTTTGGAGTAGAAGACAACTTTGTATTCCTTCGCCGTTTTCTGTTTGTTGACTCCGCGTTGTCTACTTGTTGTTTTCGCTTCGTCCCTTGAGCACCATCCGCTTGGAGTTCCTTCAACATCTCGTCACACAACATTGCCGCAAAGGCTTGTGCATCCCCTTGGATCCAAGCATCAAAAACTCCCGACCAAGTGTTTGTTGGCGTCGGGAAATTCAAGTTCAAATATAGGACCTTGGCCGGTCGTTGGTGAATTCCCGTGCTGCACGAGCTACGTGCAGAGTTGGTGGCTGCGTTAGAGTGAATCTGTTGGGAGAAACCTTTCACTATTTGCATGGTTCCTGGCACTTTTAAGCTTGTCCCCACCACCAACACCACATCCGCATAACATTTTCCTTGGCCGTTCCCCTTCCCCTGAAAATCATCCGACACAATTTTTCCAACTCTATCCCCCTCCCTGTGTGTCTCTCCGTACAGGACTACTCCAGGCCTTAGGCTGCCTACAGAGTGTGGACGCTTGCCGAGCTTTGTCCGAGACAGTTCGACATTATCGCACTTCGGACAGATTGGTCTGATGCCCGACGCTAAAGATGTCCAATGTTCTTCCAACGAACTGGAAAATGCACAACCCTCGCAGTACATCGTTTGAAGAGTGCCGTGTAGAGGGATGCATCTGGGTGTCTTGTATTCCGCCCCATGCGAAATCCCACGATGCTCTGGGAGCTCATGTACTCCAAACGAAAGTCCAGCCTTTAGTTCTAGGGCATCTATGTTCTGTGTGTATACCCGTAGAAGTTTCCCTCTATCATCTAGCATGCGAAGTACTTGGTGGAATGGTGTCGGTATGGCTGCTTGGGATAACGTTGACAGTTCATATATCATCTTGCAGAATATTGATGTGGAGTCTGCAGACTATTGATGCAATCTCAGTTGAATATCTATAACGCCATTCCGATACTGAGTAAACGAAACTTACCTGAAACACCGATGCATCAAATAAATCTTTCCCAGACTTTAGGGAATGTGAGGGATATTGTCGTTTGAGTGTTTGGAATAAACCCTCTGGAGAGCGGAAGTCAGGAATTCCAGCATGTACAGATACCCCTGCACCTGTTTGATTTCTGAATCAGTCATGTTTGTAGGGGCTTCAAGGAAAAGCGTACCGGAGATCACAACTATTTTCTTTGCCGTCACGACGGTTCTGACCATCTCTCTCAGTTTCTGGTTGACATCTGGAGTCTGGACGAGATACGGAGGGATAGGTGGGAGTTGTGATGATGTATCGATTGGTATAAACAGAGTCATATTGATAGAGTAAGAGGCAAAGTTAACCGAAATGAACCGAAAGTGTTGTGATCACGTGCACAACCTAAACGCACTCCCAGTCAAGAAGAAAAAGGGACGACATGAAGGCCCGTCAAATGCAGAACTGGAGATTCATACCTAGAACCGAATTAAAATCTAACTGTGTGCATTAGTTTAGTTTAGCAGGAATATATATTGAGAAATACAGTGCTCTGATTGACAGCTCCACGCACAGATTCTCTTCCCTCCAACAACTCTATTCCTATGCTACAGGTAGTGTATCGTCCAAAACCACTGACGTGTCACTATCAGTGCGAGTTAAGTAAGTAATTACATTAAACATGGATTATTCTGAGATGTAGTAAATGATGAATTTTCGCACATCAATGGTATAATTAACTATTAAGTTTTCCGTTGCATAGACCACTGCTCTAAAATTTATTGCGACCTTTATTTTGTAGCCTAAATTATTAATATCAGACTACAAGTACATACATGGCCAGAAAGTACATTCTTTTGTTGAAGATTTTGCACATGCTGAAGATAGACTTTCCATCTTGGGAACGACGCGTCACGACATCACGGCAATCGAAAAAAAGGTGCTAGTGCCATTACATTTGTAAAAGGCTTATCACATGAATGAACCCCAGTAAAATTTGACTCTGATTAGATCAGTAATTGGGTCATTTTTCAAGTTAGATCGGTAATTTGGTGCTTCTAAGAGCTCCGATGGTTACCGATCTGCCTTGAGAAATGACCCATTTACTATATTCTCCCAATCCAATCAGATCCGCTTTTGGCTGGGACTGAGCCATGATTGAGTAGAAGTAAATTGAATGAATGCCGATGAGAGACGATTGCGGAAGAAGCGATGACGACATGAGACGACACGAAACGACAGTCACTGGAGTAAAGCCACCGTGACAAGCACCTAAAATGGCTACATCCCATTTTGATAAATCGAAGCGCTACCCCTTACATCATTTAAATTCCAGTGCCATCCATCTCCCGCCTCCAATATCTACTCCTAAACTTCTCATCTCATCTGGTTTTTCAAAACTACATTTCTTGGTGCACTCTTTCCCTTTCCAAGATGCCTTGCAAGACAACGTAATCGTTGATCCCTCCCTTGTCGGTTTGGACCAGGAATTTTTTGAGCTGCATTGAGGGCAAACGAGTGCAGGTTGGGTCCCCCATGGACAGAACTCATTGTGCGCAAACAAATATTGGATGGCGTGTATAGAGTGATGAGTGATGGTCGGGAGTCCAGCAGGGAGAAACACCATGGTATGCTTCGGATAAAGGTGGATTATGCCGCTATTGTGAAAAAACTCAGCATGGGCAATCGAGGATAAGATGATCTCCATAGAATCGTTTAAAGTTAAACCGTTTCTCAGCATCAGTCGAGCGTAGACGAAGATGAACTCAGCAGTGAGAGTGGTATGTAGTCGAGGTGCTGTGAAAACGAGGACGTTCTCCAATGATAGCCTACAGAAAGCATCAGAATTGACCAGCATTTGAAACATAATTCAAATACTGCTTACAACGAAACAGAGGCAATAAATCGTCCAAAGCTCGCCTTATTGTGAGAAAATGCTCCGGCCATCATAAAAATAGTAGCTTTCCGGGTATGGAGGTAAGAAATACAGGCATTCTGGAAAAGCTTCGGCAAAAACTTGCAAGGTTTCAGCAAGTGAATAATTTAATCCTATTTAACGACCTACATCGTCTGCCGCTGCTGAATCTCTAATGGAAATTTGAAGCTCACCAGTACGTTCATCTGACACGGTACTGATGAAAATCACAACACGCTGAAACTCTGATCTAATAAAGAGAGCATTCAGTAGTGAGGCAAGCATCGAGTCCACTGTATTGACTTACGAGAGGAGATCCCCCACAAGGGCCACCATGGTCTTATTATGGGTGTTCTCTGCCTCAGTGTTTTCAATGTTGAATTCAACTTCGCGATACTGCACTTTGTCGCATAGAACTGCTCGCAAATAGTGGAACATAACGACTGCAGGGCAGCCAGTGGTTGGAATTCCTGATAAGAAGAGATGTATAATCACAAGAGAAGTCTCAAGAACCGTTGGAAGCGATTTGAATTTCGTCCTTCTAGGGCTTCGTATTCCCAGTTCGGTATTAAGTTCATCCAGAGAGTCCCAAGAGGAGTCAGACGAGGGCGTAAGAGGATGTGAAGCATTTAGTGACTGTATGGAATCCATAATGAATGGCTCATGCTCTGAAGTACGATGCCGCATTGAAGTAATGTCATGATCTAGTTCTTTTGAGCTGTGAACACGTCAGACAACCGGCGATCATTTGAATCGGTGTACTTACATTTTTGGAGCACCATCCCTTTTCTCACGAGAACGTCTCTCTCTCATGTACGCGGCCTTCTTCGTCCTGACCAATTCTTGGTTTCTAAACGATTCGAAAGACTCATTGTTGGTATAAAACAAAAAACATCAACATGAACGTACTTAACATAATATTGCTGAGAAGCCTCTCGACGCTGTTGCGCTTGTTTCTCTGACTTGGTAGTCATGCTAGTAAATAGACAGGAGCGCTGAAGCAAAGGATTGTAGTGCTCTGCAAAAAAGATTTGGGAAAAGACCTCCTTCCGCATGCAGAAGGTTCCTTACTAGCTAATAAGGAACAATTATGAGGAACGGATGAGGAACATTTAAATTTAAAATTCTGCATCTCAATCTTTCCCCCGTTGGGGTAGCTCACTGCAATCTCACTATTCCCTGTGCAATCATTACTCCAAAACTCCACCTCATCAAGCTCCCGTTTGGATAAACTGAGAGAACTTCTGGTGTTCAATTGGCTGTGTTTGGACTAGAATATTCCAAATGGGTTAAGTCGGCCACATGTAAGAAAATTGTAACTGGGTTCCACACTTGACGTTGCTCTGTGATGCACAAGCGCAAGAGCAGTTCAGAAGTGTATCCTCACACAGGAAAACGGCAAATCCACGCAGCTCCGGATGAGCAGTCTGAAGACACACCACATGTCGAAGCTCCTGGTTCCAGCTTAGCGCCTCCCACATACACGACTGCTTTCGCAATTCCAACAGAATCGTCTTTTCCACCTCACCGCTTTCCCACTGCTGTTGATATTTCAAACCACTACTCAGAGCCACCTGCTACCGAGTCTTCTCCCTCGTCCGTGAATGAAGCTTCCAAAGTCTCACACAAGACGTCGGTAGTAAACCTAGGTCCCCTCAGGTCAAAAGTTCTCAAATTCCGAAATCGACTGGAGCAGGCCAAAGGGGCCTCCTCAGGCACTACTTGGCCGAATCCAATCTCAGATACCATTTCCCCGTATATTACTACGCATAGTGTCCGCAATAACGTTCAAGGACGCTCAGCAGACCATTTACTGGAAAATGATCTGCCTCACTCTCTCAAAAACGGCATGAACACGGTTGCCACTTCGATACCTAACCCCCCCCGATCACGTTTTATCTTCGAAAGCAGGACGAAGGAAGGGGATGTTGATGCCCCTCCCATTATCGTCTACGATGACAACGATGACGCTATCACTACCCATTTTGATTTTCGCTATACTGACAAAGTATGGCATGGAGAAGGCGTCCCGGTATCAAACCTAAAATTATTGCAAGGCTGCGACTGTGATGGAGTTTGCGACCCGCGCTCGAAGGAGTGTCGATGTGTCGCCAGGCAGAGCAAGCATGTCCCTGGAAGGACTGGATTCATTTACAATAAGATGGGTCAGTTGATCGAAAAACTTCACTACCCTATCTTTGAGTGCAATACCTTTTGCGCATGTGGAGAGAAATGCAAAAATAGAGCAAGTTCTCTCATTAATCTGTTAGAATCTATAGACACTGATATGTCATCTCAGGTTGTTCAGCAAGGACGCAAATGCATGGTGAACTTGGTAAGAACACAAGATACAGGATTGGGTGAGTCTAATTACATCGAAATTGCATGGTGGGTTGATGTCGCATTTTGCGTTTGTAGGTGTATTTTCCGGCTCCCAAACCATCCCAGCCGGGACCTTCGTCGGCATATACTCGGGGGAGCTTCTCACCGACTCTACAGCCAAATGTCGTACTTCGTGAGTGTCAGATTCTCATTCTTCAGAGGTCCGAGCTTACTGAATTTATCTCATGTTACGGCAGGACGTATATCTTCTCATTAGATCCATATTATCTACAGGAAGGGCATTCTGATTGGAAGGTAAAGTATGCGGTAGACGCACGTAATTCCGGAAATGTAAGTGGGCTGAGCATTTTATTGCCGAAATACACTGATACAGTTTGTGAATACACAGTTTACACGTTTTATTGTGAGTCCGGCCCTACGGAAGATATTGTTGTAGAAATCATATATCTCTGTGCAGAATCACTCCTGTGAACCGAACTGTTTGGTTACATGCTGTTACATTGACGAAGGCGATTTGGAGAAGCCTCTCATTTCAATCTTCACCAGAAGCGACATCCCCCCTCGCAGTGAGATTACTATCTCCTATTTCGGCATAAGTAGTGAAATAGATGACGACAATAGTGAAGACAAAGCAACCGATGAGGATGGAGAGGTAGGCACATGCTAGATTATGGAATTCCAAGTTGACGATGTTACCGAAATGCAGATGGATGAAGAAGAAGAAGAAGAAAATCGTTGTCGGTGCGGTTCGAGCAGATGCAGGGGTTTCATCTTCAGTAAACCTCAGTAGAAATACTAGGACTCGGATACGCTTGTAAACAAAGCCCATCATGACCTGCAAATAACCTTATCTCGGCGAACAAGTCAAACAACGCTAGATAAATGAACGCGAGTAAAGAAGCATATCGATATAATGAAGCTAAATTTCAAGTGTGGTGTCTATCGATTAAAATCATGTTACATGTGACGACGATGACACTTTCAAGCAGTTCTAATTCCACGAGGACACCCATAATCCCCCAATCAACATTTTAAGGGACTCTTTGGCCGTTGCAGCCTTGGGTCCTTGAAGTCCAGGTTAAATGCGTTTCAAATCTAAGGCCAAGTGAGCAAAGCGTGGCAAAGCGTGGCAAAGTGTGGCAATTGTGGCAAAGTGGGGCAGAACGCGTATCCCTTGCATTTTTTGCCTCTTGTTACATTTCGTGACAACGACAAGTTACTTTTCTCCCCACTCTTTCTAACATGATGGAACTCGTCTTCTCCACGCACAAATTCAAGCACAAAAACAATTCCGTAAAATTTTCTGTTTACCGTGGCGAGAACCGTCCCAGCGGGGATGAAGGGAAGCTGGGGGATGTATTCTGTGAGGGTGACGAGGTGTGGATGAAGGGAAATGATGGTTGGGAGATATATGAGATGAATGAAATAGCAAGTCAAAGGGATCGTCATCCGGAGTACTTGCAATACGTTCTCAACATCAAGGAAGGGCTTTGCAGTTGGAAGAGTCTAGGCGCCTTGAGATCCGCTAGAGCCCGGGCGGCAGGTGGAAAAAATCTGCGTAAGAATGAAATTATGCATGATAACGCATCCCCTTTGCCCCCCCTGGCGTCGTCATCTAGGGAATTGTCATCACTTCTTGATAAAGGTTAGTCTAAAATCCTGTGGTGGAAGATTTTCTGCTAAAAACTTTGATTTAGGTCTCCCTCATTCACTAAATGATTGGTTGAAGGTCCTACGCAAACGTTGGACAGAACCTCCACTATCTTTGTTTCCCCGCTCAGCACTAGGTTCACGCATATTCGACGTGCTATTAAATCTCTCTCATGAGATACCATTATTCCCGACGATGGAAGCAATGGAAAAAATATATTCAGCATTTCGCGTTCCAACCATGGAACACATCATCACGGATATTATAACCATTCCTCAAGACACTCTTGAAGTCTTTGACATTGCAGCCGATTCGACCATCCCGGGACTGTCAAAGGCTGCCTTCATAGCATCCATGATAATGTCCCATTGCGCCGAATGGACCCCATCCTCACGCATATACAGTATACACTCTCTTCCATGCCAGCCTTCCGGGACGCTCCTATGTCAGCTTAAAATCCCGAGTATCTTCAAGGACAGAGCCATAGCAGAGACAGATGGGAGGGTACCTCGTTGGGTTTCGTCCGTGTGTCCTGCAGGGACGTTGACCGACATTCACGTCGATTATCATGGCTCAGCCCAACTCATGGTCAACGTTGCGTGCGACAAGCTCTGGCTCCTATGGCCGCCCACCGAATCAAATCTCCTCTGGTGGAATTCACGTCACACTCGCGCATCTAACGGCGACACAGTCTGCGACGCTATAGCCCAACTGGAAGGGCTGGAGCTTCTGCATGCAAAGGGATCACAATCTTTCGTACTTCCCCCATATCACTTCCATGCCGTCCTGACTTTCGAAGCGAGCGCACATTTGGGGGTGACGCTGTGGGGCTTTCCCTGGTGGGATACATCTCGCAGAGGAGTAGAGTGGGAGATTAAATGGGCTTCGAACCACTCGAAGAACGGATTTTCGTCTGAAATGGCAGAAGGCGTTTTGAATGCCATCCAAGATGAAAGTTTGAAGTACTGGGCGGAGGTTATAAACCGGTTCCCCGAACACGAGCTCGTGGACACTGTGCAGAGTTGGCTGATATCCATGAAGGCCAATATACAGGATGCACTGGCTGCCATCCACGCGTCGGTTGAAACTGGGAAACGAAAAAGGTCAGGGCGAACGGAGAGTTCTAAGAAGATGCGGCATAATGATTAGATGTATAATAGAATTCAAAAGTGTCAGTGCTAAGTCAGTTAATCATGTTTGACTTGGGAAGGCCATATCACTGAAAGTCCAAGAATCTGGATCACTTGCTAAGTGGTATGGGATGGTGGTATGGGATGACGGATTTACGAAGGACGCTCCACCCATGAGAAAAGTAGGGTGGACCGAGTTCCTGTGAAGCCGAATAAGGTCCAGCCAACGACTGGTGAATCAGAATGATAAAGAGTGGGACTTACTCCTCCACAAAACGAGTATGATTAGTTTACGAAGCTAGACCTGTGTACGATTGGTACAAAAATAGGTGTTGATGGATTACCAGACCGACCTGCATGGCCATATTCATCAGACACAACTTGCCCTCCTTCTTCACAGTCAGACCGGGAATCAGAAATCAGTTGTGGCAGTCAGAAATAATATCAAGACAGAAAGCCAATCAGAATTAATATCAGAAATGGCAATACCGAGATGGAATGCCAATCAGAAATGCAGGCCACATTGCAGAAAGCTTCAAGACCAATGAATATCTTCTTGCGTCAACTTGAGAACACGATGCTCAACTCCGTAAGTCTACGTGGGGTCAAAGACATCAAGCGTGTCTTCCTGTTGGAGCATGACAATGTGACTATTAACGATGAGGGCACTATCGAAGCGACGAAGGAGAAGGTGTGTGTTTTGGTTGTCGAGGCTGTGGTTGTCAGGGCTGTGGTCATGGAGGGGTCAATTCAGGATGTCAGATAGGAGTCTGGCTCCAGATAACCATGATTGAACTGATGTGTTTATATATACATATCAATTTTTAACAACCATGTGAGAATCCCATCCATTACGATTGCTATTCCAACTCTTTACCTCCTTATCCGTGTGCATTACGATAGAGCCACGCACCCCTTTGAAGTGCATGTTGAAGTGAGTTAGACGAGAAGAAGGAAATATAAAGATATCCCCTTCTCGCAGCTCCAGGACTAGGCCTGCTTCATGCAGGACCAGCTCACCTCCCTCATGGGGACCAAAAGGAATGATGACGCAGATGGTATCGTCGTTGGCATCTATATGCCCTTCCGTGCATACTTGAACATTTAGGACCACTCCCGGAAATGGGTAGGTAGTTGGCATCTGATTCAGCGGGAGGATTTCGCAAAAAACGCGAATTCTGTTGAAGGCGTCTGGGAGGTGTTTGCGGATGATTTCGCAGACGATTCTACACACGTCCTCCAGAATATCCGTGATGGATTGGAACATATCGGGATTGTCTTTGATCGCTTTGGACATGTACGTCGCTCGTTGATTGTGATTACTGCGACCATTGCCATCCTTGTACAGGAAGTGAGGGTGGACCTCTGGGGGTGAGCCATCGCCCTGTGGATGTAGATAAATTAGGAGACTGTACATGGCAGTGACTGATATTACAAACTTTCTCAGCGTATCGGTTATACGTGTCTAGATGAATGCTGTCGAATGAATAACCACGCTTATCCGACTCGCAATGTTTGAAAATGTCGGGATCGGCATTTTGTAGTATGAGTCGGAGCTTCGTCATTCGGTCTTTAATGAATTCCGACGCTTCGTTGAATAATAGCCCTAGGAATGTGCCAGAGTTGTCGTCCATCTTCAGGGTTAGCCTGTGATACTTGTTGGTCTAATACAGGCTGAGATGGATAAAATTTTACGTACCCTTCAAATATTGAGTGCAGTATTCTGATATAGTGGTCCTGTTTGCGCTTCCCACCCTTGTGTGCATCTTCGAGCTGGTGTACCAAGTTATGAGTGCCAACACAACTAAGCGAACAAGGTACTCAACTAGTTCTTTTAGATGCTCCACGGAGCTCGCAGGGATCGCATCCGCCGCCAGGATGCGCTCAGCCTTCGTCCAAGTCTTACGTTTCCTGGGATCAATTTTAGGACTAGGATTCTGCGAGAGGATCAGAGGAGTGATAATTGACACGGCTTCGCGGAGGTCGGGAATAATTGAGTTGGATGGGTGAAGGCCGCTAGTGGAAGCAAATGTCGAGTTCGGATGAGGCGAAACGGACCACGCCTTGGATCTGCATGGCAACACAAATAAACTGTTAAATATAGTCATAACACAGGTCAGTCTGATGATCTCCGGATAATCAGACTGA
>Ga0193716_1001901_pt1 | contig 11976 bp, 10 predicted proteins | sample U2c1metaG_FD_145901 | JGI IMG/M metagenome (GOLD analysis project Ga0193716, IMG submission 145901) | Soil microbial communities from a riparian zone of the East river system, Colorado, United States - U2c1 | ecosystem: Environmental > Terrestrial > Soil > Riparian zone | place: USA: East River...
ATCGGCATCCGCCTCGAGGCGGGCGACCACTTCGGCGGGCGGCGTGCCCGCCGTCAGCAGACTGCACCCTCCCGCGACGATCGGCGGCGCACCGGACTCGGCCCGCTTGAGGGCCGCAGTTGCCGAGTGGGCGGCGGCCAAGATCGACGGCGGCCCAGCCGCAGGCATTGCCCCGGACGCCCGGAGCGACACCGTGGTCACCGCATACGCCAGCGGTCCCGCAAGGCCCAACACGATGAGCGCCGCCCACACGACGGCATGGACGCCGCGCCGCCGCGTCCATGCCGCGTCCACCCGCATCAGCCACACCAGAAGCACGACGGCGGCAGTGATCAGCACCCACCGCAGCCACGGCTGGTAGTGCGGAACATGGTGCAACACGGCGTATCCCGTCGCCGCCGTCGCGGTTCCTGCCGCAGCAAGGGTCGCCTGCGCCCACATCTGCACGCGGCGCTCCCAGCACACCGCGACACCGATCCCCACCAGCGCCGCGACGGGTGGACCGAGAATCACCGTGTAGTAGGCGTGGAAGATCCCGGCCATGAAGCTCAGCACCCCGGCGGCGGCGATCAGCCACAACCCCCACGCCAGCACCGACGCCCGCTGGGCATCGCGGCGCGGTGCGCGCCACCGCCATACCAGCAACACCACGAGGAACACCGTCGCCGCGGGCAGCAGCCACGCGATCTGCCCGATCTGTGCCTCCTGGAACAATCTGCCGAAGCCCGGTCCGTCGGGGCCATGCGCCAGTGGCGCGGAGGTGTCCAGCGGCACGCCGACGGCGCCGACCTCGTGGCCGTCGAGTCGACCGAATCCGTTGTAGCCGAACGTCAATTCCAGTTCCGAGTTGTTTTGCGAGCCACCGATCCACGGTCGGTCATCGGCGGGCCACAGTTGCACCAGCGCCACCCACCAGCCGCTCGCAGCGACCGCGGCCGCGATGGCGAGCGCGACCTGCCACAACCGACGCACCAAGGACGGTGGACCCGCGACCAGGTACGGGATGAACAACGCAGGCAGCATCAGCATGACCACCAGTTGCTTGGTCAAGTAGCCGCAGCCGACCAACACGCCGCACAGCACCAGCCAGCGCGTGCGTCCGTCGTCGACGGCCCGCAGCGCCGCCCACAGCGCGGCCACCAGCAGCAGCACCAACAACGCGTCGGGATTGTTGTGCCGAAAGATCGCGACTACCACCGGCGTGAGGGCGAACACCAGACCCGCGATCAGAGCGGCCATGTCGCCGAACCTGCGGCGCACGGTATCCCACACCAGCGCCACGGTCGCCACGCCGGCAAGCGCCTGCGGCACCAGGATGCTCCACGGGTTGAGGCCGAACACCCGCACCGACAACGCCATGGGCCACAGCGACATCGGTGGCTTGTCCACCGTGATGGAGTTCGCCGCGTCCGACGATCCGAACAGGAATGCCTTCCACGATTGCGAACCCGCCTGAGCGGCAGCCGAATAGAACGCGTTGGCCCAGCCCTGCGCACCGAGGTCCCACATATACAACACCGCGCTGCCAATCAGCAGCGCGGTGAGCGACCAGCGACTTCGACTCACATGCGATGTACTCCGAACACCCGCCGCAACGCGACGAACCGAACCACGGTGGCGACCAGGTTGGCGACGACCAGAATCGACAATTCCACGACCTTGCCGACCGTCGGGTCGAAACGGTGCAGAACGTACAGCGACCCACTGGTGATGGCCAGCCCGAACGCGAACACGGCGAGCCCGTGCATCTGATGGCGCGCGACGCCACCGCGGCCGCGGATGCCGAACGTGAATGCCCGGTTGGCTGCGGTGTTGGCGATGGCCGTGATCAGCAACGCCGTCAGGTTTGCGGCTTGCGCACCCATCGTCGAGTGCAGCATCAGGTACAGCAGCGCGTAGGCCAACGTGCTTGCGATGCCGACGATGCCGAACCGCAACAACTGTCCGACCATGCCGTGGGGTACTCCGGGGATCAATGGTTCGCGGCCGAGGCTCGCCTGCAGTTCGCGCACGGGCAGCGCCCCGGTGGCAAGGGCCCTGCCGACCCGCCAGCATCCCTTGAGGTCGTTGATCGCGGTGTGCAGAACGTCAACGCGGGAGTCGGGGTCGTCGATCCAGTCGACGGGCACCTCGTGGATCCGCAGTCCGGCTCGCTCGGCGATGACCAGGAGTTCGGTGTCGAAGAACCACCCGGTGTCGGCGACCAACGGCAGCAACTGGTGCGCTACGTCGGCGCGGACCCCCTTGAACCCGCACTGCGCGTCCGAGAATCGCGCACCAAGTGCGCCGCGCAGGATCAAGTTGTAACTGCGTGAGATGAATTCGCGCTTGGGGCCGCGGACTACGCGCGACGATGCCGACAGCCGCGACCCGATCGCCACGTCGGAGTGTCCCGAGATCAAGGGCGCCACCAACGGCATCAACGCAGTCAGGTCGGTCGACATATCGACGTCCATGTACGCCACGACGGTCGCCGTCGACGACATCCACGCCTCCTGCAATGCGCCACCGCGCCCCTTGGCATCGAGGTGGATCACGTCGACGTCGGGCAGCTCGCGCGCGAGCTGTCGCGCCACCGCGAGGGTGCCGTCGGTGCTGGCGTTGTCGGCCACCGTGATCCGGGCCGGATAGGGCACCTCGGTGGCCAGGAAGTGGTGCAGACGACGGACGCTGCCTGGCAGGTCGCGTTCCTCGTCGAACACCGGGATGACGATGTCCAGGACGTAGTCGCGGGCCGCGGCGCGCTTCGCCGCTGGGCGCGCATCCACCTCGGCCGCACTGGGTCCTGCCAGGTCGGTCATGGCGTCAACCGTCGCCGAGCAAGCTGCCACCGATCTGACCCCCGGCTGGGAACTTGCTGACAGCGCCGTCCAGGTTGACATACTCGAGGCATGCCGTCCGTCTTCACGATGATCATCAACAGGGACCTGCCAGGCCGATTCGTCTACGAGGACGACGAGGTGGTCGCGTTCCTCACCATCGAGCCGATGACGCAGGGGCACACGCTGGTGGTGCCGCGGGCCGAGATCGACAACTGGCAGGACGTCGACTCGGCGGCCTTCGATCACGTGATGGCGGTGTCGCAAAAGATCGGCAAGGCGGTCTGCAAGGCGTTCGGCGCCGAGCGCTCAGGGCTGATCATCGCAGGGCTCGAGGTGCCGCACCTGCACGTCCACGTCTTCCCGGCCTACAACCTCACCGACTTCGGCTTCGCGAACGTCGACCGCAACCCGTCGCCCGAGTCGCTCGACGAGGCGCAGGCCAAGATCAAGGCGGCCCTGGCCGAACTGGGCTAGCCGACCGGCACCGCCACGTCGGCGATGCGCGGCATCTTGACGGTGAACTTGCAGCCCTTTCCCGGCGCGGTGGTGACGCTGACCGTGCCGCCGTGTGCGTACACCAGCGAGTCCACGATCGACAGCCCGAGCCCGGTGCCACCGCTGGAGCGCGCGCGCGACGAGTCGGTGCGATAGAACCGCTCGAACACCCGGCGGGCGTCCTCGCCGGTCATTCCTGGCCCCTCATCGCAGACCTCGAGCACCGCGTTGTCGACGTCGGTGCCGACGCGCACCGAGATGCCCGCCGACTCCGGCGTGTGTTGCAACGCGTTGGACACCAGGTTGCTCAGCACCTGCCGAAGCCTGGCCTCGTCGCCGAGCACCTCTGGGGTGCCCGGCCCGTCGAACACCTCCATGTTGATGTCGCGCGCAGGCGCCACCGACCTGGCGTCGTGCACGGCGTCGCTGGCCAGTGCCAACAGGTCGACGCGGTTGCGTTCCAGTGGGCGCTGCGCGTCGAGGCGCGCCAACAGCAGCAGGTCCTCGACGAGCAGCCCCATCCGCCACGACTCGCTCTCGATGCGGTTCATCAACAACTCGACGTCGCGCGCCGCCCCTTGGCGGTACAGCTCGGCAAAACCGCGGATGGTGGTCAACGGCGTGCGCAGTTCGTGGCTGGCGTCGGTGATGAAGCGGCGCATCCGGTCCTCGGAGGTTCGCGCCTGCTCGGCCGACTCCTCCGACGACGCAACGGCACGCTGGATCTGGGCGAGCATTCCGTTGAGCGCCAACGACAATCGGCCGACCTCGGTGCGCGGATCGCGCTGTGGGATGCGGCGGTCGAGCTCGCCTGCCGCGATCGCGGCGGCGGTCTGCTCCACTTCGACGAGCGGTCTCAGGCTGCGGTGCACGACGGCGTATCCGGCGATGCCCAACACCAACAGCACCGCCGCACCGAGCCCGACTTGCGACCAGGTCAGCGCGCGCACCGTCGACGACACGTCGGACAGGTCGATCGCCACGGTGGTGAGCTCACCCCGCAGGCCGCGCACCGTCATCGCCCGCCACTGCACGTCGGAGTGGTCGATCGAGCCGACGGTCACCGGCACCGGGCCGACGTCGTTGTCGTCGGGCAACGCCGGTTCGGCCTTGCGGTCGTTGACCGCCATCCACACGCGACCGTCGGGGTCGATGCCGCGCACGTAGAAGTTCGAGGGCGGGCGCGCCGGGTTGGGGCCTTCGACGGGGGCGCTCGGCGTCCGTCGCGGGGCCTGCGCCCAGCCCCTGGACGCGTCAAGCAGCGTCTGGTCCACCCGGCTGATCAGGCTGTGCCGGATGATCGAGGTGACGGCGATACCCGATGCGAGCAACCCGCACGCCACCAGAAGCAGGGTGGCGGCTACCAGCCCGACCCGAAGGGGTACGCCGCGTCCGCCCAGTGCTGCCATCCCTCCATTGTTGGCGAAAACTAGCGCGGTTCGCGCAGAACGTAGCCAACTCCCCGCAACGTGTGCAGCAGACGCTTCTCACCTGTGTCGATCTTGCGCCGCAGGTAGGACACGTAGGACTCGACGACGTTCACGTCGCCGCCGAAGTCGTAGCGCCAGACGTGGTCGAGGATCTTCGGCTTGGACAGCACCGTGCCCGCGTTGATGATGAAGTACCGCAGCAGGGTGAACTCGGTGGGCGACAGCGAAACGGGCTCGCCTGCCTTCCACACCTCGTGGGTGTCCTCGTCGAGTTCGATGTCGGCGAACGCCAACTTGGCCGTGCGGGGCTCTTCGACGCCGCGGCCGGACCGCCGCAGGATGACCCGCAGCCGGGCCACTACCTCTTCGAGGCTGAACGGCTTGGTGACGTAGTCGTCGCCGCCGAGGGTCAACCCGGCGATCTTGTCCTGCAGAGTGTCGCGCGCGGTCAGGAACAGGGCCGGCGAGTCGATGCCGTCGGCACGAAGGCGGCGCAGCACCCCGAAACCGTCCATGCCGGGCATCATCACGTCGAGGATGACGGCGTCGGGGCGAATCTCGCGCGCCTTGTCCAGCGCAGCGGGACCGCTGGACGCGGTATGCACCTCGAAGCCCTGGAACTTCAGGCTCACCGAGAGCAGTTCCACGATGTTGGTCTCATCGTCGACGACGAGGACACGCGCTTCGGGTACGGATTCGGGGATAGCAGCAGCCATGGCCATGGAACTAGAGTCCACCCTTTTTCTTGCATTAGAACTGCACGAGCGCTGTGAGCTTCCTGTGAGTTGGTTTCAGGGGCGTTACGGCTGGTGAGGGCCCGGCTGTGATCGCCGTCATAGACTGGCGGGATGAATCTTGGCAAAACCCTGGTCGACCTGGCCCTCGGCCCCGCGCGCCTCGGGTTGGCCGTAGCCGACGCCGGGTTGTCGGTGGCTACGGGTGCGCTGGGAGTGGCGAGGGCCTCGCTGGGAGATACCAGCGAAGGGCAGGGATCGGCGGCCGTAGCGCACATGCTTGGCATCGACGACGCCATCGTGCACGCCAACCGCATCGCCCGCCTCATCGACGAGGACCAGCCGCTCGGCCGGGCGCTGGCCCCGGACGGCCCGCTCGACCGGCTGCTTCGACCGGGCGGGGTGGTCGACAAGGTGACGGCGCCCGGCGGTGCCCTCGATCGGCTGACCAAGGAGGACGGCGGGCTGATGCGCGCCATCGAGCCGGGCGGCCTGGTCGATCAGCTGCTCGACGACGAAGGCCTGGTCGAGCGGTTGCTCGCCGAGGACGGGCTGGCCGACCGTCTGCTTGCCGAAGGTGGGTTGATCGAGAAGCTCACCGCACGGAACGGACCGCTGGAGCAGTTGGCCGACGTCGCCGACACGTTGAACCGCCTGACGCCGGGGTTGGAGGCGCTGACGCCGACCATCGACGCGCTGTACGACGCCGTCAACGCGCTCAGTGCGGTGGTCTCCCCGCTGAGCAACATCACCGATCGGTTCCCGTTCCCCGGTCGCAGGCCCGGCCGTCGCCCGTCGGCACGGCCGGTGTCCTCACAGCGGGTCATCGAGCACGAGGACTGAGCCGATATGATTGGGCCGGTTTCGACCTGCCTCCTTAGCTCAGTGGTAGAGCAACATACTTGTAATATGTAGGCCATCGGTTCAATCCCGATAGGGGGCTCCACTCGGCAACGACTTCTTGTCGGTAGCCGGTCGTAGCTTCGGAGCATGAGACAGTGCCAGGGTTGTGGTTCCGCACTCTCGAAGCGCAGCCAAAAGATCTACTGCAGTAACGCATGTCAGGCCTCGACCCGGCGCGACACCAGTACGAAGCGTTGGCTCGAATCGGGCACAGCGCGGATCGATAGCCACCAAGGTCACTACATCCGTGAGTATCTCGCCGACGCTCAGTCGGGCTGCTGCGCGATCTGCGGCGGAGCGAACGCGTGGCTGAGCCTGCCCCTCGCATTCGTGTTGGACCACGTAGACGGGAACCCGATGAACAACCAACGGGAAAACCTGCGGCTGATCTGTCCAAACTGTGACTCCCAGCTACCGACGTACAAGAGTCGCAACCGCGGCAACGGGCGCCACTACCGCCGACAGCGATACGCCGACGGTCAGTCGTTCTGACCAATGGTGTCGCTAGACAGATCCATGAAAGTGTTGACTTCCCCGCTGTCCCACCGGTGAGATGTGACCAACAATCGCGACGGCATCACGCAAGGAGAGACACCGTGGGTGCACCGACTCGACAAGCACGACTTGCCCACGCCCGCATCCACTGCCCGTTCTGGAACGAGGGACGGAAGCACGAGTGGATGCGGGGCACGTCAACGGGGACGAGATGGCGTGGGTCATCGAGAACCACTTCACGATGAACGGTGAAACGCTCAAGACCCACAGCATCGAGACGTTCGCCTGGGACGCCGCCGGTGACCTTCTGATCAAGACGTACTACGACATGCCCGCCGAAATCGGTGAAGGCGACGACCCGTACGAGTTCCTGCTCGGCGAAGGCAACGTCATAGCCAACGATTGATCCCCCGGCATGTTGCGCGGGGTCTTGCCGGGTCATTTGATCGCGAATCTCTGCGTCACCGCGGGATGGATCCGACGCACCGGCAATCAGCGCACATTGTGATCCGAAACAGCGTGTCGGCCAACGAGCCTCATCCACTGGGTGGCGCTCGGCATTGCAGCTAGCCACCATGCGGGAGTTCCGATTCTCCTGACGCAGTTTGGTGGCTAGCGCCGACGACAACGATGCCCGCGTCGAGCAGTCTTGAGGTACATAGCGAGGACGAAAAGCGTGTGGAGGAAACGATGACTGCTGCCAGCCCCACATCGGCCACGCCGCGCGAGCCCACGCTTGTGTCCGTAGACGCGAGTAAGCCTGCGGAAACCCGATTTTCAGCCGACATCGCTGTAAGCGATGTCACCAAAACAAGGAGTAAGAAATGATGAAACTGCGAATCGTCGCACCACTGGTCCTCGCCGCCTCCGCGGCAGCCATCGGACTGGCACCGATCGCCGCGGCCGACGCGACCGTGCAGCAGAGCCCGGGAAATGCCCAAATCACCGCTACTCCCGGGGAAGCCTCGCAGGAAGCCGCCCAAAACCAACAGCCCTTCGGCGGCGACGAGGGTGCCCTGCTCTACCACCACCGCTGACAACGACCACGTGCTTGGGATCCGATGGCTGTCGGCGTTCTGCCAGGAAACTCAGCTACGTTGGAAATCGGGAGCGTCGCCCGGCGCTCTCGAAGGACTCTGCCCCGCCACCTACCCCCCTGGTGACGGGGCAGAGTCCGTTTGGTGGCCCTGTGCCCTTACGCAGAGACGCGCTCCGCCATCGTGGCCTGCCCTGGCCCGGCGAGTTCCTCAACGGCCACTCGCCGACCGGTCATTGCCATCAGCAACGCTTCTCCGGTGCCGGTGACTCTGGGCCGTCACCGTGCTGCCACACGACGTCGGTCGCGATCAGTCGTAGTCCTCGAATGCGCCGCGCCGCCCCGCGCCCAGCCGTGGATTTCCGGGCGCCAGAGGCAAAATCCGCTCGAGGCGTAAATCTGGCACATCGACGTGCCGCTGTCGCCTCCGATTGGAGAATGATAGTTGCTTTCGAAGACAAACATTCCCCAGGGAAGCGCGCCAGAAATACCGTCTTAGCTGCATAAACACCAGTAGGCCGCGTCGATCGTCTCGACGCGGAAAAGGTTGCCACCCTTTTGCCGTTTGGCCATAAGCGACGTCGCGTGCGAGGAGACTTCGATCCGTGCCGGGAGATCCCTCCCCGCACAAAAACCCGTTCGGGGCCTATTACTAGGAGGCACACATGAAGTACGTCATGGCCTGGACGAGCCGGTTCGGCGGTTCTGGCAAAGAAAATGAAGATGCCGCGGAACGGGCCCTGCAACTGTTCTCAAAGTGGCAGACGCCCGCCGGCTCGACGTTCCACCAATTCGTCGGGCGACTCGACGGAGAAGGAGGGTTCGCCGTAGTGGAGACCGAGAATCCAGCAGAGTTGCTAGACGGCACTAGCAAGTTCGCGCCCTTCAACGTCTTCCAGATCTACCCCGTCGTCGATATGGCCGACTGGGTACAGTCAACGCAGACTGGCGTGGAGTTCAGGGGGTCGATCAGCTGAAAACCGCTCTACGCCAAAGGGGTCGCTCCTGGTGGGCGGCCCCTTCTCCGTCCTGACGACGTGGCCGGGCATGTTGCGCGGGATCTCGCACACCGTCGCCGATATGTTCGTCACGGGTCGACAGCGAGTGGACGAAGGAGCAAGCCGTGGCTGAAGCTGGGTTCTGGGTGGCGTGGGGAATTCCGGCCCGCGGGCGCGAACGGCAGGCGCTCGATCTGCTCAAGCACACGACGACCGACTATCTCGATGGCCTCGTCCGGGAGGGACGGATCGAGCGCTTCGATACCGCGGTCCTCAAACCGCAGAGCACGGAACTTGGCGGCTTCATCCTGATTCAGGGCACCAAGCAGCAGATCGACTCCCTGCGCGGCGACCACGACTTCGGCCGGTGGGTCACCCAGGTTCAGTTGGTCGCCGACAAGGTCGGAATCGTCGATGCCTGGGTGAACCAGGGTCTCCCCGAAGCCATCGAGCTCTACGAGGAAGCGCTCAAGAAGCTCGACTGACAGAGACCCGCGGCATAGCTGACCAAGCGCCCCACTGCGGAAATCAAGGTCAAAAGCCCATGATCATGATTCTGGTGTGAATTTTGATGCCAATTTGTCGTTTTGCTCAACGTGCCCGCAGACGCTGCGATTGAATAGCTCCACCTGTCGGGGGTGGCTATCCATCACAGAGGGGTTCGAGCATGGGAGCAGCTTCCTACGTCGGTCGTGTCGGTCGCCTGGCGGTCGCGCTAGGGGTGGGGACGGCGATCGCCACCGGACACGGTGTCGCGTTGGCCGACGATTCGCCGTCATCGGACAGTTCGTCCGCCGGGACCGTGCAGTCGACGGATACCGCAGGCACGGCAGGGCCGGAGATCGCGTCGCCGAAGCCCGACGCGGAACCGAAGACCACACCTGCGGAGACCGCGACCGAGGCGAGCGCGGCCGAGGCGACCACGACCACGACCAAGACCACGACGGCCAACACGTCGACGACCGTCGCCCCCGGCATCGAGACGGCAACGCCGAAGCCGACCCTCGAACCAGACCCGACGCCCAACAAGAACCCATCGGCCTCGGCAACCGCACCGACCACGAAGGCAGTCACGCCACCCGCCCCCACGGTGCAAGCGCGTGCCGCGGCGAAATCGGCGAGCGACACGTCCGACACCGTCAACGCGCTAGCCGCAGCATCCGAACCAGCGGATGCCACGATCGCGACGCCGTTGGCGGCCAGGGTCGCAGCCGTCACAGACCCGCAACCTGCGGCCCCGGTCGCTGCCCCCAACCCGCTGGAGATGGTGGCAGGCGCGGTGTCGAACGTCGTGTCGAACGTCCTCGGTTGGGCGTTCGGTCCGCTCGCAGGCGCCGCCGCCCCGAGCGCGCCTGCCCAGGCCCCGTTGGCGTGGACGTTACTCGCCTTCGCCCGGCGCGAGATCGACGACTTCGTCTCGTCGTTGGGCGGCGGTAGCGCCACCAATGTCGCGCTCGCCGCCACGCAGACGACGACCAGCCTCGCGCTTGCCGCCGCCGCCGCCGCCAACGTGCCCGGCTTTCCGCTGCCGGGTGCGCAGCTCAGCCCGTCGACGCAGTTCGTCAACTGGGTGACCGGCGATTACTACAACACGGGCAACACCGCGCTCGACTGGCCGGATACGTTGACCCGGTTCGGCGTGTCGGGCACCGACATCGGCGTCATGTGGGACAACGGCATGGTCGACGATCCGAGCACGCCCTACAACGAACATCAGATCCTGATGGCGTTCGGCGACACGTTCGGGCTGCGCAACGTTCCCGGTGAGGACTGGCGTTTCAACGTGCTGATGCGCAGCGCGGATACCGATCTCACGAACGGCGTTGACGTGCCGGACGGAGAGTTCGGCAACGGCAACATGTTCGGTGGCATGCCGTTGTGGGACGTTCCGCCGGGGCGGCCGTACGACAACTATGCGCGGCGGATCATCAATCCCGAAGCGATGCCGCCGGGCGCTTCGGCCGGTATCACGCTCATTCCGACCGCGGGCATATCGCTGCCGACCCCCGGTACCCGGTTCGGGGTCACCCAGTACGTCAACTTCATGTCGGTGACCAACTGGGGCTCGCCCGGTCAGTGGACCACCAACTTCTCCGGCATCGCCTACTCGACCGACAACGGCGAGAACTGGAGCGTGGCACCGACTTCCATCCGGTACAACGATCCGTGGAGCGGTAACGCGAACTTCCAGCAGGGCGCGTTCGTGCGACCTGGCGACGGCTACGTCTACTCGTACGGCACCCCCAACGGCAGGCAGGGTGCGGCGTACGTCTCCCGCGTCCTGGAGAAGGACATCCTCGACGTGTCGAAGTACGACTACTACAGCAAGGGCAACCCTGGTGGATGGTTCGGATGGGGCGCCACGCCAGCCGGGTGGCAGAGGAACAATCCCGCCGCGGCCACCCCCGTGTTCGGCCAGGACCAGGGGGCCTGCGGCGTCGCCAACGCTGGCAATCAAGTCAGCGAGATGTCGGTGCAGTACAACAAGCAACTGAAGAAGTACGTCACGCTCTACGGCGACCAGTTCAACAACATCGTGATGAGGACGTCGGATACCCCACAGGGCACCTGGTCGACGGCCAAAGTGCTGATGGGACAACAACCCGGCGGCATCTACGCGCCGATGATGCACCCGTGGTCCCCGTCCACGATGGGCACGGGAACCGACCTCTACTGGAATCTGTCGTGGTGGGGCGAGTACAACGTTGGCTTGATGCGGACCGACCTGACCAAGGTGTAGGAGGCAGCGTGCTGCGTTTCGTCGTGGCAGCAGTTGCACTGGCGTTGGCTCTACCGGCTGTCGCTGCTGCCGATCCCGTTGCGCCACAACCGGGTACGTCCTGCGGCGCGAACCTCGGCGACGCGATGACGTGGCCGCCCGACGGCCCGGCGCCGTTGGAGTGCGCAGGCGGGCCCGCCGGCTATCAATGGGATATCGTCGAGTCGCCGTATCCGGTCAGCGACCGATGGGTGAGTTTCGGTCCGCCGATGAAGCTGCACGGAGAGGGTCTGCGCAACGCGAGCATCCAGTCGGGCGATTGGACGGCCACACCCCTCGACCCC
>Ga0193716_1001902_pt1 | contig 11976 bp, 9 predicted proteins | sample U2c1metaG_FD_145901 | JGI IMG/M metagenome (GOLD analysis project Ga0193716, IMG submission 145901) | Soil microbial communities from a riparian zone of the East river system, Colorado, United States - U2c1 | ecosystem: Environmental > Terrestrial > Soil > Riparian zone | place: USA: East River...
GCGCTCATAGCTAGTCGATCGACGGCCGATAAGATATGGGGTCTTGCTGTGAAGTACACACCATCGCGGTAACAGTGGAGGCCGAAAGGGTGTTAATAACATTGGCGACAGGGTGAAAGAACGGCCGATCAACATATAACGTGGCATGGAAGTCGGCGTAGGAGAAGTTGAGTAGAATCGAGCGCCGATGTTGAGGAAATCAAGATGATAAACGCGTAAATATGTATAGGCGCCCACATACGCCCATTTTCACTTGCGCGCAACATCCTACATACAAACAAGAAAACCTCGAGTAAACCAGAATGGGAACAAATGGTAAGTATATCCACCACTTCACTTAAGGAGGCCATACTAACATATCGACAGATCGTTGGGCAGCAGGCGTCCAGGCGCCAGACCGCAACGCGTCGAAAGTGTCCACGGCGCAAGATATCCATGATATCCAGTCGCCTCCGCCGCCTACTCGTCCCTCGCGGCTATTGGGCATAGAGGGCAAGGAAGAAGGGGAGGGGGTGGGGGGTAAACGGGGGGAGAAGGCGAATACGTATCCGCGTCTGCGCTAGACGTGTGAGGGGGTGATCGAAGAGGTGTTGGCTAAAGGCGGTTGACTGGAGCGGGAGACGATCGGGTGCTGCAGGGGTATGTGTGAGTGAAGTGGGGAGAACATTCGACTGGAGAAAGGGGAACATTTGGCTGGAGTGGGGGTGGGATGTTCGATTGGACGGGGAGAGCGTCTGACGGGAGCAAGGGGAGATGTTCAACGCAAGAGGGACGTTTGGGCGGGAGAAAGCGTGTGGGTGTTAAGGAGGTTTATCTACGAGTTTTATGGGTTATGATAGCAGTATGGTACATGCAATGGGATCTCGCAGGGATCTCGCAGGGTTTTGGGAATGCATGCCCAGACGCATGTGGTACAGAATAGCTATGAGCTTTCGGTTCCCGTCTCGTCAACAACGGAGTTGTGAAGATAATGGGCTCGCTTTGCGTATAGGATGACAGCTAGGTCATTCCTGGCATTTCTTCGGGGACACATTTCTGCCATTCTGAACGCAAGGTATTCACCCGCATGAAACATATCTTGCCTAACTCATCCAGTCGTCCGCTTTCAAGGACGGCGGGTATCAGAGTGTTATTTATACTACTTCATTCCATTAAGTTTTTGTGAGTAATGCATTAATAAAAAGAAATTCCACGTAACACTTACTTTACATAATAAGGTTAGGGTTATCTAACCATAATTGCCGCTTCTACAAAGGCTGCCGAGGCGGGCACAGGTAGGGGGACTTTGACGAGCCAGTGGAGGCTGGGTAAGGGAAAAGGTGTTGGGTATTGTGTAGGTAGGGAAGCGCAAGTGCATCGTATTTTTGTTTTGGTTGCGGTAATGTGTAGAGAAGGATAAGAGGCGTCTCCGCGTTGGGTACTGGTGAGGTTTCTTGCACAGTAAGCAGCTCTCACTGTTCGCCCGGTAGCGATTTTCATGTGCCCACTAGTGGACGGACTAGCCCGCCAGATTAACGCCGGACTTGTCTTGCAATGCACGTAATCAAGAGGCCAAAAGCTTGAAATGTGACAGTGTCAAAGACGCCAAAGGCAAATGCGCTGCGAGTTTGAGAGACTGGCATCACCACTTCCCCACGCTACGGGTTGGTTAAGGAGGTAGGTTTATTGGGGGGTTCCTTCTGTGAGCGGTTATCATAATGTCATCCAGTAGCGTTCTGACTGGTGACGTTTCTCGGTTGGTAAGTGGTTCTCACCACCAGCCATGAAACAGTGCTCCTAGAGGAAAACCATGTAGCTAGCCAGAGTAACGTTAGCGTAAACCGGTGAACGATGAAGAGATAGGGATTGGGGCAACCGTTCCTGAAGTTGTCCGTGCCAAAAAAGGAAAGTGCCCATTTTTGGTGGCTGAACTGTGGTCAATACACTTCAATGTTAATTCTTTCAGCTCCTGTTCATCAGAATCACACAGAATAACCTTTAAAAATAATACATTGTAATTACTCAGAAATAAAATATTTAACAGAGAAATTACAAATCCACATTATAATTAATTAATTAATCTAAGTCCATATCATCTTCCATCTCTTCCTCAGTATCCATATTATCCAAGTCCATGGCATTATCCTTAGGACTTGTGTCTATTGGTAAGTGTGATCTAACAGCCTCTCCACTGTTATGACGCTCTACAGCAGCTACCAGAGCCTCTAGTTTCAGAGCCTTATTGGGCAGTGTACTGTCTTTGGATCAAATTTTCTGTGCCATTCTAGCTGCAGTTCAATAACAGGAACTGTAATCAGAGCTTGTTTCAAGCTATCAATATCCAGATCTGGAACCAATGCATCCAACCTTTAAATTTCGGCCAATGTGCCTTAGAATATGGACGCAAAAACCTCGTTTTCTGGAAAGGGCTTCTTTTGAGTGGAAATGTACAACCAGACACCAGTAACAAGGTTCGGGATATAAGTTTGGGACCATTCTGAAGCAATCCTTCAGACTAGAGTTTTTAAAAACTTCCTAGTCCTTGGGGTATGGGCTAAATTTCAGCTGGATTGAGATTATGAGCAACTTTTTTTAAAATCTGCTCCAAAGAAACTATTTAGATTACATTCATGAATAAATTTCCCCTATAATGTGCAGTGTGTAGTGTTGTGTGTGATGCTAAAGCATTTGCCATGCCCACCCCGCTGTAAGAGTGTCTAAACCGGCCGCCTTAAAAGGCAGAATAATCAACAGACTGTTGACTACCGGACGGTATATATGCTGATTATGGAAACTCAGGTAAGCAAGCTTGGACGCGCGGCTTTTTTATGTGGCACCCCACAAGTTAGCGTTGGGCACATCAGTTCATCACGTGATGGGGATTGGTTGCCCCCTTTTGGCACATTTTTTCAAAGATATTATTTTTTAGAAGCGTTTATGCCGCGGACAGCTTTGGTATTTTCAGATTCCGGAAGGTTGTTTCTTTATTTTCTAGGAGTTCTGCCATGAAGTTGAAGCACCCGAGGCTGTTCAGGGTAAGGAATTGCACGAAAACATACCTACTATATTGGATTTTATAATATTCTACAGGGTCTGCTTGTGATTTAGCAATTTTTTTGAGGAACGAACGTTCTTGTGAAGTCCGATCTGTCGTCATCGTTGCAAACGACCACAACTCAGCCAAATTTCGCTTTCAAAATGCTCTAAATGCATCTAAATATATTTAGCGTGAATCCCGAACAGGTCCGAGGCCCATAGAGCAAAGAGAATGACAAAAAGGTGATATAAACAAACACTTCACCAATCATGCTGTAGCGATAAGGAAGGTCATAAGGTCCGAAATTGGTTTCCTGCCTGAATTTGGTGCTAATTTTTAGCTAAAATGGGCCAATTATTTTGTCCGGATGCTGAGTGGCCATACCAGGTACAAATGCACATGCTAGGGTGGCATCAAGCATCCATCCGCACATCATCTATACACCCCAGAGCTAGCGTTATAATCATACACATGTCCACAAACTCGAAGATTCTCTCGTTCTTCGATTCGACTCGAAAAACCTTACTCAAACCCCGAAAAGATCGTCTTGCACCATTCGCCACCCCCACAAACTCGTTTCCTATCACCCAATCGGATAAGTTTGTGCAACCGAGCCAGAGTCAAAACCTATTGTCTCCCAATGCAAATCATCGTATTGATATCCAAGAACAGCACTCGGAGGTATTGGTTGCCGCACCGCCAGCAGAAGATGCTCAGGGAGTACGCAGATGAGCCTTGTGTAGATGGATCTCTTTAACAACATTGTTCCCTCAGGATGTGACCAGCAAGCCATATAACGCAGGCGGACACCGTCTCCAGAACCTCACTCCGGCCGAAGCCATGGACCTGGCTGATGATGCAAAAGTTACACAATCTGCCCGCAAAGACGTGGCATTGCATAAGATACGCCGATGCGAATTAGACTTGGAGGTTGCAAAGGGAAAAGTGGATCAGTGCGAGGACACGTTGGTGACCCTGTGGAAGGAGGTTGCGGACGCGGAGGCAAATCTTGTAACGCTTGAAAGTGGCATGGTTGGAATACAACGTCTTGTGCTGGAGGCTGAACAAATTAAAGCCTCTGCTCATGCAGACTCGAGTGGAACCGTCGACGATGGGTCTGTGGATTCCATGTCTCGAGGCTCGGACGTATCTGACCACGACACTAGGTTAGCATTGTGATGGTCAGTTAAAAAAAGTTCGGTTCACTAATCTTGTTGCAATTGTGTTTTGCAGACATTAGCTCTGCGCCACGAGCTTGTCATTACACAGAGGTCATCTTACCTCGCGTACAATCTACAATATCAATATCGTTCAGCAAGTCCTCGGCATGCATGGTGTTAAATCAAACCATATGGGTGTCCACATTTAAGTCCGTATGTATTACCTTTTAAATTGAACAGTATACCTGTATTAGCACAGATAAACACTTGCAGCGTTTCGCAATGATTGGCAGACCTGGTAATAGGTATGAATTGCCTAAGTCATGTGCAAACCTTGTCATGCGGGCTCGTGACCAATTTATATCCGCATGATCGAAACAGAATGAATTTAGTTTGGTGGTAAACAGGACAGACTATAGTTACATGGAACTTGCGACGTCCAAAGAGAGCGCGAAACTAGGGCCAGCGCTAGTGGGGTTCTATAAAACACCACTATCAGCTGCAGGACGTCTAGGTGTCACTTTTAAATTTAAAGCTAAACAATATTAACTATATACGCGCCTATAAATTTCGTTACCCCAACATATCCTATAGCTAGATCAGAATATTAATAATATTACAAGCACATCAGCTACGATATATATTTCACACCAAAACAAATGTGGAAGCAAAACACGAAATAGTGGAGGTACTTTGGCCGTAATCAAGAAATCCATAAGATAGATATCATTGAGATAAGCCGCCCCGAAATATTCTCTTTCGATTTGTTGTGAATTTGAAATGCTTTGTGGTTGGCTGCAGTGACGCTCTGTAAAGTTTAGTCAAGTCCTCGTAGGAATTTTGGTATTTTAGTCAACCTTTAGCAAATTAGTCATGTAGGCATAGATTTCCGGCGTCAAAAGAGCTTCTTTTTGCCTTTCAAGGGTTGGGGTAGCACAGATATGGTCAACTGAAAGTCAATTGAAAGTCAACTGAAATCAACCACTTGACTAAAATACCAAAATTCCTACGAGGGACTTTTACATAACTTTTACATGAATTTCCGTTTTTACAGAGAGTGACGCGTGACTGAGAATTTAGGATAGGGCCCGGCTCCATCGATTCATCCTGCTGCCAGCGCCGCTAGTCAACCACATTATATGTGGTTGACCGTTCTTTCACCCTGTCGCCAATGTTATTAACGCCCTTTTGGCCTCCACTGTTACTGCGATAGCGTGTACTCGCCATTCTTCACGGCAAGACCCCATATCTCGAGCTCCTCGGCCATCGATCGACCAGCTGCCAGCGCCACTAGTCAACCACATTATATGTGGTTGACCGTTCTTGCACCCTGTCGCCAATGTTATCGACACGGACGAACACTATGTACACGTATTCTTGATGGCCTCCACCAGCCGTTATATGTGATTGTCGTTCTTGCACCTTGTCGCCAATATTACCCCGTCTTGGCCTCGCGATGGTGTGTACTCGTTACCATGGGTGGATATCCCCGCTTACCGCCCTTTTCGTCGTTCGATCATCCTTCGGTGAATCCACTCTCGTTCTTATTTTCATTTCATTGTGTTTTCGTTCTGGTGTATATTCAGTCCCTCTAACACTTGCCGTTCTTCACGGCAAGACTCGATATCTTCTCGGTCATTGGTCGATCCGCTACCATCGCCGCTAGTCGACCACATTATATGTGATTGACCGTTCTTGCACTTGTCGCAAATGTTATCGACACTGACTATGTACACCTTTTCCTGATGGCCTCTATCGCCTACGACGGTACCACTACTCGATCACATTATATGTGATTGGCCGTTCTTGCACCCTGTCGCCGATGTTATCAACACCTTTTCGGCCTCTACTGTTATCGCAATAGCGTGTACTCGTTACTATGGGCAGGTATTTCCATTTGCTGCCCTTCGCGGCGTTCGATCGTTTTTCGGTGAGTCGACTATTATTTTTATTTTCATGTGTTTTCTTCCAATTTTTTATTCAATCCCGCTAACACTTTCTGTTCTTCGCAGCGAGACCCCGTGTCTTCTTGGTCCATGATCACATCTTCGAATTCTCACCCACTCAAACCCCCAATCACACGCCGTATCTCTTCGTGGCCTGCTCCTATCCCACGATATGAATAAATGCCGCCTCTCATTGGGTCCATCGGGTGCCACACATACGAAGTCGCGTTATGTCCCATCAGTACAACGGATCTGAATCATGTCGACAAAGGGCTTAGATGTTGCACGATGGTTATTAAATGGCTTTGACGACCATCCTTATCTGACTCCACTTTCTTATTGATTTCATTGGCTCTTCTTTCTCTTGGACCAGTACCATTGGCTCCAGTGGACACTTTTGGTCGCTTAGGCACCAATCTGGCTAATGTCGGCTCCACATATTGGACAATTTCTGTTGCTTAGGCACTGATCCACGAACATCCGCCGTTAGCTTGTGCAAAGTGACCCTGAGTTTAATACCTACTGGCAGCCCCTGGGACCGTCTATTTAGCCTTTTGTTTTATGTTTGCTTTCTCCCCTTGAGGTGGGATCCGAAACCTGCGTCCCGCCCCGACTGGCCAAACGGCTTACCATGCAAGAGCGGCGATACGCGTTCGTTGTCTGCGTGGTGGACTGCAGAATTTTACTAGGATCTTGACCGGCAAATCGTCATTCGACGGTCAAGTTTTCCCAATTGGCAATGCCAATATAGGTGAGTATTTAAAATTATCATATGCTATTATGCGCCTTTTTGTATACTGACTGTTGTTGCCAGGTATTTCCGTCTACCGCCCTTTGCGGTGTTCGACTGTTTTTCTGTGAGTCAACTATTATTCTTTTTTCATTCAATCCCGCTAACACTTGCCGTTCCTTCCAGCAAGACCCCATAAGTCATTGATCAACCAGCTACTAGCGCCGCTAGTCGACCACATTATATGTGATTGGCCTTTCTTGCACCTGTCGCAAACGTTATCGACACGGACGAGCACTATGTACACGTTTTCCTGATGGCCTCCATCGCCTACGACCAGCTGCCGGAGCTGCTAGTCGACCACATTATATGCGATCGGCCGTTCTTGCACCTTGTCGCTGATGTTGTTAACACCCTTTTGGCCTCCACCGTTATCGCGATAGCGTGGACTCGTTATCATGGGCAGATACTTCCGTCTACCGCCCTTTGTGGTGTGCGACTGTTTTTCGGTGAGTTGACTATTATTCATATTTTCATTCAATCCCGCTAACGCTTGCCTTCCCTTGCAGCAAGACCCTAACATGCCTTCCACTCCTCTTGACGCTGACGGTTCTGAGTTCTGTTCGTCACTTGCGACGACCGCGGACGATGGTCTAAATCGCGACTTGCCAACTACACCCCTCATTACCTCTGCTGAAACCTTCAGCCTTCTCGGCTCCGCATGAGATAATTAAATGTCTCCACCAGCAGATCTTTGCGGATCCTGGAGGTGCTCGTCTTCCAGATTGTAAGCCTGCAGTCTACTTCCAATCATGCTCAATGTCAACCTACATGCCGTCGCAGCTGGTCTCTATCGTATCGAATCTATCTTCGACATCTCTACCTTCCGCCTCTATGATCGGTGTCGAGTCCTTCGATGGCGTGGAGACTAAGTTGGCGAACGTAATGGCCGGCTTACAGCTGCTGCTTCAGCAACAGGCTCAAATGACTAGAGTTATGGAGGACGAGCACGCTAGAGATAGAGTGGACATGACGCAGAAACGATTCGAGAATATCCACCCAGTCGGCAGAATATTCCTTGGATGCATCACCTATCTCACGACTTACTTCGTCCTTCGAGATACAACATACCGTTGGGAGCCGGGCGCACAACTATCCAATGGCGATCTACAGCACGTCCATAATCATGTGAGAGAGGCTGTTCGGCGGATCCTGGCTTGTCATAGTCAAAATACTTTTCTCAGGTCTTTATCAGTATCGCGGTCTAGCCGTCCGTTGGGCCACTAGCAACTTCATTCTTATCATCGAGGACTGCGTGGACTTTCTCATGAAGTCGTACGAGCCTATTTACTTTCGGGACTGACGAGGCGGCCAACACACAGACCTATAATGCTGCCAGGGCCGATGGTTGGTATTTGCGACATCCGATTGCGCTTTTGACCATCATCAAGCAGCTTTTTTTCTTCATAACCACATGCAACATTCCGTTGACAGTTTTGAGTTGTTCTTTGGTTTAGTCCTGATATACGAACGCGTTCGGCCGATCAACATTCCCATGATTCTCATCGCTCGCTTTTCATCCAGGTGCCAGTGCCGCTAGCCAACAACATTATATGTGATTGGCCGTTCATCACCGTTAATCGTGAACCACTTCGAATTCACGAGATGGCCCTGCTATCCTTCCCTGTATTTTCATGTATTATATGGAAACGGTACTGGCTTCAGCCGCCTCAGTGAACATCGTCTGGCATGGGTATCATCGGCGGCAGGCCCGTAGTCCAAATTCAGTCCACGAAACTCTCAAGTTTGGCAGGCGGTGGGAGGACACCAACACAATTCATACACCATAATTTTGATATTGTCTACTGCCCACATGCGGGTTCGGCCACCTCACTCCAACAGTAATGATCTTTGAATGCCCTGCGCGTCATATAGCGTCCACACTCACACTTACTAAACAACGTCCGGAATTCTGACTCAGAAACGCCTGGCCTGTCGCGGGCATCAAGCTTTGCCAGTAGCTCAGTCGTCTTGCGAGATGCACGAAGGGTTGGTGGTCTACGCCAAGGGATGGCGTCGGAGCTGATGTCTAATGATGGCTGCAGTCAGTTGCAACTTGCTGGAGAACCCCTGCGCCGGTCTTACCCGACTTAGTGCACCTCGATCCAGTGGGTATTAAACGGATCTGCGGTGTCACGTTCGGAGGGACTCTTTCGCCTGCGTCTACCAATATGGTCACCGACGATGCCGCTTTATCATTCAAGAACCATTTACCGCGACGTGCATAGCATCTAACGGGACCCTGCTTGTCATAGAGGCTTTCCAAAGGCGCTTGATGAGGACATGTGAGGGCAGAACGTATGCCAAGATAATGTTGGGCTTACCGACGTAACCGCACTTGTCCTTGGCACAGGCAGCGATGTATTCTCCCATCTGGTCTCCGTTAGAGGCCTTATAAATGGCGGCCTCAACAAAGTCGGGGTTACTTTCGTCCATCATCGGGCATAGACAACATGGTCCGAGCATGCGGTGGGAGATGCGGTGGTCTTGCATAGCGGATGGCGCAATACGCGCTTTTGTGGACGATGGCCTTTGTACGCCCATGAGCCATCTGCAGGAGTGACATTGATGTGATAACTCACCATGGCCACACACAAAGATCGTCGGACTCGCGATGATACTGGAGAACCACAGTGGTTGAGTCGCTGACCCTGGCCCGGTAGTTATTCATACGTGGGATGAATGGCATTGTAGGAATATTGGGGACTGCTCAGTATTCCTGTCGGCTTTTATGAGGATTGGCTGCATAGTCATGTGCAGAGCACGCGTTTTGCATGCATAGCAAACGTGTGTCATGTGCTATTGATCACATCCCCATGTGACACGATTTTGCGCCACATGCGTGACCATTCTCGTATTTAAAGGATTTCTCCCTCCCTTCTTCGTTCTATATCAGCCATGCCAGATGAGAACTCCACCAGGGCCCGGGCACACATTACTGGTTATCGCCATCGAGATGATGCTCTTCAATTAGGCCCTCGAAAGAAAGCGTACGTTTTGCAACCCGGTCTGCCTGCGTGGCTCTATCTAACATGATAACTTTACATTTTCCTCACGGCCAGTTGCACCTCCGATCCCCTCATTGGTCATGGCCGTCATTTTGGACGCACGGTTCACGCACTGTGTAACGTTCGTGCGTTGCTGACGAACGGCACGGTACGTCTTGGCGAGCAGGCGGACGAACCGGAGGAGGCTTTTACGGCAGAGTATGTTCAGCACATCTACTCGAATTTGCCACCATTCCACTTTCTCACAAATGTCAGGCAACGGCGTGAGCATCGTGTGTTCGCGGTGCTCCTGCAGATGGTTCCAAACCTCGAAGCCCGCCTTGTGGAAGGTGTCGACGAGGAGGTCTTGTCGATTGCGGATATTGTATGTCATGCCCGAGCATTTTTAAGGTTATGAAGCCTATCACCTGATTTCTCCTGAAGATCCAACGGGGCGTGTCGAGCGCCAGGTCTGACGACACCAAGAGTCTGAAAGGTCCAATTCTGGATTGGATAGTTCCCATGGGACAGACCCTCCATCCTCCTCTCGCACGCAACATCAAAACGGATCGCGGCTTCCACCACGAACGCACCGGTGCATTGCTATGTCCCGCGGGGCTGGACTGGTCGGATCCTGAGTAAGATTCCTCTTGCTACGCTTCTGTGTCACCTAAGCTCATGCTAACCCTTTCGGATCGAAGAATTAAGGAGAGGTTAAGAAGCGGCGACATGACTGTTCCCGGTGATCAGTGGCCAATTTTCTTATATGCTGGATACGAGTATGACCCCGAAAACCCTTGGAATGGCTTATTTAGAAGCACTCTTCTCATTTGCGTAAGTTCCTTTTCGAGTTCAGCCCTTGCAAGGCGGTAATTTTTCTGGCTATCAGGCTTATAAGCATGTCTTCACATCTCCGAGTTCGGTGGAAAAGGTCCCTAAAGCTACACGGTCTGGTAATGCACGTATTCATGGTATGACTAGTGTCACGTCAGCATCGATCGCATATATTGCTACCCAGGTCAGGAATCCTTTTTGATTGATGAAAGATAAGCTAAAAATTTGATAGGCTCGATTCGCTCTCAGTTCTGCATCAGTCTTCTCCAGAACGGATAGTGTTACCGATTCAGAACGTTTCTACCACAGCGTTCTAGAGTATTTCGATGACGTCGACGTCGACGAGCAACGTGAAATCGATGAGCTTCTGATTTGGTGGAACAGGTGAGGTTATTTATACATCAGGCTTACCATTAATATTGGCAAAAGGCTGAGCGGATGCACAGGCAAATATTTCCAAGTTATTCCTCTGCGCGACGTGCACCCAGCAAAAATAGTGTGCTTGCAAAGATGAAGGAGTTGAGGGCGTTGAGGAAATCCACCCAAATGAACAATTCTCAAGGGCGCACCGGTACCGATTGATGGATATATTGTCGCGATCGACGCGGTATCGCAGAATTTTGAATTCATTCTTGTCATGTACATTCTCAAACTATCGCACAAGCTACTATGATAATTTCGACGATGCCTAACCCGATCCAAGTTACATGCTTGACAATAGTACGAGGTTTCCGCACCCCTACGTACTACGTAGATCAACCGCGCTAGCCTGCTGCGTGCAGGTATATGTCTCTCACCGGCGCAATTCGGACAACTTCTTGCCACTCGCCATCCCAATGACAGCCCTGGCTTTTTCCATCAAGGACCACCGTTCACTGTAATACCAGACATTGATGACAGCTTTCATTCTCCTTACCCGCTTGCTCAAGTCCAATCACACCCATATCACGGGATACCTCACCGTAGGTCTGCCGCTGCTGGCAGCTACCTCTCACCGGCGTAATTCGGACATCTTCTTGCCACTCGCCATCCCGATTGCGGCCCTGGCTATTTCCTCAAGGACCACCATTCACTGTAATATCAGACACTGACGACAGCTTTCGTCATCCTTGCCTGCTCGCTCAAGTCCAATCACGCCCATATCACGGGATACCTCACCGTAGGTCTGCCGCTGCTGGCAGCTACCTCTCACCGGCGTAATTCGGACATCTTCTTGCCACTCGCCATCCCGATCGCGGCCCTG
>Ga0193716_1001903_pt1 | contig 11974 bp, 9 predicted proteins | sample U2c1metaG_FD_145901 | JGI IMG/M metagenome (GOLD analysis project Ga0193716, IMG submission 145901) | Soil microbial communities from a riparian zone of the East river system, Colorado, United States - U2c1 | ecosystem: Environmental > Terrestrial > Soil > Riparian zone | place: USA: East River...
CGGGGATCGCTAGCGGTCCCGGCGCCATCTTGCAAGGTGGGGTGCAAGGTGGCGTGTCTGCATCCCCGGAAGTGATCAATTACGGCGGGATCGGGGGCTATAAAGCTGTTCCTCTCCGCAAAACGACGCTAGATATGCCCCCGCCGGACACCCCGGTCGCCCGATCGGCAGCGGTTTCCAAAACACAGGCCTGCGCGTGAATATGGAAGAACTCAAACGGCAAGCGGCGGCGCGTGCGCTCGAGCAGGTCCGCGACGGCATGAAGCTTGGCCTCGGCACCGGTTCGACCGCCAAGCATTTTGTCGAACTGCTGGGCGAGCGGGTTCGCGCTGGACTGGACGTGATCGGCGTGCCGACGTCGGAGGTGACCCGCGCCGATGCCGAGCGCTGCGGCATTCGCCTCACCACGCTCGACGCCATCGATCACCTCGATCTAACGGTCGACGGCGCCGACGAGATCGATCCGGCGCTCAACGTCATCAAGGGTGGCGGCGGCGCATTGTTGCGCGAGAAAATCGTGGCCGCGGCGTCCGATCGCATGATCGTCATCGCCGACGAGTCCAAATGGGTCGATGTGCTCGGCCGCTTTCCGCTGCCCGTCGAAGTGATTCCGTTCGGCCTGGCGGCGACGCAGCGCGCCATGGCCATGGCATTTGCCGAGAGCGGCGTTTCCGGGCAAATGGGGGTCCGAAAGGGCAAGGACGGTCACGTTTTCGTCACCGATGGCGGCCACTGGATTGTAGATGCCCATCTTGGACGCATCACCGATGCGCCGCGCCTGGCGGGATTGCTGAATGTGATCCCGGGCGTGGTCGAACATGGGCTGTTCATTGGTCTTGCGCGCACGGCGATATTGGCCGGAGCCAAGGGAATTCGTGTGGTTGAGAATTCGCATTGTTGAACGGCGGTAATGCCGCAATCGAGGAGAGCAGGAATGAAGAGCCTTACGAGAATTTTGTCGGCCGCGGGCCTGGTACTGGGTCTGGCGCTGGCTGGCGCGCCGGCAGGGGCTCAAACGGCTGACAAGCCGGCGTCCCCTGGCGCGATTGCCGCTGCCAAGGAAATCCTGGCGATGAAAAATGCCAGCGCCATGTACGCCGCGGCGGTGCCGAACATCGTGCAGCAGACCAAGGATCAGTTGCTGCAAAGCAATCTCAACTACCAGAAGGATCTGAACGAGGTTGCGGTGATCGTCGCGCAGAAGCTCAACGGCCGCGAAAAGGAAATCGGCGAGGGCATGGCGCAGGTCTATGCCGGCCAGTTCACCGAGCAGGAATTGAAGGATCTGGTGGCGTTCTACAAATCGCCGCTCGGCCAGAAGCTGCTGTCGACCGAGCCGAAGGCGATCCAGATGAGCATGGGCTACATGAACCAGTGGGCGCAGCAGTTCGCGGAAACCGTCAATGGTGAATTCCGTTCCGAGATGCGCAAGCGCGGCAAGGCAATCTGATCAAGGCAATCTGATCCGGTCACCCAACGCGGGCGGGCTTATTAAATGGCTGAGTTCGACGTCGATCTTTTCGTGATTGGAGGAGGCTCGGGCGGCGTGCGCGCCGCCCGGATCGCGGCCGGTTATGGCGCGCGGGTGATGATTGCCGAAGAGTACCGGATGGGCGGCACCTGCGTGATCCGCGGCTGCGTCCCCAAGAAGCTGTTCGTGATCGGCTCGCATATTCATCATGAGATCGAGGACGCCGCCGGATTCGGCTGGACCATTCCTCCCGTGACCTTCGACTGGCCGACCCTGGTCGCCAACAAGGACAAGGAGATCGGCCGGCTCGAAGGCATCTACACCTCGAACGCCGAAAAAGCTGGCGTGCAAATCGTCAAGGCGCGTGCGGTGATCGAGGATGCGCATACGCTGCGTCTCTCCAATGGCAGGACCGTCACCGCGAAAACGATCCTGATCGCCACCGGCAGCGCCCCCAGCCATGGACCGGCGATTCCCGGCATCGAGCATGTGATCTCCTCCAATGAGGCGTTTCACCTGCCGGAACTGCCGAAGCGGATCGTGATCCAGGGCGGCGGCTATATCGCGCTGGAATTCGCCGGCATTTTTGCCGGCTTCGGCTCCGATGTGACCGTGGTCTATCGCGGCGATAATATCCTGCGCGGCTTCGACCAGGATGTCCGCGTCCATCTGCGCAAGGAGATGGAGATGGCCGGCATCACCATCCTGACCGGCTGCACCGTCAGGAGCATCGACCAGCACGGCAAGGATTTCACCGCGCATCTGTCGAACGGATCGAGCATCGCCGCCGACAAGGTGATGTTCGCGATCGGACGGCATCCGAATATCAACGGCCTCGGGCTGGAGAAGGCCGGCGTTGCGCTCAATCCGCATAATGGGGGCATCGCCGTCGATGCCTGGTCGAAGACGTCGGTGCCGAACATCTATGCGATCGGCGACGTCACCCACCGCCACAATCTTACCCCGGTTGCGATCCGGGAGGGTCACGCCTTCGCCGACACCGTGTTCGGCAAGCGTCCGGTAGAGGTCGATCACAGCAGCATTCCGACCGCGGTGTTCTCGCAGCCTGAAGTCGGCACGGTGGGATTGACGGAAGCGGAAGCGCGCGCGCAATTCAGCCACGTCGATATCTACAAGACGGATTTCCGCCCCATCAAGTCGACCATGTCGGGCCGCGACACCCGCATCCTGATGAAGCTCGTGGTCGACGCCAGCAGCGGCCGCGTCGTGGGTTGCCATATTGTCGGCGATACCGCCGCCGAAATCGTCCAGGCCGTCGCCATCGCGGTCAAGATGAAAGCGACCAAGGCCGATTTCGACGCCACCTTCGCGTTGCATCCCTCGGCCGCGGAAGAACTCGTGACCATGCGTACGCCGACCGCGCGCTATGTGCGGGAAGCCGCGGAGTAGCGCCCCGAACGCGACGCAGCGCGAAGCGCTGCTTTGGCGCTCTGGTAACGATGGTAGACGGCATTTTTGGGAAGTGGAGTGACGCGAGCAATGATTGAATCGATTGGTATCGTGGGCGCGGGGACGATGGGCAACGGCATCGCGCAGGTCTGTGCGGCAGCCGGTCTCCATGTGACCATGGTCGACATCTCGGATGCCGCGCTGGCGCGGGGCATGTCGGTGGTGTCTTCCAGCCTGGAGCGGCTGGTCAACAAGCAGAAGATGACCGACGCCGACCGGCACGCGGCGCTGGCGCGCATCGCGACCACCACGGACAACGCCAAATTCGCCGACTGCGATCTGGTGATCGAAGCGGCGACCGAGAACGAAGACCTCAAGATCAAGATCCTCAAGGACATTTGTTCGAAACTGCGGCCGGCGGCGCTGGTCGCGACCAACACCTCGTCGATCTCGATCACCAAGCTCGCGGCGGCCACCGACCGTCCGGACCGCTTTATCGGCATGCATTTCTTCAATCCGGTGCCGCTGATGGCGCTCCTGGAATTGATCCGCGGCCTGCAGACGTCGGACGACACGCACGCCAAGGCCGAGGCGTTTGCCAAGCGGGTCGGAAAAGTATCGATCACCGCGAAGAACAGCCCGGGCTTTGCGGTCAACCGCATCCTGTGCCCGATGATCAACGAAGCGATCTTCGCGGTCCAGGAAGGGTTGGCGACGCCCGAAGACATCGACGCCGGCATGAAACTCGGATGCAACCATCCGATCGGCCCATTAGCGTTGGCCGACATGATCGGCCTCGACACCATGCTGTCGGTGATGGAGGTGTTTTATCAGGGGTTCAATGACCCCAAATATCGTCCGGCGCCGCTGCTGAAGGAAATGGTCGCCGCCGGCCGTCTCGGCCGCAAGACCGGCATGGGTTTCTACAGCTACGGCAAGCCCGCGTAGCATTGTCGTACGCGTTCGGGCACGGCGCGTGCACCACCAACGACGTCATACTCCGCGAAAGCGGAGTATCCAGTAATTACCGCTGCCGGTGATACGGACCGCGTTGGAATACTGGATCATCCGGTCAAGCCGGATGATGACACTCCCGTTGGCTCAACCCAATCGCTCTAACCCGCTGCCCGTCGCGGCATCGCATCCGCGGCGATGTCGGCCGGTGCGGGGACCTGCATCAGGATGGTCTGGCTTGCGGACGCGATCTCGATGCCGCATTCCTGGAATCGCCGGTTCATGCGGCGGTTGAATTCGCGCTGCACCGGCCAGCGGCCGCTATCGGTGCAACGGATCTGGCCGACGATCGAGGCCATCGTGCCGTCGACCTTGTCGACGCCCCACAATTCGAGATCGCCGCGTATCGCCTGCCGGTATTCGCTTTCCTTGCGCATTTCGATGACGATATCCTTCAGGATCTGGCCGGCGCGGTCGGTGTCTTCCTTGTAGGCGACGTTGACGCTGACGGCGGCATTGCCGGCGCCACGGCTGGAATTGGTCAGCGTCGTCACCGCGCTGAAGGGAACGATGTGCACCGAGCCGTCGCCGGCGCGCAGCCGGATGGTCCGGATCGAAACGTTTTCGACGGTCCCCGACAGGCCGGACACCGTAACGTTGTCGCCGACCTGCACGGTATTCTCCAGCAGCAAAAACAGCCCGGTGATGAGGTCCTGCACCAGCTTCTGCGAGCCGAAGCCGATGGCGATGCCGACGATGCCGGCGCCGGCCAGCAGCGGCGCGACGTTGACGCCGATTTCGCTCAGCGCGGTCAGGCCGACCACCGCGACGATCACGCACAACAGCGCGGTTCGCAGCATCGGCTGAAAGGTCCGTAAGCGTGCGGCCCGCGCGTAATGGCCGTCACGCGACAGCGCATTGAGCTGGCGCTCCATCAGCGCGTTGCTGGCCTCCCAGATCGCCGCCGCTGCCAGTGCGGCGATGCCGATCGTCACCACCGCCGACAGCAGGCGGCTGCCGATCTGGCCGCCATAGAACCAGACGATGGCGTCGACGCCCCAGACTTCCAGCAGGGCCACGAAGCCGATCACGGCGATGACGGCCGAGACGATTTTGCGCAATAGCGGCAGATAGCGATTGGCGCGGGCCTCCAGGCCGGGGAAGCGCTGCAGGATATCCGGGCTGATGCGAAAACCGCGATCGATCAGGCTCAGCACCACGATGGTCGCGAGACGCGTAATCAGCACGACCGCGACGGTGCCGACGAAATACTGCAGCAGCAGCGCATAGCCGTTGCGGATATTCAGCGCCCATACCGCCCACAACGCAAGGTCGAGCGCGATCGCCAGATAGTGCCACAGGCCGGCGATGCGATTGCGCGCCCTCGCAGCCGGGCCCTCGCGGCCATCAGGCGCGCGAATCGCGTCGGCGACCTGCCGGCGGCACTGCAGGATGATGACGACGACAAACAGATGGACGATCAGCAGCACCAGCCGCAGCAACGCCGCGTAGCCGGCGCGATGCAGGCCGAGCAGCAGCGCCACATTGGCAAAGGCGATGCCGGTGACCGCGACACCGACGATGCGCCGCGCCCAGATCTCGATATAGGCCGCGGTTTCGGCGCGAACCCTGATGAGGCCGAAAGGCCCCGCCAGCGCCCGCGTCATGCAGATCAAGCCGCGCGACAGCGCGTAGGCGTTGACCACCGCGAAGATCACCAGCCGGGTGGTTGCGAGTTCGCCGATCTCGGTGCCCAACAGCATCGTGGCGACCCCGACAAACGCCAGCACCGGGAGCAGTTCGAGCAGCAGGCGTCCCAGCACGAACGGCAACCGGATCACCGACTGCCAGGCGCGCGCCAGACTGAGCCGCCGCTGCTGCAGTTCGGGCTCCGCGGCGACGTCAGCCGCGGAGGAGGGCGGGTCGGCGATATCGGGCGTCTGCGCCGCGGCCGGCGTTCCCTGCGGAAGCCGGGCTTCCAGCAGCGCCACCGGCCGCTTGATGGCACGGAAGATCAACCATTCGGCGGCGAAGGCGCAACCGAACACCAGCGCGAGTTTCCAGGCGATATCGAGCAACTGATCATAGGCGGCAGGATCGTTGGCCGTTCGCACGATCCAGTAATAGAACGCCGAAAAGTGCGTCAGCGTTCGCGCGACGTCGGCGATCTGGTGCGAGATATCGCCGACCTGTTCGGACACCGTCAGCAACAGCTGGGCGCCAAGGCTGTCCGCGGTGAGCGGGATCGGGGATTGCGGTGCGGGGGCCGCAGCCGGTGCCGGTGGCGAGGCACCAGCAGGCGAGGCATTCGCAGGTGAGACGCTCGCGGGCGATGCATTGGCGATCGCGCGCAGCGTATCGATCATCTGCGCGCGCTTGCTGTCGTCCTGCAGCGTTTCGAGCGCCCGCTTCGCCTGGTCGGGTGTCAGCGCATTGGCGGTATTGGTGGCGGGCGGGGCGGCCTGTGGTGCGGGATTGCTCTGTGCGAAAGCAGGGAACGCCATCAAGGCGAAGGCCAGCACCATCGATCGGAAAATGATCTTTTGCGACACGAGAGCCCCCTTAAAATATTTGCGCGACGGTAACACCTAAGCGGGTGTCGGCCGTCGCGACGCGTCATGTCGGATTACCCTTTTTCGCCGTGATCGTGTGTCGGAAGTTTGCCAGTGGGGCGGCATTCTCTTGGCATTTCCCTCTTGGCATTCCGCTCGGAATTCCTGCATCACAAAAAGGCCGCAGCGATGAATCGTAAGGTCCGCGAAGAGGACATCGCGAAATAGGGGGCGCATCGCGGCCACCGGTGCGGCCTGAGGCTGCGATCGTGTCCACATTCCGGATGTAAAGCCCTTTATTTATTGATGTTTTTCGGGGCTGGCTTGATATTTCCGATCGATTTCCGCTGCCTGGATTTTTTGAATGAACCTTGATTCGCGCGCATTGGCCAGCTCCTGACGGCGGTCGATCTGGTTACGACGCGGCGCTCGATGCGTCGCAATGGAAGCCGTTCCTTGGCGCGGCGGCGGCGCTGGTGAAGGCCGACAATGCCTAATGTCAGGAGATTGCATCGATACTCGGGATCACCGAGGGCAGCGCGCGGCAATATCTCCAGCGCATCTTCGGCAAGACCGGCGCCAAGCGTCAGGCCGACCTTGTCCGTATCGTCGGCCAGGCCTTGATGCGGTATTCCTGACGCCGATGCCGCATCGTTCGACGTGCCAGCTATTTCGCGCTCAGGCAGGTGCACCCATGATGTAGGGCTTCAGCATCGCGTACAGTGTGGTGTGCGTTGGTGTGGGGACCCCAAGCTCGCGTCCGAGCTGCACCACCTTGCCGCCGAGCCAGGGCAGTTCGAGCCGGTTGCCGCGATCGAGATCGAGCGCCATCGATGCTTTCATCGTGGGCGGCGCGTGGGCATTGAACTCGACAACCTTGTCGAGCGCATTGCCGGGCAGGGTGATCCCCCTGGCGCGGCCGACATCGATGGTTTCCTGATAGGCCGCCATGAACATCGGCCGGATGTCGGGATCGTCGCGCAATTTGCCGATCGGCTGGCGCGTCGCTGCCGTGATGCTGGCGTTGGTGGCGAGCAGGATGAACTTCATCCACAGATCGGTCAGGATCTGCTCGCTCAAGGTGGCGTCGAAGCCGGCCTTCAGGCACAGCGCCAGCAACTCCTCGCCCCGCTTGCTCCGCTTGCCGTCGAGTTCACCGAAGATCATGCGCATGAAGGTGCCGACCTGCTGGATCACGCCGGGTCCTGTGATCGATGCGCTGATTTGCGCCACGCCGCCCATCACGGCGTTGCTGCCGAGGATCGGGGTCAGCCGCTCGGCGGCGTCGATGCCGTTTTGCAGCGGGATCACCGCCGTGTTGGGGCCGACCAGCGGCTTGATGTGCTGACCCGCGCTTTCGACGTCCCAGAGCTTGACGCAAAACAGCACGATGTCGACGATGCCGATGTCAGCGGGATTGTCGGTGGCCTGGGTCGGCACCAGATGGGTCTCGCCGCGGCCACCCTGGATCTTCAGGCCCTGGCTCTTCATGGCGGCCAGATGTGCGCCGCGCGCGATGAAGGTGACATCGGCCCCCGCCTTGGCCAGCGCCGCACCAAACCCGCCCCCAACGCCTCCGGCGCCGACAACCGCAATACGCATGAATTCTCCCTAATCGACGAACGCCCGCGAGATCGCGAGGCGCGAATGAGCGATAGCGTAATCTGCTGTTCAACGAATACAAGCGTTGGCGCAAGCGCCTGGATTGCCCGACAGCAAATCACTGATTTGCCTGTCCAGCCCCGTTTGCAAAAATATTTTCATTCCCTTCTGACCCAAATCACCGGCTTATTTCGTGCGTCTCATCCCTCACGAGGGGCGTATCGCGATCGTCACGGACGTTGGGATGGGATGCGGTGGACGCGGCAGCGCTTTTGACGAACAGCGCAGATCGCGGACGGCGAAGTCGTGTGGTCCTGACGCCCCGATGCTGGCGTCAAATCGCGCAGGAAAGTTCTGCGTGATGACGGTGACAACAAGCCGGTCACCGGGGAGAGCACGAAGGAAACCGTTAAAACCATTGCGCAGGAGACGCCGGGTGTTCCGGTGAACCTGTGGTGACTACCGTGTGCTTACTACCTTTGCACACGGGCTGCGGGTGCACCGCGCACCCGGCGTTTCCTGCGCCCTCTGATTTTTATGGGCGGATGATTTGTAAAACTCGGGCGCAGTATGTCGCGAGAACGCGGAGTTGTGTCTGCGCTGGCCGCGTCTTCTCTTCGTCATTCCGGGGCGCGCTCTTGCGCGAGCCCGGAATCCATACCCCCTGTGGCAGCGTTCAGCGCCGAACAACAACGCAGGGGTTATGGATTCCGGGTCTGCGCCAAGAGGCGCATCCCGGAATGACGACCTTGGGATGGCCACTTGTCGGGCGTCTCGAACCATGGCGCGATTGGATGCGTTGCAACGCAGGGCTATCCGCTCACTCCGTCGCCTGCAGCCATTCGGCGGCGCCGCGCCAGAGCGTGTCGCGGTGTTCGGAGCGGAAGAAACCGAAATGACCGATCTTGCTGGCACCGGCGTCGGCGGGCGCGATGCTCAGGATCTCAGGTTGGATCGAGGTAAATCCCGAACACAGCAGTTCGACCGCCGGGCGCGTCGCCCAGGGATCGTCGGCCATGCACAGCGCGCGCATCGCGCCCTTGTAGTTCGCAAAATTCTGCAACGCGCCGAGATTGGGATCGTCGAACAGGTAGCGCTTGTTCATCATCCAGCCGAGCCCTTGCTCGAACACGCCCTTCGGCAAATCCTGGCCCGCACCGGTCCAGCCCGGCGTATAACCCATCAACCTGGTGAGCGGACTGCCGATGAAATTCAGCATGGCATAGATCCGATAGCGCTCCGGCGAAGCGATCAGCTTCCAGTAGGTCGCTTGCGAAGCGACCAGCAAGGCCCGCGAGATTTCGTTGTTGTTGGCGAGCAACCCCAGTGCCTGGCCGCCGAAGGAATGCCCGACATAGGCGAGCGGCAGGGCTTTGTAGCGTTCGCGCATCCAGGCGACCGCGGCGGTCACATCGAGCGCGGCCCAGTCCGACATCGAGGCGTTGAAGCCGGCCAGCGATTTCGGCTGGTTGTAGCCGACCAGCGACATCTGCCGGCTGCCGCCGGTGCCGCGGTAATCATAGGTCAGCACGGCGCAGCCGCGCCGCGCCAGATAGCCGGCGAAGCCGCGATAGACCTTGCGCGGCACCGCGGTGGCGGAATTGATCAGGACGGCGTGACGCTTGGCGCCGAGCGGCAGAAACAGCGTCGCTCCCAGCAGATATCCGTCGGTCGCCGGCAGGCTGATGTCGTCGATGAAAAAATCGTCCAGCGCAGCCTCGGCCACCGCGATAACCCCTGTACTTTCGCGCCTGCCGAGCAAATGCGAATTTGGCTTTTGCCGCAAGGGGTTGTATCTGAAGCCAGAAATCCGATAGCGGTCCGCCACCGGCCTGTGTATAACCCGGCCTTCCGCACCCACCCCATAAGTAGCGGTTTTTGCTCAGGAGTTAACGTCATGTCCGAGCGGTGGACACCAGATAGCTGGCGCGCCAAGCCGGTGCTGCAAGTACCCGACTATCCCAACGCGAAGGCTTTGGCCGACGTCGAGGCGCAGCTTGCGACATTTCCTCCGCTGGTTTTTGCAGGCGAGGCCCGCAACCTGAAGAAGGCGCTCGGACGGGTCGCCGCGGGTCAGGCCTTCCTGCTGCAGGGCGGCGATTGCGCCGAAAGCTTTGCCGAGCATGGCGCCAACAACATCCGGGATTTCTTCCGCGTGCTGCTGCAGATGGCGGTGGTGCTGACCTATGCCGGCGCGCTGCCGGTGGTGAAGGTCGGCCGTATCGCCGGACAATTTGCAAAACCGCGGTCGTCGCCGATGGAGAAGGTCAACGGCGTCGAACTGCCGAGCTATCGCGGCGACATCGTCAACGACATCGCCTTCACCGCGGAATCGCGCACGCCGGATCCGCAGCGGCAGCTGATGGCGTATCGCCAGTCGGCGGCGACGCTCAATCTCTTGCGCGCCTTCGCAACCGGCGGTTTTGCCAATCTCGGCAGCGTGCATCAATGGATGCTCGGCTTCCTGAAGGATTCCCCGCAATCACGCCGCTACCGCGAACTGGCGGATCGCATTTCCGACGCGCTGAATTTCATGCGCGCCTGCGGCCTCGATCTCGAGAGCCATCCGGAATTGCGCGCCACCGATATCTACACCAGCCATGAGGCGCTGTTGCTCGGCTACGAGCAGGCGTTCACCCGGGTCGATTCCACCACCGGCGACTGGTACGCGACCTCGGGCCACATGATCTGGATCGGCGACCGTACCCGCCAGCTCGATCACGGCCATGTCGAATATTTCCGCGGCATCAAGAACCCGATCGGTTTGAAATGCGGCCCCTCGCTGAAGCCGGACGAATTGCTGAAGCTGATCGACGTGCTCAATCCCGACAACGAGCCGGGACGGCTGACGCTGATCAATCGCTTCGGGTCGGACAAGGTCGGCGATCATCTGCCGGGCATGATCCGTGCCGTGCAGCGCGAAGGCCGCGTGGTGGTGTGGTCGTGCGATCCGATGCACGGCAACACCATCACCTCGAACTCGGGCTACAAGACCCGGCCGTTCGACCGCATCCTGTCGGAGGTGAACTCGTTCTTCGCCATTCACGCGGCGGAGGGCACCCACGCCGGCGGCGTTCATCTCGAAATGACCGGCCAGGACGTCACCGAATGCATCGGCGGTGCGCGGGCCATCAGCCATGAAGATCTCAGCGACCGCTATCACACGGTGTGCGATCCGCGTTTGAATGCTGAACAGTCGATCGACATGGCTTTCCTGATCGCGGAATTGCTCAAGCAGGATCGCGGCAACAGGATCACGCCGATGCCGGCCGCGGCGGGTCTGTGAGTTGCTGAGGTTCTGGCGGGCAACGATCAATTCGCGTAACGGCCTGGCGTTCGCGATCAGGTCGGAACAGGCCATTCGCGAGGAATTGGTCGCGCTCGTGCTGGCGTTGCCGCTGGCGTGGCTGATCGGCGTCACGGTGATGCGCCGGATCGAACTGGTCGCCGCCGTCGTGCTGGTGCTGATCGTCGAACTGCTCAACACCGCGATCGAGAAGCTGGCCGACCGCTTGACCACCGAGCACGATACCCAGATCGGCAGGGTCAAGGACATGGGCTCGGCGGCGGTCGGCGTGGCGCTGGTCATGGCGGGGCTGTTCTGGATCTTCGCCATCGCGGAGCGCATGGGCGCTCTATAAAGCATGCAATTGCAGTTTCCGCCCGCGCAAGGCACGATCCGTCAATGACCGAACCCGCCTCTCAATTTCTGATTACGCTGGCCCAGTTCAACCCGACGGTCGGCGATGTCACCGGCAACGCGGCCAAGGCGCGCGCTGCGCGCGTGCGTGCGGCGGCCGACGGCGCCGACCTCGTGGTGCTGTCCGAACTGTTCATCGCCGGCTATCCGCCGGAGGATCTGGTGCTGAAGCCGGCGTTCCAGTCGGCCTGTCGCGCGGCGATCGAAGAGCTGGCGCGCGAGACCGCCGACGGCGGCCCGGCGATGCTGATCGGCACGCCCTGGGTCGATGACGGCAAGCTCTAC
>Ga0193716_1001904_pt1 | contig 11972 bp, 10 predicted proteins | sample U2c1metaG_FD_145901 | JGI IMG/M metagenome (GOLD analysis project Ga0193716, IMG submission 145901) | Soil microbial communities from a riparian zone of the East river system, Colorado, United States - U2c1 | ecosystem: Environmental > Terrestrial > Soil > Riparian zone | place: USA: East River...
TTGCTGCGCGCGCGCCACGCCGGCACCAATCGGGACTACGGCCAGGGCCGTCAAGGCGCTGCGTCGGGTGAGAGTCATGCCAGTCTTTATGCAAGGAGGGGCGGCGATGCGCAAATTGCGCTGGTCGCTGAGCGGTTCGGCCTGCACGATGCAACCATGGGAGAGATTAAAATGGTGCAGCACGGCAGACGTCCGACAATCGCATCGCGGCACGGCATGGTGGCGGCGGCGCATCCGCTGGCGGCGGCGGCCGGGGCGCGCATTCTCGCCAGTGGCGGCACGGCGTTCGATGCAGCGGCGGCCACCGCGGCCGCGCTCAATGTCGTCGAACCCTATATGTCCGGGCTGGCCGGCCGCGGCCTGGCGACCTGTTATATCGCCGCCGAGAAGCGCGTGCGTTCGCTCGATTTCATAGCGCCGATCCCGCAAAAGTTTCCGGTGGACAGCTTGAGTCGCCGCGACGAGTTGCAGCGCGGGGCCCTCGCGGTGGGCGCACCGGGCAATCTCGCGGGCTGGTGCGAGTTGGTGCGCGCCTATGGCCGCAAGAAGCTGCCGGAGCTCTTCGCCCCGGCGATCGGGCTCGCGCGCGACGGCTATCCGCTGATCGAATTCAACGTCGAGGAGATCCGGAGCGCCGGCCCCGAATTGCGCGGCTATCCCAAGCTCTATCCGGAATGGGCGCGGGTCTACACCAACGGCACTGGCACGGTGGCGCCGGGCTTCGTCCTCAAGCAGCCCGACCTTGCGGGCACTCTGGAAGCGCTTGCCGCCGAAGGGCCGGCCCTGCTCTATGGCGGCGCGCTCGGCGAAAAGCTGGTGGCGCGCCTGGCCGAGCTCGGCGGCTGCCTCACCATGGACGATCTTTTGGCGGTGAAGCCGCACTGGACCGATCCGCTGTCGGTCTCCTATCGCGGACGCACGGTCCATATGCCGCCGCCGCCGTGCGAAAGCTTCCAGTTCGCGCTCACCCTGCGCATCCTCGAAGGCTTCGACATCGGCAAGCTCGGGCGCAATTCGGTCGAGCACGTCGACACGGTGCTGCGGGCGATCCGGCTCGCTGCCGGCGTGCGCATCGCCAACAGCGTGCCGTCGCCGCAGAAGCTGGCGGAACTCCTGTCGGACAGCCACGTCGAAGGCCTGCGCCGGCGCGTGCGCGACGGCAAGCCGGTGACCGGACCCACCGAGCAATGGATGGCCGATCAAGGGACAGCGACGGTACCGGATGCGGCCGCGAGCGAAAGCCATACGACGTCGTTCTCGATCGCCGACCGCGACGGCAACCTGGTCTGCGTCACGCAAAGCCTGGGCAGCGTCTTCGGCGCCGGCATCGTCGTGCCCGGCACCGGCGTCAGCCTCAACAATTTCCTCTATTGGGCGGACGTCAATCCGAAGAGTCCCAATCGCGTCACGCCGGGCGGCACGCTGCCGATCTGCATGGCACCCTCGATCGTCACCGAGGACGACAAGCCGGTGCTGGCGCTGGGCACGCCCGGCAGCTACGGCATCCTGCAGACCCAGCCGCAGGCGCTGGTCCAGTACCTCGATTTCGACATGCCGCTGCAGCAGGCGATCGAGGCGCCGCGCGGGCGGCTGACCGACGGCGCCGCCGTGTTCCTCGAATCGCGGATCGAGCCCGCCGTCCATGCCGAGCTGCGCAGGCGCGGCCACGACGTCACCACCGGCCCCGACTGGACGATGAAAGTGGGCGGCATGCAGGGCGTGGCGGTCGATCCCGCGACTGGCAGCTTCATCGGCGGCTGCGATCCACGCCGCGACGGCTATTGCGTGCCCGCCTGACGGACTTCACCCGCGTGCGCTCAAGTGAGCGCCACCACGACCCGCGTCTGCGAGCGCACATGCGGCGTGAAGGCGGCCCAGCCGCGCATTGCCGTAAATTCCGGTGTCGTCACCGCCTCCGGACCGCTCAGCTCGTAGACCGTCGTGTAGAGCACCGTCTTCAAGACCCGCCGATGCCCGCGCTCGCTCTCGGAGATGTCGCCCGACGAGACATAGCGCCGGCCCGACAGCACGCCCGGACAGGCGAGCGCCGCGGGCAGATGCGTGTCGTCGTACCAGCGGCCCCACGCCGCTTCGACCGACTTGTCGACTTCGGCCGTCACGATCAGCAGGCAATTCGACAACGCGCCCATCGGCATCCTCCCGCGATAACTAATTCGGCCCCGGCCAGCCCTCGAGCACGTCGTACTTGGCCTTGCGCTGCTCCTCGCGCGGCTTTTTGAAGTCGTGGCCATAAGGAGCGGTGTCGAAGGAACCGTAGCTCGGATTGGCCAGCATGAGCCACTCGCGCCCCCAGCGCGCGCGGTTGGCTTCGAAGGCTTTCAGCCGGTCGGCCTCGCTGCCGCGGTAGGAATCGTCGAAATCGCCGAAATTGTCGCCGATATTGAGCAGCACGCGATAGCCCGCCGTGATGACGGCGCGCCGCGTGCTCTTGGCGTTGGTCCATTCCGGCTTTTCGTTCTGCATCAGGAAGGTGTCGACGTTGCCGCCCATGGGAAAGCCGTCGCGTTCCATGCTCTGACGCGTTGCCGCCTCGAGGTTGGCACCGCGATTGGTGATGTAGAACACCTTCACGCCCTTGGAGTCGGCATACTTGGTGAACTCGACGGCACCCGGAATCGGCTTCGAGGTCTGGGTGGCGACGAAGACGTCCCAAGTCTTGGTGCTGAAGGACTGGTCGTTCTTCATCAGCCAGACCTCGTAGGGCGAATTATCGAGCACCGTCTCGTCGATATCGAGCACCACCGCGGGCGGCAGAGCCTGATAGTCGCCCTTCTGCTCGGCGGGCGCTGCCGTCCAGTTCTTGTCGGCCAGAGCTTCGTCGAGCCGGATACGCGCCAGGCTGAAGATGGCAAGCGCGTTGGCCTTGTATTCGACCGAGCGCTGCATCCACAGCGTCGCCAGCAGCATGTCGCTGGGCGGCGGTGCAGTCTGCGTCTGGGCCTGCGCGGAGCCCGCAGCCATCGCCGCCGCGAACACCAGGCCGACAAGCGTCTTCTTTCCGATCATAGCGAAGCCTCCTGCAGCAGCCGCGCCTTGGTTCCGTCATCGACGAAAGATGCCTCGATCGCCGTCCGCGTGATCGCCCGCAGGGCCTGCTCCGGGAGACCCGGACGTGCATATTCCTGGCCGAGCGTCGTGTGGAAGAAGGGCGGATCGTCGGAGTTGAGTGTCACCCTGACGCCGGCCGCGATCAATTGCGGCAGCGGGTGATGGGCGAAATCGGGATAGAGGCCGAGCGCGATGTTGCTTCCCGGGCAGACTTCCAGCACCGTCCCGCGCCGCGCCAGCTCGGCCAGCAGCGCCGGATCCTCGGCCGAGCGCACGCCATGGCCGATGCGCGTGACCGGCAGCGAGTCGATCGCGGCCCACACGCTTTCGGGCCCGACCACTTCGCCGGCATGAACGGTGCAGCCATAGCCATGATCGTGGGCCAGCCGATAGGCCGGCGCGAAATCGGCCGGCGTGAACTTGGTTTCATCCCCGCCCATGCCGAAGCCCACCACATAGGGATGTGGCTCGGCGATCATGCCCTTGACCATCGCCAGCGCCCGGTCCGGCCCGCGATGGCGGATGCAGATGGCGATGATGCGGCCGACGATGCCGGATTCGCGTTCGGCCCGGTCGATGCCGCTCGTCAGCGCCGCCAGCCAATCGACATAGGGGATGCCGAGCGCGGCCGGCCGCTCCGGCGAGCAGAACATCTCGACATAAATCGCGCCTTCGGCCGCCGCGCCGGTGAGATAGCTGTGGATGACGTCGGCGAAATCCACCGGCTTGCGCAAGGCGCCGCAGACCAGGTCGTAGGCGTCGAGGAAGCTGTGGAAATCGCGCCAGGCGAATTTACCGTCCGGACCGAAAGTCGCCGCCGGCAATTCGATGCCGTTGCGCTGCGCCAGATCGAGGGCCAAAGCCGGCGAGATCGAGCCTTCGAGATGACAGTGGAGTTCAGCCTTGGGAATCATCGAAGCCTCGAAGGGGTAGACCGGGACGCCGCAGCCAATTGTCGGCCGCGTAGGTCGCGGTACCATCGATCAGGTGCAATGAATAGGCGTGACGCGGCCGAGCCGAGCAGTTGGCGGCGCTGGCATGCGGCAGCAGCCCATGCAGCACGACCAGTGAACCGCGCGGCGCCTCGAGCGCCACCGGCTCGATATAGGGCCACGGCGTCTCGTCCAGGGTGCGGGTGACCAGCGCGTCACCCTGGTAGCCAAACCAGCTGCGCAACGGCCCCCGATGTCCGCCGGGCAAAGCCATCAGGCAGCCATTCCCGCGATCGGCATCGTCGAGCGCGATCCACAGGCCGACGACGGTCGAGGGCTGCGTTCGGAGATAGGTGGCGTCCTGATGCCAGCCGACCTCGCCGCCGAACAAAGGCTGCTTGAAGAGATACATCGACTGCAGCAGCAAGGGCGCTGCAAGGCCGAGGGCGTGCGCGAGTGCCGCCATCCGTGGCTGTCGCGAGACGCGGTCGAATACCGGATCGAGATCGTGCAGGGCATGGCCGATCTTGTTGAGTGCGTGCCCGTCTTGCTCGAAGAAGAAACGGATCGCCCCGCCCGACTCGCGGAAATAGCGGTCGCCGGCGTGAGACTGGTCGTGCGTCGAGAAGACGGTGCGGGCGGCGCCGGCGTCGAAGTCCGCCACCAGCTCGGCGGCCCGCACCTGCAGCGCATCGCAGTCCCCGGCCGGCAGGAATCCCTCGAGGACCAGGAATCCATCGCGTTCGTAACGTGCAAGATCGAGCCCACTCATCGGCCGATCCTCTGAGCCAAAAAGCTTCCTCTCCGCCAGGGAAAGTCCTGCGAGGTCAAAAGCCCTCCCCCATCATATGGGGGAGGTGGCCCGACAGGGCCGGAGGGGGACAGGACGGAGTGTGTCGACAGGGTCCCCCTCCGCCCTCCAGGCACCTCCCCCATATGATAGGGGAGGAAGTTAGGGACGCTCATCGGCCGATCCGCTCCAGAACGATCGGCGGGATTTTGGGCGGCGCGTCGCCGATGTGGATGGCGCGGCGCAGGAGGACGATGGCGGCGTCGGCCGCCGTCTCGCTCGCGGCATGCACCAGACAGAGCGGGTCGCCCGGCCGGACCGCGCGGCCGACGTCGACCACGTCCGACAGCCCGACCGACGGATCGATCGTGTCGTCGGCCCGGGCACGGCCTCCTCCCAGTGCGACAACGGTGATACCGACCCGGCGGGCATCCATGCCGGTCACGTATCCCGAGCGCTCCGCCGGGCAGGCTTTGACGACGGGCGCGCGCGCCAGATGGACGGATGGGCGCTCGAGAAAATCGGCCGGTCCGCCGAGCGCCGCCACCATGCGGGCGAATCTCTCCGCGGCCCGGCCGTCCCGCAACGCCGCCTCGGCACTCGCACGGCCGGCCGCCGGCGTGACCGCCAGGCCGCCCAGCGCCAGCATCTCGCCCGCCAGAGCGATGACGATGTCGTGCAGACGCGGCTCGGCCGTCCCTTCGTTGCTGAGATAGGCCACGGTCTCGCCGACCTCGAGCGCGTTGCCGACATCGCGGCCCAGGACGCGGTCCATGTCGCTGATCAGCGCCACCGTCGGCAGGCCGGCCTCGTTGGCGACGGAGACCAGGCTCTGCGCCAGATCCTGCGCCATCGCCCGCGATTCGCAGAAGGCGCCCGAGCCGCATTTCACGTCCATCACCAGGCCGTCGAGCCCTGCGGCGATCTTCTTGGAAAGGATGGAGCTCACGATCAGGGGAATCGATTCGACGCAGGCGGTGACGTCGCGCACGGCATAGAGACGGCGATCGGCGGGAGCGAGATCGTCGGTCTGGCCGATGATGGCACAGCCGACCTCCCGCACCGTTTTCCGGAACAGCGCAATGTCGGGCTGCGTCGCATAGCCGGGAATGGCCGACAATTTGTCGAGCGTGCCGCCGGTATGGCCGAGGCCTCGGCCGGAAATCATCGGCACGAAGCCGCCGCAAGCCGCCACGATCGGCGCCAACATCAGGCTCACCTTGTCGCCGACGCCGCCGCTGGAATGCTTGTCGATCACGGGTCCGGCCAGCGAGACGTCGCGCCAGTCCAGAGTGACGCCCGAACGGGTGAGGCCGAGGGTGAACGCCACGCGCTCGGGGGTGGTCATGTCGCGGAAGAACACCGCCATGGCGAAGGCCGCGACCTGACCCTCGCTCCAGCCGCCGCCGGAGATGCCGCTGACGACAAAGGCGATCTCCTCGGCCGACAGAGCGTGGCCGTCGCGCTTCTTGCGGATGATCTCCTGCGGCAACATGGCGTCAGGCCCCACCCGCAGAAAAGGGGCCTCCGAGGAAGGTGCGTAGCAGCCGGCGCACGCCATCAGCTGCTTCGGTCGCCAAAGCGAGGGTGTGGGCGTGGCTCAGTTTCTCGTCGGTCATACCGGCGGCATAATTGGTGATCAGCGACAGCGCCACGACTTTCAGTCCGGCATGCCGCGCCTGGATCGTCTCGGGCACCGTCGACATGCCGACGGCATCGGCGCCCAGGACCTGGGCGGCGCGGATTTCCGCCGGCGTCTCGAAGCTCGGACCGCTGAACCAGATATAGATGCCTTCATGGACGACAATGTCGTTCGCCTCGCCCGCCGCCTTCAGTTTTCTTCGCAAGCCAGGATCGTAGGCGTCGGCCATGTCGACGAAGCGACTGTCACCGCTTTCGCCGAACAGCGGATTGACCCCGGTGAAGTTGATATGGTCGGAGATCGCCATCACCGATCCGGGCGGCATGTCGGCGCGCAGGCTGCCGGCCGCGTTGGTGAGCAGCAAAGTCTCGCAGCCAAGCTCCGCCAAGGCGGCGATGGCGCCCTTCATCTCGTCGGGGCGGCCATGTTCGTAGTAATGGGCGCGACCCTGCAGCACGGCGACCGGCGTCGGTCCGACATGGCCCAGCACCAGCCGACCGCCATGGCCGGCGACGCCGGGCTGGGGAAAGCCCGGCAGGTCGCCGTAGGGAATGGTCGCCACAGCGTGGACGTCTTCGGCGAAGGCGCCCAGGCCGGAGCCCAGCACCACGGCGACGCGCGGCCGGAAACCCGGGGCGCGGCGGGCGATCTCCCCGCTCATCCCCTGCCCAGATTGTGCTCGCCGAACGACAGCGGCAGCAATTGGCCGAGCGTCACGCTGCGGTGCAGGCCGTCGGGGCCGCAGAGATGGACCATCATGTCGTCGCCGGCGAACTCCCGCAGCTTCTGGCGGCAGCCGCCGCAGGGCGAGATCACCTCCGGACCGGCGCCCATGACGACGCATTCGAGGATGCGCCGCTGGCCCGCGCCGATCAGCGCGGCGATGGCCGAGGCCTCGGCGCACAGGCCTTGCGGATAGGCGGCGTTCTCGACGTTGCAGCCGCCATGGATCGAACCGTCCTCGGCCCGCACCACGGCGCCGACATGGAACTTCGAATAGGGTGCGTAGGCGCGCGTCATCATGATGCGCGCCAGGTGGATCATGTCGTCCATTTCAATGCTCTTTCTCGTAAGGAATGCCGACCGCCTTGGGCGCCACGGCACGGCCGATGAAGCCGGCCAGCAGAAACATGGTGAGAAGATAGGGCAAGGCCTGGATCAATTGCACCGGGACTTCGCCCACACCGGGGATGCGCACGCCCTGCAGGCGGATGGCGATGGCATCGAGCAGGCCGAAGATCAGGCAGGCGCCGAAGGCCGGAAAGGCGCGCCACTTGCCGAAAATGATGGCGGCCAGCGCGATGAAGCCTTGGCCCGCCGTCATGTCGCGGCTGAAGCCGGCATTCTGCGCGATCGAGAGATAGGCGCCGGCGAGGCCGGTGAAGAGACCGCACAACATCACGGCGCGGTAGCGCAGCCCGGCGACCGAAATGCCGGCGGCATCGACCGCGAGAGGCATTTCGCCGACCGCGCGCAGGCGCAGGCCAAAGCGCGTGCGGCCGACGATCCACCAGGTGAGCGGCACCGACAGGAGGGCGACATAGACCAGGATATTGTCGCCGGCGCTGGGCCAGAACAGCGGCATCAGGCGGGCGCTCGCGCCGAGAGACGGCGTTTGGCCGCCTTGCTGGAACCAGGCCGTGCTCAGCACCACGGCAAGGCCGGCCGCCAGGATGTTGATCGCGACGCCGCTCACCACCTGGTTGCCGCGATGCGTGATGCAGGCAAAGCCGTGCAGCAGCGCCAACGTCTCGGCGGCGGCGATCGCGGCCAGCATGCCCAGCCAGGCCGAGCCGGTCACCGAGGCGGTGGCGGCGGCGAAGAAGGCCGCCATCAGCATCTTGCCCTCGAGACCGACATCGATGATGCCGCTGCGCTCCGAGAACAGCCCACCCATGGCGCAGAGAATGAGCGGCGTCGCCATACGCAGGGTGGCGGCGAGCGTGAGTGCCACGAGGATGAGGGCCTCTTCCACGGCGGGCTAGAGCGTGATTGCTTGAAAAGGAAACATCACCCGCCGCCGCCTCCTCGCGAGGATTTTTCCAATCCGGGGGCCATCACATGTGGTTGCATTGGCGAAAACTTACTCCTCCCCCATCCTATGGGGGAGGTGCCCGAAGGGCGGAGGGGGACCCTATCGAAGCGCTTCGTCCCGTCCCCCTCCGGCCCTATCGGGCCACCTCCCCCATCGCGCCTCAGAAGGCGCTGAGATGGGGGAGGAATCATGAGCAGCGAAGCCATACGCGATGGCCCTGCCCTGCGGCGGAGGGAATTGAGAGAATTTACCATGCGCTAGCGACCGCGCGCGAACACGGCCTGCAGCCAGGGCCGCGGCAACTGAACCAGCGCGCCGGAGAAAAGGATGATCAGGCCCTGGATCACCACGACCATCTCGCGCGTCATGCCCGGGATATCGAAAGCAAGCTCGGCGCCGCCCTGCTGCAGCGCGCCGAACAACAGGGCGGCGAGTGCGATGCCCGCCGGATGGTTGCGTCCCATCAACGCGACGGCGATGCCGGCAAAGCCGTAGCCGGCGCTGAAATCGAGCACGATGCGATGATGCACGCCCAGAAGCTCGTTGACGCCGACGAAGCCCGCCAGCGCGCCCGACAGGCACATGGCCAGCATGGTCATGCGCTTGAGGTCGGTGCCGGCATAGAGGGCGGCGTCGGGGTTGTGACCCATGGTGCGCAACGCGTAGCCCGTGGGTGTGCGCCACAGGAATACCCAGACAGCGACACAGCACAGCGCCGCCAGCACGATCGAGAGGTTGAGCGCCGAGCCGTGCATCGACGGCAACTGGCCCGCCGCGCCGAAGCCGCGACTCTGCGGCGTCATCGAGCCCGGCGCGATCAGCACATTGACCAGCAGATAGACCATCAGCGCCGAGGCCACGAAATTGAACATGATGGTGGTGATGACGATATGGCTGCCCCGCCATGCCTGCAGCCAGGCCGGCACGGCAGCCCAGGCCGCGCCGAACAGGGCCGCCGCCACGATGGCGATCGGGATCAACAGCCAGCCGGGCAGGATGCCGTCGAGCGCCAGCACCGCGAGCCCGCAGCCCAGCCCGCCGATATAGGCTTGCCCCTCGCCGCCGATATTGAACAACCCGGCATGAAACGCCACCGCGACCGCGAGACCAGTGAAGGTGAAATTGGTGGCGTAGTAGAGCGTGTAGCCGATCGATTCCCTGGATCCGACCGCGCCCAGGACCAGGAGCTTCAGCGCCTCGAAAGGATTGACGCCGATCATCACCACGATCACGCCGACGGCAAGGAAGGCCAAGGCGATGTTGGCAAGCGGCAGGAGGACGATTTCGGCCCACGCAGGCAGCGCGTTGCGCGTCACGACAAGGTGGCTCCAGCCATCAACAGGCCAAGCGAACGCTCCTGGGCACGGTCCGCTTCGACTTCGCCCGCGATCCTGCCCTCGAACATCACCAGGATCCGGTCGGCCAAAGCCAGGATCTCGTCAAGCTCGGCCGAGACCACCAGCACGGCGCAGCCCTCGTCGCGGGCCTGCACGAGCTGGCGATGGATGAACTCGATGGCGCCGATATCGACGCCGCGCGTCGGCTGCCCGACCAGCAGCACCTTGGGCTTGCGCACCATTTCGCGCGCGAGGATGAGCTTCTGCTGGTTGCCGCCGGAAAAATGCGCCGACGGCAAACCGGGCGCGCGCGGCCGCACGTCGAAGCGGGCCATCAGGTCGGCGCAATGGGAGAAAGCCGCCGGCAGGTCGAGGAGATGGTTGCGGCAGAAGGGAGGCTCCGCCTGGTAGCCGAGGATGGCGGTCTCCGACGCCCGGAAGGCGCCGACCATGCCCTGGCGGCGGCGGTCCTCGGGTACATGCGCCACCCCAAGCGTGCGCATCTCGGCAGGATCGGCCGGGCGATCCGCGTCGAGGACGCGCCCGCAGACGGTCACCCGGCCACCCGTCGGTTTGCGGATTCCCGCCAGCACCTGAAGCAATTCGCTCTGGCCATTGCCGGAGACGCCGGCAATGCCGACGATCTCGCCCGCACGCAGTTCGAGATCGATGCGATCGAGCACCGCGACGCCCTGGCCATCGACCAGCGACAGGCCTTCGGCGCGCAGCCGCGCCTCGCCCCGCCGCGACGCCTTCTTGTCGAGCGACAGCAGCACCTTGCGGCCGACCATCAGCTCGGCCAGTTCCTCGGGGTTGGTATCGGCGGTCCGCCGCTCGGCCACCAGCTCGCCCTGCCGCATCACATAGACCTTGTCGGTCGCGGCCATGACCTCGCGCAGCTTGTGGGTGATCAAGACCACCGCCACGCCCTCGGCGGTGAGCGCGCGCAGGATGCGGAAGAGCTGGTCGGTCTCCTGCGGCGTCAGCACGGCACTCGGCTCGTCGAGGATCAGGATCCGGGCGCCTCGAAACAGGACCTTCAGGATCTCGACCCGCTGCTGCTCGCCCACCGACAGATCGGCCACACGCGCATCGGGATCGATGGCGAGGCCATAGTCGCGGGCCAGTCGCATCAGCTCGGCCCGTGCCGCCGCGAGACCCTTGGCCAGGAACGGACCGCCCTCGGCGCCGAGCACCAGATTCTCGAGCACGGTGAAAGTCTCGACCAGCATGAAATGCTGATGGACCATGCCGACGCCGTGGGCGATGGCGTCGCACGGGCTGGCGATACGCACTTCGCTTCCGTCGATCAGGATGTCGCCCGCATCGGCCTGGAAGAGGCCGTAGACGATGCTCATCAGGGTCGATTTGCCGGCGCCGTTCTCACCCACGATGCCGGTGATCGCGCCTTTTGCGATTCTGAGCGAGACGGCGCGGACGGCGTGAACACCGCCGAACGATTTGTCGATGGCGCAGAGTTCGAGCGCCGGTGAGATCCGCGTCAGCGGTTGCACGAATTGTTGCTCATGTAATCGTGCACCGCGATGCGGCCCGAAATGATGTCGGCCTTGGCCTCCTCGACCTTCGCCTTCATGTCCGGCGTGATCATCTTCTCGTTATACTGATCGAGCGCCCAGTCGACGGCGCCTTCCTTGAGACCGATGATCGAAACGCCGCCCTTCCAGTGGCCCATCTGCGCCGCCTTGAAGCTTCGGTAGGTCGCGAGATCGACGCGCTTCATCATCGAGGTGAGCATGGTGCCGGGATGGATATGGTTCTGGTTGGAGTCGACACCGATGGCGAGCTTGCCGCGATCCTTCGCCGCCTGCAGGACACCGGTGCCGGTATTGCCGGCGGCGGCATAGACCACGTCGACGCCGCGGTCGAACTGCCCCTTGGCGAGCTCGGCGCCGCGCCCCGGATCGTTCCAGGCGGCGGCGGTCGTGCCGGTCATGTTGGCGATCAGCTCGGCCTTGGGGTCGGTGTATTTGATGCCCTGCTCGAAGCCGCACTGGAAGCGGCGGATCAACGGCACGTCCATGCCGCCGACGAAGCCCACCTTGCCGGTCTTCGACGCGAGTGCCGCCAGCACCCCGACCAGGAACGAGCCCTCCTGCTCCTTGAACAGGACCGACTGGACGTTGGGCAGGTCGACCTTGAGATCGGA
>Ga0193716_1001905_pt1 | contig 11971 bp, 9 predicted proteins | sample U2c1metaG_FD_145901 | JGI IMG/M metagenome (GOLD analysis project Ga0193716, IMG submission 145901) | Soil microbial communities from a riparian zone of the East river system, Colorado, United States - U2c1 | ecosystem: Environmental > Terrestrial > Soil > Riparian zone | place: USA: East River...
CTGCGTGGTGCCGAACGGTGCGCCCGGCCTGAAACTCTACCCCCGCCGGCCCTATGCGCTTGGACCAACGAGTGTGTTCGACTACCCGCTGTCGAGCCGCTTCGACGAGACCGATTCGCTGGTCGTATTCGACGATGTCTTCGTGCCCTGGGAAGACGTATTTATCTACAAGAATATCGAGCTGACGGCCGGTCAGTTCAGCGTGACCGCGGCGCACGTGCTCGGCAACACCCAGTCGCACATCCGCTCCTGGGCCAAGCTCCAATTTCTCGTTGGACTGGTCAAGCGCTGCATGGACTTGAGCGGACGGTCGGCGTCGAGCGAGATGCTCGCGCAACTCGGCGACCTCGCCACCCGCGTTTCGCTCATCGAAGGCATGATTCTTGGCGCCGAGGCCGCCGCGGAGCTCGATCCGTTCGGCGTAATGCGCCCGAAGGATTCCCTGCTCTACGCCAGCCAGGTCTTCCAGCAGGCGATGTATCCCATGCTGCTCAACCAGATCCGCGGGCTGATGGGCGGGAGCTTGATCCAGTTGCCGGCGACGGTGGGCGATCTGCGCGCGAGCGGCTCGGCCGCGGACATCGAGCGCTACGTGCGCTGGCCCCATGCGAACGCGCATGACCGAGTCAAGACGCTGAAGCTCCTGTGGGACGCGCTCGGCTCGGAGTTCGGTTCGCGCCATCTGCAGTACGAGATGTTTTACGCCGGCGAGCCCGCATCGATCCAGGGACGAGAATTCCGCAACTTCGATTGGGCCGCCGCGGAGGCCTTGGTCGATCGTTGCCTGGCGAGTTATGACGACGAGACTTGATCAGATTATTCACCATCCAGAAAGGTGTGTCGCAATCGTAAAACTCGCATGAATGTCATTCTGAGCGCCAGCGAAGAATCTCACATTTTTCGTAGCTTACAAAAGCAGATCCTTCGGCGATTGCCTCAGGATGACACTGCGACACAGTCTCAGAAATTGGAAGATCGCACAGTTATCATTGTTCGCGCCTCCGCGCTGAAAATGCTCGGAAGACGGCAAACTCCTTCCATTTCTCCTACATGGACGCGCGTATTGGTCCAAACTCCAACTCGCTTCCACCTCCGCTTCATGTTACTTTGAGGCCGCTTTGCTGTTCTCGCCTCGTCTTGATTTCGACAGGCCCGCGCAAAGAATCTTTGCGGCAAGTTTTCATTTTAATGGCTGCGCCAAAATCCCGGTCCCTGTGGACTCCGGTCTTCGCGTTACTCTGCGGCGCGCAGTTTTTCGGTTCGGCTCAACACGCGCTGTTGCAACCGACCTTTCCGCTGTACATCACCTCGCTCGGGGGCACGCCGTTTAAAGTCGGCCTCGTACTCGCCTGCTTCGCCGTGACCAGCGTCGTCTTCCGTCCGCTTATCGGCGGTTGGGCCGACCAATGGTCCGAAGCCGGCGTGTCCGTTTGCGGCCTGTCGTTGTTAGCCGGCGCCGTGCTCATTTGTTTCATCCCATACGCCGAGGCGACCATGTTCGCCAACGCCCTGCGCGGCATCGGCTGGGCGGCGATGAGCGCCGCCGGTTATTCGTTGCTCGCGCTCAGCGCACCGCCGCACCGGCGCGGCGAAGCGTCGGGTTACTATAGCGGCGTGCAAGCCAGCGGGACGATTTTATTGCCGGCGGTCGCGCTCTGGCTCATCGACGCGCCGTTCGGCGGCTTCCAGGTGGTTTTCGTCGTGGCCATTGTTCTGGCCGCGCTCGGCGCCAGCACCAGCGTGATCCTCACTCGGCAAATACCCAAGAAGATCCACGATCGGCAAAGCAGTGATATCGGACCCTGGTGGCGCGAGATTTTGAATGTTTTGGACCGGGAAATCATTCTCGCCTCGGTCTTGTCGTTCAGCTCCCATGTTACCTTTCCGGCGGTGGCCAGTTTCCTCGTGCTCTATGCCCGAGAGCTGGCCATCGACAACATCGGCTGGTTCTATGTAGCCAGTGGCACGACGAGCATTCTCGCGCGTCCGCTGTTGGGCAAGGTTTCCGACCGCATCGGACGGCGTCGCGCTTTACTCGCGTGTTTTGTCCTGCAAACGCTCGCGCTCATAACGCTAGCGCACGCCTCCGAGCTTATTGCCCTGATGATTTCGGGCGCGCTTTATATGGTGGGATTGGCGATGAGCAGCTCGACGACTTTGGCGATCGCCATGGAACAGGCCAAACCCGAGCGCAGAGGCCGAGCCATGGCGACCTTTTCCATCGCCCTGCCGCTAAGCAATGGCGTCGGCGCGCTGATCTGCGGCAGCTTGGTGGAGTGGATCGGCTTTTTTGGGATGTACCTTACAGCCGCAGGCATCGCGGCCGGCGGCCTGATGATCACCGTCGCCAACCGCGCGCGGCTGAAATAGAGAACCGAATGCTGGCAGCGCTATTTCTACAAAACTCCTATAAGAAATTTGGCCCGCTTGTCTTACCGTCTTTGCCATTCTTGCTCGTGAAACGTGATCGTGGCTTCCGAACACGAACACGATCACGAACACGGTTTTCTTTCCGATCACGCCCATGACCGCTCAGCGATCCGATACGATTTGGACCAAGACTTTCATCCTGCTCTGCGCCGCGCAGTTGCTCGGCTACGCGCAACATTTCATGCTCGCGCCGGTGTTGCCGCTTTACGTCACCCAACTGGGCGGTTCGCCGCTGGTCGTCGGCGCTGTGCTCTCTTGTTTCGCCGTGACCAGCGTGATCGTACGCCCGCTGGTCGGCCATTGGGTCGACCGCTGGAGCGAAGCCGGCGTGATGATTTCCGGCATGTGCTTTCAAGCCGTGAGCGTGTTTTTTTGTTTCATTCCCTTTGTGCCGTTCACGGCGCTGGCCAATTCTCTGCGCGGCATCGGTTGGGGCGGCTTGAATACCGGCGGCTATTCGCTGCTCGCGCGGATCGCGCCGGAATCGCGGCGCGGCGCGGCGTCAGGGCTATACAGCGGCGTGCAAAGCTCTGCGCAGATTTTTTTCCCGCCGATTGCGCTCTGGCTGCTTTACGCGTCCTTCGGCGGCTATCGCGCCGTGTTTATCGTCACCGCGATCTTTTCCATTGCCGGCGCGGTCACCGGGTTGATACTGGCGCCATTGGTGGCCCGGCCCGCCCTGGCGCCGACCCTCGAAGAAGAGACGCCGTGGTGGCGCGCGATCTTCCATTTTATCGAACCGGAGATTTTGCTGCCGTCGATCCTCCTCTTGTGGCTCAATGTGTCTTTGCCGGCGATTACCAATTTCATTATTCTCTACGCCAAAGAACTCGGCATCGAGAACTTCGGCGCCTACTTCATCGTCATCGGCGCCACCAGCATGCTCGGCCGCCCCTTGCTAGGACGACTGTCGGATAGAATCGGCCGAGCCCGTTCCATCGCCAGCGGTTTTATCTTGCAGGTCGCCGGCTTGTTCTTTTTCATCTTCGTCAGCGAATTGATCGGCGTCATCGTTTGCGGCGCGCTCTACATGCTCGGCAACGCCATCGGCAGCTCGACGACCCTGGCGCTCGCCGTCGAGCGCGCCGATCCGCAGCGGCGTGGCAAGCAGATGGCGACCTTTTCGGTCGCCTATCCGCTGAGCTACGGTTTGGGCTCCATGCTCACCGGCGGCGCGGTCGAAGTCGCCGGCTACCCTGGCATGTTTCTAACTTTGACCGTTCTGCAAGCGCTGGGATTGATCTTTGTTTTTATTAACGCGGGCAGGCTCAGATCGACGGTGAATTAACCGATGCTTGTCAATGAACGCTAACCAACCCGCATCGATTTGGACCCGCGCCTTTGCGCTGCTCTGTCTCGCCGAGTTTCTCGGCTACGCCCAGCATTTCGCCCTGCAGCCGACCCTTCCTCTTTACATTACGCATCTCGGCGGCTCGCCTTTTGTCGTCGGCCTGGTGATCGCGGCGTTTGGCGTCACTAGCGTGATCTCCCGTCCGATCATCGGCTATTGGGTCGATCGCTGGAGCGAGACCGGAGTGATGGCTCTCGGCATGGCGGCTCAGGCCCTGAGCATTTTTTTCTGTTTCATGCCGTTCAGCGCCGCGGTGATTTTCTCCAATGCCCTGCGCGGTATCGGTTGGTCCAGCATGGCGGCGGCTGGGTATACGCTGCTGGCGACCGCCGCGCCCAAAGAGCGGCGCGGCGAAGCGTCAGGATATTTCGGCGGTATCCAATCCAGCGCGACCATTATTTTTCCCGCCGTGGCGCTATGGATTATCGATGCGCCGCTGGGCGGTTTCTCCGCGGTGTTTTTCTTTGCCATCGTTCTGGTTTCAAGCGGCGCGACCGCTGCCTGGGCATTGTCCCGAGTCACACCGCAACGGATACGCGCCAGCGAGATCAGCGCCGAACCTTGGTGGCGCGAAATTCTCAACGTGGTCGACCGCCATATCCTTTCGGCGGCGTTGCTGCTCTTTGTTTTGAATTTATCACTACCGTGCTTTTCCAGCTTCGTCGTGCTTTACGCGCGCCAGCTCGGTGTCGAACACTTCGCCTGGTATTACGTCGCAGTCGGCGTCACCAGCGCCTGTGCGCGACCGCTCCTGGGCCGCTTCTCGGACAAGCTGGGCGCCGGCCGTTCGCTGATCATCGCCTTCGTCTTGGAAACTGTCGCGCTGGTAAGCATGCCGTTCGCGGCAAATCTTGGCGGACTCGTGATTTGCGGCGCGCTGTGGTTCAGCGGCGCCGCCATCGGCGGCGCGCGCATCATGGCGCTGGCCATCGAGCAAGCGCCCGTCGAGCGGCGCGGCCGGGCGATGGCGAGTTTCTCCACAGCGTTCCCCTTGAGCAATGGCACCGGCGCGTTGATCAACGGCATCATCGTCGACTTGGCCGGCTTTCATTGGATGTTCGTGACTGCGGGTCTCTTATGCGCCTCGGGATTGGTGCTCACGGCCAAATACTGGTCGGCTTTGAAATAGTTTTTAACTCCCCTAAACCTCTTGCCCACCATCTGGGGATGCGATAAGCGTGACCGCGATCCGCGCTCCAGAACGTTTACCACGAGGAGGAACCGGCTATGAAAAGGCGATTTCCTGCCATGCTGTTTGCTGCTCTACTGCTTTCGAACCTGTTCAGCCGCACCGTCGACGCCGCCAGCTACATCGCCTACATTTCGGACTCGACCAATTCATCATCGATCACCTGGATCGCCAAAGACGCCGGCATCTTTAAAAAGCACGGGCTGGATTTCGAGACGATCTTCATCAACGGCAGCGTGCGCGGCATTCAGAGCCTGATCGCCGGCGATCTCGGCTATAGCGGCGCCGTGGGTACGGCGGTCATCAACGCCAAACTTGCCGGCGGCGATGTTGCCATCGTGCAAAGCCAGATGAACACGCTACCGTACTTCATCATCGGCAATGCCAACATCAAATCGCCCGAGGGGTTAAAAGGGCGCGCCGCCGCGGTGCATATTCCGGGCACCTCGGCGGATTTTGCTATGCGTCTCGCACTGATGAAAGTCGCCATTCCGTACAAAGAAATCAAAGCGATCACCGTCGGCGGCGCCCCGGCGAGACTCGCCGCCGTCACGCAAGGCCAGGCCGATTTCACCGTCGTCACCGACGGCGAAAAAATCCAGGGCGAAAAACTGGGGCTCAAAGTGATTATCGACATGGCCAAGCTGAACGTGCCGTTTCAGTTCAATTGCATCGTCACCACGCGCAAAAAAATCCGCGAGAACCCGGACGAAGTGCGACGTGTGGTCCTGTCAATGGCGGAAGCAGTGCATTTTTTCAAGACGCGCAAAGACGAATCGGTGAAAATCATGGCCAAGTACACGCGCGGATTGCCCCGCGATCTTTTGGAAGCGGCCCGTGCGGCGAACTCGGAACTAATCGCCGACGATACTTACCCGACTCTGGAAGGTTTGAAGCAGACGCTCGAGGTTCAAACCCTGACCGATCCCCGGGCAGCGAAGTTCAAAGCCGAAGACATGGTGGAACTCCGCTTCGTCGACGAGATGAAGAAAAGCGGCTTCGTCGACAAGCTCTACGGACGCAAATAGCGGGTCGGTGGAGCAACGCATGATGAATTACCGCGCCAATAGACTACCCGGATGATTCTACCGCGCGCAGCCGTGGACAGCCGCGCCATCGCGGCGCATTACGACGATCTCGATGATCTTTATCGCAGCATCTGGGGCACCAGCGTGCACCACGGCTACTGGATCAGCGGAAAAGAATCCTCTGACGAAGCCGTGGTCAATCTTACCCATTTCGTCGCCCGCCAAGCATCATTGAAGCCCGGCGACCGGGTTTGCGATCTCGGCTGCGGTTATGGCGCCGCCGCGCTGGTTTGGCGGCGCGATTACGGTGCTCGCGTAACCGGCATCACGATTTCCGAGAAACAATACCGCTATGCCAAAGCCAACGCCGCCGGCGATGCCGATGTCGATTTTGTTCTTGGCGATGCTTTGGAGAGTGGCCTGATCTCCGAATCCTTCGACGCGGTCACCGCGATCGAAAGCGCCGAGCATATGCCGGACAAGCAGAAATTTCTCCGTGAAGCGCACCGGCTGCTGCGACCGGGCGGCCGTTGCGTCTTCGTCGCCTGGCTCAGCCGTGAGCAGCCGGGAAAATGGGAATCGCGACGCATACTTCAACCGATCTGCGATGAGGGCCGGCTGCCGAGCCTACCATCCGCTTCGGAATACCGGGAGCTGCTCGCGCGGGTGGGATTTCGCGAAGTGGATTATTTAGACTTGACCGCCCGAGTCAAAAAGACCTGGAGCATCTGCGCCGGCCGTTTCATCGCGCGATTCGTCACCGACCCGGCTTTACGCCGCCGCCTGCGCGATCTCAACTTTACCAACGGGATTTTCGCCAAAACGGTTTTTCGCATCTGGCTCGCCTATCGGATCGGTTCGATGCGCCTTGGTCTATTTACCGCGCTCAAATAATTCGTCGGGGACAAGTTTGGTAGTGGTTCAGTTTGGGAAAGATCTCTCACGGAGTTTACCCTGAGTCTGACCGAAGGGTTCGAGATGACAGTTGCTTGTCAGTTGTCATTCCGAGCGGAGCGAGGAATCTTTCTCGATGTTGAGCCTACGGCGGATTGAAAATGAACCACTACGACAAGTTCGCCAACCTGGATATTTTTCTCCTCTTGGGATAAGAACAGGCCACAATTTTGACCTGAAATACGATGGTAACGGAGCTTTATGAAATTCGGCATTTTCGTTTTCGGCGATAATCCCCCTGAGCTCGGCCGGTCCAACCAGAAATATTACGAAGAAGTGCTGACCATGGCCGAGTGGGCAGAAGAGTTGGGCTTCGACTCCTTTTGGCTCGGCGAGCACCATCTCTACTGGTACGGCACCTGCGTTTCGCCGCCGATGGTCATCGCCGCCTTGGGACAGCGAACCAAAAAAATCCGCCTCGGACCGGCAGTCAGCGTTCTGCCATTGCGCCATCCGCTTCTTGTGGCTGAAGAGTATGCCTTGGCTGACAATCTCTGCGGCGGCCGGCTGAATTTCGCCATTGGCAGCGGTTTTTCGCCGGTCGAATATAAGGCCTTCGGCATGACGATGGAGGAAGCGCGAGAAAAGTATTGGGAAGCCTTCGACCTGATTTTGAAATCGTGGACGCAGGAGACATTTTCCCATCATGGAAAACACTATCAGATTGAAAATGGCTCTCTGTATATGAAACCGCTGCAAAAGCCCTTGCCGCCGACCTGGATCGCCGCGTCCAGCGATGAGACATTGATCCGCGCGGGCGAGCTCGGATTCCCCATCATGGGGATTCCCTTTGTGCGCTCTGGTTCTCTGCTTGAGGTCAAGCAAAAGAATGACCTGTTCAAGGAATCCTATTTTCGCGCCGGCCACAAGCAAGAGCCCGACATCATGGTCGCGCTGCATGTTTACCTGCACCCAAGCGCAGAGGCGGCGGATCATTCGGCGCGTCCCTGCTTCGACCGCGTCGTTGACTATCTAAAAAAATATCGGCGGCCAGGAGCGCGGGTGCCGGATTTCGATACCATCAAGAAAGACCAACTCGCGCTCTTTACGACTCCTGAAGCCGCCTGCTCGACCTTTCGCGAATACGCAAAGGCAGGCGTCACCCACGTGATCTGCATGGTCAACTTCGGCGGCGTGCCGATGCCGGACGTGCGCCGCACGCTGGAATTGATGTCGCAGGAAGTGTTTCCAAATTTTCATTAGACGGCGCGTCCAATCGTGGACCGGCTCGGGACAATTATTTGAACGTCGGTCAGAGCTTTGCCGCCATCACTCCGCATGTTTTTAACCATCCCGTACCTCTCAGCGCCGAGTCTGGTCACCTACGTCGAAAATCATTTCTGTAACTGGTAAAACAAATTGCAGTGATGAATAGCAAAATCAGAATCGGCAGTTTGGTGCTCGCCATAGTCGTGCTGGCTGCGATAACTGTAAACGCGGCCGAGCCTTCGCCCGTGGGCCTATGGCGAACGATCGATGACCAGACCGGCCAACCTAAAGGTTTGGTGCGAATCCGCGCAGTCGACGGCCAGTTAGAAGGCAAAGTCGAAAAGGCGTTTCCAAAGCCGGGCGAGGATCCCGCGCCCAAATGCGATAAGTGTGACGGCGCCCGGCGCAACCAGCCGGTACTGGGCATGACGATTCTGTGGGGGCTCACTCAACAGGGTGACGAATATCAGGGCGGCGAAATTCTCGATCCCGAGAGCGGCAAAATCTATCGCGCCAAGATGAAGCTCATCGACGGCGGCAAAAAACTCGAAGTGCGCGGCTTTATCGGCATCTCGCTGTTGGGGCGAAGCCAAATCTGGTTACGCGAGGAGTAGCACTGACCGTTGCTAAATTCCGCTCGAAAACGTGAAAATATTTCTATGACCGAAGTCAAATTTGTTGACACTACGATACGCGACGGCGCGCAAAGCCTTTGGGCTTACAATATCCGCACCGGTATGATCGCGCCAATCTGCGAACAACTCGATGCAGCGGGCTTCGAAGCCATCGAGCTCGGCGGCCCCATTGAATTGCCCAAATGCGTCAAAGAGCTGCGCGAAGATCCGTGGGAGCGCTACCGCTTAATCATTCCCAAGTTCAAAAAAACTCCACTGCGGCTCGTCCATGGCACGCGCAGCGGCTTTGCCATCTATCCAGACGCATTGCACCAGCTCTTCGACACTTGCATGGCCAACGTCGGCGTCAAAGAAGTGCGCATCTCGGACTCGTGGAATGATGCCAATGACTGGGCTTGGCGTGTCAAGCAAGCGAAGCAAGCTGGCCTGAAGCCGATCATCAATCTCATCTACACGGTCTCGCCGCGCCACACCGACGAATACTACGCGACAAAAATTCGCGAGGCCTTCGCGCTGGACGTCTACCGGGTGATTTTCAAAGATCCCGGTGGCATCCTGACTCCGGAACGCACTCGAACCGCGGTTCCCGCCATACTTAAAGCCGCTGGCGGCAAAACCGTGGAGCTGCACACTCACTGCACCACGGGACTGGGCACGCTGTGTTGTCTTGAAGCGATCAAGGCGGGCATGGCTCACATCAACGCGGCGGTGCCCCCGCTCGCCAATGGGTCGGGCAATCCGTCGATCTTCACCGTCGCGATGAACGCCCGCGCACTGGGCTACAAAACCATCATCGATGAAGCGCCGCTGCGCGAAGCGAGCAAGTTCCTGACGGCTTGCGCCAAAATCGAAAATCTCCCCATCGGCAAGACACCGGAGTACGACTACGCGCAATACGTTCACCAAATTCCGGGCGGCATGATCTCCAACCTGCGCCATCAACTGCGCCGCGTCGGCATGGAGAACAAGATCGACCAAACCCTCGAAGAGGCCGCCCAAGTACGCGCCGACTTCGGCTACCCGATCATGGTCACGCCCTTGTCGCAGTTCGTCGGCAGCCAGGCGGCCATCAACGTGATCGTCGACGAGCGCTACAAGCAAGTGACCGATCAAAGTATCGAGTACGCCATGGGGATCTGGGGCAAGGAAGGCGCCGCCTACATGGATGCCAACGTAAAGGAAAAAATTCTCAATCGCCCGCGCGCCAAAGAAATCGCCGAGCGGCCCCAACCCACGGACTCGCTCCAGGAACTACGCCAAAAATACGGTGGTGCCGGCGTGAGCGACGAGGACGTGCTGCTGCGATTTTTTAGCAGCAAAGACGACGTCGATCGTATGCGCGCCGCCGGGCCGGCGCGCACCTATGCCAATAACGGCAACCCGCTGGTAAATTTGGTAACGGAGCTCAGCAAACAAACCGATCGCCGGAGCATCTATATTCGAAAACCAAATTTTTCCCTCCGCCTGGAAACACGCCGGGCGCTTTAGCATCTCTTCTCAGCGCGATAAGCTTCGAACAAACCAGACACACCCGACAAAGGCAATCAGAAAAACTAACGGCAACACTGGCGGCAGCGGAGTCGCAAGAAGCCATGGTAAGAGTGGAAAGATGCCCAAGGCGACGAGAGAGCAAGAAACGGCAACAGGAAGAGAACCACGCCAAAGCTTTAGGACAAAAGCATTGACAGGGATCAAAAGTGCGAGGTCATGAGCATGAAGATGCGGCGACAATAATATAATTACTAACATGTTTCCGACCCACTGGGCTGCTATCCCTTTTTCGTCAACACCGGCTTTAGCGTTGAGAAAAAGCGCACCGATCGCGAGCAAAACCTCTCCTCCGATCCAGACGGGCGTCACAAGTGTCGCAGGTAGAGCGTAATAAACCAACGCCCGGAGATTGTGCATGTCTTGTGGGTTCGTACCCAGATCGCTTTCGCTCGCACCAAAACGTTGACCCAAGCGGAAGTAATCGTTGATACCGTCCCAGCCCACTAGGGAAACGGAAAGGATGGCCGATACAGCTAAAAGCGAAATACCCAGAGCCAACGCACGCCCGCGGCGCTGCGCCGTTAGGACCAAAAACGGAACCGGCAACAACTGCGGCTTGAAGAATAGAGCGCCGATGCACAACCCCGCCGCGGTTTGACTGCCTTGGAGAACGGAACGAATAAAAAGCGAAACCGGTAAAAGAAGAAGGATTGATGTCTGCCCTTGTAGAATCGCACTATGCACGCCGAAACTACAAAACGTCGTCAGTAATAGCCACTGAAATTGTTCTCCATTTAGCGCTAAGTTTTTAGCTAACACTCGCAGCGCTAACATCAGCACAAGAACATTAACCACGGTCACGAGAAGATATGCGTTGGAGAAAGACAACCATCCAAGGGGCATCAACACGAGTGCGGTGGTGGGCGGATAGGCGAAGGCTAGCACCGAGTCAGCGATGCGTGGATCGATAGTTTTTTGGATCTTCAGTTGCTGATCGAGATTGTAGAGCGCTGCACGATTCTCCCACATCAACTTCGCCCCGGAGTAGAGACTGGGAAAATCAGGCCGGCAATTGTCGCATGACGGATGACCGAACGAAAACGTCTCATACCCATGTCGGATCGTCAGCGCCCCGAGCGCAAGAGCGAGCCCTAGAGCGACCGCTTTAAGCCGATTGTTGCAAGTACTCCGTTGTCCCATGTTTCGTGGTTGCATAGCTCGTTGATCACTTTCCCGATAGTATACCTGAAAGGATCCCTCCGGTCGCTCCGAAACAGCGAAACCGTTTTCGCCAATAGATATTTTGCCGATATTGGGCTAGGAGTAAACACAACTGAGTACTAGAAAAACCGGTTATGGCACGCGTACCTTTAATCGAAGAACCCGAGCATCCCGAACTGGCTGAGTCCATCGCGAAAATCAAAGGCGCGCGCGGCGGCCGGTTGATCAATATTTACCGGCTGATGTTGCACAGTCCGGCGCTGGCCAGTGCCTGGTTCGAGCTGAATCAGGCCGTGCGCTACGCTACCGAGATCGATGGCCAGAGCCGCGAGTTGGCCGTGATTCGCGTGGCGATCTTGAACGATGTCGACTACGTCCAGCGCGCCCACGGTCCCGCCTATGCCCTGAAAGAAGGCCTGACACCGGAACAAGTCGTCGCCGTCGGGAATTGGCAAGCATCGAA
>Ga0193716_1001906_pt1 | contig 11969 bp, 12 predicted proteins | sample U2c1metaG_FD_145901 | JGI IMG/M metagenome (GOLD analysis project Ga0193716, IMG submission 145901) | Soil microbial communities from a riparian zone of the East river system, Colorado, United States - U2c1 | ecosystem: Environmental > Terrestrial > Soil > Riparian zone | place: USA: East River...
CAACGTCGAAACCAGACTCTTGTTTGGTGCGATGCGGTTAAACGAGATGCCCGCCGGCGGCTTAAAGCCGGTCGCAGCGCCGTGGCTCATCTCTTCGCTGCGCTCCATGTACCAGTGGATTTTGTACTGCGAGACGCCGAAGTCATGCTCCAAAATGCCCCGTATCCACAGCGCCGCGGTCTGTTGATATTCGGCGACGCCCAGTTTCTTACCGGCCAAGTCTTCCGGCTTGGTGATGCCGGAGTCGAGGTTGTACGACAACTCGGTCTGGAATAGTCGGCGGCTCGGAAACACCGGCAGGGCGACCATGTCCGCGCCCTGGGATTTGGCGATGAGAAAAGACGACATCGACATTTCCGCCACTTCGAATTCGCCGAATTTGAGCTGGCGCCAAAAGGTTTCGGCTGGGTGCGAGTAGGTCGGGATCAACTCGATCCCTTCCGCCTTGACCGTGCCGTTCATCAACGGTTCGACGCGCTCGTTAAAAGCGGATATGAAACCGAGGGTTAGTCTTGCCATTTCAGTGTTGCTACTTTTTTCAGTTTTTTCATCTTACTTGTCATAGCCGTCGATGGACCAGATATCGTAGAGTAGTTCCATGCGCCGAAACGTATGCTTGCGCGTCTGTTCCTGCAAATGAGGAGAATGAAGATACCGCACGGCGATATCTTGCGCGAGGCTGCTGTGATCTTCATCCGCTTCCGTATGGACGGTGAAGAAGCGCACATCGTCGGACGTCATGTTGTAGTTTTTTAGCAAGCCGTTGCCGATGGCTGCTGCCGCGGGGCCGAAAGTTCCCTCGGCGCCGATTTGAATCGACATGACGACAAACCACGGCAGTGTGTGAATGATCAGCTCGACATAATAAAGATGCGCCGCGGTGGACGGACGCAGCTCTGCGCTCTCCAATTGTTTCTGGGTTAGACCGATGGCATTGGCAAACCGGATGGCCAATTCGTTATGACCCGCGCTACCCGTGTCCATGCCTCGAGTTTCCTCTTCGACGACACCCCAGAGCCGCTGAGCGATTTCCGGATCGGTGCAGGCGAGATAGCGCATCATTGCAATGCGCGGAACGGCGGCGCGAAACTGATAGTCCTGAATCGCCCAGGCGCGGATCTGATCCATGGTCGCCGTGCCGTTGGCAACCGCCTTCAAGAACGGATGCTTGATGCGGATCTTGGGAAACGCCTGGATGTCTTTCATCAGCTGATTTACAAATTCTTGGCTAGTCATGGCAAACCCTCCTTAACCGAATTTATCGTGGGTTGGAGTAATGGAGTGGTGGAGTGATGAGTTAACAATACTCCAGTACTCCAATACTCCATCACTCCAGTTTATTTCTTCGCCTCCAGCCGGCTTACGTAATACTCCCAGCCGCGCATCGGAAAGCGCTGGTCTTCGTTATAGACTTTCAGTTCTTCGGCGGTCAGATATTTCGGTTCGCCATGCAGTAACGCGAGATGGTTCCACTCTCCGAGCATGGCGAGCCGAGTCGTCCGCTCGATCACCTGTTCGACGCTCTCGCCGACCACGGCATCGCCGTGCGCCCGCAGCAGCACGACGGGCCCCTTGCCGAGCGCGGCAGCAAGCTCATTGCCGCGATCTACCGTGCGCACCAAGCCGACCCCGTCGTAGATCGGCGGGCCGTCGGCGGAAAGAAATTTACCGTAGTGATGCATGGGTTTAAGCTTGATCGGTAATACACTGAAGATCGTGCTCCATTTGGAATGGGTATGCGCGACGCTGACGATTTCCGGGCGCGCTTTCAAGATACAGGAATGGATTGGCCACTCGTTGGGCGGCGTCTTGGCGCCGTCGAGATAATTACCGTCGAGATCCTGCATGATCAGCCGATCGCGCGTGACGCAGCCAGGGCTGACGTTGGCGATGGTTATAAATGCATCCGCATTGGGTACCCGCACGCTAATGTGGCCGTAGCCGTCGGTGACCCCTTCATGATCGAGGATGTGGCAGGCAGTCATCAGTTTGTCGGTGAGTTCTTTGAGTTCCGATGAATCGATTGCCGGCACGTCTTTCCGGTTGGCTGCCATGAATGCTCCTTGGTGAAATGCGGTAGTAGAACTAAATGATTTAGCTCTGGCGAATTTATGCGTCAGTTGCGATTGTGTCAAGCCGATCGGCGCTCTCGTATACGACTCAAATAATATTCCCAGGGGCGCGCTGGAAACGCTTGGTCCGCGGAAAAAGTTAACAATTCGTCTTCGGACATATAAAGAGGTTCGCCATGCGCCACCGCCATGTGCGCCAGTTCGCCAAGGAAAGCCAGTTGAATCGTACGCAGGATCGCTTGCTCCAAGCTAGTGCCAACTACCGCATCGCCGTGCGCGCGCAGCAAAACCGCGGCGCTGTCTTTCAGCGCGGCAGCCAGCGCGTTGCCGCGTTCCACCGTGCCGACCAGTCCCGCGGCAGGATAAATGGGCGGGCCGTCGGCCGGGAGAAACTTCGCATACATGTGGACCGGGCGAAGGCCGCCCTTGAGCACGCTGAATAGCGAGCTCCATTTGGAATGGGTATGGCAAACGCTCATTAGCTCTGGGCGCGCGTTCAAAATGCACGCGTGGATTGGCCATTCATAAGGCGGCGCGTTGACGCCGCCGAGAAATCGCCCCGCAAGGTCTAGCATGACCAGCCGCTCCAGCGTCGCGCAACCGGGGCTTACACCGGCGATCGTGAGAAAGGCATCGGTATTCGGTAGCCGCACGCTGACGTGGCCGAAGCCGTCGGTGATGCCTTCACGGTCGAGAACGTGACAACCGTCGAGCAGTTTTTGCTTGAGCTCTTTGAGCTCGCTGGAATCGAAGGCGGGCGTTTCGAATCGTTGGGTTGCCATGCATGGCTCCTTCGCAGTCAAGAATCACCTCTAGGGTTGTATTTTCGCTGTGCCGGACTGTCAAGGTGACCAAATAACTGGTAGTGACTCAATTTCAAAATCAGATCCTTCACGGAGTTTTATCCTGAGCAGAGCCGAAGGATTCAGAATGAAAATTTCACAAGTGTCATTCAGAGCAGAGCGAAGTATCTTTCCCGCTCTTATCTCGTCCCGTATTCACACTACTCCCAAAGTGAGTCACTACCAAATAACTTGACAACCGACTTAGCGCGGAGGTTAATGCCGATGCGATGCATCCACTCAACCAGGAGGGCATGCGATGATCCGAGTTGCACGCGCGGCGCTGCTATGGTTATTCGCTTTGCCGGCAATCCTAGGCGCGCAAGAAAAATACCTCGCCAGCTACGCCGGGTTCGCCGGATTTCAAGCGCCGCTGTGGTCGGCGAAGGATTTCGGTTTCTTGGCAAAATACGGCGTCAACACGGATCTCGTCATGATCCCGGGGTCGGCGCGCGGCGCTCAGGCTTTGCTCGGTGGCAGTATCCACTTCGGTCAGATCGATGGCACAGCTCTGATCGCGGCGATCAACCAGGGAGCCGACCTGGTTTTTGTCGCTTCATCGCTTAATAAGTTTCCCTTTAGTCTCGTTGCGCAAAAAAATATCCGCCAGCCTAAGGATCTTATCGGCAAGAAAGTCGGCATCGTCAGTCTCGGCGGCGCGCACGAAGTATCGCTGATTCTCGCGCTTCGTGAATGGAACATCCCGCGCCAATCGGTGACGCTGCTCGCCAGCGGGCCGGCCGCGAACCGCTTGGTCGCGCTATCGAGCGGCGCGATCGACGCCACGTTGCTCGCGCCGCCGGAGACCGGCGAGGCGGCGCGCATGGGGCTGCCGACGTTGGCCCATATGACCGAGCTCAAAGCGGCCTACTTTCCCATGAATGCGATCGCGACGCGCCGCAGTTTCGTCGAAAAGAATCGCGAAGTGGTGAAACGTTTCTTGCAGGCCTACGCCGAAGGTATTCATCAGTTTATGACCAGCAAAGAGAAAGGTCTCGCTCTACTGACCCAGCGAATGAAGCAAAAAAATCCCGCCGTCGTCGACGAGACCTATCAGTATTTCGCCGCTACTTTTTCCTCGCCGCCGCGGATGTCGCACGAAGGCATGCGCGCTGCCATCGATATGCTCCAGCAGCGCTCTCCGGACATCAAGTTCGACACGAATATCAACAAGTATGTCGACGAGCGCTTGATGGATGAGCTGGAGCGGGGAGGGTTTTTTAAAAAGATGGGCGGCAAGAGCTGACGCGGATTTAATTTTCATTGTTGCTTATGGCACCACGCACGCAATCCGAGGTCGTGCTTCACTGTCATCCGGACACACCGAGTCCGGTGGTCGTGAGCATCAAAGCGGCGATAGGCTGGAAACGAGGCAGAACTCTTAAGGTCGTCTACACGCTCAATGGGGTTATCGATCGCTTGCGGATTCCGCCGCGTCGGCCGGCGCGCACGGTCGATGGCTTGTGGCAACACACCTGCTTTGAGTTATTCATCAGCGCGCAAAACGACACTGAATACTACGAGTTCAACCTTTCCCCCTCCAGCGAATGGGCGGCTTACGGATTTCGCGCTTATCGCGACGCTTACTCGATCGACAGTGACGATTTTGACCCCAAGATCTCTGTGCAGCAAGTTGCCGCGGCTTTGGACCTAAGCGCTGTTGTTCGTGCGGATCGTTTGCCCGTAATAGAACCCAAGATCCGTCTCTTGGTCGGGCTTTCCGCCGTGATCGAAGACGTGAATGGGTCGCTATCCTATTGGTCGCTCAAGCATCCGACCGGCAAGCCCGATTTTCATCATGCTGATAACTTCACGCTTGAGCTGGTTGTCCCTGGTTAATCCTCTTTTAAACGCTTAAAATCGCCAACTATGAAATTCGGCATCGATCGACTCATCGAGGACGCCAAACTCAGAAAGCCGTTGGTCGGGAAGCGAATTGCGCTGCTCGCCCATCCCGCTTCGGTGACACGCCATCTGGTTCATTCCTTCGATGCGCTGGCTGCGCTCAAAGATATCAAATTGAGCGCGGCCTTCGGGCCGCAACATGGACTTCGTGGCGATAAGCAGGACAACATGGTCGAATCGGCGGATTTTCACGATCCGGTGCATGGTGTTCCGGTGTTCAGTCTTTACGGCGACGTGCGCCGCCCGACGCCGAAGATGATGGACAGCTTCGATGTTTTGCTTGTTGATCTGCAAGATCTTGGTTGTCGTATTTATACCTTCATCACGACGTTGCGTTACGTTCTTGAAGCGGCGGCACAACACAAGAAGGCGGTCCGGGTGCTCGACCGGCCCAATCCGGTCGGCCGCCCGGTTGAAGGACTTCGGCTTCGCTCCGGCTGGGAAAGTTTTGTCGGCGCGGGGCCATTGCCCATGCGCCACGGGTTGACGATCGGCGAACTGGCAAAATGGTTCATTGGTACGCTGAAGCTCGACGTGGAATGCGAAGTCGTCAAAATGGACGATTGGCATCCCGCCAGCGCGCCGGGTTTTGGCTGGCCGCTGAATGAACTTAGTTGGATCAACCCAAGCCCCAACGCATCGAATCTCTGGATGGCGCGCTGTTACGCCGGCACGGTAATGTTGGAAGGAACCACGCTTTCCGAGGGGCGCGGCACGACCCGGCCGCTAGAACTTTTCGGTGCGCCGGATATCGAGCCGCGCGACCTGATCGCAAAAATGGCATCTCTTGCGCCCGAGTGGCTGCACGGATGTTCCTTGCGCGAGTGTTGGTTTGAACCGACGTTTCACAAACATGGCGGCAAGTTGTGCGCCGGGGTCCAGATTCACGCCGATGGTCCGGGGTACGATCATGATGTCTTTCGGCCCTGGCGTTTGATCGCCTTGGTGTTCAAAAGCTTGCGTTTGCTTCGGCCCGATTACGATCTCTGGCGCGATTTCCCCTACGAATACGAACGCGACCGGTTGGCCATCGATCTGATCAATGGCAGCGAAATATTGCGCCAGTGGGTTGACGATCCCGCCGCCAAGGCTACTGATCTCGACGAGGCGGCGACAGCGGACGAGAAGTCGTGGACCGAAGAGCGCAAATCCGTGCTCTTGTATGGTTAGCGCAGAATGCGCCTCATCGAGCCGGCTCGGTTCAAGCTGCAGTTAGACAGAAAGCGAACTCGGTTGGGTATGTTTCAAGTTGGCGAGAAATCCGAGGTGAAAAAACCGTTGTTCGTGCTAGCGCTAATTTTACTTGCTGCGGCTACGTCCAGAGTCGACGCTCAGGACAAGCTCACTAAATTTCGCTTCGTGCATCTTGAAGCAAACGGCTCCCAAGCCGTTCCGTTCATCGCCAAGGAAGCAAGAGTTTTCGAAAAAAACGGATTGGACGTCGAACTCATTTGTATCAGCGGCGGTTTGCGGGTGATTCAGGCGATGCTCGCCGGAGAGATTCTCAAGCGACGAATTAACGAGCAGGGTCGACAAAGCGATCGCGGATTGTAAAGAAATCCTCGATGAGATTATGGCGAGGGAAAGTCGATGAGTGGCTAAACTAGGGGACAAAGGCGCGATATGCCGTGCCTCGGCCGAGTCTGCGTTGTACATCTGGGACAACTATTTGCGGGTTTTTAGCTTCTGGCTCTATTGATTTGTATCAGGAGGGTAGAGTAGCCGCCAACGCTCGTCGCCGGAGAGTTTAGGCAGCTTGGCGATTAGTTTTTCATAGCGTGGCTCGCGGTAAGCGTTCGCTGCCCGTCTGAGCAGCGGCGCGAGTGTTTGCGGCTCGACAGATGAGATTTCTTTGTACGGCCAAATTTCTTCGCCTGTCGCAAACGGTATCAGCCATTCCAGGGCTTTGCGGATGCTGCGCTTGTCCGCCGTTTCATAGTTCCAAAGATCGATGCCGACTTTATCGGCAAGGGCTGCCGCATCGAACCATCCCGTCAGATTGAAGAGCGAGTATTGCCATGGCCGCGTGCGCGCTAGCTCCCGCGGCTGGCGGCCGTCGGATTCGACCTGTTGAGCGATGCGCTTGATTGGAAATTGGCGTAAAACTTCGCGCGCCGCATGCTCCCGTCCCGTGAAGGTGGCGAAAGCCGCGACTTGGACATCGTACCATGTGCCGTGATTGTTGGACGCTTTCGCTTCCGCTTTACCTTCGGCGCTCTCGTGAAGCCAATCTAGATAGGTGCCAAACCAATCGCGCAGTTGGTTGTGATCCGTCTGCGTCCATCCGTTCGATGTTTGCAGCAATGCCACGGCGTCGATTAGGTCCGGCAAGTCGTGGGTCTCGATGATGCCGGCACCGCGGCCAGTGTTGCGGCCCGGAATCGCCTGGGCGTAACGCAGGTGCGGGTTCATCATCGTCGCGCGATCGAGAAACCATACGCGCAGCAGTTTCCCCGCATGTTCGGCATAGGCGTCCTTCCCAGTGAAATAGTAGGCGAGTGAAAGGGTTTGCACGCCCTCGACCAACTGATCGAGCCGTTTACGATCCGATGCTCGAGCGCGTTCGGGATTTATTTTGCCGTCGTGGCGCAGGTAAGGGAGCCCGCTCGTGGTGTCGGGATTGGGCCACCAGTAGGGCGCGAGGCTCATATAATCATGGATGTCGCCGCTCGGCGGCGACAGATTTTTCTGGGTTACGGAAACCGGCGTCGCCTTAAACGCGCGGTCGGCCTCGCGCTGAAGTTTGCTGAGCGCCGGCCGGAGCGTGTCGTCGCCGCTCCGGAGCCGAGCCCGGCTCCGCGCGAGATCGATCGGATTCAGCATGATGAATCTGAGAGTCTCGCCTGCGACGGGCGGGGAAGCGGCGATCCCCCGGGTGGAACTTAACGCGAGGCCTACCGAAAGAGCGAAAAAAAGGGCGCCGAAAAGCGCTCGCGCCCAGCGCATCAGTGCACCGCGGTCATCGCGAGCTTGAGTATGCGCTGCACCAGCCGTGGGTAGCTCAAGCCGGACTTGACAGCGGATTGCGCAAACTCGTCTTCGCGCTCGATGTTGGGATTGGGATTGGCTTCGAGAATCACGATCTCGCCTTCGGGGGTTACGCGCAGATCGATGCGGCCGTAGCCGCGGATGCGCAGCGCGCGATAAACCGCCTTGCAGATTTTGACGATGCGCTGAGTGACGCTATCCGGGAAGGGCTCGGCAAAGACGTTCTGGATGCCCCAGCGTTTTCGATAGGCGTCGTCCCATTTGGCCTTGAAGGTGGAGAATCTCGGCTGGCCTTCGGGGACTTCAGTAAAGATGACTTCGCGGAAAGGAAACACGCGTAGTTTATCGTTGCCCAGTAGACTGACGTAAATTTCTCTGCCGTCGATATACTCTTCCGCCAAAGCGGCTTGGTTCATGCGCTCGTGGATGAAACGAATCCGCTCTTCGAACGCTTCGTCGGTTTCGACGAACGAATCCAGTGCAATGCCGTACGAGGCTTCTTCAGCGACCGGTTTGATGAATAGGGGAAATATCAGCCGGCTCGGTCGCTTGATCGTCGCGTTGGGAGCAAAAATTGCGAAGTTAGGCACGCGGATCTTGTGATAGGTGAGGATTTCTTTGGCCATGCCTTTGTTCTTGCACAGGGTCAATCCTGTGGGACTCGAACCGGTGTAAGGCACCCCGAGCATTTCCAACAAACCGGCAACGTTGCGGTCGTAGGCCGACACCGCGTTGAAGTGTTCGGTGAGGTTGAAAACCACGTCCGGTGGGTTGGCTTTGATCTCGTCGATGATCATGCCGGGCTCGTCCCAAACCCCGATGGTGCGGACTTCATGGCCGAGTTTCTTGAGGGCATCAATGACGTGGGCTTCGGCCGCCCAGTCGTCGGTTTTGAGCTCCTTGGTAAAATCCTGATCCGCCGGCGGTGTGCCGGCGGTGTCGAAGAGCACCAAAACTTTGTGGCGCTTTTTCACCTGGACCATGGATTACAAATCCTTGAATTTACCAGTGTGGCGGTAGTGCGCCGCCAACGTCGCCAAATAGGCGGTGACTTCCACGCCCGCTGACTCCGCTTTGAGGCGCAGGTCCAGCTCGGCGCAGCGTGCGGTGAGGGAGCGCAGCACTCGATTGATCGTAAACTTCGGTTCGCCGGTCCAAGCCGACACGGCGTTTAAAATCAATCTGCTGTTTCGCCGTAAAAAAACTGTGGCCCGCTCGGCGTCCGGTAAATGCGCTGCCTCAGCAAAAAGCTTTTTTAGGTCAGCGTCGAAGAACTCCGGAAACTCCTGAGCATAGAGCCGCCGTCGTCGTTTGTAGTGAGCTTCGAGGCGTGAGCGCAGGCGAGTCGCCTCGCTGATCTTCGCCCGTGAAAACACCAACGGTGGTTTACCTGCGAGCTTGTGCATCAGTTCGTCGACGTATTCGAGTTTCTCCAGCGCTTTCCAACCCTTGTATTGATTGTGCCAATCGAGATCCGGAGTGAGCCAGATCGCGAAAGTCTCAGCGAAGTCTTCTTCGGGATGACTCTGGGCATAATAGTCGTCGAGATGACGCACGAAGCGCCGGCTGTAGGGGCGGGCGCGGAAGCTCTCGGAGTATTCGAGCGAAGCCGGACCGAACAATTTTTGCCACTGTTTATTTTTTTCGAGCAAATAAGTATGATTCAAAACGTGGCCCATCTCGTGGCGCAAAAGCCGCATACACCAGGCTTCGGTGCCGCCCTCGACCTCCATCATCATTTTTTCTTCGAGCTTCTTTAAGCGTGGATGCGCAAGATAGAACGGAATCGCGATGGTAGCGCAGCCCTCGGGGCAAAACCATTCGTCGCCCAGGTAGCAAATCGGTTTTACGGCAATATTTTTGGCGGTTAGCTCGGCATTGAATTTTTCGATGCGCGATTCGAGCTCGGTGCCGGCGATCTTGAGCTTCAAATCACAAATGCGCGTCTGTAAAAGCTCGTCGTCGCCGAGAGCTGAAATATCGGGGGTGGGCGTTGTCGATTTAGATGCTGAACTTTTGGCGTCGGAACCATCCATTGCGGAGTATTTTAACAGAGCGAAAGGATGGCGGCTAGCAAGATTTACCGGAGCAATCGTGATGGCGGATCGTGCAGAGGCCGTAAGATTGCCAAGTAGGAATACTGGCGACGGATTACGGCGCGACAGTGCCGGGCTTCTGCGGCACTTTACCCGACAGTTCGTCCTCGATGCTGCCGTAATTGTAATAAGGGTTGGATACGGTTTTGCGATACTCTTCCGGCGGAACGTTGCAATAGACTTCGAGCAGGTTGCCGTCCGGGTCGTAGAAATAAATGCTCTTGGCGACGCCGTGGAAGATCGTCTGATGGAACCTCACATCGTGCTCTTTGAACTTGCGATAAACTTCCTGCAATTCGGCGAATGTGGCGACTTCGAAGGAGACATGCTCCATGCCGATCTGCTCCGCCTCCGGCATGGGCGCGCCCGGTTTGGCTTCTCTCAGGGCGAGCATGTGATGGTTGTCGTTCACGTCGGTGCTGAAGAAGAGCATGCCACGGTCGTTTTCGCCGACCTGCGGAAAGTTCAGGACTTCCGTAAAGAACTTTCGCGAGCGTTCGAGGTCTTTCACTTTGAGAACCAGATGGCCGACCCGTTTGATTGTGAAAGCCATGGTAATGCTCCTTTTGACTGATCAGACAAAGGTCGATTTACTTGTCATTCGCACGGGACAAGCTTGTCATTGTCGCAGACGGCAGTCGCATGTCATCCTGAGCGTCAGCGAAGGATCTGTTTTTGTTCCAGTCTTATTTCTAGAATTGATCCGACTAAGAAGTAAAAGCAGATTCTTCGGCTCCGCCTCAGAATGACATGCTGCCGTAACGCGCAGGGTTGATGAACGATGAAATAGGTTCAAGCGTGCGTTACATCGTCAGCATCACTTTGCCAAAATGATCGCGCCCTTCGAGATAGCGCTGTGCCGCGCGGGTTTCCGCCAACGGAAAACTCTTGTCGACAATGACTTGAAACTTCTTTTGCTGCACGAGCTTCAAAATCTCATCGAGCTGTTTGAAGTCTTCCGGCTTCGACTTGAGATAATTGGTAATCGAGAAGCGCGTCGCCTTGCGGCCGTCGGTGAGCGTCGGCGGAGTGTCGGGAAGCGCGCCAAACGCGCCGCCGATGGAAACCAATCGGCCGGCGGGGGCCAGGGCTTGCAAACTCTTCTGATAAACTTCGCCGCCGATCATTTCCAATACGACATCGACGCCGCGGTTATCCGTCACGCGCATGATTTCCGGTAGAAAATCGTTTTGGGAGACGTCGATCGTGACATCGGCGCCGAGTTTGCGCAGCCTGCGGCACTTTACTTCACTGCCCGACGTGGTCGCGACTTTAGCGCCGAGATGTTTGGCGATTTGGATCGCCGCCGTGCCGACGCCGCTGCTACCGGCTTGGACAAGCAGCCATTCGCCAGATTTGAGATTGCCGTCGGTCAACAAGCCGAACCAGGCTGTGAAAAACACCGTGGGCACCGCCGCCGCCTGCGCCGAGGTCACGCCGTCAGGCACCGGACGCACTTCGGAAGATTTGGCCACCGCATATTCCGCATATCCGCCGAGACTCGGATAGGCAACGACGCGCTGGCCGAATTTGAATTCGCTGACGTTGGCACCAAGCTTTTCCACTAACCCGGCAAACTCCCGTCCCGGAATCACCGGCAACTGGTCCGATGAAATGCGGTAAGCGCCCTTACGCAAGCTAAGATCCGCGCGATTAAGTGCCGCCGCTTCGACTTTGATCAGGACTTCGTCCTCTTTAGGTTCCGGCACCGGCACGTCTTCGTACTGAAGAACTTCTTCGGTGTCGCCGAACTTGTGGATGCGAATTGCCTTCATGACCTACTCCTTGCGGGTGTTTGTGGAATAAGATTATCGAGGTTGGGGCTTCAGTGTCAACGGAGTCCGGAAAGCAATCGCGATCAGTCAGTTCGATAAGCGCTCGCTGGAGTTTTTGTCCGTGCAGATGGCCGACGGTCTATTAAAGAGAACTGCAGGGCAATTACGTACGTCGCCGGGGGCGATACAACTCCACAAGCTTTCGCCTAACCGACTCCGCGCCTCCTGGGAGCACATCGAATTGTGTCGTACCATCGGTTTGTCGCAAGATTGTTTGCCCCTCTTCATTCT
>Ga0193716_1001907_pt1 | contig 11966 bp, 12 predicted proteins | sample U2c1metaG_FD_145901 | JGI IMG/M metagenome (GOLD analysis project Ga0193716, IMG submission 145901) | Soil microbial communities from a riparian zone of the East river system, Colorado, United States - U2c1 | ecosystem: Environmental > Terrestrial > Soil > Riparian zone | place: USA: East River...
CGGCCGTTCCACTGTCGCCTTGACCTCCGGAGCCGCCGGCGGCTCCGGAGGTCAAGGCGACAGTGGATCGGCCGGCGACAACGGACACAGTGACGGCACTTAGTCGTGTCGACAATCCAAATCATCCAGCCGCATCCGCACCGGCAATCCAAGTAGTCGAGGCTGCGCGCCCCGAGAAAGCAGGTAGTGGCCTACGGGGCGGATTCACAGCGCTATCGGGCAGGGTCGAAGTGACCAGCCAGTTCAGTTGAATGCCGAGGAGATCGCATGCCCACCCAAGGCCGCAGTTCGACGGCTATCCGTACGGCTTCGATCGCCGGAGGCCAGGGCAGCACCGGATCACCCGGCGGCAACGGAAACAATGCCGACGGCTAATGGCGCTGCAACGGATCGGCGAAATCGGATGACGGTGACGAATCCCGACGAGTACGAGGCAGCGTTGCGCAGCCTGCCAGACGCACACTCATTGGCATTGCGCCTGCACGACGCAGGCGTCGCCGACGACGTGATCTGTGGCTATCTACATATAGAACCGGAAGGTTTCGCGACCCTGCTCGACCTGGCTCGAAGGAAATTGGATACTGCCCTCAGCAAACCCACAACATGACCTAAGATCATCGCCATGGTGGACCTGTGGCCTCTGACCGGCCGCACGGAGGAGCTCCGCATCATCAGCGACGCCCTCGCCGAGGAGACCCAGAGCGGCATGGTCATCGCCGGCCCGGCTGGTGTGGGCAAGACTCGACTGGCACGCGCCGTCGCCGACGCTGCCGTTCAAGCGGGTTGGACGGTCCGCCGGGTCGCCGGTACGGCCACCGGGCGGGCCGTGACATTGGGAGCGTTCGCCCGCTGGGCCGACACGACCGACGCCTCGCCGCTGGCTTTGGCTCAGAAGGTGATCGCCGGCCTGGCGGCAGAGGCAGACGGCACCAAGCTGTTGGTCCTCGTCGACGACGCCCACGTACTCGACGACATGTCGGCACTCATCGTGCATCAAATGGCGTTGCACGATGCGGCGAGCGTCGTCGCCACCGTGCGCACCGGCAAGCCCGCACCCCACGCCGTCACTGCGCTGTGGAAGGACAGTCTGCTCAGGCGGATGGACCTACAGCCGTTGGCTCGCAACGAATCAGACGACCTTCTCCATACCGTTCTCGGCGGCCCCGTCAGCGTGGACTGCGCGAAGCGGATGTGGGTGCTGAGCCACGGGAACGTCCTGTTCCTTCACCATCTCGTCGAATACGAACGGGAAACTGGTCGCCTCGCCTACACCGACGGCGAATGGCGTTGGGCCGGAACGCCATCCGTTTCACCATCGCTGATCGAGGTGGTGGAGCAGCAGATCGGCACAGTACGCGACGAGGTGCGCGACGTCGTCGATCTGGTCGCCATCGCCGAACCCGTCGACCGGGCCATCTTGGGGACCCTGGCCGAACCGCAGGCCATCGAGGACGCCGAACGACACGGACTGATCGCAGCCACGGGCAACGCCGTGTACGTCGGCCACCCGTTGTACGGCGAGATCCGGCTCAGCCAGTGCGGTCCATTGCGTCTCAGGGGATTGCGCGGACGTGTGGCTAGCGCCATGGCGCAGCTGGACTCCGTCGATCCGCTCCGACTGGGGCTGCTATGGCTGGAGTCCGATCTGCCTGCCGACGTCGAGATCCTCTCGAGTGCGGTGAACATTGCGGCCTCACGGCTCGACCTCCCCCTCGCCGAGCGACTGGCCAGCGCCGCGTACGCCGCACAGCCGAGTCCAGCGATCACGCTGCAGCTGGCCTACATTCTGTACCTCCAGGAAAAGGGTCAGGCGGCCGAGACGCTCCTCGACACCCTCGACACTCATGAGCTCGCCGCCCCCGGCTTCGTTGACGGAGTCAACCTTCGTGCCGCAAATCTGTTGTTGCCGTTGCGAAGCCCCGAACGGGCTCGCGTCGTCATCGAGGACGCCCTTCGGCTTGGAGATGCCGACCGCAGTCACTCGTTGTACACGCTCCGTGCAGTGGGAGAAGCGATGGCCGCCGAACCCGCCGAAACGATCGAGACCATGTCGGCCGTCGACTACGACAAACTCGACAGCTACGGGCACATCCTCGGGTACGCCGCGGAGACAATCGCACTCGGGGACCTGGGACGGGTCGAGGACGCCGCTGAGAGAGCCTCCGCCGCATACCGGGTGCTCGGCGAATCGCCTCAGGCAGCCTTCCCCGACCCGGGTTTGGCAGAGTTCCACGCCTACGCCCTGCTGGCCGCCGGATACGTCAAGGAAGCAGACTCAATCGCCGAGCATGGGTGCCGGCAGTATGCGGACCTGCCGGGCATCTCGCGGTCGATGGCCACCGCTGCTCACGGCATGACTGCCCTTGGGCGCGGTGACCTGGCCGCCGCCCGACGGCACCTGAACGAGGTTCGCGCGGGTTTCGGTGGCTATGGCGAGGTCTCCGGGTTGTTCTACCGGTTTCGGATTATGCACACCGAGATCTTGGCGAGATCAGGCGACGACGAAGCCGCAGCACGGTCCTCCGAGGCGACCCGCGACAGCCGTCATCCCACGTATCAGTACGTGGAATCCGACTATCTGCTCGCCAGCGCGTGGGTTGCGGCGGCGGTCAACCGTGTCACCGAGGCGCGTGACTTGAGCTCGCGTGCAGCGGAATTCGCGCGAAGTCACGGACAACTGGCGCGGGAAGTCCGAGCGCTGCAGACGGCGGCGCAGTTTGGCGACCCGAATGGGGCCGAACGATTGACAGAGCTGGCCACGCTGGTCGCTGGACCGCGCGCGCCGCTGGCGGCTCGCTACGCTCAGGCCGTTGCCGGTGATGACGGAGCCGGTCTGGACACCGTGTCGCGGGACTTCGAGATGATGGGTGATGTACTGGCCGCCGCCGATGCCGCAGCGCAGGCGAGCACTGCGCATCGCCGTGCGGGCCAACGTGGCAGCGCGCTGACCGCAGGTGCTCGCGCCGATCAGCTGGCCCAACGTTGTGGCGATGCGGTCAGCCCTGCGCTGGCGGCTGCCCGGGTGCCGCTGCCGTTCACGCGTCGCGAACACGAGATCGCGAGGCTGCTCTCAAATGGGTTGTCCAACAAGGACATCGCGACAGCGACGTCGCTGTCGATCCGCACCGTGGAGGGACACATCTATCAGGCGAGTGCCAAGGCAGGCGTGACGACGCGGTCGGAACTGTCGGCGTTGGTGCAGCAGCTCGGCCAGCTCGAGAGCCCGCGGAGCGGCTGACCGACGAGGCCGGTGGTCAGGTGAGTTCCAGGCCACCGTCGACGGTGAGAATCTGTCCCGTCAGCCATGTGGACGCAGGGTCCGCGAGGTGCACGATCCAGTCCGCGACCTCCTCGGGCTTACCGCGCCGCCCGAGCGGAATCTGTTCTGCCTCATCCCGTTTGATCTTCTCGACCACTTCTTCGGGCAACCCGGCGGCGGCGAGGGCCTCGCTCTCCGTGGGGCCCGGGGCGACTGCATTGACCCGCACGTTGTCCGCGGCGAGTTCCAGTGCCCAACTCCGGGTGAGCGATTCGATGGCGCTCTTGCTGGCCGCGTAGTGAGATCCACCAGGCAGCGGCTTGTGGCCGAAGGTGCTGGAAACGTTGATGATCGAACCATGCACCTCGCGGAGATACGGCAGGGCCGCGCGGGCAAGCAAACTGGGAGCGGTGACGTTGAGGGCGAACAACTCCGTGATGCGAGCGCCGGTGACTTCACCGAGCGGAGCGATCGCAGCGGCCCCCGCGTTGTTCACCAGCACGTCGACTCTCCCCCACCGACGAGCCGCTTCTTCGATGACGGCCTCGGGCGCGCCGTCGGCGCACACGTCGGCGACGAACGTCGCCACCGCGGGATGCTCGCTAGCGGTCTGCAGCAAGCTGGCCTCGCGGCGTCCGACGCCGAGAACGTGCGCTCCCGCATTGGCGAACGCGATCGCGGTGGCGCGACCGATGCCGGATCCAGCTCCGGTGACGATCACGGTTCTGTCGGTGAGGCGAGTATCAGGCACGTTCATAGCAACGCCAGGAGCGTCGTCACTCATCCAGCTCGGCGTCGAGCGCACCAGCCGCCAGTGCGGCGACGTTGACCTTGGTCAGCACCGCATGCAGATCCTCGAGCTCGGCGAGCTCGACGCCGAGGCGCTCGACCACTGCCGGCGGAACCTTCAGCGCCTGCCGACGCAGGTTGCGGCCCTTCACTGTGAGCTCGATGTGGGTGGTGCGCTCGTCGGCCGCGCTGCGCTCCCTGGTGATCAGGCCCTGCGCCTGCAGGCGTTTGAGCATCGGCGACAGGGTGGCCGAATCCATCTGCAGCAGTGCAGCGATGTCCTTGACCGACAGCGGCGCGCCATCGGCTTTCGCGTTGTCCCACAACGCCAGCATCACCAGGTATTGCGGATGGGTCACGCCGAGCGGCTCCAGCAGCGGGCGGTAGACCGCCAGCACCGCACGGTTGGTGACGGCCAGTGCGAAACACACCTGACGTTCCAGCGAGAGCGGATCGATGTCCGCTGCGTCCCCCTTGCCCATCGCGCCATCATATCCTCTTGATTAGACCACTATCCACTAGTACACTATTTATTAGTAGCCTATGCATTAGGCCAGTTGGTATGCCGGACGGGCGCCCGAGACTCGAATGGCGTCGCGTTCACGAAGGGATATCGAGATGACAGTCGTCAAGGCCGCCGCGGTTCAGATCAGTCCGGTGCTCTACAGCCGTGAGCAAACGGTGGAAAAGGTTGTCGACAAGATCATTTCGCTCGGTCGCCAAGGCGTGCAGTTCGCTACCTTCCCCGAGGCAATCGTGCCGTACTACCCGTACTTCTCCACGTTGCAGCGGCCCTTCGAGCTGTCCGACCAACAACTGCTCTTGCTCGACCAGTCGGTGACGGTTCCTTCGGATGAGACCCATGCCATCGGGGATGCCTGCACCCAGGCGGGAATCGTCGTGTCGATCGGAGTCAATGAGCGAGACGGTGGAACCGTCTACAACACGCAACTACTGTTCGATGCCGACGGCACCTTGATCCAGCGCCGCCGCAAGACGACGCCGACGTTCGCGGAGCGGATGATCTGGGGGCAGGGTGACGGCTCCGGTCTTCGGGCCGTCGACAGCGCGGTCGGGCGCATCGGCCAGCTGACCTGTTGGGAGCACTACAACCCGCTGGCGCGGTACGTGATGATGGCCGACGGCGAACAGATCCACTCGGCCATGTGGCCCGGCTCGTTCGCCGGCGACCTGTTTGCGCGGCAGATCGAGGTCAGTGTCCGCAATCATGCGCTGGAATCGGGGTGCTTCGTGGTCAACGCGACGGGGTGGCTCGACGCAGAGCAGCGAGCACAGATCGGGAAGGACACTGGCGCCCCAGTCGATTTCATCTCTGGTGGCTGCTTCACCGCGATCGTGTCCCCTCAAGGAGAGATCATCGGAGAGCCGTTGCGTTCGGGTGAAGGCGAGGTCATCGCCGACCTCGACTTCTCGATCATCGACCGACGCAAGGCCAAGATGGATTCCCGCGGACATTACAGCCGCCCGGAGCTGCTCACCTTGTTGGTCGATCACACACCGGCTGCTCACATGCGCGAACGGATGACGACTGCACCCGTTCCCGGTCGAACCGAATGGTGAAGGGACTCAACATGTACGACATCATCACCGAAGCCCGCATCGCACGCGCACTGAAATCTGGCCCGCCGGGAATCCGGGACGGCGCGAAGGTCATCGACATGGACGCCGACGGCAACGTGACGGTGCTCCGCGAGGGCACCAACGGTTGGACGTGCATGCCTGGCGTCGAGGTCGCCAAGGCCGACATGTGCGCCGACGAGATGGGCATGCAATGGATCATGGATGCCTGGGCCGGTAAACCTGCACCCACCAACACATCACCCGGACTCATCTACATGCTCAACGGTGCCGTGCAGCACAGCTATACCGACCCGCACGACCACACCAGCCCGCTGATTCCCATCGGTCCGCACTGGATGCTCCTCTGGCCGTTCACTCCGGAAGCCACCGGATTGTCCACCGAGATGCGCGACGCGGGCACGCTGATCATGTACGCCGGCACGCCGTACGCACATCTGCACATCTGTGGGGATCCCTGGGAGGGCAACGAGTATCAGCCCGGCTCGGAAGCAGTCTGGACCATGGCATACCGCTAGGTCGGAGTCTCGCACCTCGTCGGGGACGGGTGGGACCATTCGCACGACGGCCACGGCAAGTCCGACTTACTGTCACTAACTCGGATTAGTGACGTCGTTAGTCCGAGTTGACGGAGCACCCGCCGCGTCGGGTGGGCCGGGTTGCAGCGGCAGGGGCGCGGTGGACCGGGTCGACAGCCCGTCGAGCACCAACATCGCGTAACGACGCCACAATTGCCGATCACCGTCACTGGCGACGTTGCTCACCGCGCACAACATGCGGGCGATCATCGGGAAGTCGGAGCCGCTGAAGTCGGCGCGCAGCTCACCGGACTCCTGCGCACGCGCCACGACCGCCTCGACCGACTTCGCCAGCCGCGCCTGCGCCGAGGATCCGGCGGGTGCGTCGGCGTCGGCGGCCAACATCACCTCCTGAAGTCCGCGGTCGGACGTCAATTCGCCTGCCACGTCGAGGTAGAACTGGGTGAAACCCTCCCACGGCTGCGGATGCTGCAGCGCTCGCTCAGCGAGGCCCACCACCCGGTCGACCTCTTCGTCGAACACGGTCGCCACGACGTGTTCCTTGCCGGGGAAGTGCCGATACACGGTGCCGACGCCCACACCGGCGTGATCGGCGATGTCATGAAGGGTGGCCCCGAGTCCCCGGGCGGCGAACACCGCCCTGGCCGCCCGGGTTATCCGCTCGCGGTTCTCGCGGGCATCCCGTCTCATGCCGCGGATGCTACCGGAAAGTGGACACCAAGCGTCCGGTTATGTTGGGAATCGGCTAACCGGACACGCTGCTCACAGGAACTGGCCGCCATGGGTCGCCGAGAGCACCATGGAGCGGACCCGACGCGCCGCGGTGCTCAGTCGAAGCGCCACCGAGGGATCCGAGGCCGCAGCCGCCACGAGCGCCTCGGCAATATCACCGACGTCCGGCCCTCCGGCCACCAGCAATAGGTCAGCGCCCGCCATCAAGCTGGCCAGCCCCGTCGACTCGACGGACCGTCCACGCAATGTCGCAGGCGCATCGAGGTCGTCGCTGACGACGACTCCGGCGAACCCGAGATCCTCGCGCAGTTTCCGCACCGTCACAACCGATGTCGACGCCGGTTCCGCGGGGTCTACCGCCGTGACGATGGCTGGGCCGATCATCACCGCCGCTGCTCCCGCATCGATGACTTCTTGGAAGGGCAACAGCGATTCCACGTCCCAATCGGCTGCATGCACTCGCGTGTCGTGAAGAGCAGGATCCGCGTCGAGCCGCGGGAACCCCGGAAAGTGCTTGGCGATGGCCAGCACACCTGCCTGCTGAATACCGATGACGAAACACGAAGCGATTCGCGCGATCTCAGCATGGTCGGCATCCAAGGTACGGCCCTCAAGCCACGCGTTCTCTCCGCACAGCCTGTCCAGCACCGGCGACAGGAACGCATTGACGCCAAGCTTTCGGGCGGCCTTTGCCAGATCCCCTGCGGCCGAAATGATTTCGTCGTTCGTCATCTTCAGCAGCGCTGCGCCGGACGGGAATGCCGGCACCAGAGCGTGCAAGCGTTGAATGCCCCACGGCTCTTGGTCCACCGCGATCAAGATGGGTCCGTTTGCCTTCGCTCTGAGCGCACCCGTCACTTCCATGAACGTGTGCGAACTCTCCTTGCTTCGACGCGCGGAGCTCATGGACCGCGACGTGTACTCGTCGCGACTCTCACCCATGATGACGGCCACCGTTCCGCGCCGCAGCAGGTCGAGCAGCCGGGACTTGCCCTCGGGCAAGTCAAAGGCCGGGAACAACACCGCGTGTGCGTCGCGCTCCAGTTCGGCTCTTGGGCGTTCCGGAGTGCAATCGCGCTCGGATGCAGACGTCATTGCCATGTCAGTCTCTGACTCCTCGTGTGTGTGCGACATTTCCGTCGATCTCGATTCGCTCATCCTTGGTCCGATCTCACCGTGCGGTCGCGCGTCGCAGTGGCGGCGTCGAGCCTGTCGGCGGCCGCAGTGAGGCGCTCGACCGGAACATCACCCGAGCGGACCGCGGCGACGATCGCCTCCGCTACCACGTCGAGATCGCCGTCGGAACCGACCTGGCCAGTCACCAGCAACAGGTCGGCACCCGCGCGCAGCGCATCGACGGCAGCCACTGCGACACTGTCGCCGCGTGCGTTCGACCGTGAATTGAGGTCGTCGGTGACAACCAGACCCGTGAAGCCCAGGTCGCCCCGAAGCAGCGACACGCACTTGGCCGAACGCGAACTCGGCCGGTCGGGATCGACCGCCGTGATGATCGTCGGGCCCAGCATGATGGCCGGCACGCCGGCGTCGATGACCGATCGAAACGGAAGCAGGTCGCGTTCGAGCCCGTCAGCATTGGGCTCGACCACTCCGACGGTCACGGCCGGGTCGTGCGTGGCGCCTCGATGGCCGGGAAAGTGCTTGGCCGTCACGATGACACCCGCCTTCACCATTCCGCGCACGAACGCCGTGCCGACGCGGACGACCTCGTCGACGTCGGGGCCGAAGGCGCGACCGTCGAGCCATCCGTTTGGTCCGGTCATGACGTCGAGTACCGGGGCGAAGTTCATCGTGACGCCCAGCGCAACCATCTCGGCCCCGACCGATGCGGCGGTACGGGTGATCTCATCGGTTGACATCGCCAGGAACGCATCGCGCGACGGTCGCGTGCCGACGATGTCGTGGAGCCGGTTGATACCCGCGATCTCTTGATCCATGGCCACCACGACGTCGCGCCCAGCCACCTCACCGAGCCGGTGAGTCAAAGCCGCCACATCGTGGGCCGTTTCGGACATCCGCCGCTGGTCGCTCATACGGCGTGCGAGGTACTCATCGCGAGACTCTCCCAAAAGAACTGCCCGCCCGCCACATTCGATGAACCGATGAACGGGGTCCGTCAGCGTCAGACCGGGTAGTTCAGGAATGAGGACGCCGTAGGCCATGCGACGAATCCCACGTTCCGACGACCGATCCGTGCCGCCGCCGTCGTTGTCGATTGGACTCATCGCGCGTTCCCCGTTCCGGTCCGCGACCGGCTGATCGCGTCGAGAATAACGGCGACGAGCAGCACCACGCCGGTCACCATGAACTTCACTGACGACGAGAATGAGAGAAGGTCCATCCCGTTGGCGATCGAGCCGATGACGACCGCACCGGTCAGCGCGGCCCAGACGCTTCCGCGTGCGCCGAAGAGGCTAACGCCCGCGATGACCGGTCCCGCGATCGCGAGGAGGAGCAAGTCGCTACCTCCCGATCCCTGGTTCACCGCCAGCAGCCGTGAGGCGGCAAGCACCCCGCCGGCACCGGCCATCGCTCCTGCGATGGCGAAGACGGCCACTCGTATGTGATCGGTGCGGATGCCGGCTCGCCTGGCGGCCTCGATGTTGCTGCCCACGGCCATTACATACCGGCCGAATCGGGTGCGACGGACGATCAGATCACCGGTCGCCACCAACACGAGCAGGACAACGAGGGAGATGGGGATTCCGCGATCGGCACTCAGAATCGCAACGGCCACAACGATTGCTGCCGCGATCGCGACCTGCTTGCCGGCGAACCGCTTGACACTCTCGACCGCCAGACCCGAATCCACGCGGGCGGATCGTCGCCGGAGCGCGACGGCCGCGCGGACGACGATCACCGCTGCCGCCATTGCCCAGCCGACTGGGCGTCCGACGAAGTCGGAGCTCAATGTCAAATAGATCGAGTCCGTCAGATTGATCGTGCCCGACGAGCCGAGCAGCAGCAGCAGAGCGCCTTGCCACACCAGCAGCCCAGCGAGGGTGACGACGAAGGCGGGTAATCGAAACGTCGTAATCACCACGCCTTGAAGCGTTCCTACGAGCCCACCGCCAACTACCGCAACGACGATGGCCAACCAGGCAGGCTGCCCTTGGTGGACATTGAGGATGGCCATGAGCCCTGCGGCGAAGCCGCTCAGAGCGCCGACTGACAGGTCTATCTCCCCAAGTAACAAGACGAACACGACACCCACCGAAATCGCGCCTACACCAACGATTTGCAGCGTCAAGTTCGTCAAGTTTCCCGGCGTCAGGAAGCGGTCATTGGCCGCAGCGAATACCGCCCAGATCGCCGCGATGCTGACGAGCACCGGCACGTGTTCGTTGGCGCGCACTAGGTCGGCGATCCTCGAAGCGCGATTGGCACTCGCCTGCTCGGGGTTCTTCGGACGGAGCAATCCTGTGGTCATATGCCTGTCCTTTCGCGGGTGATCGGCAGGTCCGCACCAGTGATGGCGTGCACGACGGCTTCGCGCGTGCACTCACTCACCGTGAACTCCGCTGCGTTCTGTCCCAGCCGCAGCACCGTGATTCGGTCTGCGACGTTGAAGATGTCGTCGAGGTTGTGGCTGATCAGCAGCACGCCACGTCCTTGACTGCGCAGAAGACGGATCAGATTGAGGACGTCGTGGGTCTGCGATACGCCCAAAGCCGCCGTCGGTTCGTCGAGTAGGACCACCTTGGGATCGGCCAGCAACGCGCGTGCAATCGCAACGACCTGGCGCTGGCCTCCAGACAGGCTCCCCACCAGAGCGCGCGGGGGTGGTGGGTTGGTTGACAGACCCTTGAGGAGGTCGATCGTGGTGGTTTCCATGTCGAGCTCGTCCAGCACCCCCGGCCGGCGGCGACGTTCCCGTCCCAAGAACAGGTTCGCGACTACGTCGAGATGATCACACAGCGCCAAGTCTTGATAGATGGTCGCGATGCCAAGGCGCGTACTGTCGGCGGGTCGAGTCAGATGTACTGGGCTGCCAGCGAAATAGATCTCGCCGAGGTCGGGTTGATGCGCGCCGGCGATCGTCTTGACCAGTGTGGATTTTCCCGCACCGTTGTCGCCCACCAGCGCGACGACCTCGGCTGCGCCAACTACCAAGTCCACACCCCTGAGGGCGTGGACCCCTCCGAAGCGCTTGTGAATGCCGCGTGCGAACAGCAGGCTCTCGGCGCGGACGTCCACGGCGGGCACTATTTGATCCCCAGCGTGGAACATGCCTGGACGTATCCCTCGGTGCAGATGTCGCCGACCGACCAGTACCCGTCGTCGATGACGGTGTCGCGCAGGCCCTTTTGTGTGACCGCGACCGGGTCCAGAAGAATCGCTGGAACATCGCCGGCGCCGTTGTTGATCGTGCCGTTCAAGGTTGCGCCGTCAGGCTTTTGCCCCTTGGTCAAGCCGACGGCGAGTTGGGCTGCCGCGTTCGCTTCGAGCGGGATGGCCTTGTAGATCGTGAGGTATTGCTCGCCGTCGACGATGCGTTGCACGCCGGCGAGGGTGGCATCCTGTCCCACGAGTGGGCGGGTTGAGGGGTCGATGCCCGCGGATTTCATGGCCGCGACAGCGCCCCCCGCGAGATCGTCGTTGCCGGCGTACACGGCGTCGAATCCCGCCGGGCCAAGGATCGCGATCGCCTGGTCCATCTCCCGCTGGGCGTTCGATGGTGACCAGTCGGGGGTGTCGAACGACTTGACGATTTGCACCGCACTTGCGTGCAGCGCCTTTTCTGCGCCCGTCTTGAACTGTCGCGCAGTGGCGGTCTTTGGGTCTCCGTTCAACATGACGACCCGCCCGTTTGGCATGCCCTTGGCCGACAGGACATCGACGATCCCCTGCCCCTGCAGCTCGCCGACCTTCTCGTTGTCAAACGACACGTAGTAGTCGACCGGTGCGTTTTCGACGAGACGGTCGTAGGCGATGACCGGCACACCAGCTGCCTTGGCCCGTCGTGCGATGACTGCTGCCGATGCCGAGTCAGCTGGGTCGAGCACCAGAACCGCGGCGCCGTTGGTCAG
>Ga0193716_1001908_pt1 | contig 11964 bp, 1 predicted proteins | sample U2c1metaG_FD_145901 | JGI IMG/M metagenome (GOLD analysis project Ga0193716, IMG submission 145901) | Soil microbial communities from a riparian zone of the East river system, Colorado, United States - U2c1 | ecosystem: Environmental > Terrestrial > Soil > Riparian zone | place: USA: East River...
CCGCGCCGGTCCGGGTCGTTCCCGTGCCGGTCTCGGCCAGGACGCCGGCGGCGCTGGCGGCCCAGCTCAGCGCCCTGCGCGACCACGTCGCCGCGCACCCCGACCTGACCGTCGGCGACCTCGCGTTCTCGCTGGCGACCACGAGGTCGGCGCTGCGGCACCGGGCGGTCGTCGTCACCGGCGACCGGGACGGGCTGGTCACCGGCGCGCCGGTCGAGGGCGAGCTCCGCTCCGGCAAGGTCGCGTTCCTGTTCGCGGGCCAGGGTTCGCAGCGGGCGGGGATGGGTCGTGAGCTGGCGGCGCGGTTCCCGTCGTTCGGCGGCGCCACGGAGCTGGACGACGAGCGACTGGGTCAGACCGGGCACGCGCAGCCGGCGCTGTTCGAGCTGGAGGTGGCGCTGTTCCGCCTGTTGGAGTCGTTCGGTGTCAAGCCGGACTTCGTTGCCGGGCACTCGATTGGTGAGATCGCGGCCGCGCATGTGGCCGGGGTGCTGTCCCTGGCGGACGCGCGCACACTGGTCGCCGCGCGGGCCCGGTTGATGCAGGCGCTGCCGGCGGGTGGCGCGATGGTCGCGGTCGAGGCGGCCGAGGACGAGGTCACGCCGTTGCTGGTCGACGGTGTGGATATCGCCGCGGTCAACGGGCCGAACGCCGTCGTGCTGTCCGGCGTCGAGGACGCCGTCCTCGCGGTCGTCGACCGGCTGGACCGCCGGTCCAGGCGGCTGCGGGTGTCGCACGCGTTCCACTCGGCGTTGATGGAGCCGATGCTGGCCGAGTTCCGCCGTGCGATCGAGCACCTGACCTTCGCAGAGCCCATGATCCCGTTCGTCACCGCGGGCGACGTGACCACCGTGGACTACTGGGTGGACCACGTCCGGAACACCGTGCGCTTCGCCGACACCGTCACCACCCTCACCGACCGAGGCGCGACCCGGTTCGTCGAGGTCGGCCCGGACGCGACGCTGGCCGGGATGGCCGGGGTGCCGGTGGTCCCGCTGCTGCGCAAGGACCGCGGCGAGGAGATCACGCTCGCGGGCGCGCTCGGCGCTCTGTTCGTCCAGGGCGTGGACCTCGACTGGGCCGCGCTGCTGCCCGGCGCCCGTCGGGTCGAGCTGCCCACCTACGCGTTCCAGCGCGAGCGGTACTGGCCGGAGACCGGGCCCGCCGCCAACGGCCTGCGCTACCGCGTGACGTGGAAGCCGTTGCCGGACAAGGCAGTGTCGGACAAGGACGTGTCGGACAAGGCCATGGCGCGACTCCCCGGCCACTGGCTCGCGGTCGTCCCCGAGGGTGTCGCGGTGCCGGCGTGGCTCGGCGCGGACGTCACCGCGCTCGTCGCCCCCGCCGGCCGCGCGGAGCTGGCCGCCGGGCTGACCGGCGAGTACACGGGCGTGGTGTCGCTGCTGCCGGACGCCGAGCGGACGACGGCCCTCGTGCAGGCACTCGGCGACGTGGGTGTCGACGCCCCGCTGTGGTGCCTGACGCGCGGCGCGGTGTCGGTGCTTCCCGACGATGTCGTGACCGACCCGCTCCAGGCGGGCGTGTGGGGCCTTGGCCGGGTCGCGGCGCTGGAGTACCCGCAGCGGTGGGGCGGCGTCGTCGACCTGCCGGCCGAGGTGGACGAGCGGGCGGCCGGCAGGATCCTGGCCGTCCTGGCCGGTGCGGTCGATGGCGAGGACCAGGTCGCGGTGCGCGGCTCGGGGGTGTACGGGCGCAGGCTCGCCGAGGCCCCGGACCGGGTCGCGGGTGCCTGGCGGCCCAGGGGCACGGTGCTCGTCACCGGAGGCACCGGCGCGCTGGGCGGTCACGTGGCCCGATGGCTGGCCGACAACGGCGCGGAGCGTCTGGTGCTGGTGTCCCGCCGAGGGCCGGCCGCGCCGGGCGCGGCGACGCTGGCGGAGCTTGGCGTGCCGGTGACGGTCGTGGCGGCCGACGCCGCCGACCGCGACGCCATGGCTGAGCTGTTGGACACCCACGGCGTGACGTCGGTCGTGCACACCGCCGGCGTGGTCGACGACGCGCTGTTGGAAACCATGACACCGGACCGGTTCTCCTCGGTGTTCCGGGCGAAGGTCACCTCCGCGCTGGTGCTGGACGAGCTGACCCGAGACCGGGACCTGGACGCCTTCGTGCTGTTCTCCTCGACCTCGGGGGCCGTCGGCAACATCGGCCAGGCGAACTACGCGGCCGCCAACACGGTCCTCGACGCGATCGCCGAGGAACGGCACGCGGCCGGCCTGCCGGCGACGTCGATCGCGTGGGGCGCGTGGGCAGGCGAGGGCATGGCCGCGGGTGAGCGCGCACGGGAGGCGGCTGCCCGCGGCGGGGTCGGCATGCTCGACCCCGAGCTGGCGCTGACCGAACTGGCCGCGGCGGTGGCCACCGGCGACCCGACCGCCGTGGTCGCCGACATCGACCAGGCGAGGTTCGCGCAAGTCTTCACCGCGGCCCGGCCGAGCGCGCTGCTGCGTGACCTGCCGGGCTATCCGGCGGCGGTCACCACCCCGGCGGCCACCCTGCCCGACCGGCTGGCGGCGGCCGCGCCGGCCGAACGCCCGGCCATGGTGCTGGCTGTGGTCCGCGATCAGGTGGCGGCGGTGCTCGGCCACACCGACGTGCGTGCCGTGGGGGCGCAGCACCCGTTCCAGGAGTTGGGTTTCGACTCACTGGCCGCCGTGGAACTGCGCGACCGCCTGGTCACGACCACCGGACTGACCCTCCCGGCGACGCTGGTGTTCGACCACCCGACCCCGGCGGCACTGGCCGACCACGTCCTGACCCGCCTGCGCCCGACCGAGACGACCAAGCCGGACGACGACGAGACGAGCCTGCGTGCGGTGCTGGCGACCGTGTCGCTGGCGAAGCTGCGTGAGATCGGTGTACTGGACCCACTGCTGCGCCTGGCCGGCCGCGGCGGCGAGAACGGGCACGGACATGGCACGCAGGAAGCCGACATAGACGAGATGGACGTGGAGTCCCTGGTGCGAGCCGCCCTGGACACCTGACCCACGCGCGATGCCCCAAAGGCCAGACGGTCTCAAGTCGAGTAGTGGCGGCATCGCGAGTTCACGTCGCGAAGGGCGCTTTTGTGACAGTGACGGTGCCCTGAAGGGCCCCTTCAGGGCGTTGAGCGCCCCGAAGGGGCCCTTCGGGGCACCGGACGACGTCCCGTATGAGCCCTTCGCGTGGCCGAGTCCCGAAAGACGCGTTCGGGACGCTCAACGTCTCATACGGGCCTTTCGAGGCATGCGCCGCCGGCCACGTGCGAATTCGCCAACAGCATCGTTGTACGTCCCCAACGCGCCTTTCAGGGCATGGCTACCAGGTGACCGGTAGCCGGTGTAGGCCGAACAGGACGCTGTCCAGCTTGAACGGCAGCACTTCCACCGGTGCGCTCAACCGCAGACCGGGCACCCGCCGGAAGAGTGTCTCGAACGCGATCTCCATCTCCACGCGGCCAAGGTGCTGCCCGATGCACTGGTGCACCCCGTACCCGAACGCCACGTGCCCCTTCGCCGGCCGGCCGGGGTCGAAGCGGCCAGGGCGCGGGAAGACCGTCCCGTCGTGGTTGGCGGCCGCCACCAGCGGGGCCACGCCCTCGCCGGCGCGGATGAGCTGGCCGCCGATCTCCACGTCTTCGACCGCCACCCGCAGTGGCACCACGTCGGCGATCGACAGGTACCGCAGCACCTCCTCGACGACCCGCTCGTCGCCGATCCACTCCGGGTTCAGCAGCAGCAGGACCGTGCCAAGCGCGATGCTGTTCGCGGTCGTCTCGTGGCCGGCGATCAGCAGCAGCAGCGCCGCGCCGGTCAGTTCCTGGGGGCTCATCACCCCGCCCGCGAGCAGGCGGCTGATCATGTCCGCGCGCGGGTGGCGCTCCTTCTCCGCGATCATGCCGACCAGGTACTCGAGCAGTTCCCCCGCCGCCCGGTCGCGCTGTGCGTCGGTGGAACCGAAGGTCACCAGGGTCTGCGTGCGGGACTCGAAGTACTCGTGGTCGTCGTAGGGCACGCCAAGCAGCTCGCAGATCACCAGCGACGGCACCGGCTGCGCGAACCGCGCCACCAGGTCCGCCGAGTCGCCCGACGCGAGCAGCTCGTCGATCCGGGCGTCCACCACCCGCTGGACCGCCGGGCGCATCTCCCGGATCCGGCGCAGCGTGAACTCGGGCATCAGCGCCTTGCGGAACCGCGCGTGGTCGGGCGGGTCGTAGGCGACGAACCAGCCCGGCAGCCCGTCCGGCACGGTCCCGTTCTTGCCGATCTGCGGGAACCCGTCGTGCTTGGGGTTCGAGCTGAACCGGGCGTCGGTGAGGACCGCGCGGACGTCCTCGTGCCGGCTGACCAGCCACAGGGCGTCACCGCCCGGCAGCTCCGAGCGCACCAGCCCCGGCCGCTCCCGCAGTCCGGCGTAGCCGTCCGGCGGGGCGAGTCGACCCGCGATCCGCCTCGGGAAGGGCAACCGGTCGGTCTCGATGGCTGGCATACGCCCGTTGTAGCAGCGCCGGAACCAGGAAATCGCCGGTAATTCTAAGCGTTTGCCGGTCGGTCCTGACCTTCACTCGCGGATATGAGTGCCACGCCCAGCGAGAAGGTCGTCGAAGCGCTGCGAGCCTCGATGAAGGAGACCGAGCGGCTGCGCCGGCACAACCAGCAGCTAGTCGCCGCCGCGACCGAGCCGGTCGCGATCGTCGCGATGTCCTGCCGGTTCCCCGGTGGCATCGCCTCGGCGGCGGACCTGTGGCGGGTGGTCGCCGACGGGCGGGACGTGGTCTCCGGCTTCCCGGCCGACCGCGGCTGGGACACCTCCTCGGTCGACAGCGCGACCCGCGCGGGCGGGTTCCTGCGCGGCGCAACCGACTTCGACGCCGGCTTCTTCGGGATCTCGCCGCGCGAGGCGTTGGCGATGGACCCGCAGCAGCGGCTGCTGCTGGAGACGACCTGGGAGGCGGTCGAGCGCGCCGGGATCGCCCCCGCGCGGCTGCGCGGCACCCGCACCGGCGTGTTCGTCGGCATGAGCGGGCAGGACTACTCCTACCTGATCGTCAACGCCCTGTCCGACCTGGAGGGCAACGTCGGCACCGGGATGGGCGCCGGCGCGGCGTCGGGCCGGCTGTCCTACGCGATGGGCCTCGAAGGCCCGACGATGACCGTCGACACGGCGTGCTCGTCGTCGCTGGTCGCGCTGCACCTGGCCGTGCAGGCGCTGCGGGCCGGTGAGTGCTCGCTGGCGCTGGTCGGCGGCGTGACCGTGATGTCCACGCCGGGGGCGTTCGTCGAGTTCTCCCGACAGGGCGGGCTGGCCCCCGACGGGCGGTGCAAGTCGTTCGCCGACGCCGCGGACGGCACCGGCTGGTCCGAGGGCGTCGGCGTGCTCGTGCTGGAGCGGCTGTCCGACGCGCGCGCCAACGGGCACGAGGTGCTCGCCGTCGTGCGCGGCTCGGCGGTCAACTCCGACGGCGCCTCGAACGGCTTCACCGCGCCGAACGGACTGTCCCAGCAGCGGGTGATCCGGCAGGCGCTCGCGGCCGCCGGACTGTCCACACAGGACGTCGACGTCGTGGAGGCGCACGGCACCGGCACCCGGCTCGGCGATCCGATCGAGGCGGGCGCGCTGCTCGCGACCTACGGCAAGGACCGGGACCGGCCGCTGTGGCTGGGTTCGGTGAAGTCGAACCTCGGACACACCCAGGCCGCGGCCGGGGTGGCCGGGGTGATCAAGACCGTCATGGCGATGCGGCACGGGGTGCTGCCGCTGACCCTGCACGTCGACCGGCCGACCTCGCACGTCGACTGGGCGGCGGGTGCGGTGTCGGTGCTGACCGAGCCGGTCGACTGGACCGAGAACGGGCACCCGCGCCGGGCCGGCGTGTCGTCGTTCGGCGTGACCGGCACCAACGCGCACGTGCTCATCGAGCAGGCCCCTGCGACGGACCCCGCACCCGAGCGCGGCGCCGGGCCGGCGGTGGTGCCGTGGGTCGTGTCGGGCCGTTCCGAGCGGGCGCTGCGCGACCAGGCCGCCGCTCTCGTGTCCGATGTGGACGGTCCGGCGGCACAGGACGTCGCACTGACCCTTGGCACTGCCAGGACCGGGTTCGAGCACCGGCTGGCGGTGACGGCGGCGGACTCGGTCGGTGCGCGGGCGGCGCTGTCGGCGTGGCTCGAGAGCCGTCCCGAGTCCGGCACCGAGCACGACCCCGACGGGAAGCTCGCGTTCCTGTTCTCCGGTCAGGGTTCGCAGCGGGTGGGGATGGGCCGGGAGCTGGCGGCGCGGTTCCCGTCGTTCGCGGTGCCGTCGTGGGTGTGGGATCTGGACGAGGAGGAGCTGGATCAGACCGGGCACGCGCAGCCCGCGCTCTTCGAGCTGGCGGTGGCGCTGTTCCGGTTGGTGGAGTCGTGGGGGATCGTCCCGGACTTCGTGGCCGGGCACTCGATCGGTGAGATCGCCGCGGCGCACGTGGCCGGGGTGCTGTCCCTGGCCGACGCGCGGACGCTGGTGGCGGCGCGGGCCCGGTTGATGCAGGCCCTGCCCGCCGGTGGCGCGATGGTCGCGCTGGCGGCCACCGAGAACGAGGTCGTGTCGGCGCTTCGCGGCACCGCCGGCCTCGCCGCCGTCAACGGTCCCCGCTCGGTCGTGCTGTCCGGCGGCGCGGACGACGTGGCGGCCGTCGTGGCGCGGTTCCCCGACCGCAGGTCGAGCCGGCTGCGGGTGTCGCACGCGTTCCACTCGGCGTTGATGGAGCCGATGCTGGCCGAGTTCCGCCGCGAGCTCGCCGGGCTCACGTTCCACCAGCCCACGATCCCCGTCATCAGCGGCGGCGACGTCACCTCCGTCGACCACTGGGTCCGCCACGTCCGCGACACCGTCCGCTTCGCCGACACCCTCGCCACCCTCACCGGGCGCGGCGCAACGACGTTCGTCGAGCTGGGCCCGGACGGCACTCTCGCGGGCATCGCCGACGTGCCGGTGATCCCGTTGCTGCGCAAGGACCGTGACGAGGAGTCCGCGATCACCGACGCCCTCGCGCGGCTGTTCGTCCTCGGCGTCGACCCGGACTGGGCCGCGGTCCTGCCAGAGGCCCGGCTGGTCGAGCTGCCCACCTACGCCTTCCAGCGCACCCGGTACTGGCCCACGGCGCCGGAACCCGCCTGGCGCCACACCGTCGCCTGGCGGCCGCTACCGGTCACCGGCCGGGACACGACGGCGGGCCGGTGGCTCACGGTCCTGCCGGCCGGCGGCGCGGACTGGACGGGTCTCGGCAACGACGTCCTCCCGGTGTCCGAGGTGGACCGAGCCAGGCTCGCCGAACTGTTGCGGGACACCGGTGACCTCACCGGCGTGGTGTCCCTGCTCGCCGGCCCGGCCGCGACGACCGCGCTGCTGCAGGCACTCGGCGACGCCGAGGTCGACGCACCCCTGTGGTGCGTCACCCGCGACGCCGAGCACGACCCCGTCCAGGCCGCCGTCTGGGGACTGGGCCGGGTCGCGGCGCTGGAGTACCCGGACCGCTGGGGCGGCCTGGTCGACCTGCCCGCCGACAGCGACGAGGCGGCCACGGCCCTGCTGCGCGCGGTACTCGGCGGCGAAGAGGACCAGGTTGCCGTCCGCGCCGACGGCGCCTTCGGCCGCCGGCTCGTCCCCGCGCCGCCGTCGGCGGACGCGTGGCGACCGGCCGGGACTGTTCTGGTCACCGGTGGCACCGGCGCCCTCGGCACGCACGTCGCCCGCTGGCTCGCCGGCAACGGCGCCGACCGGCTCGTGCTGGTGAGCCGACGCGGACCGGACGCGCCGGGCGCGCTGGCCGACTTCGGTGTGCCGGTGGAGGTCGTCGCGGCCGACGCCGCCGACCGCGACGCCATGGCCGCCCTGCTCGACGCCCACGAGCCCACGGCGATCGTGCACGCCGCGGGTGTGCTCGACGACGCCCTGATCGACAACCTGACCCCCGACCGGTTCGAGGCGGTGTGGCGGGCCAAGGTCGACTCCGCGCTGGTGCTCGACGAGCTGACCCGCGAGCGGGACCTGGACGCGTTCGTGCTGTTCTCCTCGGCCGCCGGCGCCACCGGCAACCCGGGACAGGGCAACTACGCGGCCGCCAACGCCGCCCTCGACGCGGTTGCCCGCCGCCGCCACGCCATCGGCCTGCCGGCGACCTCGATCGCCTGGGGCGCGTGGGCCGGTGAAGGAATGGCGGCTGGCATGGCACCCGGCACCGGCACCGCATCCGGCACGGCACCCGGCGCTGGCACCGCATCCGGCGCTGGCACCGGCACCGCGACCGGCGCGCTCGACCCGGCGCTCGCGCTGACCGCGTTGAGTCGTGCCGTCGCCGCCGGTGACCCGGCCCCGGTGGTCGCGGACCTGTGTCGCCCCGAGTTTCTTCGGGTCTTCACCAGCCTGCGGCCCTCGCCGCTGCTCTCGGAGCTGCTGCCCGCCGACGCGTCCGGGAGCCCGGCCGCGCCGACCGGGTCGGCGCTGCGGGAGCGGCTCGCGGGGCACCCGCCCGAGGAGCGGTCCGCCGCCGTGCTCGACGTCGTGCTCGGCCACGTCGCCACGGTCCTGCGACAGTCCGAGGTTGACTCGGTGCCGGTGCGCCGGTCGTTCCGCGACCTGGGGTTCGACTCGCTGATGGCCGTCGAGCTGCGCGACCGGATCGGTGCCGCGACCGGGCTCGCCCTGCCATCGACGCTGGTGTTCGACCACCCGAACGCGAAGGCGCTCACCCGGTTCCTCCTCGACCGGCTGTTCGGCGCCACCGCCGCCACCACCGTCGCGCCGCTTCGGGTCGACGGCGATCCGGTCGTGATCGTCGGGATGGCGTGCCGGTTCCCCGGCGGCGTCACCGATCCCGACGAGCTGTGGGACCTGCTCGCGGCCGGCGCGGACGGCATCTCCGCGTTTCCCGACGATCGCGGCTGGGACCTGCGCGGCCGGGACAGCGACACCGCGTGCGGCGGGTTCCTGCACGACGCGCCCGAGTTCGACGCCGGCTTCTTCGGGATCACCCCGCGTGAGGCGCTGGCGATGGACCCGCAGCAGCGGCTGCTGCTGGAGACCTCCTGGGAGGCCGTGGAACGGTCGGGCATCGACCCGGAGTCGTTGCGGGGCAGTGCCACCGGCGTGTTCGTCGGCACCAACGGCCAGGACTACTCGACCCTGGTGCTGAGCACCGACACCGACATCGGGGGCCACACCGGCACCGGGATCGCGGCGAGTGTCGCGTCCGGCCGCCTGTCCTACACCTTCGGGTTCGAGGGACCGGCGATCACCGTCGACACCGCCTGCTCGGCCTCGCTGGTGGCACTGCACCTCGCGGCGCAGTCGCTGCGGTCGGGGGAGTGCTCGCTCGCCCTGGCCGGCGGGGTGACGGTGATGTCGACGCCCGGCGGGTTCGTCGGGTTCAGCGGCCAGGGCGGGCTGGCGCCCGACGGGCTGTGCAAGGCGTTCGCGGACGCCGCGGACGGCACCGGCTGGTCCGAGGGCGTCGGCATGCTCGTCGTGGAACGCCTCTCCGACGCGGAACGCAACGGCCACGAGATCCTCGCCGTGGTACGGGGTTCGGCGGTCAACCAGGACGGCGCGTCGAACGGGCTGACCGCCCCGAACGGGCCGTCACAACAACGCGTGATCCGCCAGGCGCTCGCCAACGCCGGTCTGTCTACACAGGACATTGACGTGGTCGAGGCGCACGGCACGGGCACGACGCTGGGTGACCCGATCGAGGCGCAGGCGTTGCTCGCGACCTACGGCCAGGACCGGGACCGGCCGCTGTGGCTGGGTTCGGTCAAGTCGAACCTCGGCCACACGCAGGCTGCCGCCGGCGTGGCCGGCATCATCAAGATGGTGCAGGCCATGCGCCACGGCACGTTGCCCCGCACCCTGTACGTCGACACCCCGACGTCCCATGTGGACTGGTCGGCCGGGTCGATCGCCCTGCTCACCGAACCCGTTGCGTGGACCGAGAACGGGCACCCGCGCCGCGCTGGGGTGTCGTCGTTCGGGATCAGCGGCACCAACGCCCATGTACTCCTGGAACAGGGTCCGGCCACGACGCCGGCACCGGACCGGACGCCGTCCCGGGTCGTGCCGTGGGTGGTGTCCGCCCGGACCGAGCATGCCCTGCGGGCCCAGGTCGAGCGGGTACGCGCCATGGACGCCGACCGCCTCGACATCGGGTACTCCCTCGCCACCACGCGGACTGCGTTCGACCACCGGGCGGTGCTGCTGGCCACCGACGACGGCGTGCTGGACATCGCCGACGGCACGGTGTCCCGCACCGGCAAGCTCGCGTTCCTGTTCTCCGGTCAGGGTTCCCAGCGGGTCGGCATGGGTCGGGAGCTGGCGGCGCGGTTCCCGTCGTTCGAGCTGCCGTCGTGGGTGTGGGACCTCGACTCCGACGAGCTGAACCAGACGGGGAACGCGCAGCCGGCGTTGTTCGAGTTCGAGGTGGCGCTCTACCGGTTGCTGGAGTCCTTCGGGGTTACGCCTGACGCTGTGGCCGGCCACTCGGTCGGTGAGATTGCCGCCGCGCACGTCGCCGGAGTGCTCTCGCTGGCCGACGCTCGCACGCTCGTCGCGGCGCGGGCCCGGTTGATGCAGGCTCTGCCGGCGGGCGGCGCGATGGTGGCGGTGGAGGCGGCCGAGGACGAGGTCACGCCGCTGCTCGTCGACGGTGTGGACATCGCCGCCGTCAACGGGCCGCGTTCCGTTGTCCTGTCGGGTGTCGAGGCGGCGGTGCTGGTGGTCGCCGAGAGGCTGGCGTGCCGGTCGACCCGCCTGCGGGTCTCCCACGCCTTCCACTCGGTGCTCATGGAGCCGGTCCTGGCGGAGTTCCGCCGCGAGATCCAAGGCCTTTCCTTCCACCCTCCGCAGATCACGTTTGTCGCTACCGGTGATGTGTCCACAGTGGACTACTGGGTGCGGCATGTGCGGGACACCGTGCGGTTCGGTGCCGCGGTCACCGAGCTGCGGTCCTCCGGGGTGACCCGGTTCGTCGAGGTCGGGCCGGACGCGGCGCTCACGGCCGTGGCCGACGCGCCCGTTGTGCCGGCGCAGCGCAAGGACCGCGGCGAGGAGACCGCCCTGCTCACCGCGCTGGGTCGGTTGCACGTCGACGGGTACGACGTGCCGTGGCCCGCGCTGTTCGCCGGCACCGGCGCCCGCCGCGTGCCGCTGCCCACCTACGCCTTCCAGCGCAACCGGTTCTGGCCGGCCGGACACGAGGACGCCCCGCGCTACCAGGTCACCTGGCAGCCGCTGCGAGTCACCGGCCGCGACGCGCTGACCGGCCGCTGGCTCGCCGTGCTCCCCGCCGAGGGCGGCGCCGACTGGGCGGACGCCCTCGGCGCCGAGGTCCTGCGCCTGTCCGAAGTGGACGGCCTGGACCGCGACGCTCTCGCCGACCGCCTGCGGGAGCTTGGCGACCTCGACGGGATCGTGGCCGTCGACGCGGAGCTGGTGGCCGCCACGGTCCTGCTCCAGGCTCTCGGCGACGCCGGGGTCGACGCGCCGCTGTGGTGCCTCACGCGCGACCCCGGGCTGTGGGGTCTCGGCCGGGTCGCCGCACTGGAGTACCCGCGCCGCTGGGGCGGACTCGTCGAGGTCCCCACCGACACCGCAATGGCCGACCTGGTGCGGGCCGTGCTCGGCGGCGCCGAGGACCAGGTCGCCGTCCGCGCGGACGGCGTCCACGGCCGGCGCCTGGTGCGCGCCCCGAGGACGGCCGGCACCTGGGAGCCGACGGGGACCGTCCTGGTCACCGGCGGCACGGGCGCCCTCGGCACGCACGTCGCCCGCTGGCTCGCCGCGCACGGCGCCGACCGGCTCGTGCTGGTCAGCCGACGCGGACCGGACGCGCCGGGCGCCGCCGCGCTGGCCGACCTCGGTGTGCCGGTGGAGGTCGTGGCGGCCGACGCCGCCGACCGCGACGCCATGGCCGCCCTGCTCGACGCCCACGAGCCC
>Ga0193716_1001909_pt1 | contig 11962 bp, 9 predicted proteins | sample U2c1metaG_FD_145901 | JGI IMG/M metagenome (GOLD analysis project Ga0193716, IMG submission 145901) | Soil microbial communities from a riparian zone of the East river system, Colorado, United States - U2c1 | ecosystem: Environmental > Terrestrial > Soil > Riparian zone | place: USA: East River...
CAGATCTCCGGATGGTTGACCAGAAACACGTCGCCGGGATGAATGTTCTCCTTGCCGTAGACTTCGATGCCATCCTGCACGGCCACGCCTAGATCGGCGAGAAAGATCGGCAAGGCGCCTTCGTTTTGCGACATCGTGTGCCCTTCGTCATCCAAGACCGCCACGCAATAATCCTGCACTTCATAGATCATCATGTTGTAGGCGGTCTTCTTCAGTACCGTCGACATTTCATTGGCGGCAGCCTTCAAGGCGCAGCGAATAATTTCAACTGTGATCGGATCGACGGACACAGACTCTCTCCTCCGTAACGGCAATCGTTCAGAGCATTTGCCGTGTTCCAAGAAAGATTTCTCGCTCTGCTCGAAATGACAAAATGCAAGGAATCTGTCATCTCAATCAGTGTCACCAGTCCACGAGCGCAAACAATCTCTCTCCTAACCCAGGAAAGCAGAAACCAACAATGCCGCAGATAACGGCAAGCACTAGAGCGCCCGGCATCACGCTTTGATAGTCCAACTCAGAGACCGAAACTAAGAGTCCCAAGAGTATCATACTCAACAGCCCGCCTCCGATAAAACCAATCACCGCAGCCATCAATCTTTTCGGTATATTTTCGATTCCCATTGAAGGATCGGACGTTCCCTCGTCTACTTGAGCCGTGCGAAAAATCCTTCGCGCTGCAACTCTTGCAGCAAACCGTTGTCGAAGAATTCTTCCGGTTTGGCATTCTTTGCGCTCGCGCTGCCAGGTTGCGTCGCGAGAAACTTGAGCACCGCGCCGACACCCTTGTCTTCAGTGAACGGCGGCATGGAAAATAGCTTGGAATAGTATTCATAGCTACGCTTGGCGATGCCATCGTCCGTGATGCGCATGTATTTTTTCATAATCGGCAGGCTTTTCTCCTCGTCGGTTTTGAGCGTGTGGATCGCCTCGACATAGGCCATGAGCATGCGTTTAACCAGATCGCGATTGCCGCGCAACAACTCCTTGCGCACGACCAATCCGGACTGCGGAAAGGGGTCGGTGCCGGTGGCGAAATTCGCCAACTGCGTAAGGTTGTATTTTTCGGCTTCGAAGCTAAAGGGCGGTGCCAACACGGTCGCGTCGATCGCGCCGGCGATTATGGCAGCAAGGCGCGGCTGCGTGCCAGGAATGGACAGGATCGTGACCGACTTGGGATCGATGCCCCAGCGTTCCAGCGCGTTGAAAAAGAAAAACGTGTTCATCTCGCCGAGCCCGACCAGACCGACTTTCTTGCCGATCAAGTCCTGCGGTTTTTTTACCGTCTTGGGTTGACCGACGATGCTCACCGTCGGGCGATTGGTCGAAGTGGCAATGATGACGAGGTCGCCGCCGGCCAGATTGGCCTGCACGGGCGCCACGCCGGCGCTTTGCGATAGTTGCAGCGCGTCGGACAATAACGCGGCAGTGCTGCGCGCGCCGCCGGCGATACGCACGAGTTCGGAGGTCATGCCGTGTTTGGCAAAGAGTTTCAATTCATGCGCGATCCAGATCGGCGCTTGATAGCCCAATTCGCCGCCGTAACCGACGGTGATTTTCGTCGGCCCGCTCTGTGCAGCGAACACCAAACCCAACTGGGCAAAAATCGCGACCCCACATAGGAATGCAACGAATATTCCGGACACCAACCCCTTACCCTTCACCTCTGACTTTCTGCTCACTTCTTCGCCGGCTCTTCTTTACCGACGTAGGACTGGCGGTAAGTCTGCAACGTCTTGCCACGCAGTTCATAGAGGAATTGAATCACCCGCTCATTGCTCATGAACTTCTCTTGCTCATAGTGATCATGATGGACGATTTCTTCCAGCGACCGGCGCACACCCTCCGAAGGCTCCACCGCAGGATAGCCAACCGGAATAATCAGGTACAACATCATCAAGTCGGGCACATCTAACACTTTCTTAAACGGTTCTTGGACGTGAATACTGACCCACTGAGTCGCGAGTCCGAGAGACGCAGCCGATAAGTGCATCAGCGTACATGTATTCGCCAAACCGTCAGTAAGATGAGATTGATCGCGGCCGAACGTGTGCGCACCTTGAACAGTTCCCCACTGGCGCCGCCCGTCGCCCACGACGACGATCAACGCCGGAGCTTCGGACCAACCCGCGCCGCGGCGCTGGCGCTCGACAGCTGCGTCGGCGGTCATTTGATAGGCCGGATGGCGCAGCTCGAAGACGCGCTGTTGTTCCATCCAATAAATAAAATCCGTGTTGTCCTCGGAGTAACAGCGGAAGAGATCTTTTTTGACTTTGGGATCTTTGACGACGATATATTCCCAGGGCTGCGAGTTGGCGCCGGACATCGCCCAGCGGCCCGCTTCGAGAATCTTGTTAATGGCTTCATCAGGAATCGGATCGGGTTTTAACTTACGAATACTCGAGCGGCGCCGAATGATGTCGTAGAGAAGATCATAGCCGGGAGTGGTGTCTGTGCTCATGAAAGGACCTCCAAATATTCGAACAATTCACTAAAACTCAATCCTTATAGCTGACAAAGCGGATCGGCTTCAATCACCGCATTTCCGATCCTCTCCCCCTCGACGGGGGAGAGCTAGAGTGGGGGTGCTAGTTAATCCGATAGCGTGCGTAGCACCCATCCATTACACCCCTATCCTAACCTTCCCCCGTCAAGAGGGGGAAGGAACCGGAACAGCATGGCGAATCAATTCGCTATGACAAGCGATGCGAGCAGCGGTGCAACTGAATCGAGCGTCTCCAATTTCTCTACTTGCTCGACCACCAACTTGGCGTTGCCCTCGCCAATCACCGGCCCAGCCAGGCCAAGACACTTTTCTTCAACATCCTGCGCCGCCATCGGATTGCCGCTCTCGCCTTTCGGGATGATGACTTCATGCGCAAAAGAATATCCATCGGTCTGCGCGAGCGTCACACGGCCGGCCCAATACTTGGGAAAATGATGATCGAGTTCCGCGCTACCGACGACCCGCACCTTCGCCATCAACGTGTGAACAGCGTCGCTGTGCAGAAACTCGTCTTCGAACGATGCCAGATCGATTTTTCCTCGCAGCGCGGTAGTCGCCATGACGTACTGGCCGCTGCCAACTACAGCCGCGTGGCTGGCGCTGGTCGTCGGCCGATTCATCATAGCGGCGTTTTGCGTGGGCAAAAATAGTTCGATCGCTTCGATCGTGGATGGCGGCGGTGCGGTTTGCTGCAGGATTTTGAGGAGCGCTTCCACGCCGGCGTGTAGTTGCCGCGCACAGGGGTAAGGTTTGAAAGCAACCTCCGGTAGATAGAACTTATCGAAGCTTTGGAGATATTCCCATCTCGGCTCCGCGCACAACGTCATACAGAACCCGCGTGGATCTTCGAAAGCTCGCTTCGGTCCCGTGAGCCCCTGCTCGGCGGCAAGAATGGCGAGAATCCCGTTCTGCGCAGCGTGGCCAAAGGCGAGATGACGCGCGGTCGCCCCTTCGTTGCCACCAGTGAGCATGCCGCCGGCATGCAGCGATGCGATGCCGAGAGCATTCGCCGTCCCTTCCGCCGGCCAACCCAAGAACTTCGTGCCGGCGGCGGCTACGCCAAAAGCCCCGCACAGCGTGCTCGGCCACCAACCACGGGCGAAAAGTTTCGGCGCGTCGATGCTCAATCCAACGCGAATGATCATTTCATAGCCGGCGACCGCAGCTTCGATGAAACGGCGGCCGCTGCCGCCGAACTTCTCCGCCATCGCGAGCAACGCCGGTATGACCATCGCGCCGATACAAGTTCCGGCGCCGCCGTGAATGTCATCCATCTCGCCGCAATGCGCCGCCGCGGCCATCGCTTGCACGGCATCCGGATAAGAAACGCGCTCGCGCGTTCCGAAGAGCGTCACGTTGGAATTGCAAGATGTGGTACTGGTCGCGACCGCCAATCGATACGACAACTTTCCCGGTTCCAAGCGCGACCCGGCGAGCAAACATCCGAGGGAATCGAGTATATGAAGCTTCGCCGCATCGATAACTTCCACGGGAATTTGTTCGTATCGAAGCGATTCGTAATACCGCGCAAGTTGCTCACTGTAAGTTTCTTCAGACATCGTCCGTCTTCATCCAGCATTGTTTTCCGTCCTTTGTAGGGGCAACCCTATGTGGTTGCCCTCAGAGGGCGGCACGCAGGCCGGCCCCTACAAAGACAGATCGGTAATTTTGATGCGCGACTGCCAAATTCAAGCGCCGACGTCGATCACCAGATGGCCAAACTCGTTGACCTGCATTTTATCGCCGGGATAAACCAGAATGGTGGCGCCCATTTCTTCGATCACGGCGGGCCCCTCGAGACGATCGCCGGCCTTGAAACCGCTGCGCAAATAGATCGGGCATGGCATCGGTTCAGTTTCAAAGATGACAGGCCTTCGGCCGCGCTCGCCGCGGTCTTCCTCGCGTGACGCTGAAGCCAACGGCAATTTGTTGTCAAATCGGCCAAGCGCCGATAATCGAAGATTGACCATCATCACCGGCTCTTTGGGAGCCGAGTGGCCGTAGTGTTCTTGATGAAGCTGGTCAAAACGAGCGCGAATCGCATTGAAATCGTTAAGCGCATGCAGATCTTCGTGGATCGGCACCGGCAGCGTGTATTCCTGACCGCGGTAGCGCATGTCCAAAAACCGTCGCAGCACGATCTGCTCCGGCTTGGCTCCCTCTTCCGTCAAGGTCTCGATGGCCGATCTCTCCAGTTCCGCAAACGCGTCGGCAATCTGCGGTCCGGTGGTCTCGGTCAATTCACGCACAAAGGTCTGCACGTAGTCGTGTTTCAGGTCCGCCATCAACATGCCGAGCGCAGAAAAATATGCCGGCAGCGGCGGAATGATCACGCGCGGCACGGATAACTCACGGGCAATGGCCATGGCGTGCAGCGCGCCGCCGCCGCCGCTCGGCACCAGCGCGCAGTCGCGCGGATCGTAACCCTTCTCCACGGACACCGCGCGCACCGAGAGCGACATGTTGAAATTAACGATGGTCAGAATACCGAGGGCCGCTTCTTGCAGAGATAGACCGAGCGGCTTGGCGATTTTTTCGGTAATCGCCTGCTCAGCTTTGTCAGGCTGCAGCCGAATACCGCTGCCGAGAAAATATTCCGGATCGATACGCCCGGCGATCAGATTGGCATCGGTCACCGTCGGCTCCGCGCCGCCGTTGCCGTAACAAGCCGGGCCGGGAGCGGCGCCTGCGCTGTGCGGCCCAACTTTCAAACCGCCGGCGGGATCGATCCAGGCGATGCTGCCGCCGCCGTTGCCGACCTCGACGATATCGACGACCGGAAGCATCATCGGATGGCCTGAAACATAGCCGCCGACGTAGTAGCTGCTGGTGACCTCCGGATGAAAATCTTTGATCAAACTCGACTTCGCCGTCGTGCCGCCCATGTCGAAAGAAATAATATGCCGGCAATCGAGCGCCTCTCCGAGATGGGCCGCGGCGATCACGCCGGCCACCGGTCCCGACTCCATCATCGTCACCGGCATTCGTTTCGCGGTCTCGGCCGACATGACGCCGCCGTTGGATTGCATCACGCGGAAGGTGCCGCGGAAGCCGCCTTCGGCCAGCATTTTTTCCAACGAGATCAAATATCCCCTAACGAGCGGGCCGACGTAGGAATTGAGCACCGTCGTCGAAGTCCGCTCATATTCCCGGAACTCGCGCAGAATTTCATGCGACAGCGAAACATAGCATTCAGGAAATTGCCGATGGAGCAGCTCGCCGACCCGCCGCTCGTGTTCGGCGTTGGCGTAAGCGTGGAGCAGGCACACCGCGACGCTTTCCACGCCTTGGCTTTTAAGAGCGCTAATCGTCTCGGTGGCGGAGGTTTCGTCGAGGGGCTTCAAGACTTCGCCGCTGGCGTAGCAGCGCTCATCCACTTCCAGACGCAAATCGCGCGGCACCAGCGGCACCGAGCGCTTGAAAAAAAGGTTGTATCCTTCCGGCCGGTTGCCCCGGCCGATCTCGTAAACGTCGCGAAACCCTTTGGTGGTGATCAGTCCCGTGCGCGCCCCTTTGTGCTCGAGTACGGCGTTGATCGTCACCGTCGAGCCATGCACGAAGAAGTCCGCCGTGGCAACGTCGATATTCGCGCCTTTCAAGCAATCCGCGATACCGCGCGCAAGATCGTCAGGCGTCGTCAGCGCCTTGCTGCGAAAGATTTGTCCGCTATCGTCGACAGCGACCAAGTCAGTAAACGTTCCGCCAATATCAACTGCGATTCTCATGAAGCCTTTCGATTCTGTAAAGAGCGTGACTATCGCACTTTCATCTACTCACGCTTCGATTTGTGCCGCACATCCGATTCTCTCCCCCTTGACGGGGGAGAGCCAGAGTGGGGGTGCGGCTTCATTTTAATAGTGTGGAAAGCACCCCATCCTCACCTTCCTCCGTCAAGGGGGGAAGGAAACTGAGGGCACACAAGCCCGTCACGCTAAAATCTAATTTTCCACCAGCGACTTCGCCCCACCCGCCGTCACTTCAAAACTCTCGCCGAATAAAACTAGCTTTCCTTCAGTCTCGATCGTCACGCGCAATGCCAGGGTCATGTTCTCATTGAAAATAGTCGCCCCAACATTCGGCGCGCCGACTTCTTGCGCGTCGCCGTCATTTAAGAATGGCGGCTCCCACTGGTTGAGACCGATGCCGTTCGCTAGGCCATACACGGCAGCGGGCGCGTAAAACTCGCCGAGCTCGCGCCGTGCAGTCTCGTCGACTGTGGCCACCGCGCCGTGAGGCTTTAGCTGTTTGGCCATTGCCGAGACGATGTCGCGGGCTTTTTGGTACGCAGATCCCAGCTTGGCATCGCCGGACAAAGTGTAAGTCCGCCCTGCTTCGGCCCAATAGCGCTCGTGCTGCACCGCCAAATACACCGCCCAGTGCGACCCCAGCGTCGCCGACTGTTTGAAGCTCGGCGGATTCAGCCGTTTTTCGCCGGCGAGAATGCGAATATCTTCGGCCCCCTTGTCGCGCGCCAGACGGTCGATGTCGGCGACGATTTCGTATTCCTTCCGGCCCGGTCGGATAAAAGCGGTTGCGCCATTACAAAGCTCGTTCAGCAAATGTCCCGCCTCGCGCATGGCGCTGAGCTCCCGCGCCGTTTTGACCAAACGCTGTGGCAGGACTATCTGATCGCACGCTTGCCAACTCACGTTCGGCAATGCAGCTTTCATTTCTTCCAACTGCGGTAATGGAAAGCCGTGCCCGGAATCTGCCAAGCCTAGTTTCGCACTCTCGAAGCCTTTTTCCTTAATCAGCTTGGCCCCGTCACTGCCGACTTGATTAGATGCGCGCACGTCCTCGACCCAGGTCAACGTCTTGGCGAACGGCACGTCGCGGCTGCCGATGTTGAGCAAGAGCGAAATCGCCCCGTCGCGCGGCACGACAGCAATGCCGCCGCGTACTTTGGGAAAATAATTCGTCAGATAACAAAGGTCGGCAAAAGAATAATTGTCCCCATAGATCACCAGCGCGTCCAAATCGCACCGCGCCATTTCCTGCCGCAGCACATCAAGACGTTTATGAAATTCCTCTTGAGGCACTTGCGCTGGGTCCCAAGTCGAACAACCTCTTTTTAGAACCGAATGTCGTCCAAAAATCATATCTACCTCTGCTGGTCCGATCCTTGAACCTTTGAACCTTGAACGCTTGAACGGAATCTATTCTTTTATGTAAATATCCCACGACGACCGCATTAGATTCCGCCTTCGTCTGACCCATCACCACAGTGTCACCGAGCGTCAGGTAACCTGTTTCAGGTATATATTGGTTCGGGTGAATGATGAATGTCATACCTTCTTCCAAATTTGTCTTGTTGCCGTCTTCCAAACTACCCGGCGCGAATGAGCCGCAACCGAGGCCATGGCCGCGCACGCGCATGAACGGCGGCCGGCAATAGTCTTCGTACCCGGATTCAATAAACTTACCGTTGATCGCCGCAGCCACCGCGCTGGCCGGCGCGCCGGTCTGCGCCGCTTCCATGCCCAGACCCATCGCGCTTTTGAGAATCGCGTACTTTTCGCGCACCACCGGCGGCGGCTCGCCGAGCACCATGGTGCGGCAGATCTGCACGAACAAGCCGCCGATGCACGGCGTGATCTCACCGATGATGATATCGCCCCGCTGGACCACGCGGTCGGTTGCCGGGTGAAGCGCTTGATTATGATTGTTCGCCACGACCATGCCGAAATTGTCTTCGGCGCCGAGGTAGCGCATGCGATGCTCGACGATGGCGGCGAGTTCGTATTCCTTCAATCCAGGACGCGCGTCGTCGTGCAAGGCTTTGACGCCGGCGTCGGCGATCCCTGCCGCGCGCCTGATCCGCTCGATTTCGAAGGCGCTCTTCGAGCGCGCCATGGTTTCGATAATGTCTTTGGCATTGACCGGCGTCTGCTTAAGATTTTTTGCGATCTCGTCGTGCAGATCGACGTGCATCGCTTCACGGCCGATCAGTCCGACCGTGCCGGCAAGATTGGCTACGCGCGACCAAAATTCTTTAAAAGGGTGCACATCCTGCACCCACGATTCTTCCTGCGCGCGAGGGATGTCCCACACCGGCGCGAGATAAAGCGTCGGTTGATCTTCCAACGGCACGACGAGCAGTGTTTCCGGCCCGACGCTGATGAAGTCGGTCAGATAGGCGACGTAATTCATACGCAGGAAATTGTGCCGCCCGGAATCGTGAACCAGCAGCGTTTGCAATCCCTTATCGCGCATCGCCTGACGCACTCGGACTAGCCGCTTTTCGCATTCTTCGTGCATAACCACCTCTCAGGTATTCGTTTCTGACACGTAGCCGAAAGTCTTATCGCGCGCAATCAACTCGCATGGGCGCTGTTCGGCCGCACCGTAACCGCCGCCGCCTGCGGTAAAGAACGTGACGCTGCCACCCGCCTTCAAAGGATAGTTGGGCTTCTTGGTCAACCATGAGCCGGGATCATCGGCGGTCTGTTTGACCAACGCTTTTGCGGTGGCGCCGCATTCGCCGTCGAACAATCCCCAGGGTGGCGTGCGCTGACGCTCGACGTTGATGTTGGTGAAGGCATCGCACAGGACGCGCACTGAGACTTCGATACCGAGCCCGCCGCGAAATTTTCCGGCGCCGCCGCTGCCTTCGCGCAGGCTTTGACGTTCAACCAGGACCGGATAATAAATTTCCTGCAACTCCACCGGGGCATTTTGCACGTCGCCTTGGCACATGGACACGGTGGCGTTCTCACCGTCTTCGTACTGGCGTCCGCCCCAACCGCCGCCCATGATCGTCTGGCAGAGGAATCTTCTGCCGGTCTTCGGATTGGTGCCGAAGAACGCGTAACCGCCCATGTCGCCCTTGTGCCCCGCGGCCACTCGATCAGGTATTGCTGATGCCAAGGCTTTGAGAATCAAATCGATGACCGTCGGCAATGTGCGGCTCCAATTGCCCACCGGCGATGGCGGCGTCGCACTTAGAATTTTCCCTTCGGGAATGACGACCCTCAAAGCTCTAAAGCAGCCTTCGTCGATCGGCGCATAAGGACTCACCAGCGACTTGAAAGCGACGCGCGCCGCCGCCACCGCGCCCGACTCCCCGGAATTGATCGAACCCGGCACCTGGTCGCTTATCTCGGAGAAGTCGATGGTCATGTCGCCGCCGGCAACTTCAACTTTCACCTTCAGAGGGACCGGGCGATCGAGATTGACGCCATCGCTATCGAACAGCGCCTCGGCTTCATATTTTCCCGGCTTGATGCGCGCCACCTGTTCGCGCGCCAGCGCCTCGGATTGCCGCCAGATGGTTTTAACGCAAGCGAGAAACTGCTCCAAACCGTAACGCTTGACTAGCGCACTCAAGCCGCGGTCGCCGACACGGCATGCGGCGATCTGTGCCCGCAAATCACCGAGAGAAGATTCGGCGAAGCGCACGTTGTCTTTGATAATCTGAAAAAGCTCCTGGTTGGGCTCTTGGCCGCGGTAAAGTTTCAACGAGCGGAACTGCAACCCTTCTTCGTAAACTTCCCGCGTGCCGCTGAAACCGAATCCCATGGGCCTGCCCCCAATGTCAATCCAGTGGGCGCGCACTGCAAGAAACGCCACCAGCTCGCCTTCATGGAAGAACGGCGTGTAGACCACGACGTTGTTCAAGTGCTGGCCACATACGTACGGATGATTCATGATCAGCACGTCGCCCGGCCGAAAGCCGTCGCGGCCATGCATGCGCACGCCGTCGACGATGGCCGGACCCAGGTCGGCGAGAAAAATCGGCAATGCGCCGAAGTTTTGTGAGAGAATATTACCTTCGGGGTCGACGATGCCGACGCAGTAGTCGCGCACCTCGTAAATCATCATGTTGTAGGAGGTTTTGCGCAGCACCGTCGCCATCTCGTTGGCGATGTGCGCTAACCCATTACGAACGACTTCCACGGTGATCGGACTGACGGCGCTCTGGGACACTTATCTCGGCCTTTCTGTCTTTCGCGTAATGATCGATACCCCGGTCACCCTGGGACTCTCGAAGGGTGATCTCCGGTTATCAAGCCACCCGACTGTTCGGAGCCCTTCGACGAAGCTCAGGGCGAACGGAGATTGGCTATTCATCGCTACTCTTCTCCAGCTCTGACCATCCAAAGATATACCGGCATTTATTTTTTCTCGTCGGCCTTCACCGCTCGCGACGCAGAATGGATCGGGACGGTCGCTTCACGCAGCGAGTAGAGATACTTGATCACGTCCTCATTGGACATGTACTTGGTCATGTCGTAACGCTCGCGGTGAACGATATCTTTCAACGGCCGGCGCACCCCCTCGCCGCGGCTGGACACATCGGGATAGCCGATCGGAATGATTAGATAGAGTTTGAGCAGGTCGGGCACGCCTAAAATGCGTTTGTGCGGCTCTTCGATATGAATCGATACCCACTCGGAGGTGAGGCCCAGCGAGGTGATGGCGAGATGAAGCAAAAAACACGCGTTCGCCAGACCATCCGTCAAGTGCGACTGATCCCGGCCAAACGTGTGCGCGCCCATCACCGTGCCCCACTGGCGGCGGCCATCGCCCAGCACCACAATCACCGCCGGCGCTTCGTGCCAATTGGCCTTGGCTTTGTTGAAGCGCAGCGATTCGTGCGGATCGTTCTTCACCTGGTAAGAAGGATGGCGCAGGCTGTATTCGCGCTGCTGCTCCATCCAGAAGATCAAGTCGGTATTGTATTCCGAGTAAGCGTCGCGCAACTCTTTTTTAATTTTCGGATCGGTAACTACGACAAATTCCCACGGCTGTGAGTTCGCGCCGGACATGGCCCAGCGCGCCACTTCAAGAATCTTTTCGATGGTATCGTCAGGAATCGGATCCGGTTTGAACTTGCGTACACTGTGCCGCGTCTTCACTAAGTCCAGTAGCATGTCGTAGGTTTCATTGTTGCGGGTCATTGATCGTCCTCCACCGTCTTTCCCATAATCCGATTCTCTCCCCCTCGACGGGGGAGAGTTAGAGAGGGGGTGCACTCCATCCCACCGGTGTCGCCAAGTCGTCACCCTTATCCTAGCCTTTCCCCGTCAAGGGGAAAGGAACTCGCGCGCTTCCAACCGCTACCTCGACTTCAACGCCTCTTCGAGCACCGTCTCGTCGATGAACTCATTGGGATTGCGCTTCGACGCGCCGGGGGTTTTGGGCTCCAGCGTGGCGAGAAACTCGGTTATCCCGTCGCGTTCCGTCCGCAGCGTGTCGGAAATGCTCTTGGCGAAGTACTCGTAGGTTTTAACGGCCTCCGCCTTGGAGCCGACGTGGATGTACTTCTCGATCACCCGCAAGGTTAGATCCCGGTTCGCCTTCATCACCCGCACCGACTCCACGTAGGCCCGCAGATAGCGGCGAACCAGATCGCGCCGTTCCTTCAAGTCCCGCTTGCGCGCGATGATCGACAACTCCGGATAGCGCATGCCCATAGTATTGAGATCGCCCAGACGCGCGTATCCTTGCGCCTCC
>Ga0193716_1001911_pt1 | contig 11961 bp, 24 predicted proteins | sample U2c1metaG_FD_145901 | JGI IMG/M metagenome (GOLD analysis project Ga0193716, IMG submission 145901) | Soil microbial communities from a riparian zone of the East river system, Colorado, United States - U2c1 | ecosystem: Environmental > Terrestrial > Soil > Riparian zone | place: USA: East River...
TCGGGGAAGTCGACCTTCGCGGCGTCGTTGCTGGCTGCGCTGGGCAGTGACTACGCCATCAGCACGAAGGTGGACCTGTTCCTGGCCTCGCAGCGGGAGCGCAGCGCTGAGGACGCTTCACCGCTGATCGCGGCGTTGGCTGGCAAGCGGTTCGTCACTGTGTCCGAGCCCAAGCAGGGCAAGCAGTGGGACGTGGAGAAGATCAAGACGGTGACGGGCGGCGAGGAGATGCAGGCTCGGTACCTCCACAAGAACGATTTCGCGTTCCTCCCGCAGTTCACCCTGCTGGTCACGGCCAACAACAGGCCGGTGGTGGAGTCGGACGCGGGAGACGCGCTGCGTCGCCGGTTGCGCGAGGTCCCGTTCCCGTATCCGGCGGAGAACCGCGAGGGAGGCGAGGACGAGTCGATCAAGAAGGAGCTGACGGACGTGTCCTTGTCCGGCGCGGCGATCCTGGCCTGGGCTGTCCGCGGATGCCTGGAGTGGCAGCAGCGGTCGCTGGGAAAGTTCGAGCCGGCGTCCATCTCGAAGGCGACAGAGGAGAACTGGGAGGAGCAGGAGAACAACAACCCGGTGCGCGCGTTCCTGTCGGAGTACTACACCAAGACCGCGGATACCGATACGGACAGGATCGCCAGGACTGCGCTGCACGAGCACTTCGAGCAGGTGACCAGGACCGGCAGCACGGCCCAGCGCTTCAACAAGGACGTGGAGGGCGTCGGGTTCTCGGCAGTCAAGAGCTCGGGTGTCTGGTACTGGAAGGGCATCAAGCGGTTGGTGCCGGTCATCAACTGGTCTGAGGCTTTGAAGGATGTAGAGCCTACGCAGAGTACATCTGAAGTCACGGAATGATTATGTTGGTGGTAGATCCTAAAATCAGGGCACAAAGTTTTGCCCTAGGGTCGAAACTCTCAGGTGATTCCCTACGCGCACGCGCGCACGCCTACGCGCCCACATGCGCTACTAAAAATAACCTCGCAGTTGACGCCCTAGGGCAGACTTTTCTGCCCTAACCGTACGTAACTGATTTGCACAGAGAGTGAGTGACGAATGATCATCCCAACGGATGGCGGTCTGCGTCCTGGACACGTCAAGTGGGAGCCGATGCGCCAGTGGCTGACCGCCAATCGGTTCGACGTGAACCAGGTGCCGAACGATGCGCGGATCGAGATCAAGGACGGGACATGCTTGGAGGTGGAGGTCTACACCCGGGACTCCAACGGCCGGATGGTCAGGGCTGTGCCCGATGATCTGGACTCGCCGCCTGCTCGCCGGGTCGAGCGGCATCCGATGACGACTGCTCCGCCCGATGTGCTGCTACCTGTCGTACCCTGAGCGTGTGGCCAACCCTCAGCGCCTGCCCAGTGCTGCGGGTCGGGGAGGTGAGCGAACCTGGTGCCCTGGTCGCCGGCAACGCTCCCTCCCCCGGCCCGCCTCCTACAGCACGTAGTAGATCCAAACTGTCTATTCTGTGCACACCAGCCGAACAGCTGTGTGCAGTTGCACAAGGGAGGCGCACATGGGCAAGCGAGTGTCCGACGAGGACTGGCAGCGCGCCGAAGCCCTGTACGCCATCGGCAAGACGTTCCGTCAGATCTGCACCCAGCTCGAAGGGCGCGTGTCCCCGTCCGCGCTATCGTCCAGAGCTCGGGACAAAGGTTGGCTGAAGGGCGTCCTGCCGGAACGGCTGATCTCGGAGGACACCCCGCAGGTGTTCGAGCGGGCGGACGCCGGCCCGGACGAGGTGGCCCGCAACACCGACAAGCTGCAGGAAGCGCAGCGCCGGCGCTGGGTGGACCAGAAGGCGATCCTGGCGGACAGGTTCGGCCAGAAGATCGAGGTGCTGCTGGATCGGGCGTTCTCGCCGTACACCGTGAAGGACGTCAAGTTGGTGGGCCAGGGCGAAGGGCGCCAGCAGCCGACCCTGACGGAGATCCCGCTGGACATGCCGCCGCCGGCTGACCAGGTCAAACTGCTGACCGGACTGGCCATCCTGGTGGATAAGGCGTCGCTGCTGTCCGGCGATGCGACCTCCCGCGTGGAAACCGCTTCCCTGAACAAGGAGCAACTGGCTGACCGGCTGACCCACTTCCGCGACGAGATCGCCGAACGGCGTAAGGCGGCCGAAGAGGCTGCTACTGCGGCGAAGGAGCGGGGGGCGACCGGATGAGCGATCTCTGCGGCCAGGAGATGCCGACCAACACCGCACCCAGACCTACCTGCATCCTGCCGGCTGGGCATGCAGACCGAGTGCATCGAAGCCGCCCACCAGTGCACTGCTGGGCGCCGACCTTCGAGAGCGGCCCGGAGGACACCTGTCCGGACTGCAAGCATCCGTGGTCGGCGCACTCGAAGGAGTACGGCTGCGAGCTCGATTGGCAGTACGACGCTGACGGCATGGCCACGACGGACGGGTGCCAGTGCCTGCTAGCGCACGTCGAGAAGAGCGTGGCGTGAGCACCCAGCACGTCATCCCGATCGGGGATCTGGTCGAGCACGAGTGCGGCGAGGACTGCGTGTGCGGGCCGCGGGCTGAGCCGGTGAAGCAGGAGGACGGATCGGTCGGCTGGATGCTGGTCCATAACGCGCTTGACGATCGCTTATAGTTCTGCTTATAGTTGCTGCATGACGACGATCTGGGACGAGAGCATCAGGGAAGCGCAGACGACGAGCTGGCGGAACGCGCGAGAGCGCGGCTACGACCGGGCGTTCACGCTCACCAAGCAGGGCGAACTGACCGCCGCGGACGTCGACCGGATCTCGCTGGAGCTCTACCCGGACACCGAGTACCTGCGCAGCGGCTTCGCTGCCGGGATGCACGCCGGCCTGGCCGACGCCCCGAAGGGAGCCTGACATGGCATTCAAGCTGAGCAAGGAGATGCAGGACCGGATCAAAGCGCTGGTGTCCGACCTGCAGGTGGTGGCCGGTGAGATGCAGGACGAGTGGGACTACAGGTCCGAGCGCTGGCAGGAGAGCGACGCCGGCAACGAGGCGACTACCTGGATTGAGCAGCTGAACCAGGCCGCCGACGACCTCGAAGCGCTTCCCGCCAAACCCGAGTAGTTGCGAGGCTGTCCGATCGCGGATAGCCTCGCCTCTAAGCGTTCTATCAACGACATATGGGAGGACCGGATGGGCATCCGGGAACCAGGCAAGCTGTACGCGGCAGTCGAGAGTCTGCTGGAGTACCAGAAGCCAGAGAACATGTTCGACGTGGAGACCGACGTCCAGTTGGCGGCGAAGGACCAGGTGGACATCCTGCTGGACTACGTTCGGCCGGCGGTGTTGCTGGACTTCCTGACGAAGTTCGCCGCCGACCACCGCACCACCTGCGATGACGAGTGGCCGGAGATCGACCAGGAGACCGCGGACAGGTTCCTGGCCGGCCTGGATGCACTGCGGGCGCCGGCTTACCCGAGCCAGGACATGCTGCGGCGGGCAGTCACGGGCGGCAGGATGCTGCTCCGGGACGAGCTCAGCGAACGAGTCGACGCGCTGTCTAAGTTGCCGTGGTCGGGTGACCTGACCTACGGCCAGGCGCTCGCCGACGTGCGCTCAGCGCTACATGCTGCTGCCGAAGGCAAGCCGACCCCGACGCCGGACTGGCAGCGGTGCACGAGCGAGTACCTGACGGTGCGGGACGTCAAGGTCCGCTGCCAGAAGGCGCTGCCGCACGGCGACGAGCACGAGTACGCCCAGGGCAATGGCGAGGTTGTTCTCTGGCCCGATGAGCGATCGGTCAACCCGCCGCAGTGCACCGAGTGGAAGAACGCCAAGGACATGCGCGGACGGTGCAACCAGCCGGCCGGGCATGAGGGCGACCACACCTCCAAGGGCTTCAAGGACTGGTCCTGATGGGTGAGCGGAAGTACTGCGGGGACAGCAACCCGAGCCACCAGTACGGGTGCACGCGCTCGTACGGCCACAGCGGACTTCATCAGGCGATGAGCGGCGAGCAGTGGGAGCAGACGCCGGCCGTACCGGCCCAGATCGCCGACGCCCGCACCCTGGCCGCCCACGAACGGGAGATGCCCGGCACCGGCTTCACCCGCGAGGGGTTGACCGCGGCGGCCGCGCGCCAGCAGAAGGTTGCTCCCAGCAAGGACGAGATCCTGGCGGCGATCCGGAATCTGGCCGATCTGACCGGGACCTTTGCAGCCGATCGGCACAACGCCGTACTGCTGAAGGCTCGGCAGGCCGTTGAGAAGCTGTACGCGGATCGGGGTCTGTGATGGCGCGCGCAGAGAAGCAGGTTGAGATCCAGTTCAACCCGTACGCCGAATGCCTGACCAGCGGCTGCAACTGGGAGCACCCCGAGTCCAGCCAGACCCGTGAGACAGCGAAGCGTCACGCCAGCGTGCGCAACCACAAGGTGCGCATCGTCCAGGAGACCGTTGGCGTCTGGTGCACCAAGGACTACGACAAGACCGACGAGGAGCGCGGGCTGTGAGCGACGAAGAGACGCTGGAGCAGATGCAGCGACAGATCAACGCTGCCTCCAGCGAGCTGGACCCGCACCAATCCCGACAGGTCCGCCCTCTCGAAGAGGCGATGGCCAACCTGAAGGAGACGCTGGGCAGCGAGATCCCGTCCAGCCTGATCGACGCTGCCCGCATGATCGGCCAGTCCGACGACGGCCAGCAGACAACGGTCTGGGCGCCTGCTGCCGCTGGCTTCACGCCGTCGCCGGCGTGGATCAAAGAGGCGTTCCTGGCTGCGCGTGCCAAGCGGGTGGAGGAGATCCAACAGCACGCTGCCGCGGTCGCTGCGGCATCCCAACACGCCGCTGCTCAGGTGCAGGCGTTCGCTGCTGCCTTCGGTGGAGGCTTCTGGGAGGTCGAGCCGGCGAACAAGGCCAACCGGCGCACGTTCCACATCGGCGGGCGCAAGAAGTTCTTCGTGGAGCACAACGGCCAGCTGGTGCTGCAGGACGCGGTATCGCCGTGGAGCTGAGCATGGACGAGATCGAGGAGCGAGCCGACGCGCTCGCCCTGAAGCTGATCGACGTCACGACCGGACGTAACGAGGCGCTGCTGCTCGGTATCCAGATTGAGGGGCTGAAGGATCTGGCCCTGATCAAGCAGGTGGCGGACAACCGCTCGACCTGGAACGCCACAGTCGGCATGCGAGAGCGCGAGCTGGCGGCGATGGAGCTGATGGCCGCTGGTGTGCCGAAGCAGGGGATCTGCGGCGCCCAGTCGCAAGGCGTCTGGAACGGCAGTGCGCACGTAATGCAGACCTGCCGCATCCCGGCTGGGCACCAGGGCTGGCACGAGTCCGCGCAAGGCATGCAGTGGACGTCCAGTGCGGCATGCGGTCACCTCTGGTCCTGGATGGAGGGCGAGGAGAAGCACTCCGAGATCTGTACCTTGCTGAAGGATCACGGCGGCCGACACTCCAACGCCGTCACCGGAATCTACGAGGACGCCTGATGGCCGCCGACAACGTGCCGATGCGGTTCTACGTCGACCTCACCCCGCAGTACGCCCGCGAGCTCGTGCAAGGGCTGAGGGAGGAGAATCTCGGCACGGTGGATTTCCAGACGCTGGCCGGCGCACTGGCCAAGCAAGTGCCCGTCCCCGCTCTGCCGGACAAGGCCGGCGCCGTCGTACGCGGCCCGGAGCAGGACTTCTACCAGCGATGGACCTACGACGCGCACAGCGCCTCGCCGTGGCTCCAGCTCAACTCGCACGAAGAGCCGCTGCGCACCGACGAACTGCCGGTGATCACCGAAGTGCTGTTCTGGGGCGTTGACCTCTGAGCTAGACAAGCATCTATAAGCGCTCTATAGTCGAAGGGCCGGGCAGAAGCCCGGCCCTTCAGCTTTAGGGGGCTCGATGATCGCCTTTCGCAAGAAAACCCGTGAGACGCTGCGGCACGAACGCGCGGTGGTCATCCAGCAAATCACCACCCCGACGCTCGCTGAGCAGATCGCAGACCAGGAAACCGAGAAGCGCCGCGGGGACGAGCTCCGGGCCAAAGCGTTGAGGAGAATCAAGTGAAGCTCAGGGGACTTATCGCCGGACTGACCAGCGTAGGCGCGCTGTTCGGCATGCTGATGGCAGTACCGCTGCCGGCGGATGGCGCGCCCGGCAGCGGGCGGGCAATCATGCCCACCAGTATCAGGAAGGTGGTACCGAAGAAGATGACGAACTACGGAAGCGGCGTATGGGGCGGCCCGGCAGCGGGCGTGAGCCGTTCGGGCGACCTGGCCACGGCGGATGTGCTGCTGGTCGGCGACTCGATCGGTAACCGGTGCACGGCGGACATCCGCGCGGCGCTGCTGCTCAAGGGACTGACTCTGGCCACGATCACGCAGTCCGGGCAGAATGCCGAAGGCCTGGTTGATCTGCTGCTGAACGAGGCCGTCGTACCGGAGCGCGTGCTGATGGAGGCGGGCACCAACAACGTTTTCGAGCCGCCGACGATCGCACCGCAGATCAGCCGGGTGCAGAACTGGGCCGCCGACAACGCCATCAGCATCAAGTGGGTGGACACCTACGTCGGCCGGCCGACCACCGCACTGGCCGACGCGCGCAACTCCGGCTGGGTCAACAGCTACATCTATTCGGCTGTGCCATTCCAGGACATCATCAAGTGGCAGGCCGCCTTGGGCGCCGCGGTGGGCCGGGGGAAGTCGCTGTCGCTGTACCTGGAGGACGGCGTGCACCCCTGGATCAACGCGGGGACGGGGCACGCTGACGGGTGCGCGTTCTACGCGGCGATCGTTGCTGCGGGCATCTGATGGGTGAGGGCAGAACTACCCAGGCACTAGCGTTCAGTGGCCATGTCACCGTCGAACTGCAGGACTGGATGGGCGACGATCGCAGCGTTGCGCAGTCAGCCCGGATCAGTACCGTGCTTGACTGGAAGGACGGGCTGGAGGAGAAGGACGCCGGCCTGATCAACTTCCTGATGAAGAATCGGCACGGTACGCCGTTCGAGCACAACAGCTTCAAATTCTTCGTGAAGGCGCCGATCTTCGTCTTCCGGGAGTTCCACCGGCACCGCATCGGCTTTAGTTACAACGAGATGAGCGGCCGGTACACCGAGCTGCTGCCGGAGTTCTACATCCCCAGCGAGGACCGGCCGTTGGTCCAGCAGGGCAGAGCTGGCGCGTACGAATTCGTTGCCGGTAGCCACGACCAGTGGCGCGACATGCGGGCCAGCATGGAGAACGCCTATTACGTGGCCTGGGGCGAGTACCAGGACATGCTGCACGACGGCGTGGCCAAGGAGGTGGCGCGGATGGTGCTGCCGGTCGGCATCTTCAGCCAGATGATCGTCACCTGCAACGCGCGGTCGCTGATGTCGTTCCTGAGCCTGCGGACCAAGAACCCGGGCAGCGCTTTCCCGTCCTACCCGCAGGCGGAGATCGAGATGGTGGCCGACCAGATGGTGGCCGACCAGATGGAGGCTGCCTGGGAGAACCTGATGCCGGTCACTGCGGCGGCGTTCACTGCCAACGGGAGGGTTGCACCGTGACCGACGAGACGATCAACCACCCGTCGCACTACGGGGGCGATACGCCGTACGAGGCCATCAAGGTGATCAAGGCCTGGGGGCTCGGCTTCTGCCTGGGCAACGCGGTGAAGTACATCTCCCGGGCCGGCAAGAAGGGCGGCGAGGACAAGCGCCTGGAAGACCTGCGCAAGGCGCTGTGGTACCTCGAAGACGAAATCGGCCACCACGACGCGTACGACACCTGCTCGGCTGGCAGATCGGCGGACGGCCGGGTCCAGTACTGCGTGTTCGAGGAAGGCCACAACTGCGAGCACGCAGCGCCGGATGGGACCAGGTTCCGGGTGTCGGTACGCCCTGCTGACCTTCACCGGCCTCGGGCTCGCGTTCGCCGTCATCTGCTCCGGGCATCCGCTGACCTCGATCGCCCTCGTGATCGTGTCCTGGGGATTCGCCGTGCTGGCCCGGCTGGAATGGCGGTGGTCCCGATGACTGACGCCGCAACCGAGCTTGCGCGGTTCCTCGCGCCGGAGCAGTTCGGCGAGTTGATGCGCTGGATCAGCGAGCAGCCGAACGGTGGCGCCATCACGACCCGGCGCTACACAGGCGGCCTGACCAAGCATCAGATCTACTGCGACGCGGCCGTAGAGCTGGTCAAGTTGGGGATCAACCTGCCGGAGCTGATGGGCTACGTGCTGCGGCAGGTTGTCGAGCTGCTGTACCTGGACGATCCGCGTGACGTCGAGCTGCGGGACGTCTGCATGGCGTATGCCGGAGTGCACCACATGCACCCCGAACCGACCGCGCTGCTGGCCGTGAAGTCCGTGCGGGACGCTTACCGCTGACGCTTGACTTGCGCTTATAGACCGCTTATTGTTCTGGGCATGGGAAGCAAATGGGCAATCACCGCAGCGGCGATGCTGGCTTTGGCCGGACTGTGCGCGCTGCCTTGGCTGATAGGGCTGTGATTGAGATGGACGAGGACGTTGCGTACACGCATGATCTAGCGGCCCAGGAGAGGGAAGATCAGCTCCGGCAGCTGCTGAGCTACTGCGAAACCGAGGGTAATTTGCCAGGCGAGTACGACGCCTCCCGAGCATCTGGATACCGCGACGTACACGCCAAGCTGGCCGCGATTCTGGATGGAGAGAGCTGATGGCCTGGGGAGAGCGCGCCGTGGAACAGCACGAGAAGGACCAGCCGAGTGAGTTGGTACTGCCGGACTCGAACACCGAAGAAGACTGGCCGCTGTCCGGCTGGTGCGGCGAAGAGCGTCAGCACTACTCGCACGGCGATTGCGAGGGTGTCGGGTGAAGCGAGCAGTAGCAATTAACTTGGTGCTGGCGGCAACCAGTCTGATGATTCCGCTGGCCTGCCCGGCTTCGACGCAGGAGACCTTCAACCAGGACGATGGCGAACACGAGATGTTCAAGGCCCGAACGTCCAAGTACCCGTTCGGCCGCAAGATGACCTTTCACTCCAGGTGGCAGGCCTGCCGGTGGGTCGTGGACGTCAAGGACTCCAACGGCAAGCGGAGGTCCCTCGATCACGGCGGTTCGCTGGACTCGATCTTCGTTCCGTTCGTGGACGGCCGGCGAGCCTGGGTGACCCAGACGTCCTGCGGCCCTGTGGTGGTGCACAACCGATGACCGACCTGATGAAAGAGCTAGTTCTATCGATTGACCGTGCGCGCCAGAGACGTTTGTCCGAGATTGATCACGTCGTTTGTTGCGATCCCGACACCGCTCTCTGCGGCGCCGATCAGACCGGAGAGCCGCCGGCGCTCGGCAAGCCGGACACGAGCAAGAGAATGTGCACGGCATGCGCCGCGCTCACCGAAGACGTTGAATACAAGTGCAGCACCGATTGCCCGGGAGGGATGGACGATGAGTAACGACAAAGCCGCTGCGACCTACGGACAGGTCGCCGCGCCGCACGAGTTCCATTGGAACAGCGACATTCCCGGGCCGGGGACTTGCACCTGCGGACGCCGACTGGACCATCCGCTTCACCTGCGAGGCGAGACCACCGGCGACCACACCCAGACCAAGCTGGACGACAACCCGTACGGCTTGGTCAGCACCGAGGAGGCGCTGCCGGGGATGGCGTTCCTGGTCAGTCAGCTCGGCCAGCACACCGGTAGTACGATCCCCGGCGTGCCGCAGAACCAGTACCTGCGCGACATGGCCAAGAAGCCCGAGCCGCACCCCGGCGTTTGGTACGTCCCGTTCTTCGGCTGGCCGGTCACTCGCGGCCCGGCCAAAACCTACGAGTGGTACCTGGGCGCCTCGGTCATCGTCGCGATCCTGATCCTGTTCGCCTTCGTCCGCATCTTCTACATCGGCTGATCGTGGCGACCATGTTCAGCGGGGATCTGGAATTCCTCAGCAACTTCAGCCGGTATTCGTGCGAGCTGGACGATGTGGAGTATCCGACGGTAGAGAATGCGTTCCAGGCCGCCAAGCTGCCGTACCCGTCCGACCGCGTGGAGCACTTCAAGCTGAATCAGGTCAGTCCGGCCGAAGCCAAGCGAATCGGCCGGTCTGTGCAGCTGCGGCCGGACTGGGAGCAGATCAAGCTCCCAACGATGCGGCTCTTGCTTGCCTCGAAGTTCACCTTTCACTCCGGGCTGGCGAGCATGTTGGTTGCCACAGGCAATCTGCACCTGGTCGAGACGAACACCTGGCACGATCAGATCTGGGGCGACTGCATCTGCGGCGCGTCGAAGTGTGCGTCGCCGGGCCAGAATCTTCTCGGATCGTCGCTGATGTGGCTCCGGTTCTATCTCGCGGGCGGTAACGCGTGAAGGGGCGACACACCAGTCGTCTGCCGCGTCGCTGGCTGCGATGGCGCAGACGGCAGGCGGATGAACTGCTGACGCCGTGGGGCGAACGCTGGGAGACGTACCGGACTCGCACCTGGCGCACCTGGGGCCGGCGTTGATCGTCGCGCGGTGGACCATCAGTTACGCGGGGGAGGGTCTGCCGCGGCGGTGGCTCCGGGTACAGGTGTACGACACGCTTGAAGCCATGCATCTAGCGGCCGCTAAGTACGACCGCAGTGAGATGGGGTTCATGGCGGACGCCTTGGGGCTGGTGCAGGAGTCACCGAGCTTCTACGCCGATGACGACGAGCACTTTACTGGCCCGATGCACTACTCTCAGGGCGGATTCTCCGGGGTTGTCCGCTTGTCGAAGGAAAACCTTCGCCTGGAGATAGTCCTGCACGAGGCCGTCCACGCCGCCTGCATTATCTACCGAAGAATGTACGACCGGGAAATGGTATTGGGTGACGGATTCGGCAGTCTTATGGGCGAAGAGCGATTCGCCTACATTTACGGGCATATCGCCGAACACATGATTCTGGCGCTGGACGACATTGCGGAAAAGGTCTGATAAATGATCTATAGCGAATTGCTTTTCCGCGAATACAACCAGGGCATCCGTCGCGCAAGGTCCGGGTACGCCGAGAAGCAGCGCGCGATCGCCGAAGCCGAGCAGACCAGGCGCAAGCCGATGGCCGAGCCGCACGGACGCCGAGCCGCCGGCATCCACGGCACACCGGCGGAGTACCAGCGCCACATCCGTCGCGACGAGATCGCCTGCGACGAATGCACACAGGCCTGGCGGATGGAAGGCCGCGCCTACCGAGCCCGACGCCGCGAGGCGAAGGCTCTCCTAAAAGCTGGCTAGGAACCCCCTAGCCGTACGAGAGGAAACACGCAGTGAACCTGAAACGAGTACTCAAGACCAAGACCGGCCGCGCGATCATTGCCGGGCTGATGGGTGTCGGCCTGCTGATCGGGGCCGGCGCGGCAGCCAGCGGCGCGACCAGCGCCGTGGCCTGTAAGTGGGGCTCCTACCCGCTGTGCCCGCGGTCCGTCGCAGCGACCCAGGTCGTGGACGGCAGTCTCCCGGCCAGCAAGCTCGTCAAGGCCGACCGGGACGCCTTCCTGAAGGACAACGGGGAGGCGAAGCTGCTCAAGGGCTACGACGCGACCACGATCACCGACATCGGCGGTAGCTTCAAGACCGGCAAGACCGCGCTGGGGACGTTCGTTCTCCCGGCCGGTGTCTGGGAGCTGAAGGCCAACATCGTCTTCCACACGACCGCCGCCATCCCGGCCGGTGTCCGCCCGCAGTTCGCGCTTCGGGTCGGCTCGACCGCCACCGCCTTCGGCGAGGACTTCGGCACGATCATGGGCACCGAGATCTCCACCGCCGCGGACCGCGAGCTGACCGGCACCACCACGAAGCTGGTCAGCGTGACCGCCCCGACCACCGTCGGCGCCTACGGCTTCGGGTACACCGACACGACGGGCACCGAGGGATCCGGCAAGATCTCGGTGTCCGGCGAGGTCTGGGCCGTACGGGTCGGTTGATGCGATAGCCTGTACTCCTCTCGTGCAGCAGGGGCGCAGGCGCGAAATGATAGGGCGTCATCCTTCGGGGTGACGCCCTATCATCGTTCTATGAGCAACCCGGGCGCCGTCGCGTGAG
>Ga0193716_1001912_pt1 | contig 11958 bp, 13 predicted proteins | sample U2c1metaG_FD_145901 | JGI IMG/M metagenome (GOLD analysis project Ga0193716, IMG submission 145901) | Soil microbial communities from a riparian zone of the East river system, Colorado, United States - U2c1 | ecosystem: Environmental > Terrestrial > Soil > Riparian zone | place: USA: East River...
ATCTCGCTACGCTCATGCGGGCTACGAGCTATTCGCTTCGCTCGCAATGACGGTCTATGGTGACCGTCGCGATCAACGAGAAGCCCAAAGGAAACGCCCATGCTCACGCTTCATCACCTCAACGACTCCCGCTCGCAGCGCATTCTCTGGCTGCTGGAGGAATTGGGTACGCCGTATGAGATGAAGCATTATCAGCGTAACGCCACGACACGGCTGGCGCCGCCGGAATTGACTGATATTCATCCGCTCGGCAAGTCGCCCGTCATCACCGACGGCGACGTCAAGATCGCGGAGTCGGGCGCGATCGTCGATTACATCATCCGCCGTTACGGCAAGGGCGCGATGATGCCGACGCCCGGCGGCGCCGAGTACGAGGCCTATAACGAGTGGCTGCATTACTCGGAAGGTTCGGCGATGCTGCCGCTGATGCTGAATCTTTACGTGTCCAGGTTGAAGGAAGCCGGTGCGCCGTTGCATCCGCGCATCGATAGCGAGATCGCCAATCATCTGGGCTATGTCGATGGCGCGCTGAAAGGCCGCGAGTTTTTCATCGGTCCATCGCTGACCGGCGCCGATATCCAGATGAGCTTTGTCGGCGACATGGCGAAAGTGTTCGAGAAGCTTGGGCCATACCCGAACCTCGCGGCCTGGCTGTCGCGGATGCACGCCCGCCCGGCATTCCGGCGCAGCATCGAGAAGGGCGGGGCGTACCGGTTCGCGAAATAGGGGCGATACGCCCACCGTCGTCCCAGCGAACGCTGGGACCCATAACCCCTGGCACTGGCAGGAAAGGAAGGTGGTCGCCCCGTGCCCCGACGAGATGGCACGGCGTATGGGTCCCAGCGTTCGCTGGGACGACAGGGCGCCCGGGACACGGAACCTCGCAAATCCCGCCATCCCCACCATATCTTGCACAAATACTGGGTGCCTACCGCAAGTGCTTGGCCATTTCGGGCCGATGTGGTATCTCGCCAGCGCCGCTATTGATCGCCACACGTGACCGTCCGCAGGCCCCGTAACCGGCTGCGGCGGCGGAGATATTTCTTCCATGAGCTCTTCTGCCAGCGCCCAATCGGCCTCCAGGCCCGACTCGTTCTTCGCGACCCCGCTCACCGAGGCCGATCCCGAAATCGCGGCTGCGATCCGCGGTGAGCTCGGCCGTCAGCGGCACGAGATCGAGCTGATCGCGTCGGAGAACATCGTCAGCCGCGCGGTGTTGGAAGCACAGGGTTCCGTGCTCACCAACAAATATGCCGAGGGTTATCCGGGCAACCGCTATTACGGCGGCTGCGAATGGGTCGACGTGGTGGAGAATCTGGCGATCGATCGCGCCAAGAAACTGTTCGGCGCGCAGTTTGCCAACGTCCAGCCGAACTCCGGCAGCCAGATGAACCAGGCGGTGTTCCTGGCGCTGCTGCAGCCGGGCGACACCTTCATGGGCCTCGATCTCGCCGCCGGCGGCCATCTCACCCATGGCTCGCCCGTCAACATGTCCGGCAAATGGTTCAAGGCCTCGCACTACACGGTGCGGCGCGAGGACCAGATCATCGACATGGACGCGGTGGCGAAGCAGGCCGAGCAGGTCAAGCCGAAGCTGATCATCGCCGGCGGCTCCGCCTATTCGCGCTCCTGGGATTTCAAGCGCTTTCGCGAGATAGCCGACAGCGTCGGCGCGCATCTTTTGGTCGACATGGCGCATTTCGCCGGTCTGGTTGCCGGTGGCGTCCATGCCTCGCCGGTGCCACATGCCCACGTCACCACCACGACGACGCATAAATCGCTGCGCGGGCCGCGCGGTGGTCTGATCCTGAGCAACGACGAAGCGCTGGCCAAGAAACTGAACTCGGCGATCTTCCCGGGTCTGCAGGGCGGTCCCTTGATGCATGTGATCGCGGCGAAGGCGGTGGCCTTTGCCGAAGCGCTGCGGCCGGACTTCAAGGTCTACGCCAAGAACGTGGTCGAGAACGCCAAGGCGCTCGCTGAATCCTTGCGCGCCCACGGCTTCGACATCGTTTCCGGGGGCACCGACAATCATCTGATGCTGGTGGATTTGCGGCCGAAGTCGCTCAAGGGCAATGTGTCGGAGAAGGCGCTGGTGCGTGCGGCAATCACCTGCAACAAGAATGGCATTCCGTTCGACCCCGAAAAGCCGTTCGTCACCTCGGGCCTTCGGCTGGGGACGCCGGCGACGACCACGCGCGGCTTCGGCGTTGCTGAATTCCAGCAGGTCGGCGGCCTGATCGCCGAAGTGCTCAACGCCATTGCGCAATCGTCGGACGGACAGGCACCGCTGGTGGAAGCCGCGATCAAGGAACGGGTGAAGGCGCTCACCGACCGCTTCCCGATCTATCAATAAGGTTCACGCCGGATGCGATGCCCCAGCTGCAACAGCCTCGATACGCAGGTGAAGGACTCGCGTCCGACCGAGGATTCCGCCGTGATCCGGCGGCGGCGGGTGTGCATCGCCTGCAATTTCCGCTTCACCACCTTCGAGCGCGTGCAGTTGCGCGAACTCACGGTGATCAAGCGCAACGGCCGCCGGGTGCCGTTCGATCGCGATAAACTGGTGCGCTCGCTGCAGATCAGTCTGCGCAAGCGCCCGGTGGACGCCGAACGGGTCGAGAAGATGGTGTCGGCGATCGTGCGCGAGCTTGAAAGCGGCGGCGAGGCCGAGATTTCATCGGAGGCGATCGGCGAGATCGTGATGGAGCATCTGCGCCAGCTCGACGACGTCGCCTATGTGCGCTTCGCCTCGGTCTATCGCAATTTTCGCGAGGCAAAGGACTTTGAGGCCGTGCTCGGCGAACTCTCCGGCGAGGAAGACCCGCGGCCGGCTTTGTTGCGCAAATGATCTTCCGGATTCTGGAAGATCAGATGGCGCAGAAATCCAGACAGTCGAAGGCGGCCGACCAGCGTTTCATGCAATTGGCGTTAGCGCTGGGGCGCCGCGGGCAGGGGCGCACCTGGCCCAACCCCGCGGTCGGCGCGGTGCTGGTCAAGGACGGTGTTATCGTGGGCCGCGGCTGGACCCAGCCCGGTGGCCGGCCTCATGCCGAGCCGGAGGCGCTCAAGCGCGCGGGTGAAGCGGCGCGCGGCGCCACGCTCTATGTGACGCTCGAGCCCTGCTCGCATTTCGGCAAATCGCCGCCCTGCGCCGACGCCATCATCGCCGTCGGTGTCGCCCGCGTGGTGTCGGCGATCGAGGATCCCAATCCGGAAGTGGCGGGGCAGGGCCACGCCCGGCTTCGTGCCGCCGGCATCACGGTCGATATCGGGCTGTGCGCGGCGGAGGCCGCCCGCGATCATGCCGGGCATTTCCGGCGCGTCCGCGACAAGCGTCCGCATGTGATCCTCAAACTCGCGATCTCGTCGGATGACAAGATCGGCGCGGCCGGCGGCAAACCGGTCGCGATCACGGGCGAGGCGGCGCGGGCGCGGGTGCATCTGTTGCGCGCGCAATGCGACGCCATCCTGGTCGGGATCGGTACCGTGCTGGCGGACGATCCGCTGTTGACCTGCCGCCTGCCGGGCATGGAAGTGCTCTCGCCAGTGCGGGTGGTGCTCGATCGCGCGTTGCGCCTGCCGGGCACCAGCAAACTGGTTCATTCCGCGCGCCAGACGCCGCTATGGGTGATGACCTCGGATCTTTCGGAAGCACCCGCGGCGATGAAACTCGGCGCTGCCGGCGCGCAGGTGATGCGCACAGCCACCGCGATCGCGCCGCCGCCGGGACTGGATCTTATGGCCGTACTGCATGCGCTGGCCGGGCAGGGCATCACGCGGCTGATGGTGGAGGGGGGCGCCAAGGTGGCATCGTCCTTCGTCGCGGCCGATCTCGCCGACGAAATCTGGCTGCTGCGCAGCCCCACCGCGATCGGCGCCGGCGGCATCGCTGCGCTGGACGCATTGCCGCTCACGACAATCACGCAGTCGCCGGGGTTTCGCGTTCGTGCTAGCGAAAGCCTCGATCAGGACACTCTTACGATTTACGAGCGGGTTTAATGTTTACCGGCATTGTCACCGACATCGGCGAGATCACGGCGCTGACGCCGACAGCGCAGGGCCAGTTGCACCGGCTGCGGATCGCCTGCCGCTACGATCGCACGACCATTGCGGATGGCGCGTCGATCGCTTGCAACGGCGTGTGTCTGACCGTGGTGGCTTCGGGCGTCGAGGGCGGCAAGACCTGGTTCGACGTCGACGCCGCCGCCGAAACGCTTGATATGACGACCGCAAAGCACTGGCAGGTCGGCACTAGGCTCAATCTGGAGCGCGCGTTGAAGATTGGCGACGAGCTCGGCGGTCACATCGTGGCCGGTCACGCCGACGGCATCGCCGGTATCGTCCAGCGCGACGATCTGCCCGACATGGCGCGGTTCGAGCTGAAAACGACGCGGGAACTGGCGCGGTTTATCGCCACCAAGGGCTCGGTGACCCTGGACGGTGTGTCGCTGACGGTGAATACCGTGCACGATGTGCTGTTTTCGGTGTTGATCATTCCGCATACGCTCAGTGTGACGACGCTGAGCGGCTGGCGTGCCGGCAGCGAGGTCAATCTCGAAGTCGATTTGATGGCCCGCTATGCGGCGCGGCTGTCGGAAATGAAGTAGACGCAGCCCTTGGCTGCGCCTAAAACCCGCGAATGTTGACAATTTACGCCAATGCAAATTGTCACGCGTTTAAATTGGATTAAGTGATGGCAGACGCACGGCGCGCGGCGCTCAAGGACCAGACCGACATTTCCGGCGCGCGGGCGCTGATCGTCGAGGCGCGATTCTACGACGACCTCCAGGACGCATTGCTGGAAGGTGCGATCGCGGAACTGAAAGCGGCCAGTGTCAGCCACGACATCATCACGGTGCCGGGTGCGCTGGAAATTCCGGCGGCGGTGGCCATCGCGCTCGATGCCGCCGAAGGTCACGGCAAACCCTACGATGCCGTGATCGCATTGGGCTGCGTGGTGCGCGGCGATACCATCCATTTCGAGATTGTCTCGATGGAATCTTCGCGGGCGCTGATGGACCTCGCGGTGGCGAGAAAAATTCCGCTCGGCAACGGCATCATTACCGTCAACACCGACGCGCAGGCCTGGGCGCGGGCGCGCGCCAGTGAGCTCAACAAGGGTGGCGATGCCGCACGCGCGGCGCTGGCGATGCTGCGGATCAAGCGCCGCCTGGCGCGGGCCTGACCATGGCGGACAACAGGAAACCAGCACCCAAGAATCTGGACAAAAAGGCCAATCGTCGCGGTGCCGCGCGGCTCGCCGCGGTGCAGGCGCTCTACCAGATGGATATCGGCGGCGCCGGGATCAACGACATCTTCGCCGAATTCGAGAGCCATTGGCTTGGGAACGAAGTCGAGGGCGACACTTACCTCCCGGCGGAAGCGGCGTTCTTCCGCGACGTCGTATCCGGTGTGGTGCGCGATCAGGGCAAGCTCGATCCATTGATCGACGACGCGCTGTCAAAAGGCTGGCCGCTGAAGCGGATCGACGCCATTCTGCGTGCCGTGCTGCGCGCTGGTTCCTATGAGCTCGAGCATCGCAAGGACGTGCCGGGGCGGGTGGTGGTCTCGGAATATGTCGATGTCGCGCATGCTTTTGTCGAAGCCGAGGAGACCGGCATGGTGAATGCGGTGCTCGACCAGATCGCCCGGCAGTTTCGCGCCGACGAGTTTATCCGTGGCTAGCGAACGGCCCGCGTCCGGCGAGGACTCGCTGATCGCGCGCTACTTCCGGCCGCTGGCGACGGACCCCGGCGCCTTCGATCTCGGCGATGACGCGGCGATCCTGAGGGCGTTCGGCGACGACATCGTTGTGACCACCGACGCCATTGTCGAAGGCGTGCATTTTCTATCCGACGATCCGCCCGACACCATCGCGCGCAAGGCCCTGGGGGTTAATCTCAGCGATCTCGCCGCCAAGGGCGCAATACCAGCAGGATGCGTGCTGACGCTGGCGCTGCGGACCGTGGACGAAGCCTGGCTCAGCTCGTTCGCGCAGGCGCTTGGCGAGGATACGGCGAAGTTCGGCTGCCCGTTGCTGGGCGGCGATACGGTCTCGACACCGGGGCCGCTGATGATCTCGGTCACCGCGTTCGGGCGGGTGCCGCCAGGCAAAATGGTTCGCCGCAACGGCGCGAAGCCGGGCGATCTAGTGGTAGTGACGGGCACGATCGGCGACGCCGCGCTCGGTCTCGATGTGCTCAGGCAGGGGACGGCGACGCGCGCGGCTGACCCTGCTGCGAAGGCAATGCTGATCGAGCGCTATCGCGTGCCGCTGCCGCGCGTGGCGCTGGCGTCAGCGGTTCGCGATCACGCGCATGCGGCGATGGATGTCTCCGATGGTCTCGCCGGCGACCTCGCCAAGCTGTGCGGCGCCTCCGGCGTGTCGGCAAAGATTCATGCGGCGCATATCCCGTTATCCGCGGCCGCCGCGACGCTGGTTGCGAGCGGCGCGGTCGGTATCGAAGCGATCGTCGCCGGTGGCGATGATTACGAAATCCTGTGTGCCATTCCGCCCGGCTCCTTTGATGCGTTCGAGCAGGCAGCGCGGAAGGCCGGGGTTGCCGTCACCGTGATCGGAGACATCGTCAAGGGCTCGTCGCTGCGCTTCATTGATGGGCAGGGCGACAAAATCATACTGCCGCGCCTGTCCTACAGTCATTTCTGATCTGCATGCCGCGATGTGACTTATCCGAATGGCACCATTAGAGTTGAAACCTGAAACGTTCCGGAATTGAATTAAGCGATGTCGACTGAATCGGAAGGACCTGTTGCGGCGGAAATGGGCGGGGCAACCGCTCCGGTGGTTGCCGGCCGCGAATGCGGATCCTGCACGCTGTGCTGCAAGGTCTATCACGTCGCCGAAATCGACAAGGTGGCGGGCAAATGGTGCCAGCACTGCACGCCCGGTTCCGGCTGCGCCATTCATCCGACGCGGCCGGCGCAATGCCGCGACTTCTTTTGCCTGTGGCTGACCGAAGCGACCATGACACCGGCCTGGAAGCCGGAGCGATCCAAAATGGTCGTCACCATTTTTCCGCTCAACGGCTTCATGTATGTGCAGGTCGATCCGAATGCGCCATCGGCCTGGCGCAAGGAGCCTTATTACAAACAGCTGCACCAATGGGCCGAGATCAACCTGAAGAACGGCCGGCACGTGATCGTCTTCGTCAACGACGAGGCGACACTGATCATGCCCGGACAGGATCTGCCGTTGGGCAAGATGAAACCGACCGATGGCTTTGCGGTCCGTCAAACCTTCGGACCGCGCGGTCCGACCTACGAAGTGACGCGGTCGGACCGGTCGGCGCCGACGGCAGCCGGTCCGCGCTCCTGATTTCAGCCGATTCGGTCGGAAAAATTCCTGTTCTGGCTGACGGCGAGAGAAGGGGCTTCTGCAATGGGCCCTCTCACGATCGAAATGCCTAGATAGCGTGTAAAAACTCGCACTCGTGGTCCGAAAAGCGCTTCCCGGGGCGTTCGTGACGTTGCGTGCCGGGTGTGATTTTGGCAAGCTTCGCCCCAATTGAGGCTGCCCTCGCGGGAAACAAGGCCTCATGTTTATGCGCCACCGCGCTCGCGGAATGGCGTTTTGGGGTGACAGACAAGGGTTTGAGGCAAATTCAATGACAGCATTATGGGTGATTGTGCTCTGCGGAGCGCTTTCGATCGTCTACGCCATCTGGGCCACGGCATCGGTTATGAAAGCGGATGCCGGCAACGCACGGATGCAGGAAATTGCAGCCGCAGTGCGCGAAGGCGCGCAGGCCTATCTGAAGCGCCAGTACACCACGATCGGAATGGTCGGCATCGTGATCTTCGCGCTGCTCGCCTACTTCCTCGGCACGCTGGTCGCGGTCGGCTTCCTGATCGGCGCGGTGCTGTCGGGCGCCGCCGGTTTCATCGGCATGAACGTGTCGGTTCGCGCCAACGTGCGGACCGCGCAGGCCGCGACGGTGTCACTGGCTGGCGGACTTGAACTCGCGTTCAAGGCCGGCGCGATCACCGGCATGCTGGTTGCGGGTCTCGCATTGCTCGGCGTCACCATCTATTTCGCCTATCTGACGCAGTTCATGGGCTTTGCCCCGAACAGCCGCACGGTGGTCGATGCGATGGTCGCACTCGGCTTTGGCGCGTCGCTGATCTCGATCTTCGCCCGTCTCGGCGGCGGCATCTTCACCAAGGGCGCCGACGTCGGCGGCGATCTCGTCGGCAAGGTCGAAGCCGGCATTCCCGAAGACGATCCGCGCAACCCGGCCACGATCGCCGACAACGTCGGCGACAACGTCGGTGACTGCGCCGGCATGGCCGCCGATCTGTTCGAGACCTATGCGGTGACCGCGGTCGCCACCATGGTTCTCGCCGCGATCTTCTTCGCCAAGTCGCCGCTGTTGACCAACATGATGACGCTGCCGCTCGCGATCGGCGGCATCTGCATCATCACCTCGATCATCGGCACTTTCTTCGTCAAGCTCGGGGCCAGCCAGTCGATCATGGGCGCGCTCTACAAGGGCCTGATCGCCACCGGCATCCTGTCGCTCGCCGGCGTCGCCGGCGCCATCTACTGGTTGGTCGGCTTCGGTGCGCTCGCCGGCGTCAACTACACCGGCATGGCGCTGTTCGAATGCGGCATCGTCGGCCTTGTCGTCACCGGCCTGATCATCTGGATCACCGAATACTACACCGGCACCGATTATCGCCCGGTGAAGTCGATCGCGGCTTCGTCGGTCACCGGCCACGGCACCAACGTGATCCAGGGCCTCGCGATCTCGATGGAAGCGACCGCGGGTCCCGCGCTCGTCATCATCGCCGGCATCCTCGTCACCTACAGCCTTGCTGGCCTGTTCGGCATCGCGATCGCCACCACGACGATGCTGGCGCTGGCCGGCATGATCGTGGCGCTCGACGCGTTCGGTCCGGTCACCGACAATGCCGGCGGCATTGCTGAAATGGCTGGCCTGCCGAAGGAAGTGCGCAAGGCCACCGACGCGCTCGACGCGGTCGGCAACACCACCAAGGCGGTCACCAAGGGCTACGCGATCGGCTCAGCCGGTCTCGGCGCGCTGGTGCTATTTGCGGCCTACAACCAGGACCTCAAATTCTTCATTGCGGACGCCGTCAACCACCCGTACTTCAAGGGCGTCAATCCGGACTTCTCGCTCAACAACCCCTATGTGGTCGTGGGCCTGCTGTTCGGTGGTCTGTTGCCGTATCTGTTCGGCGCAATGGGCATGACCGCGGTTGGCCGCGCGGCGAGCGCGATCGTCGAGGAAGTGCGGCGTCAGTTCCGTGAGAAGCCGGGCATCATGCAGGGCACCGACAAGCCGGACTACGGCAAGGCGGTCGACCTTTTGACCAAGGCGGCGATCAAGGAAATGATCATTCCGTCGCTGCTGCCGGTGCTGTCGCCGATCGTGGTGTACTTCCTGATCTACGTGATCGCGGGTGGCGGCGTTGACGGCAAGTCGGCGGCGTTCTCGGCCGTGGGTGCGATGCTGCTCGGCGTGATCGTGACCGGCCTGTTCGTCGCGATCTCAATGACCTCGGGCGGCGGCGCCTGGGACAATGCCAAGAAGTACATCGAAGACGGCCATTACGGCGGCAAGGGCTCCGACGCGCACAAGGCCGCGGTGACCGGCGATACCGTCGGCGATCCCTACAAGGATACGGCGGGTCCGGCCGTCAACCCGATGATCAAGATCACCAATATCGTGGCGCTGCTGCTGCTGGCGATCCTGGCGCGCTAAACAGCGCCAAGATGATCAAGATAAAAACCCCGCGGTGCGAGCCGCGGGGTTTTCCTTTGAGCAGGGATGACAAGACTTGTGCGGGAAGGCCGCGCGGACGTATCTGCGCGCTTGCGCAACCGATCGGCTTCCGCCAACGCTGCCGGGAATCAAACGCAGGCAACAAGGAGATCAATCGATGTCGCTCTCATCCGCACGGAATTATGCACTCCGTGCCTCGAAGTCGCAGGATCAAAAGGAGGCTATCGAGCTGCTGTCGAAGGCGATCATGGAACTGGCGATGTCAATCGACACCACCGATGCCAAGCTCAAGAAGATCAACAAATCGTCGTAGCGCGGTGCTGGACTCGTTTTCAGCTTCGCTCTGAACGGCTGTTCAGGTCGCGACTAGTTGAAGCTGAGCAGCTTGAACAGCGGCGTCAGGTAGCTGAGTTCCTGGCCCGAGGTGGGCGTGGTGCGGCTGATGAAGTCGAAAATCTTGCCGTCCTGTAGCCCGTAATTGGCGAGCCGCTGGACCTGGCGATTTTTGTCGAAATAGATCGCGATGACGCGCTGATCGACCACACGCTGGTTCATGAAGGCGACCGGCCGCTCGGAGCGCTGCGAGATGTAGTAGAACACTTCGCCGTTCAACGTTGCGACCGTGGAGGGCGTTCCCATCACGATCAGCACCTGGTCCTGGCTCGCCCCGATCGGGATTTGCTCGAGCGCGCCCGCTGGCAGGATGTAGCCCTTCTGAAACTGCTCGCCGGTGAGGCAGCCGCCCAGCGCCGCGCACATCAGCGCAATCGCTGCAGCCGAGCGCAAGCCGTGCCAGCCCGCGGCCAGGCGGCGCGAAATCGCGGTCCGGCCACACGAAGCGGCGGTCCGGCCGCGCGGAGCGGGGGCCGTTGGGCATATCGGGCTCGTTTCGATCATCGTGGAACTGGTCCCGTCCCCTTGCGTCGCGTGAAGCGTTGACGTACCGGGCAGCATGCTGGATTGCAACAAGCGCGGGCCGTAAGGGCTCGCTTGCGGAACCCACAATGCTTTGGCCGTTCAATCACTTCAGGAAACCCCGGATCGCCCCGCGCGGCACCATTGAGACCATCTATGGCATGATCGTGACGCAGGCGCGAGAACCGTTGTTTTATCGGGACTTGGGCGTGCCGGATACGGTTAACGGCCGTTTTGACCTGCTGGTGCTGCACCTGTGGATGGTCCTGGGGCGGCTGAAAGCGCTCCCGGGGGGCGATGGCCCTTCCCAGGCGCTATTCGATCGCTTCTGCATCGATATGGACGATAATTTGCGCGAGATGGGGGTCGGCGACCTGACGGTGCCAAAACGGATGCAGGCCTTCGGCGAGGCGTTCTATGGCCGGGCGGCGGCCTATGATCTCGCGCTGGCCGCGGGCGAGGAGCCGCTGGCGCAGGCGCTGTGCAAGAACATATTGAACGGGCAGGGCATTGAAAACGCACGGCGGCTGGCCCTTTATGCCAAGGCCGTCGTCACGGCCCTGGCAGGCCTCGATGAGACAACGCTGCAGAGCGCTTCATCGATCCAATCCTGGAAATTTCCGTCGCCAACCGGCCTGAGCACGCAATCATGAACAGAACAGTCCGGACAGATCAGGCGGATCCCTGGAGCGTTCACATCGCGGTGGAGCAAATACCGGACACCGGATTGCATCGCGACCTCCAGGCCGACCAGACCGTATGCGAGGCCATGGCGGAGCTCGCCGGCCTGCGCGAGATTCTGTCGGCAAGCGCATCGCTCGACGTGACGCCCGAGCGCGGCGGCCGCTTCCATGTGACCGGCCGTGTCCAGGCCCGGATCGGACAAACCTGTGTCGTCACGCTCGATCCGATCGAGAACGAGATCGATGAGCCGATCGATCTGATTTTCGCGCCGCCCGACCAGATCCCCGAACTCGCTGATCTCGTCGACGAGGCCGCCGAAAGCGAGGAAGAGGTTCCGGACCCGCCGGAGCCGATCGAAAATGGTATGATCGATCTCGGCCGGGTCGCGACCGACGCAATGTTCCTGGCGATCGATCCTTATCCGCGCAAAGCCGACGCCGTTTTCGAACCGCTGGTGGTCGCTGCCGATCCTGCGGACCATCCATTCGCGGCACTCAAGGCGCTGAAGGTCGAGGCAGAACCGACCGGTGGCAAGAAGCCCAAAAAGCGTTGAATGAGGGCCAAAGCGCCGGCAATGGAGCGGCGCGGC
>Ga0193716_1001913_pt1 | contig 11957 bp, 9 predicted proteins | sample U2c1metaG_FD_145901 | JGI IMG/M metagenome (GOLD analysis project Ga0193716, IMG submission 145901) | Soil microbial communities from a riparian zone of the East river system, Colorado, United States - U2c1 | ecosystem: Environmental > Terrestrial > Soil > Riparian zone | place: USA: East River...
GTCGTCTTCGAGGGAACCGGCCCGGAAATGTTGTTCGGCGGCGCGAAGACGACGCGACGGGGTGTCACCGCCCAGATTGATCGCCATGTCGACCAATTCGGCTGCGGCACTTGGGGCACCGCGCGCAGCGGCGCTGTCGACGGCGGCGTCGAGCGCCTCCAACGTGGCCGAGTCATTCGAGGTGGCGGCAAGCGCGAGGTGGCGGGCCCGGACTTCGGGCTGGTCGACGATCTCGGCCAGACGGGCATGGACGGAGCGGCGTGCGGTCGGGCTGGCCGCGGTGTACACACCGTGTGCCAGCAGCGGATGGGTGAACCCCACCCGCGACCCGTCCAACCGGATGATTCCTTGTTCTTCAGCAGTTGCGAGCCGTTCGAGCACGCGGGCAGGGGCGGCATCGGAAACCCGTGACAGCACCTCGACTGTCGGCCGCGCGGCGCATGCGACCGCGAGCAACAACGCGACGGTATCGTCGTCGACCGCGCCGACCCGGCTTCGCACCACCTCCACGAGCGACGCCGGCAGCCTTGCCGACTGGTTGGGCGAGTCCACGTCGAACGCACGCGCCAACTCCAGCGCATAGAACGGGTTGCCTCCCGAGATGGCATGGATCCGGGTGATCACCGGTCGCGGCAGTGTGCGCCCCAACCGAGCGACGAGTACTGCGTGCAAACTGGCGAGACTCATTGGGCGCAAGCAGATCCGGATCACCGCGTCGGGGCGGGGCATGTGCAGCCACGATCCGATGTCCACCGCGTCCGGGTCACCGGTGCGTGCGGTGACCAGCACGCCGACCCGGCCTCGCAACCGGCGGGCAGCGAAACCCAGCACCACCTGACTCGACGAATCCAGCCACTGCACGTCGTCGACGGCCACCAGCACCGGCGCCTCGTGCAGGAGGCGTTCAACGACCGCTGAGAACGCGGCCGCGACCGCACGTTCGTCGGTGGCCGGCCCACCATCTCCGCGCAGCAACACCCGGTCCAGCGCCACCTGCTGGAGCGGGGTGAGGTCGCCAAGGATCGCCGGATCGACGTCTTCGAGCAGGTCGGCGACCGCCGTGTAGGTCAACCGGGCTTCGGCGGCCGCCCCGCGCGTCGACAACACCGTGAACCCGGCGTCGACAGCGCGCTGGACGGCGTCCGACCACACCGTGGTCTTGCCGATACCGGGCTCACCTTCGACCACGAGGCCGGCCGGACCGGCATCCGTCCGTGCCAAGAACTGCTGCACGGCGCGCGCCTCGACCTCCCGCGCCACCCCCACCTCGGCCACAAAGGCATTATTTCAGGTAGCAAACAGAAATCCCACGGAAACGGGAGGCTTGGCGGTTGGCTGCAAACTCTGGTCGCTGATCTACGACCGGTATCCGCGGGCTGATCGGACGATGCGGAGCCCGGGGCCGGTTGTCCTCATCAGAACGAGGGCCAGAAGCGAACAAACCTACAGCTCGGCCGACCGAAGCACGCCCCGCACTACGGCGACGCAGAGGTCAGCGCACACGGCCGCCAGTTCGGCAGTGTCTTCCTTCGGATCCGCGAGCCAGCTCTCGATGATCTGGTTCGCGCCGCCGACCATGAACAGCGCGGTGCGGCGCAGCTCGGTGGGATCCGGTGTATCGGTGCCGAGGATGTCCGGGGCGTGCTGGATGACCAGCTCGGTGATGATGTCGAGAACGTGGACGCGGTGTTCGGTCAGGCCAGGAACGCTCGTCAGGTCACTGGTGGCGATCCGGTGGATGTGGGGGTCAGCCGCGATGATGTCGAGGAAGGTCTTCACCGCCGAGCGCACCTTGTCCCTGAGGCTGCCGGGTTCCCCAATGCCCGCGGCGACGAAGGCCTGAAGCGTCTCGTCACGCACGTCGTCGGAGACTGCGAAGATCAGCGCCTCCCGGGTGGGGAACTGCTCGTAGAAGTAGCGCGGGGTCAATCCTGCCGCGCTGCACACGCCCCGGACGGTCACGTCCGTGATGCCCGATTCGCCCCAGATCTGCCGTCCGGCGGTCAGCAGCTTGCGACGCCGTTCGGCGCGGCGATCTGCGGCACTGACTCCGCCGTAATCGCGCACCACCTCAGCGCGTCTCATTGACAGCACGATACCCGCAGCCTACATTCGGAACACGCGCGTTATCCAAATTGGCGGCTCAAAGGAGAGCATCGACATGAACGTGGCGATTCCGGCGCGGCATCCCGACCATCCGCGCCCCGTTCCGGCGATGGTTCGCTCCTTCGCGCAGCTGTTGGGTCTTCAAAAGCCCACGCCAGAGCAGTGGCGGAGCCTTGGCGAGCGGCTAACGGTCGGCGACGAGCCGATGGACCGCCTGGTGGAGTGGATGATTTCCGCAGGCATGGAGCAGACGCGGCCCTTGTTCGATCGGGCGCTCGCGGACGGCATTGACAGTGTGCCCGAGGCGCCGGAACCATTGCGCGAGTTCTTCGTTCAGATCGAAACGATTCCAGACTGGGTCGACCCCGACAAGCTACGCCGTGGAGCGCGGGCGCTGCGGATTGGTGGCGCCGACGGGATGTACGTCGCGCGTGACGTGGCACTGCTTGGCGGATACCAGTTCTCGGGTTTCAACAAAACCCTGCTGCGGACGGGTGCGCTGGAGAAGGGCTCGAACAAGCGCTTCGCCGAGACGATGCAATGGGCCATGGACGTGATCTCAGAAAGCGGCCTTGATCCGCTGGGCGTGGGTTACCGGTCCACGATCCGCGTGCGGCTGATTCACGCGTTCGTGCGTCGGCATGTGGAGGCGATGCCGGACTGGCGCGGTGACGAATGGGGCGTTCCGGTCAACCAGACGGATATGGCCGCGACACTGGTCGGCGCGCTCATCGCCCCGTCCGCGGGCGGGATCGGGATGGGAATCCTGCCCGCCCCTGCGGATCTCGACGGTATCGCGCACGTGACCCGGTACGTCGGTTGGCTGATCGGCGTGCAGGACGAGTGGCTGCCCCGCAGCTTTCGCGACGGCGTACGGGTCCTGTACCACACGCTCACTGCGCTCGCGGCACCCGACGAGTCCACCAAGCAGCTGGCCGTTCCGATGGCCGACGACCCGATGGCCTGGAACTACCGCAACTTGCCGGGCCTGCGCCGTCGCGTCGCACGGGCCCAGCACCTGTCGGTTACCAGCGGGTTCCTCGGGCCGCGCGCAATGCGTGCCCTAGGACTGGCCTACGTGCCGCCGTGGTATCCGCTCCTGCGGATTCCGGTGAACGTGACGCGTAGCGTCGCCGCCCTGGCCCTTCCCGGTGGCATGGAGCGCGCGGCTGACCGCGGGCAGCGCGAGCAAGAAGACTTGCTGCACACCATGATCGGCGATGCAGAAGCTACCATCGGTGATTCTGCTGCACACGTCGTCCGCGTCGCATGAGGTACTGATGTGACGGTCACGCCTTGGGCTGCGCTACAACCTTCTTCGGCAAACGCCGTCTCAAGCTCGCGCTCTTGATCATCCGAATGGCCAGGTTCGTCGACGTGAACATCGGGATCACGCCAAGAAACGTGCGCTCGGAGGGCGTTAACCCGTGCAAATGCCCGTAGTCGAGGCTCCCGAAGACGTAGAAGCATCCGATGCTGAAGATCGCCAAGGGGATGCAGAGGGCCATGAAGGACCCGCGATCGGAAACGGCCTGCCTCGCAACGGCCAACTCTTCATCCGACATCGGTTCACGTTTCTGCAGCTTGCGCAGAACCCTTGGGATGCCGCTGATTTCGTCGCTCAGTGGCAGTGTCGGTCGGCGCCCTAGCCGCGCCACGTTGACGGCGGCAATCCCGGCGAAGATCACCAGGAACACGAAGGCGATGGCCGTCGGCAGTGTCCACACGCTGTGCATCATTGCTTCACTCCAAAGTCCGACACCTGCCGCAGTGGGCGGGTTCGCACCAGCGTCGGCCACCAGAACCATGGCCCGAGAATCCTCAGGAGACACGGCACGATGAACGTACGCACGATCAGCGTGTCGAGCAGCAGGCCCATGCACACCGTCGACCCCACCTGACCGATGGTCCGCAGATCGCTGGTGAGCATCGCCAGCATGGTGAACGCGAACACCAGACCCGCGGACGTCACCACGCCGCCAGTGCTTCCCAGCGCGCGGATGAGGCCGGTGTGTATCCCGGCTCCGAGCTCTTCCTTGACGCGGGAGATCAGCAGGAGGTTGTAGTCCGAACCGACCGCCACCAGGATGATGAACGTCAGCGGCAACACCAGCCAGTGAAGGTGCAGGCCGATCAGGTGCTGCCAGACGAGGACCGAGAGACCGAACGCACCGGCGAACGAGAAGGCCACCGTGCCGGGAATCACCAAGGCGGCCATCAGACTTCGCGTGATGAACAACATGATCAGGAAGATCAAGATGAAGGCGGCGATGGCCACGATGAGCAGATCGGACGCAGCGTAGGTCTTGATGTCCAAGTTGTTCGATCCTGCGCCGCCGATGTAGATCTTGGCACCCGCCAACGAGGTTTCCTTCAGCGCGATCTGGATGGCTTCGGGAAATTTCTCGACGTGTTCGACCCCTTCGGGGCCCATGGCGTTCCCCTCGTGGGTGACGATGAAGCGGGCTGCCTTGCCGTCCGGTGACATCATCAGTGTCATACCGGTTTTGACGTCCTCGTTGTCGAAGGCCTCTCGGGGCATGTAGAAGTAGGAATCACTGCGAGACTTGTCGAAGTCGTTGCCCACGTTGATCAAGTCGTCGAAGGTCTGGTCGGTCTGCGTGGACTGCAGATGCGCAGGGCCGTAGGAGTTGACGATCACCGCCTGCAACGCGGCCGTCTCGTCCCGCTGGATCTTCAACTGGGCAACCATTTGGGGCATGAGCGCGTCGATGGCCTGGAAATCACCGACGGCATTGTGGATCTGCGTGTCGAGGGCGTCGATGCCGTCGAGCCCGTCGAACAGCGATTTGAAGGCGTAGCACACGGGAATGTCGAAACAGTGCGGCTCCCAGTAGAAATAGGCCTTGAGGGGCCGCATGAAGTCGTCGAGATTTGAGATGTTGTCGTTGACCTCGTCGGTGACCGCCTGCAGATTCTCGAAGGTGAGGACTGTGGTGTGCAGATCATCGGCCAACTTTTGGGTCAGGTCGATCGTCTTGCCCAGCGTCTCCACGGTTTCCGCCTGGATCTGGGCCTGTTTGTCGGTATCGCTGTTCTGCGACTGGTTGAAGGGCAGCTGTTGACCGCTGCCGCCGCCCTGCGTGGTGAACAGGTAGGGAATGGTGGCGCGGTCGAGTGGTCGGCCAAGGGGTCTGGTGATGCTCTGCACCATCGCGACGCCGGGAACGCGAATGAGAGCCCCCGCCACTCGGTCCAGCGAGATGAAGTCCGCTGAGTTGCGCATGTCGTGATCCGACTCGACCATCAGCATCTCGCTGAATAGCTTGCTGGGCGGGAAGTGTCGATCCGAGGCTGCGAAGCCCTGGTTGGCGGGAGCATCGCTCGGTTGGTAGGTGCGGTCGTCGTAGCTCACCCGATAGCTGGGCACGAAGACCGCCCCAACCATGACGATGGCGCAGCTGGCCACGAGGATGGGCACCGGCCACCGCACCACGCTGGCGGCGATCCGTCGATAGAGATGCCCTCTGACCAATCGCTTCGGGTCGAAGAGCCCGAACAGGCTGCCCACCGTCAGGATTGCAGGCCCGAGTGTGAGCGCCGCCGCGATCGTGAACAGCATGGCGATCGCGACGGCCGGTCCCATGGTGTGGAAGTAGTCGAGTCGCGCGAAACTCAAACAGAAACCGGCGCCCGCGATGGTCAACCCCGAGCCGAGGATGATGGGCGACACACTCCGGTATGCGGTGTAGTACGCCTCTTCTCGACTTTCGCCGAGTTGGCGGGCCTCCTGATAGCGGCCCATCAGGAAGATGCCGTAGTCGGTTCCGGCGCCCAGGGTCAGCGAGATAGTGATGTTCACCGCGAACGACGAGAGCGGGATGACCCCGAAGTGCCCGAGGGTGGAGACGACGCCCTTGGCGACCAGCATCTCGAACAGCACGGTGGCCAGCGGCATCAACACCGTGGTCGGGGAGCGGTAGACGATCAGCAGCATTGCGATGATCAAGAAGATCGTCACGATCGTGATGTTGTTCAGGCTCGAGTTCGCGATCGTCAGCGTGTCCGAAGCCAGCGGTGCCGCGCCACTGACGTAGACCCTGAGTCCCGGTGGTGGAGTGTCCTTCGCGATGATGTTGCGGACGGCGTCGACGGACCTGTTGGCCTCGATCTGCCCGATGTCACCGGCGAGACGCAACAGCACATAGGTGGACTTGCCATCGACGCTCTGTGCGCCGGCCGCGGTGATCGGCTTACCCCACAGATCCATCACGTATTGCACGTGCTGGGGGTCCTTCTTCAGCCGCTGCATCAAGTCGTCGTAGTACTGGTGGTCCTTCTCGTCCAACGGATGGTCGGCCTCGAGCACGACCATCGTCAGGCTGGTGGACGTGGACTCTTGGAACTTCTCGCCGATGTGCAGCATCGCGACCTGGGACGGCGCGTACGTCGGAATCATCGGGCCCGCGAGCTCTGCCGCGACGTCTTCTACCTTCGGAATGAAGGTGTTGGTCGTGACGGCGATGAGACCCCAGAAGATGATGATCGGGATGGCGAGGACACGGACCGCTCTTGGGAAGAACGGTCGGCCTGCCTGATGTGCGCTCACGCGGATTTCACCCTGCAGGTGACGTCCGCGTTCTGACGTGTCGCCGATTGGTCATCGCGTACAACGCCATTCACCAGCATTCGACAGTGGACCTCGCCGCCATGGACCTGCGCCGAGATGCTGCCGGAGACGACCGTGAGCGTGGTCGTCTCCGTGTGAGACCAGGGCAACGTCGTGAGATCGACCGTGTGGGGATGGCCGTCGATGTCGATGTAGGAGAGCAACCCGCCGTCGCCGAGGTCGCCGTCCAACTCATAGGTGAGCTGCTTGGGCACGAACTCCTCGGGCGCCTGTGGGCCATTGACGGCGAGGACTGGCCCAGGGGCGGACGCCTGATGCACCTTCCACATGCACAGCGCACCCAGGGCGACCGCAATGACAGCGACCAGCGGCAGCCACACTTTCGCCAGGGCAGTCCTGGCCCTTGAACGTTGGCTCATTCGTTCACCTCTCGCATTCTCACTCGCCTATATCAACTAGGTTGATATAGAGCCCTAAAAACGCTACCAGCCCTGGGCCCGAGAACACCAGACGGACGGTGTCGACGAGCCTCCGGTGCTGATCAGTGTGCGCGTCAGCGGACGGTGGCGCGGGAGTACCGTCGCTGACAGATAGCGACAGGAATGAGGACCGCCCATGACCGCCGATCTGCCCGAGAATGCGTTGCAACTGAGGTCGTTGGTGACGTCGCAGGGCACGCTCGAGCTGTCGCTGCACGACGTCCCAGTTCCTGCGCCCGGCGCCAACGACGTGGTGGTGCGGGTGGAGGCCTCGCCGATCAACCCGTCAGACCTGGGGCTGCTCATCGCCACCGCCGACATGTCGACTGCGACGGTGGCGGGCACGCCGGAGCGTCCCGTGGTCACTGCACCCTTGAAAGATGGCTCCCTTGGCGCGCTTTCGGCGCGAGTCGACCAATCGCTGCCAGTGGGCAACGAGGGTGCGGGCACCGTCGTTGCCGCGGGCTCGTCGCCTGCAGCGCAGGCCCTTCTTGGCAAGATGGTGGGCGTTGCCGGCGGCGCGATGTACTCGCAGTTCCGCGTGGTCAATGCGGCCGCGTGTCTCGTCCTGCCCGACGGGACGCCGGCCAGGGACGGAGCGTCGTCCTTCGTCAACCCCTTGACTGCACTTGGAATGGTCGAAACGATGCGCCGAGAGGGGCATTCGGCTCTGGTGCACACGGCCGCGGCGTCCAATCTCGGCCAGATGCTCGTCAAGCTGTGCCTCGCCGACGGAATTCCGCTCGTCAACATCGTCCGCAAGCCCGACCAGGAGGAGCTGCTGAGGTCGCTCGGCGCTGTCCACGTCTGCAATTCGGGCTCGCCGTCGTTCGCCGCCGACCTTCTCGAGGCGCTGAAGGCGACGTCGGCGACGCTTGCGTTCGACGCCACGGGTGGAGGTTCGCTGGCGGGTCGGATTCTCAGCGGGATGGAGCAAGCCGCCAACGCGACCGCGGCCGAGTACTCACGCTATGGGTCGACCGTGCACAAGCAGGTGTATCTCTACGGCCGCCTCGACACGAGTCCGACCACGCTCGACACCGGGAGCGTCGGCATGGCGTGGGGCCTTGGAGGGTGGCTGCTCACGCCCTTCCTTCAGAACGCCGGCGCCGAGACCATCGGGCGGCTCCGAGACCGGGTGGCCGCAGAGCTGACCACGACGTTCGCGAGCACCTACACCGGCGAGGTTTCCCTCGCAGGCATGCTGCAGCCCGATGCGTTCAACGCCTACAACAAGCGGGCCACGGGGGAGAAGTTCCTGGTGACTCCGCAGGCCCTGCCGTGACGGCGTGCACCTAGGTCAGACGAGCGCCACGACCTCGCGTGCACAGCCCCAACTCAGCGTGACTCCCGCTCCGCCGTGCCCGTAGTTGTGCACCACTCGCGCACCGGAACTGAGCGGCTCGTCCTCCTCGAGACGGACCGTCGAACGGCCGGGCCGCAGCCCAACGACGTGTTCGAGCACCCGTGCGTCCCGCAGTGCGGGGACCAGGTCCCAGCACCGCTCGATGATCGCGGCGCCGACGGCCATGTCGACCGTCGTGTCCCAGCGCCCTTCGTCCAGGGTGCCGCCCAAGATGCAGTCGTCCGTCCGAGGGTGCACGTACGCGCGACCGCCGGGATGGTGCTCGTCGCGCACCGACAGCGTCAGACCGGGATTGGTGACCCGGACGATCTGGCCCCGCACCGGATACACCGTGCCGTCGCCGATCAGTTCCCTTGCGCCAAGGCCTGCGCAGTTGACCACCAGGTCGGCACCGTCGCCTACCTCGTGTAGCGACTGCACGTGCCGCTGGATGAACTCGCCGCCGAGGTCGCGGACTCGACCGACCAGCCACGGCAGGTAGATCGGCATCTCGGCCAGCGGCACCGAGAAACGCAGGCCGTACCGATAGCCCGGGGGCAGTTCGTCGGTGTCGGCGGCACGGACCCCGCCCACCGCAGCCGCCCACTCGGGTTCACTAGGGGGCTGCCGGTAGAGCCCGAGCGACTCGCGCATCACCACCCCAGGCACCGCCATCTCCGCGTGGATGGCGAGCACGTCGAAGGTGTCCTCACCCCAGCGCAACACCCGCTCCCAGGGTCCGACGTGCGTCGGGAACCAGACCGCTGCCGCGAGCGCTGAGGTGGTGGTCGCACTGGGCTCGGCGGCCACGATCCGCACCCCGTGACCTGCTTCGAGCAGGGAGATGGCCGTGGTCAGTCCGCTGACTCCCGCGCCGACCACGACGACCTGCAGTGCGTCCTGCACGGGAGCAAAACTACGCGGGCAGCTCAGCTGTACCAACACAGCCTCCTGGCAGACGATCGTCAGCACAGTGGCCGCGCCGGTTCGAGATCGACCAGAGTGGTAGGACTCATGACCGCGCCACAGCAACCACCGTGGGGTTACCCACCTCCGCCAGCGCCGCCGGCGTGGGTGTTGCCGAAGGATGCCTACACGCCGTGGGCCACCCGGCTCTGCGCGTTCCTCATCGACGCCGTCCCCGCCGTGCTCCTCATCGGTATTAGCTCCGTGGTCGGCGGCATTGCCGATGGCTGCTCGCGCGTGCGCGCCGACGCCCCCTATTTGGGACACTGCGGCTGGGCCGTCTCGGACAACGGAGACACCCTTCTTCTGCTGGGCTTCGGCCTCGCGCTGGCTCTCTATCCCTTGACCCTGGCCTACCTTGTATGGAACTTCGGCTACCGGCAGGGAAAGACGGGCTCGAGCATCGGCAAGTCCGTGATGAAGGTCAAAGTGGTCAGCGAAAAGACCTGGCAACCCATTGGTTTCGCGCTGTCGCTGGTGCGTCAGCTCATGCACTGGGTGGACCAAGCGGCTTGCTACGTCGGCTTTCTGTGGCCGCTGTGGGACAACAAGCGCCAGACGTTCGCCGACATGATCATGGGTACCGTGTGCGTGCCGCGGGACTCGCAGCCCGCTGGCTACCCCTGGCCTGGGTAGGCCACGACATCCGTGACGCCGCCACCGTTCACCGGTGGGCCGAGCAGGGTGGTCGTCGTGCCTGCCGCGGTGTCGTAGGCGACGAGCGAGTCGCCGCCGCCACCGCACCGTTCGCTGACTTGGAGGTGGAGGTCGTCCCCCTTGACGCCGACCACGTACGTGCGGTCGGTGTGCACGCCGGGCACCGACACCTTTGAGGTCGTTCCGTCGGCGTTGAGCTTGGCCAGATACATCATGCTGCAGGGATTCACGGGCTGCACGAACGTGCCAGCGGGGAGCTGCCACGCGTCGTCGTCGCCGAAATCGGGGCCCTCCTGCCCGTCGTTGGGCGCGGTGAGAGCGGTCGGTGCGTCACCGTTGACGGGCACCAACCACAGTCGCGTACCGCCGCTGTCGGTACCAGTGCATCGCATGAGGATGGTCGTGCTTCGGTTGCCGTCCCACCACCGCAGCGGGCTGCAAGATTTCTGGCCGTGAATCGACACCGTCTTGCTGATGATCCCGTCGTTGCCCATGACGCTGAAGCCGGAGGGTCGCCCGAGGATGAGCCGTGTGCCGTCGGGTGTGGAGATGTATCCGCCGCTGAAGTCCGGCCCCACCGGATAGGTCAGAAGATGGTTGCCCGCGAGGTCGGCGCTGACGAGTGCCCCGGGTTGGTTCTGCCCTGGCCAGGACCGGCTGGGAGGAGAGTGGAGACCCGGTGTCTCCAGCAGCAGTGCCCCGCCATCGGGGCGGGTGAAGCGGGGGCGGCCGTCGACGGCGAATTCGGTCTGCGCACCTGTGTGCAGATCGACGATGATGGCGTACGGGAGCTTGCCGTACTCCATGTGGAACAGGGCTTTGCCCCCGTCTCCCGACCAGTCGACCAGTCGGGGTCCCGCCATCTCGCCCGGCGGCTTGAAGGTGGTGATCGCATACCGGCCACCGGCCGGGTCGACCAGGTACAGCGTCGTGGTGGCAGTCGCTTCCGTCGGCTCGCCAGGAGCCGGTGGTCCGCCGGTAACCGGACTCCAGGTCGCCAATAGCCAACCGGGACCCACCTGGGACCAGGGGACGGCCCCGATCGGTTCCTCGATGCCGTGTGCCGCCGGTTCTGTCGGTGGCGAAGTGGGGTGGCTCGATGCGCCGTGCCCCGCCGTCGAATCAGTCGACGAAGAGCACCCAGCCACCATCACTGCCGCCAGCGCGGCGATCACCATGGTCTTTCGTTTCATTTGCGTGTGCGCCCAGACGTCGCCGTACCCTGCCAATCTCATTCGACCATACGGACATCCGGCAAGTGGCCTCAGCTGGTTCGGGCGCGCGCGAGTTGTGGGTATAGGTCTTCGATGGAGCCACTGAGCGCTTGTTTGACGTACTGGGCACGGTGGTCGGCGCTGACTTCATATTCGCCGGCGATGAGTGCGGCGTAGGCGATGCGCACGATGTCGGCGGGGTCTTCCTTGTCATCGTCGACGATGGTCTCGGTCATCGGTGTGGCGGTGTAGCCGAAGTGCAGGCCGAGTACGTGGGTGCCTTGGTCGGCCAGGGCCAGGCGCAGTGAGTTGGTTGCCGACCACATCGCGGATTTCGATGCGCTGTAGGCGCCGTGGCCACCGGCTTGACCCGCGGGGTCGGCGACGATCCAGCTGAGCACGGAGTGCACGTGCAGGAATGCGCCTCCGCCATTGGCACCGACGATGGGCGCGAACGCGCGGGCGACGGCGAGCGCGCCGAAGAAGTTGGTTTCGAACGTCTTTCGGATCTCGGCCAGGTCGTCGGTGAGGATGCGGTCGGGCAGCGGTGAGACTCCGGCGTTGTTGACCACGATGGTGGTGTCGGCCGCGGCAGCAGC
>Ga0193716_1001915_pt1 | contig 11951 bp, 10 predicted proteins | sample U2c1metaG_FD_145901 | JGI IMG/M metagenome (GOLD analysis project Ga0193716, IMG submission 145901) | Soil microbial communities from a riparian zone of the East river system, Colorado, United States - U2c1 | ecosystem: Environmental > Terrestrial > Soil > Riparian zone | place: USA: East River...
CCGTGCGCGCGCACACCTACGTGCGCTACACCGAAGAGTATCGCTGGCCCCTCGCGGTGGCGCTCCTCGCGATCGCGCTCGAGGCGCTGCTCAGCGTGTGGCGGGGCCCGCTACCATGAATCTTCCCTACACGGATGTGCCATGGGCCCTTTGGGCTGCTCCGGCGCTCGCGGTCCTCGTGGCGTTGCTCGTGCTCTGGTCGTATCGCCGCCGAGCGTATCGGCTGCGCAAGCTCGCGACGACCGAGCTTCTCCCGAGGCTGATCCCGCCCGCATCTACACGCGCGCCCTGGCAGCGCGCGCTCCTTCAGTTCGGCGCGGTACTCTGCGCCGGAATCGCCTTCGCGGGGCCCCGCTGGGGCACCGAACAGACGCTCGAGCGCGGCAGCGGCGTCGACATGGTGCTGGCGCTCGACGCTTCGCTCTCGATGCTCGCGACCGATGCACGCCCGAATCGTCTAGAACGTATGAAGGAGGAGGCGCGCCGGCTGCTCGCGCTCTCTGGTGGAGATCGGGTCGGTCTGCTCGCGTTCGCGGGGCGCAGCTACATTCTGACCCCGCTCACCGTCGATCGCGGCGCGCTCGAGCTATTTCTCGACAATCTCGATCCGTCGGTCGTGGGACAGGCGGGAAGCTCGCTCTCTCGCGCGATCCGACAGGGCACGGACCTTCTCGTTGCCACGCAGACTACGAGCGATCGCGCACTCATCATCATGAGCGATGGCGAAGCGTTCGAGTCGGCGGAGGAGATCAAGGCGGCAGCAGCGCATGCGGCGGAAGCGGGAGTGACGGTGATCGCTGTAGGATTCGGAACGGAGAAGGGCTCCACGATTCCCGTGCACACGGCGCAGGGGACACAGCCGAAGCGTGATGAGAATGGGCAGATCGTGACGACGCACTACACACCGGACTTGCTCGAGGATGCGGTCACCGCGGCGCATGGCGTGTTCATCGACGCCGCGGCGACCGACAAGGCGGCGCGCATTCGCGGTGCGCTCTCGATGCTTCGCCGCCAGGCGCGCGAAACCGAGAGTCAGACTTCACGTCGTGCGCGCTTTCAGCTGTTCCTCATCCCCGCGCTCCTTCTCGTGTTGCTCGACAGCGTGTTGAGCACGCGACGCGGGCGTCGCAAGCGCGCGCCCGCCGCCGCAACAGCGACGGCGCTGTCGCTCGCGCTTCTTCTCCTGCCACTCACGCTGCACGCTGAGACCGGCGATGAGGGCGACAAGCTCTATAAGGCAGCGCGCTATCCGGAGGCAGCGGCCGCGTACCAACGCGAGATACAGGAGCACTCCGACTCGCCACGGCTCGAGTACAACCTCGGCACGGCACTCATGCAGGCGGGGCAGCTCGACGATGCAGTCGCCGCATTGGAGCGTGCGACCACAACGGCCACCTCCGATGAGCTCCGCTACAGTGCGCTCTACAACCTCGGCCTCTGCTATCTGCGCCAGGGGCGCGATGCGAAGTCGAGCGAGTCCACCGCGGCGTTCGCATCGTCGGCCGAGGCGTACAAGCGCGCACTGCAGCTGCGACCAAGCGAGGTCGCGGCGAAGTGGAACTACGAGCTCGCATCACAGGAGAAATCGAAGTCGTCGGGCGGCGGCGCGAGTCAACAGCAGCAGAATCAGCAGCAGCAGCAACAGCAGCAGAAATCCAATAGCCTGGACAAGCGCCAGGCGGAGCAGCTGCTGAGCAGCGCACAGCGCGAAGAGCGCGATGTGCAGGCGAAGAAGCAGCGTGAGAATCAGCCGGAGCGTCCGCCGGCGGGGAAGGATTGGTGATCGTCGCCCTCGTCGCGATTCTCGCGCAGCTCACGGCGCCGCAGCGCGCCGCGCGCGAGGCCATCGCACGCGATGCGCCGGCGATCGTCGCGCGCGCGCAGCTCGACACGAGCGCCCTCGTGAACTTTCGCGTGCTCGTGCAGCCCGAAACGGTCTACGTCGGCCAGCAGGCGAACTATCAGCTCGGCGTCTTCCTCGACGAGACGGTGCGCGATCGCATGCGCAGCATGGAGGCGCTCGCGCCGGAGATGCGCTCGATGATGGCCTACGAGCCGCCCGCGCCGCTGGCGGGCTTTCCGCTCCGCAACGCGTCGGGGCACCGGTACGAAGCGCACGTCTATCAGCGGCCGATCTTTCCGCTCAGCGCGGGACGCGTGGCAATCCCGCCCGCACGATTGCTGTACGCGATGCCGCTCTCGTACAGTTTCTTCTCGCGAGAGGAGAGCTTCGAGCTGCGCAGCGACAGCGCCGTGGTGGTCGCGCTCGAACCGCCGCAGGCCGGGCGTCCCGCTGATTGGAATGGCGCGGTCGGGACACTGCGTCTGAGCACGGGCGTCGACAGCGCCGCGGCGCGCGTTGGCGACGCGATGCGGCTCGTCGTACGCGTGAGCGGGCAGGGGAACGTGAAGCTCTTTCCTCGTCCAGCGCTCGCGCTGACGTGGGCCTCGACCACCGCCGAGGGAGAGCGCGTGACGATGTCGGCGGATTCGATGCACATCGGCGGGACGAAGGAGTTCGATTGGGTGATCACCCCGCGCGTGCCGGGGCGCGTGGAAGTGCCGCCGGTGCGCTATCCGTACTTCGATCCGTACGCGCGCCAGTATCAAGTGGCCGAGAGCGCGCCGGTGGCGATCTTCATCGCGGCGGGCACCCTCGCCTCGGCCGACACGAGCACCGCGACCTCGTCACCACGATGGTTGCTTCGCCCCACGTATCGCGGCGCGCTTCCGCCGCCGCTCTATCGATCGCGCGCGCTGCTCCTCGCGTTACTTCTGCTTCCGGTGCCGGTGCTGCTGCTCGTCGGGACGAGACGGCCGAGTCGTCGTAAGAAACGCACGGTATCGCATGCGGTTTCGTTGCGCGCGCTCGCGCGCAGCGAATCCACGGTGCGCGAGGCGCGCTCGGTGCGACGAACCTTCCTGAACGCTGTCGCCGATCGGCTGAGCGCATCGGCAACGGAGATCGCGGAGCCCGCCGCGCTGCATCATCTCGCGCTGCGCGCCGGTGTGACCGTCGAAACCGCCGATCGCGCGCGTGTATTCATCGCCGAGCTCAATGCGGCGGCGTTCGATGTCGCGGGCGAGTGGGCCGGCGATGGCGTGAAGCGCGCGTACGATCTGTATCGAGCGATCGACCGTGAAGCGCGCCCGCGCCGCGCGCCGCGCGTGCGGGCGGCGGTGGTCGCGATGCTGCTGACGCTTTCGCTCGCCGTCGCCGCGCGAGCAGCCGATAGCTCTCACGAGCTCTTTGCGCGTGGCGTCAATGCGTACGCGCACGGTGAGTACGCCAGCGCGATGAGCGATTTCGGGGCCCTCGCCGCACACGAGCCGCGCGCGCCCGATGCATGGGCGAACATGGGCACCGCCGCATACGCCGCTGGCGACACCGCTCGCGCGATGGTCGGCTGGCAGCGCGCCCTGCGCCTCGAACCGCTCGCCGCCGACGTGCGCGACCGCCTCGATCTCATCTCACCGACGGCGCCCTCGTCGCCTGGCTTCGTCCCCGCCGTACCGCCGCTCCCGCTCGCCGCGCTGGCGGCGCTGCTGTGGATCGCAGGATGGCTCTCACTCGCCTGGCAAGCGCGCAGGCGGGGCGCGATGGCACCGCCGCTGCAGCTCACCGTTCCCGTCGTCGCCACGGTGGCAGCGCTCTTTTTCGCGGGCGCCACGGTGCTGCTCGATCAGCGCATCAACGCCACCGATCTCGCGGTCGTCGCGCGCGACGCGCCGCTGCACGTGCTCCCGGCGCTCGCCTCCGATCGCGGCGCGACACTCCGCACCGGCGACATGACCCGCATCCTCGAGGCCGAGGGCGCATGGGCCCGCGTCTCCGCCGACGGTGGGCGCGAGGGGTGGCTGGACGCTGCGGCGCTCGCTCCGATTCCTCACGACTGACGCCGGTTCGCCGCCGCCGATAACTTTGCGGGATGCCCCGCATCGCAGTTCTCGCGCGCACCGTCGTCGACCAGATCGCCGCGGGAGAAGTCGTCGAGCGCCCCGCATCGGTCGTGAAGGAGCTCGTCGAGAACTCCCTCGACGCCGGGGCGACCACGATCGATATCGTCATCGATGATGGCGGACGCGCGCGCATCCGCGTGGCCGACGACGGAACGGGGATGGAGCGCGCCGACGCCGTGCTCGCGCTCGAGCGCCACGCCACCTCCAAGATCCACGCAGCGGACGATCTCGTCGGCGTGAACAGCTTCGGCTTCCGAGGCGAAGCGCTTCCGGCGATCGCCTCCGTATCGGAGCTCGAAGTGGAGACGGCGCCCGCCGACGGCGCGGGCACCTTCATTCGCGTCGTCGGCGGCGAGATGGGCGACGTGCGCGACGCGGCGCGGCGCCGCGGCACCACGATCACCGTCTCGCGCCTCTTCTTCAACGCGCCCGCGCGACAGCCATTCCTTCGCTCGGCGCGCTCCGAGTGGCGCGGCATCAGCGAAGTCGTCACCGCGCTCGCACTCACGCGTCGCGACGTGCGCCTGTCCGTCGTACACGATGGCAAGCAGGTCGTCTCGCTTCCACCCGCGCCGTCGCTGCAGAGTCGTCTCGCCGGCCTCTGGGGCGCTCCGTTCGCCGAGCGTCTCGTGCCTGTGGACGATGTGCAGGGCGCCGTTCACGTCTCCGGACTCATCGAGCGTCCGGCGGACGTCGGCACTGCGGGGCGTCGACTGTTCCTCACCGTCAACGGCCGCGCGATCCGCGATCATGGGATCGTCCGCGCGGCCGAGCAGGCCTATCGCTCGACGATCGTCGCGGGCGCACGGCCGACGCTCTGTCTCGACGTGATCGTCCCAGCCGACCTGGTCGACGTGAACGTGCACCCGATGAAAGCCGAGGTGCGCTTTCGCGATCGGTGGATCATCGAGCGTGCGGTCGAGCACGCGGTGCGGCACGCACTCGGCGGCAGCGCCAGCGCGGCCACGGTAGGGCCGCGAACGTGGGCGTATCCGACTTCGTTCGCCGCGCCGCAGTCGGTGGACGTCGAAATTCTCTCGCCGCCGGCGCCGATCGAAGAGGGACTTCTCGCGCCGCAGACGAGCGATTTCGTGACGGCAGCCGACACGTCCTTCGTGGCGCCGACGCCCGAAGTACCGCCGCTCGTGCAGCTCGCGCGGATGTATCTCATGTTCGAAGGCGAGGGCGGCGTCGTGCTCATCGACCAGCACTCGGCGCACGAGCGCGTGCTGTACGAGCGCTTCATGCGCACGCTCGAGCAGGGCGAGACGCCTTCGCAGCGTCTGCTCTTTCCGATCACGCTGCATCTCGGGCCGGCAGAGGGTGAAGCATTCGAGGCGCATCAGGAGCTGTTCACGAAGCTTGGCTTCGAGATCGAGGGCTTTGGTGGACACACGCTCATCGTGAGCAGCGTGCCCATGCCGCATCCGCGATTCGATGCCCAGCGATGCCTGCGCGAGACGCTCGATGCGCTGAGCGGCGATCGCGATGCGGGAGTCGCAACGCGCCACGAGCGACTCGCCGCGACGCTCGCGTGCAAGGCCGCGATCAAGGCTGGCGAGATTCTTTCGCCGGGTGAAATGCGCGCGCTCTTCATCGCGCTCGCCGCGACGACGCTTCCCGCGCACGACGTGCATGGTCGGAGTACCATCGTGCAGCTGCCCTGGACAGAGATCGAGCGCCGGTTTGGCCGGACCTGAGTCGCTGCGCATCATCTGTGGGCCGACTGGCGCGGGAAAGTCGGCGCTCGCGATGTCGCTCGCGCGCGTGCACGCCGCGACGATCATCAGCGCCGATTCTCGCCAGATCTATCGCGGATTCGACATCGGTACCGCGAAGCCCACGCGCAGGGAGCAGAGCGAGGTGTCGCACCGCGGCATCGATGTCTGCGAGCCGACCGAGCGTTACTCGGCCGCGAAGTGGGCCGAGGGCGCGCGTGGATGGATCAAGGAGTCGACGGCGGCGGGTCGCGCGCCACTCGTAGTGGGCGGTGCCGGACTGTATCTGCGCGCACTGGTGGAGCCGCTCTTCGACGAGCCGCCACTCGATCCCGCGCGCCGGGATGCCATTGAGGCTGTGCTCGAGTCGTACTCCGTGAGCGAGCTTCGCCGCTGGTGCGAGCAGCTCGATCCGGCGCGCGCGCATCTCGGCCGTACGCAGCTCCTGCGCGCGATCACCGTCGCGCTGCTCTCGGGCACGCCCATCTCCACGTGGCATGCACGCGAGCCCCGCGCGGATGGACTTGCGGCGCGGTATCTTGTGGTGGATCCCGGCGCCGGCTTGGCCGCGCGTCTCGATGAACGGCTCACGACGATGCTCGAGATGGGATGGGAGCGGGAGGTCGAGGATCTGTCGCACTCGGTGCCGGCGGATGCCCCCGCGTGGAACGGCACGGGCTATCGTTGGATTCGGCGTGCCGTGATGAAGGAGTGCTCGCGCGCGGATGCGCTGGCCAAGGTGCGCATCGACACGCGCCAGTATGCAAAGCGACAGCGCACGTGGTTCCGGCACCAACTGCCCGCCACGCGCGTTTCACGTATCGATCCGAGTGCGCCCGATGCGCTCGAGCGCGCGATGAGCTGGTGGACTGCCACCGATGACGGAGGAGTGCTGGCGTGAAGATCGGCATTACCTGCTATCCCACGTACGGCGGCTCCGGCGCCGTCGCGACGGAGCTTGGCATCGCGCTCGCGGCGCGCGGGCACGAGGTGCACTTCATCACCTACCAGCAGCCATTTCGTCTGCGCGGATTCACACCGGGCATCTTCTATCACGAAGTGGACGTCGTCCGCTATCCGCTGTTCGAGTATCCACCCTACGATCTCGCGCTCGCGGTGCGGCTTCACGAGGTCGTGCGCGATCATGAGCTCGAGCTCATCCACGCGCACTACGCGATCCCGCATGCGACCAGCGCCTGGATCGCGCGCGAGATGCTGGAGGACTCGGGCAGCTCCGTCCAGATCATCACGACGCTCCACGGCACGGACATCACGCTCATCGGTCAGGATCCATCGTTCCGCACGATCACGAAGTTCTCGATCGAGCGCTCGAACGGGCTCACGGCGGTCTCGGAGTATCTGCGGCGCGAGACTATCTCCACTTTCGGATGCAACCAGTGCAAGGTGGAGGTCATCCACAACTTCATCGACCCGCAGGTCTACACGCGCTCGAAATACGAGGGGGTCCTTCGCCAGCAGACGGGTGAGGGGAAGCGCATCATCCTTCACGTCTCGAACTTCCGGCCGATCAAGCGTGTGCGCGATGTCGTGCGCATCTTCGCCGGCATTCAGCGTGAAGTGCCGAGCGTTCTCTTCATGGTGGGCGACGGCCCCGATCGCACCGAAGCCGAAGAGGAAGCGCGAGCGCTCGGCGTCGAGCGCTCAGTCTTCTTCCTGGGCAAGCTCGACTCGGTCGCGCCGCTGCTCGCGAGTGCCGAGCTCTTTCTCCTGCCCAGCCTCAACGAATCGTTCGGTTTGAGCGCGCTCGAAGCGCTCGCGTGCGGCGTCCCTGTCGTGGCGACGGACGTCGGAGGATTACCGGAGGTCATTCGCGATGGCGTCACGGGTGCGTTGCGTCCGGTGGGGGCAATCGAGGAGATGGTGGAGGCAGGGATCGCGATTCTCCGCGACCAGGAGCGCTGGCAGGCAACGAGCGACGCCGCCGCGGCCGACGCGCATTCGCGCTTCGCGCTCGAGAACATTGTGGCCGAGTACGAGAGCTTCTATGCGCGCACCCTCGCGGCGCGCGATTAGCGCCGCGTTCCGGCTCGTGCGATGGGCAAACGCGCTCATCGCCGCCGGCGGCGTTTTGATCGGCGCATGGTGGGCAGGGTGGGGCGACGCGTCCGCGATCGCGCTCACCGCGCTCGCCGCCGTTGGGCTCACCGCCGCCGCGAATGTCTGGAACGACATCGCCGACGTCGACATCGACCGCGTCGCGCATCGCGAGCGACCGCTCGTGACCGGCGAACTCTCGCTCGACAATGCCGATCGCATCGCGATCTTCTCCTCCACGGCCGCCGTCGTGTGCGCGTCGAACGTGAGCGTCGTTCTTGGCGTCGCAAGCGTTGCGGTTCTGTTGGTCATGCGACTGTACAGTCCCTGGCTCAAGCGCGTGGGGCTCGTGGGGAATCTCGTCGTGTCGGTGCTTGCCTCGCTGCCCTTCGTGTATGGGAGCTACGCCGCGGGAGATTGGGCGCGCGGTGTGCCGCTCCTGCTCATCGCGATCCCGCTGCATCTCGCGCGCGAGCTCGCGAAGGATCTCGACGACCGCGAGGCCGATCGCGGCGCGAGGCGCACGATCCCGCTCACGGCGGGGCTGCAGTCCGCGCGGATCGCGATCGTCGTTGCGCTCGCGGCATCCGGCGTGGCGTTGGCGTTCGGCCTCGCGCCGCTCGTGAAATCGCACGTGCTCTTGCTGCTCGCGCTCACGCCGGCGATGCTCGCGCTCGCGTTCGCGACCGTGCGGGCGTTGCGCGGGCATCCCGGCAGTCCCGCATTCTTCAAGCTCGCCATGGTGTGCGCGATGGCCGCCCTTCTCGTCGCTCGCGCCTGACCTTCACTTTCTTTCCCACTCAATGACCGTCTTTCAAGCGCTCGTCCTGGGCATCCTGCAGGGGCTCGCGGAGTTTCTGCCGATCTCCAGCTCTGCACACCTCGCACTCGCCCCCTGGGTCTTCGGGTGGCCCGAGCCGGGACTCGCCGTCGACGTCGCGCTGCATGTCGGTACGCTCGTCGCCGTGCTCGTCTACTTCCGCGAGGAATGGATCAAGCTGATCGTCGCCGCGCTCGAGATCGTGCGCACGCAACGCATTCAGACGCCCGAGCAAAAGCGCGTCGTCTTTCTGCTCGTCGCGACGATCCCCGGTGGCATCGCTGGCGTTTTCCTCAACGACTACGCGGAGTCGACCTTTCGCTCGCCTGCACTGATCGCGGTCGCGCTCGCGGCGATGGGCATCGTGCTCTGGCTCGTCGATCGCGTTCGCCCGCAGACGCGGTCGCTCGACGCGATCCGCTGGTCCGACGCGATTCTCATCGGCATCGCCCAGGCCGCCGCACTGCTCCCCGGTGTTTCGCGATCCGGAGCCACGATCACGGCCGGCCGTGCGCTCGCCCTCGATCGCGAGAGCGCGGCGACGTTCAGCTTTCTCATGAGCATGCCGATCATCGCGGCCGCCGCAATCTTCAAGGTGCCACACCTGCTCCACTCGGGCGGCGCATCGCTTCCGCTGCTCGTCGGTATCACTGCATCGGCCGTGAGTGGATGGCTCGCGATCGCGATCGTGATGCGCTACGTGCGCTCGCACAGCTACGGCGTGTTCGCGGTGTATCGCGTGCTGCTTGGCGCTGCCGTGCTCGCGCTCTTCTTCGTGCGTGCGCGTGGTTGAGGCGCTCGCGACCGACGCGCTCGTCGCCGATCGTTACGCCGGCAGCGATGCCGCGACCATCGCCGCGCGCTGCGGCGTGCCGCGCGTCGTGCTCTACGATGCGGTAAGCTCGACGCTCGACATCGCGCACCCACTCGCGCGCGATGGCGCGCCGGAAGGCACGTTGATTCTCGCCGAGCGGCAGACGGCGGGGCGGGGGCGTGGCGGGCGCGCATGGGCGTCGGAGGAAGGGGCGGGAATCTGGCTCACGCTCGTCGCGCGACCGACCGACGACGCCGCGCTCGAAGTGCTCTCGCTCCGGGTGGGACTCGCGGCGGCGCGCGCACTCGAGGCGTTCACCGAGTTCGAGGTGCGCGTGAAGTGGCCGAACGACCTGATGCTGGACGACGGAAAGCTCGGCGGTATTCTCATTGAAAGCCGCTGGCGCGAAGAGCGTGTGGATTGGGTGGCGATCGGGATCGGGATCAACTTTCGCGTGCCGCACGACATCCCGAACGCGCGTGCGCTGCGCGAGGGCATAAGTCGCGTCGATGTTCTCGGCGCGCTGGTTCCGGCCGTTCGGGCGGCGGCGGCGGCACGCGGCACCCTCGCTGCTCCCGAGCTTCACGAGTTCGAGCGACGCGATTGGGCGCTCGGCCGCCGGTGTGTTGCGCCCGTCGCCGGGATCGTTCGCGGCATCGATGCGCGCGGTGGGCTGTTGGTGCGCACCGACGCGGGAGACGTCGCCGCACGCAGCGGCTCGCTCATTCTCGAGGAGGATTCGTGATTCTGGTTTTTGATATCGGCAACACCGAAACGACCGTCGGCGTGTTCGAGGCCGATGATCTGCGCGCGCACTGGCGATTGACCACAGCCGTCGACCGCACGCCGGACGAGCTCGGGCTGTTGCTGCACGAGCTGCTGCGCGCGGGCTCACTCGAGCGCGCGCAGATCACGGGTGCGGCGATCGGATCCGTCGTGCCATCGATGACGGCACCGTTGGTCGAAGCGTGCGAGCGATGGCTCGGCGTGAAGGCGCGCGTGATCGACGCGCGCGTCGGGCTGCCGATCGAGCTCAAGGTGGATGAGCCCTTCACCGTCGGCGCCGATCGAATTCTGAACACGCTCGCCGCGAGCCATCTGTACGCGGTCGACACTATCGTCGTCGACCTCGGCACCGCAACGACGTACGACTGCATCACGGCTGAAGGAGTGTTTTTCGGCGGGATCATCGCGCCGGGGCTGCGCACCTCGGCGGACACACTGATTCGCCGCACCTCGAAGCTGCCGGCGACGGAGCTCGTGCCGCCGCTGCACGCGATCGGCACGCGCACAGAGGAATGCATTCGCGCGGGCGTGTTGTTCGGCGCCGCGGATGCAATCGACGGGCTCGTGCGGCGCATCAAGGCGGAGTGGCCGACGAAGCGCGTGCCGCGCGTGGTGGCGACGGGCGGCCTCGCGCCGCTCGTCACCCCGATCTGCAAGGAGATCGACATCGTCGAGCCGTATCTCACGCTCTACGGGCTGCAGATCGCGTTCGCGTTTCTCGAGCACGCCGCCCCGGCGTGAGCGGTGCCGCGCGCCACGCGATGGAGAGCGGGCGTCTGCGCCGGCTCGGCTATCGCCTGTTTCCGGGGGAGAGTTTCGCGTATCTGCTGCACATGCGCCCGCGCGAGTGGCCGATCATGCTCGCGCACACGACCCTCGGCTTCCTGCTCGCGCAGGGGCTCAGCGCCACGCAGCACGGCGCGCACGTCGGTGCGCTCTTCGTGGGACTCTTCGTGTGGGTAGTGCTGCTGAACGGCGGCACGCTCGCGATCAACAGCGCGTTCGACAACGATGTCGGCGACATCGGCTATCTCGACAATCCACCGCCGCCTCCCGCGCATCTCGCGCTGTGGGGATTCGCGCTGATGCTCGCGGGGCAGGGCATCGCGCTCCTGCTGCCGCGCGGCTTCGCGATCGCCTACGCAGTGTGCTTCGCGATGTCGCTGCTCTACAGCGTGCCGCCCGCGCGGCTCAAGGCGGTGGCGGGCGCCGATTGGTTCATCAACATGATCGGCTTCGGCACGCTCACGCCGTACGCCGGGTGGGCGCTCACAACGCAACCACTCACGCCCGCCGGCGCGTGGGCGTTGGGAGGCTTCGCGCCGCTCTTCGCAGCGCTCTATCCGCTCACGCAGCTGTATCAGCTCGACGAGGACCGCGAGCGCGGCGACCGCACCCTCGCCATCGCGCTTGGAATTCGAGGAAGCTTGGGACTCGCGCTCGTCGCGGCGGCGATCGCCTTCGCGTGCTTCGCGCGCGCCGCGACGCTCACCTCTCTCGCGCATCAACCAACGGTCGGTGCGATCGCGATTCTCATCGCGGCGTGCGCATGGTTCGTGGTGTTGGGGCGGTGGATCGTCCGAGCGCCCGCGATGCGACCGGCTGCGCACAAGCGCGGGATGTACGCTGCCCTGGGCGCGTGGGCGCTGACCGATTTGGCCGTGCTACTAGCCGTCGCGCCCTAGCCTGAGCGTTCGCCGGGCCGCTGCCACAATCGCCGACGTCGAATTCCGCCGCCTGTCAAAGCGGCGTGTAACGGGGCTGTAACACGTTCATTTTGACCAACTTAGCGCGGAAC
>Ga0193716_1001916_pt1 | contig 11941 bp, 10 predicted proteins | sample U2c1metaG_FD_145901 | JGI IMG/M metagenome (GOLD analysis project Ga0193716, IMG submission 145901) | Soil microbial communities from a riparian zone of the East river system, Colorado, United States - U2c1 | ecosystem: Environmental > Terrestrial > Soil > Riparian zone | place: USA: East River...
TCGCGGACAACTTTCGGTTCACCGCCAAGATCGAAAATGCCGGCGGCATGAATTCCGCCGGTACGGGCAAAATCGCCCTGCTGTTTTTGCAAGAGTTGCGGGAGCGAAAGCAGAGTTTCGATTTCAATCCGAACCTCTTTCGTCGAAACAATCGGCGGAAAATTTTGTCGAATCGCGTCGATGCTCTCTTTGCCGCAGATACCGCAACTACTCGAGATCGTCCCAAACCGTTTTGCGGCACCGAGTTTTACTTTCACCCCGTCGGCAAGTTGAACCGCGATGATGTTTTCGCGATTGCGCGCCTCCGTTGGACGCGAGAACTGGCCAACCTGATCGCGGTTTCTCACGATTCCTTCCGAAACCAGAAAACCGGCGGCCAGCTCTTCGTCATGACCCGGCGTGCGCATGGTCGTCGCGAGAGTCTTGCGTCCGATTCGGATTTCGAGCGGCTCTTCAACGGTGAGATCGTCGTGCTGATATTCGAGCGAACCATCGGCCTTGCGCCGGATGATTTGACCAGAACCAATGCCGTTAGATTTCTTTTTCACGCTTAGTTCGCCATTGTAGCCGATCGTTGATCTCGGTCAGTCTAGATAATCGGCCGGGTTAGCGGAGGCCGCGCTCAACGATCACGGCTACAACTTTCACTCAATGCTGCGCAATGATATCATGACGCTGGTGGAAATTTGTCATCTTTACATTTCGCCCGGCCACAATTTTGTCGGACACCATGATCGCGAACCGGGCAAGCATGCCGCAATCGAAGTTCCGATGGTCGAGTGCGTGGCCGGTCGCGGTTTGCTCGGCGACCGCTATTTCGATTTCAAAGACGATTATAAAGGACAGGTCACTTTTTTTTCGCTCGAAGTTTTCGATGCGCTGTGTGGCGCGCTTGAGGTTCGGGACGTCTCTCCCACGTCCGTTCGACGCAATGTCATGACTCGCGGAGTCGATCTGAACGAACTGATTGGACAAGATTTCGAAATTCAGGGAGTTCGTTTTCACGGCACGCAAGAATGCCGCCCCTGTTACTGGATGGATAAGGCGGTTGCGCCCGGCGCGGAAGAATTCCTGAAAGGCCGCGGCGGTTTGCGCGCGCGCATTCTGACCGATGGCGTCCTGCGTTCGACCGCACCGGCTGAAACAATTACGCACCATGGCTAAGGAAGCTGCGCCGCGACGTTCGACCGGTCCGAGCCGGGCGGGCAACGCAACGCCTCGACCCTACTATTTGCCTCTAAATATCAGCGCAGTGCTGCTCACGGGTGGCGAATCGCGTCGAATGGGCCAAGACAAGGCGACGGTTATCTTTCGCAAGAAGCCACTTTGGCAAATTCAGCTCGAGCTGCTCCGTAAATTGAATCCGAAAGAGATTTTGATTTCGGCGCGATCGGATTTGTCCTGGCGCCCCGCGGACATAAAACTCATTCCAGATGCTCCTCCTTCCCGCGGACCACTGAGCGGCTTGGTAGCGGCGCTGGCCGCGATGGAAACGAATCATCTTCTGGCGCTGGCGATCGATCTGCCCTTCATGACGGCGGAACATCTGCGTCATCTGTGCAGTTTCACGACGAACGGGACTGGAGTGGTTTCAATAATTGACGGAAACCCCGAGCCGCTCGCCGCCATTTATCCGAAAGAAGCTGAAGCGGTGTTTCGCGAAGCGTGGCAAAGCGACAATTTTTCTTTGCAACCGATCGTGCGGAAGCTGGTTGCTGAAAATATGCTTTTGGGAATCCCGATCTCTGGCCCGGAGCGGGAGTTTTACCGGAATGTTAACGCTCCGCCGGATTTGGGCTGAGCTGCTTCACTGCCGCTTGGCGGATAAAGCGAGTTGCAGCGCGGCCGCGAGGAGCAGCAGTGCGCCGATGGGTACAAGAAAAATGCCAAGCCCTGGATCGTCCTTGAAATGCCAGATGCCGCCGAGAAGAAATCCCACAGGCAATAACACGACGGCGGAGCGCAATCCGAGCGAAGCACTTCGTCCAATGCGAACCAGTTCGAGCCGCGCGCAAATTGCCGCCGCAATCAAAACGAGATTGAGCAACGTGCCGTGAGCATGCGCCAATCGGAACATGTCGCGCCGGATAGAATCGTCGAGCAAGGCCGGAGTGCGGAAGCCGATGAAACCTTCGATCAGGATTCCAAAAGCGATCCAGACGGCGAGCGAGATCCAGCCCTGACGAATGAGCGGTGCGGTTTCCGAAGTAATCGAGCGCATTTAAAACAACGAGTTAACCATAGGGTGACAAATTCATTCGCCAACTTCGACATCCGTTTCAGTGCGGCCGGCACTCAAACGTTCGCGCGCTTCTCGCGCGGCGCGCAATGCATCGGGCGCGAAGTATGGATACCAATTGCGCAGGGTTGCCTCGCGCGTTTCGACCGGGGCCAGGTAATCCGGTTTGGGAAAGGCAGGATGTTGAGCGGCCAGCGCATTCGCGGCGAGATAACGCACAATCGGATACCGATCTTGCATTGCTTCCAGGAGCAACGGAGCGGTCTGGTCGGTCGCGGGCATGGCAGCGGCGGTCAGCGCTCGCATGACTGCGTCGCCGGCAAAAAGTGCACGCTGCCCCTCGGGCTCATCAAAGCGTTTGTCACCGAGTTGACTATCGGTTGATGTTTTCGGCCAGAGGCGTTTCGTCTCCGCGATCGCACGGTTCACCGACCAATCGAGATGACATTGATTGCAGGCGTTCGGTTTGTCGAAGCGCACAGTTTCATCCGGCCGCGGATTGGTGATGTCGTGCGTCCGATGCGCCGACATAATTCCGTAAACGATCTGCGGCATGTGACAATTGTAACAAAGGCTGCCGGTCGAAGCGGCGGAATGTTTAGTGTGCGCCGTCAACTGGGCCGCTTGGGTAAACTGCTGATGGCATTGCGTGCAGGCGGAATTTGTTTTTTTCTCTTCGGTGAGTTGACCGCGCGGATCGCCGCCATGCATCTCATGGCACGAAGTGCAGGTGATTCGCTGACCGGGCGTGCCGGCGCGAAAACATTTCGATCGGGTCATTCCTTGGTACTCGTAAGCAGTAAGCCGAGGCGATCCGTCTGCCCAAAAACGGGAAGCAAAACTAAAGTTGCCGACTTTGGCGTCGCGCTGCACCGGTTTATAGAATTCGCGCAAATCTTTTCCGGCATCGTAGGGATCGCCGTTGCTCAAGACGGTACGAATGCGATCAATCGGGTCCGGCAGACGCTGACCATGACAATGTCCACAGATCATGGCGGAACGATCGGAGTCCAGCTTGGCCGGATTGGTCACCGCTATGGGCGCGGCGGTTTGATCATGCAGATGCCAGCGATAACGCGTGACCGGTGAAAGCGCCTGTTGGGCATGTTGCCCCGCCGGCCCGTGACACGCGCCGCAAGCAATCCCGAGTTCAGCGACTTCCGTGTTCCAGGATTTCTGGTCCCAATCAAAGCCGGGCTGCGCTTTGACGTTGTGACAGAAAACGCAATTCGAATTCCATTCCGTCACAAACTGGGTATAAGCCGTTCCGTCCGCGTGAAAGAACGAACCGTTGAGATGCATCCAGCGGCGCTGCACCAGGTCGTAAGCAATGGGCGAACGAATCCATCGGTCCCCGTCCTTGGTGAGATATTGTTGAATTCGACGTGAGCCGACCGACCGCACGATCTCGAGTTGTTGCTGTTTCCCGTCCGCTGCAGTGAGTTTTATCCAATAACGATTGCCTTCCCGCACCATCTCGGCGCGAATGCCTTGGTAAGTGAGAGTGTTGTCGTGTTCGAAATCACCCAGAATTGTTTCGGTGTTCGCCTCGCGCGTCATGGTGCGGTGAAAGGTCGCGTGCCAAGTCGCGTAATTTTGCTCATGGCATTTTCGGCAATCGCCCGATTCGAGATAACCGGCATCCGCCCGTCCGGCGCGAACGCGGGAATAATTTGGAGTAAACGCCCAGATGGTGAGCGCGATTGCCGCGGAGGCGAACACGACTCCGGCCAGCACCGTAACCTGTGCTTTGGACCCTAGAGTATTCGCCACTTCGTTTTGGCCGAACGTCCTTCCGTCTCCCACAACCGGACGCCGCCGCGAAATGCGTTCTCGTTTTCCCCCGGCTCGATCCCTTCCGGTAGTTTTTTGAAACGCTTGGCATTGCCGCCGCCGAGAACGACGTAATCGGCGATCAAAGATTTCTTCAATTGCTGGACCGCATAAAGGACTTCGCGTTTCCAGTCTTTCTCACCCAGCCGTTTCAATCCGCGAATGCCGAGCCATTCCTCGATGATATCGCCGTCGCGGTAGGGCAAATCTCCCAGCTCGAGCGGTAGTAAATTGTTTTTCCAGGTCAGGGCCGATCCAAGTCCGGTGCCGAGGCCGAGGAAGAGCATTCGTCCGCCACGGTAACTGCCGAGCGCCTGCATGGCCGCGTCGTTGATTACTCGCGCCGGCCGGCCCAGCGCCTTGGAGAAATTGAATCCGGCCCAACCTTTTCCGAGATGTTTCGGATCGCGAAGAATCTGACCTTCGCGCACGACAGAAGGAAATCCGATGGAAATGGCGTCGAACTTCCAGCCGGCCGTCGTCGCTTTCATTGCCCGGACGAAATCACGCGGTTTCATTTTCGGTCCGGAATCGAATTCACGTTTGTCGCGCAGTGACATGAGCAGCTTCACGTGCGTGCCGCCGATATCGACGACGAGAACCCTTTTCTTCATAATGAGCGTCGCTCTTCGGCGACGAGCTATTCGCCAGCGCCGATAGAACGCGCCAAACGCTGGAACATGCCTTTGCGTTCCGGTTTTACCGCCGTACTCGGCGGCCAGCATTCGACAATTTCAAGCGCGAGGAATCGGAAAAGGGTGAGCCGTGCGAACTTCAAATCCAGGCGCAGATTCTTGGCGATTTGCTGGATCGATCGAGCACCGTTGAATTGCGAGGCGAACTGCGCTTCGGCCACGGTCAGGCGAAGATCTTGCACGCGTTCGAAGCCGTCGCGGGTGTAAGCCGGAATGGAGGCCTGATCGTAGTTTGCGCGCTGGCCGAGTTCTTGAAATTGAATGAAACGCAAAGTCGCGAGCGCCCAATTGTCCATATCGCGGTCGGTCGTAACCCCGTTCGCGTAGCTCGGAAGATCGCCTTGATGAAAGACAAAGCGGACCCGAGGCGCAGTCCAAAGATTGGCGAAAAGTTTTTGGCCGTAATGTTCGACTAACTGCGTCGCCGGCTCCTGCAAGATGAGGCCCTCTTGCGCGAGCGTGGTGAAAAGTGGGCTGCCGCTATCGCGCTGCTGGGCTCGGGCCGCGGCCACTCTGTCGGGATCGAGGTTGACCAGGGTGATGGGTGCTTCCGAACAATAGAGTTCGGGGTCGCGCGCAGTAGCGAGCACGACTTCTCCATTCTGGGTCAAAAGATCGACCGGTTCTTTATGCCAAAAGGCGCGCAGTGCGCCGGTCAGTTTTTCTTTGGCGATGGTTTGCAACGCCCAATTCAGTGAGAAAAAATTTGTGTCGCCGCAGAAATAGGCGCCGCCAGTCACGGAATCATCCGGCAGATTTTCGAAAACTTCGGGAGCAACGCTCTCCGGTGCTGTCGCAAAAGAAGAGTCAAAATTATCGGGGTTCGGCGCTGGACTTGGCGTGGAAATTTCAGGGGCGGGAATGGTCGTGCCTGGTTCGCTCCACCACGATTCGCTGGGCGCCGCCGGCTCCTGGAAAATGGGTTCCAGCTGCGCCGGTGCGCTTGCCACGGGCTCGGGCGTCTCTTCAGTTTTTGGCATCTCAGGTTGGTTTGGCTCCGGCTCTTCCGGTGATTTCGGCATATGCGTTTCCACGGTTTTGATAAGCAAATCCGATGTGAAGGGTTTATTCAAGAAGCCAATGACGTTCGGGGTATCGCTCCGGTCCGGGAGCAGGTCGCCCGCGAACCCGGAAACATACACAATCGGGATCTTAGCCGTGGCCGGATCTTCCAGTAATTTGCGGCTGACGGCGTCGCCCTTCATGTCGGGAAGGACGTAATCGAGCAGGATCAGTTCGGGACGGTCCGACTTGATTGCGCGCAGACCTTCTGCCCCAGTCGGCGCGGTCGTGACCTGATAATTTGCTTCGCGCAACATTTCCTCGACGAAGCTGAGCAGCATCGCGCTGTCGTCGATCACGAGCACTCGGCGTTTGGCCGAGGTTTTTGGCTGACTAAGGGTCGCTAGACGCGCTGCGCCGGCCTCATCAAAATTGCGCACCGCTTCCATGAGCAGCACCTGCCAGTCGAGATCGATCGTGTGCGGACCTGGCCCGGTTTGAAAAACCTCGGAAATCTTACCGCCTTTCCATGAGACGATTTCATTGAACGCAAGCATGCCTTCCTTCCCCGGCGCGATGGCATGCCGCACTTGTCCGTTCTCAAAAAACACGCGTGCTTTTTCGCCTTTGGGTCCGGTAAATTCCAACACCGAGGTCGAGCCGCTCATGCACTTCAACTGAATGATGTCGGCGATGTGCAGATCGCTTAACGTGCCCTGGAATTTCTCATCCTGCGCACCACTCGCCGGCCGGAGTAATGCCTGAACCAGATCGACAAAGTCACTGTGCGGGAATGGTTTCTCGAGAAAATGGATCGCGCCGAGTCCCGCCGCCTGTTCGCGTTGCGCGGCTAAATGAATGGCGGTCAGGATAATCGCACGCGCATCCGGATGACTGGTGCGCAAATCGTAAAGAAATTCCTGGCCGAGATCATAAGTCGCATCGACATCGAGCACGAAGAGATCGGGTTTGATTCCGGGCACGAGACGTTGCGCTTCTTCTAGGCTGTGAGTGACATCGATGTGCGCGTCTGGCGCGGCTTCTTTCAGCGCCTTCAAAATTGCGGACATTAGATGTTCGTCCGGTTCCAGAATCAGAATGCGCCCGTTCATTTTAGAAGAATTTTCAAAGGATTTCGGAGTGGTGGTGTTCTCAATTCCACAACGTTGACGCAATCCGTGTGCCCCGCGACACGCTGCTTCTTAGCAATGCCTGCTTCTCACTAAATGCAAAGCATTTTCTTGGCCCAATGCTCACGATTTCGTCGTGGTCGGGTGCGCCAAACTCAACCAGCCGTCTTCTAGCGTGGAGTATTTTCAGCTCCAAACCGCCGCGCTAATTCTCTCCGGCTGGTCTTTCCCCGCTCATTCACCGGAATTTCATCAACCACAAAAATACGCTTGGGCACTTGCCAGGCGCTCAATTCGGCCCGGCAAAATTCGAGAAGATTCGCTTCGATCAGATCGGTATTCGCGACCACGCAGGCCGCCACTTCTTCATTGCGCGACAACGACGGGCAACCGAATACGACCGCTGCGTGGACGCCCGTGAAGCGCAATAGATGTGCTTCCACTTCCGCCGGATTCACTTTCTTGCCCGCGACGTTAATAAGATCGGAGATGCGGCCGGCGATCTTGAATCCGGAACCGTGACACGCCAGCAAATCGTCCGGAACAAAAACCCCGCCACCCAGTTTTTCTGCATCCGGCTCCGGAAAATAACCATCGCCCACGGCTGCGCTCCGGACGCGAATTTGGCTCGCCGTCGCCGTTTGATCGACCATCTCAAGATCGACCTTTTCCATCGCGGCGCCGACGAAGCCGTCTTCGAAAACGGTTCCGTCGCGATCGTAACAAATTCCGCCGCATTCCGAAGACCCATAGAACGAATGGATCGGTTGCTTGAATTTTTGGTGAAACTTCCGCGCTACCTCCGCCGAAAGCGGAGCGCCGGCTGAGATACACAAGCGGAGCCTGGGTAACGCCGGAATTTCCTCCATATCGGAAAATGCCTGATAAAAGAGAGGCATGCCTGGAAAGACGGTCGCGTTCGTCCGGGCTAGATCGATCAGTACCGCCCGCGGCAATCGATCGCTGCTCAATACCATTGGCACTCCGCGGGCAATCAACGGCGTAAGTAAATTACTGAAACCGTAGGAATGCGAAACGGGAATGACGCCGAAGTTTAGATCCGCATCGGAAATGCCCATCGTCTGGTAAATTTGGTCGCAATCGGCCAGCAACTGTTCGCTGCGAAAACGAATCGCGCGCGGAGCCGCCGTCGTGCCGGAAGTTAGCTTCAAAAGTGATGGCACGTGTTCGCCCCAATTGCTTTCTGGCGTAGCGGCGGCTGTCCTCAGCCGCAACACTTTCGGTGGAACGCCGGGAGCAGCAGTCACGACTGCGCTCGCGCCACAAATTCCCAGCGCCGTCTCGCGCTCACGTTCGCCGATCGACCGCTCGAGCGGGAGAACGGCCAATTGCCGGCGTAAACAGGCGAGCAAGATAGACGGCCAATCTTCGTGATTACCAATTTGGACGGCAACGACTTCGCTCGCTCGGAATCCGTCGATCTTCTCCGCGAAAGTGCGGGCGCCCTCTTCCACATCGCGGAATGTTCGCCAGACTTCTCCAGTGGGCGCCAAAAGGGCGGCCACATCACCCTTCCGCGCGAGAATCTTGTCCCACTCGGCCAGTAATGGATCGAGGATTTCATCGCTTTGCGCGAGCCACCGAGCGCGGCTAAGTTTCGCGCTCGTTTCCAAACATGAAAGCGGACATTCATCCTGAATATTACGAGACTAATATCGCCTGTGCGTGCGGCGCGGTCTATCATACCCGTTCCACGCGTCGCGACATTAAAATCGGCATCTGCGCCGCGTGCCATCCGTTTTTCACGGGCGAACAAAAATTCGTCGATACCGCTGGACGCGTCGAGAAATTCACGCGCCGCTACGGCAGCACCAAAGCCGTGCGGATTCCGAAGAAAGCTTAGCTGAATTTGTCGCTGGGGTCGTTGACCCTGGCCAGACCGCGGTCAGCGACCACGGCTATAATCTATGGATTTCACCCTTTTAATTGAGCGCAAGCGCGAGCGCTTCGAACAGCTCGAGCGCGACATTGCCGACCCGACGCTTTTCGAAAATCGCAAACGGGCCAGCGATCTCATGCGCGAGCACGCGAACGTGAAGCAGTTGCTGGCCCGCTGGGAGGAAGTGGAGGCGGCCCGAAAGCAATTGGACGACAATCGCGAGCTGGCCACGTCCCGCGATATCGAGATCGCGGCCATGGCCGATGACGAAATTCCGGACTTGGAAAAGCGCGTGGCCGATCTCGAGCGCGAGATCCAAATCGGATTATTGCCGCCCGATGAAAATGAAAATCGCGACGCCATCGTGGAAATCCGGGCCGGCACCGGCGGAAGCGAAGCGGCAATGTTCGCGGCCGACCTTTATCGAATGTACACGCGTTACGCCGAGACGGCCGGATTGAAGACGGAGGATTTGGAATCGAGCCCGTCCGAACTGGGCGGTTTAAAAGACGTGATTTTCAAAGTTTCCGGTGAATCGGTTTTCCGGAAACTCCGTTACGAAAGTGGAGTCCATCGCGTGCAACGCGTTCCCGCCACGGAAGCGCAGGGCCGCATTCATACTTCCACCGCGACGGTGGCGGTGTTGCCCGAAGCGGAAGAGGTCGATATCGAACTGAAGCCGGAAGATTTACGGATCGAAGTTTGTCGCGCGGGCGGACCGGGCGGACAAGGCGTAAACACGACCGATTCCGCGGTGCAGGTCATGCATATTCCCACCGGCACGATCGTTCGATGCCAGGATGGCCGAAGCCAGCAGAAGAATAAGGAAAAGGCGCTGTCGATCTTGCGCGCGCGTTTGCTCGAGAAAAAGCAACACGAAGAAGAAGCGAAATATTCCGCCGCGCGCAAAAGTCAGATTGGTTCCGGTGGCCGCGAAGAAAAGATTCGGACTTACAATTTTCCGCAAAACCGAATCACCGATCATCGGATCGGGCTGACGCTCTATAACCTGGACCGCGTCATCGAGGGCGATCTCGGCGAAATGATTCAAACGTTGCAGGCCGCGGATGTCGCGGAACGATTGAATGATTCGGCGCTTTCCGCGTGAATCATTACTCATGACCGTTCTCGAGGTGCTGCAATCGAGCACCGAGTACTTCAAGAAGCGCAAGATCGAGAGTCCCCGGCTGAGCGCGGAGCATTTGCTGGCACACGTTCTCGGCCGCAAGCGGCTCGAATTGTATTTGGAATTTGAGCGCGAATTGGAGGAAGCGGAACTGGCGCCGTTGCGCGACCTGGTTCGGCGTCGCGGAGAGGGCGAGCCGCTTCAGCATTTACTCGGCACCGTGGAATTTTGCGGCCAGACCTTTCTTTGCGACAGGCGGGCGTTGGTGCCACGTCCCGAGACCGAGGAGCTGGTGGAGAAAATAATTTCAGATTTCAAATTTCAGATTTCAGATTTTAAGATTCTCGATGTCGGAACCGGTAGTGGTGTGATCGCGCTAAGCTTGGCGGCGAAATTTCCCGAAGAGAAGATTCATGCGATCGATCTCGCCGACGACGCGCTCGCGCTTGCGTCCGAAAACGCTCAACGGCTCGGGTTAAGTGCACGGGTTAAGTTTCAAAAAAATAACCTGCTCGATGGTTTTGTTGAAAGATTCGACCTGATCGTCGCGAATCTTCCTTATATCGCCATGTCAGACCGATCTCAGCTTGCGCGGGAAGTGTTGCACGATCCAGAGGTTGCGCTTTTTGGCGGACCGCGCGGCGACGAATTGATTCGAAAACTGATCGAGCAGGCCCCGGCCTATCTTCAACCTGGGGGTTTGCTCGCCCTCGAAATTGGGATCGGCCAAAGCGCTGGGCTCGCTGCTTTTCTGGCGGAGAAGAATTATCACGACATCGAATCGAAAACAGATTATTCAGGTATCCCGCGTTTTCTATTTGCCAGGTATGGATAAGATCCTCATCCACGGCGGCCATCCGCTCTCCGGCTCGATTAAAATCAGCGGTTCGAAGAATTCTGCGCTGCCGATTCTGGCCGCAACGCTGCTGACGCGAGAGCCGTGCATCCTCCGGCGGGTGCCGGACCTGAGCGACACGCATTACATGCTACAAATTTTGATGCACCTTGGCGCGCAAGTGGAGCGTGCCAGCGGAACAGTCAGCGTGACTGCCGACAAAGTGGAATCGATTGCGCCTTATGAAGTCGTGCGCAAAATGCGCGCGTCGGTTTGCGTGCTCGGACCGCTGCTCGGCCGGTGCAAAGAAGCGACGGTGTCGCTGCCCGGCGGTTGCATCATTGGCGATCGTCCGATTGATTTGCACCTCAAAGGTTTTGAAGCACTGGGCGCCGCGGTACGGGTCGAGGGCGGCAACGTAAAAATGTTCGCGCCGAAATTGACCGGCGCGGTGATTAACTTGCGCGGAAAATTTGGGCCGACGGTTCTCGGGACCGACAATGTAATGATGGCGGCCGTTCTGGCTGAGGGCACGACCGTGATCGAAGGCGCAGCCCAGGAACCGGAGGTGGTCGATCTCGCGAATTTTCTAAACAAGATGGGCGCGAAGATCGAAGGCGCCGGCACGCGTCGTCTAATTATCGAAGGCGTGGCTGAATTGCACGGCGCTGAGCACGACATCATTCCCGACCGGATCGAAGCGGGAACATTTTTGGTCGCGGGCGCGGTTTGCGGCAACGGAATCACGATCAAACGCGTAGTGCCGGAACATGTGAAAGCGGTCACCAATGCACTGAGCAGTTGCGGCTATCGGATTGAATCGACGACCGACACCATCACGGTTTCGCCCAACGGAGCGGCCAAACCGCTCGACCTCACGACCGATCCTTATCCTGGTTTTCCCACCGATATGCAGGCGCAAATGTGCGCACTGCTTTCGACAACGCCAGGAACCAGCGTGATCACGGAAAATGTTTTCCCGCAGCGTTACATGCACGTAGCGGAATTGAAGCGGATGGGCGCACAAGTAGAGCTGGAAGGCGCGACTGCGGTCATCCAGGGCGTCGATCGTCTTTTGGGCGCACCGGTGATGGCGAGCGATCTGCGTGCGTCGGCAGCGCTGGTGCTGGCCGGTTTGAAGGCGGAGGGAACGACCGAAGTGGGCCGCGTTTATCATATCG
>Ga0193716_1001917_pt1 | contig 11933 bp, 12 predicted proteins | sample U2c1metaG_FD_145901 | JGI IMG/M metagenome (GOLD analysis project Ga0193716, IMG submission 145901) | Soil microbial communities from a riparian zone of the East river system, Colorado, United States - U2c1 | ecosystem: Environmental > Terrestrial > Soil > Riparian zone | place: USA: East River...
CTGATGAAGAAGAGGACAGGGTTGGCGCAGCTGTCTCCCTTGGCCGTCACCCACTGCTCGATTCCCCCGATGACGACAAAGCCCGAATCGTCAACCTTGGCCGGCTTGCCCTTGCACGAGGGCGAAAGACTTTCGACTCGTGTCGGACTCCGTGCAGGTGCATCAGCGGAAACTGAAAGTGGCCCCCACAGAGCAGCTGCCAGCCCGAGGGCCAGCGCGATCCTCCTCGTCATAGTGTCATCCCCTGCGATGGCTTATACGCCAACTGACACGAAATATAGCTTGTCTGGATGCCTGCACGCAGGATCAATTTGACTTGGCGTAGAACACATAGGTAGCCGTATAGGGAACGCCCACTTTCGTGCCGACATGGGCAGGTGGCGCGGCGGGTGCAACGCCACCGACCGTTGAGATACGTTGAACATAGACCACCTTGCTCAACACCCCGGGGGCAGAGTCGCCAGTGACCTTGATGAGTAGCCAGGGAATGTCAGAGGCTGCCTGCTTCGCTGGCACCGTTGTCACCTGCGTGTCCATATCACGGGAAACCTTGCTGCCATCGACAGCTTCCCACGAAGGGCCGGCATAGTGATGGATCACCGCGCCGTGACCTTTCAACTCGGCCAGCGGCGCCTCAAATGTCCATTTCGGTGCCGCTCCAGCCTCGGCAGTGCTGTTATAGATCTGGACTCCGGTGGCCTTTGCCGTGAGCGCAACCACGTAGCCGGCGGGTGGCTTCAGCGCCGTAGGCACCGCCTCCTCCGCTTGCGACACACCTATACCAGTGACGAGCAGTGCAATTGCAGCTGCCCTTGTCATTGCAGATTTTCCGATCATGGCATTGTCCTGACTATTACATCTGTGGGGAATTCATCTGAGTCACGGGCCGCCCCGCCATAGTCGAGCCCACGTGGATATCGCCCGCACGACAACTTCGAGGTCACGCCCAGACTTCGTCAGCCGATACTGAATCGCGATCGGCGAAATATCCGGTGCGGGAACACGTTCAACGATTTCCTGCTCGGTCAATTCGCGCAGGCGTTCGGCCAATAGCCGATCGGACAGGCCCGGAATGGCGGTAAGCAACTCGTTGAACCGGCGGGGCTCACCGCTCATCAGCACGCGCAGGATCGCTCCCATCCAGCGCCGGCCGATGAGCTCGATGACGCCTTGGTAATGCTCGCAATAGATCGAAATTGTTTTTGACTTGCTCATGCGCCACTCGATTGCCGAGTACTTACGAAAGATAGCTTTATCGCTTGCATTGGGCAAGCGTATGCGTCGGAGTAGGCTACGATTAGAAAGTAAGGTGTGACGTGCCAAGCTCCAGGCTTTCAATATCGCAAAATCATGCCACACGGCTGTCGCCGCAGGGCCAGTATCTTGCAGGGGCGTGCGTGCTGTTCCTGGTCCTGTTCGGAGGCAATCTCCCTACACCGCTTTACCCACTGTGGCAGCAGCAGTTCGGCCTCAGCACAGGCACGATCACTGGTGTCTACGCGATCTACCCGGTGGGCGTGGTTCTGGGGCTGCTGTTTGGCGGAAGGTTGGCGGACCAGCTCGGGCGTCGACCGATCCTGGCGCTCGCAGCTCTGGCAAGCATCCTGGCCGAAGCATGTTTCATCATGGCCGGCGGCGTCGGGCTGCTTTTCGCTGGACGGCTCATCAATGGCTGCGCGATTGGCCTGCTCAGTGGGCCGGCCGTCGCGGCAATCGCGGAGCTCAACCCACAGGGTGATCGAAAGAAAGGGGCTTGGTTGGGCGCTTTGACGACAGAGACCGCGATCGGTTTCGGCCCGTTGCTGGCCGCTCCCCTCGTCCGATTCCCTCCCCTTCCAGCCATGAAATCTTCGTTACCTTTTGTCGTGCATATGGTCGCGCTCGCGGTGGCTCTCCTCCTTGTCGGAACCTGTCTGCGCGAGACGGCGCCGCCATCTAACCTGCGTTCCTGGCGAGATGTCTCTGTCGTTCCCCAGGGAATCACCGTGCCATTTGAGATCCGGGATCGACCAGCCAAAGCCCTGGGCGGTCCCGCCGTGTCTACTCTTGCCGTAGTCGTAACGGCTGCCGCGCTAGGTTTGGTTGTTGGCTTGTTTCGACGCGGAGTGTCGAAAGTCCAGGCGTAGCCGTTGTTGCTCGCATCGCCTCCGGGATGGGGCCTCCAGTCGCCCAGTCCAGCAACTCGACAGTATGTACGAAAGGAAGGTTGAGCTCATTAGCGAGCTGCGTCATACACCCGATATTGCCCGATGCCACCACATCCGCATCAAGCGAGTTGATGTTATGCACCTTTCGCTGCTTTAGCTCGGCCGCGAGCTCGGGCTGAAGAAGGTTATAAACGCCGGCCGACCCGCAACACATGTATCCATCGGGAACGTGGAGAACGCCAAAGCCGGCATCTTGCAACAATTGAACCGGCTGATGTGTGATGCGCTGGCCATGCTGCATGGAACACGCCGAGTGATAAACGACTTTTAGTCCGCTGGACTTGACGGGTTTAATGATGCCTAGCGTCAGCAAGAACTCGGTGACGTCCCTTGCCAATGTGCTGACCTTCGATGCTCGCTCGCGCCACTCGGGATCGAGTCGCAACATGTGGCCGTACGCTTTGACCGAGGTCCCGCATCCTGATGCATTGATAACAACGGCATCCAATGGCCCAACGTCTTTCTCCACATTAAGCCAAGCCATGATATTTGCCTTGGCATAGGGCATCGCCTGGTCCTTAAGACCCATATGTTCCGCAGGTGCGCCACAACAACCGGCTCCTTTTGCAACGACCACCTCGACTCCGTTCCGCTGAAGCAGTCGAATCGTGGCTTCGTTGATACGGGTGTCGAGCACCGTTTGCACGCAGCCAGTCAGAATGCATACTCTGGCGCGCCTGGTACCTTGCGCGCGAAAGACTTGTGGTTTATCCCAATGACTCGCCGCAGGCAGTTTCTTCCGAGGAGTCATCTCAAGCATGGCGCGAAGACGGCCGCGAAACATGAATCGAAGCGGCTGGGCCAGCTTACCTGCAACCAGGCCCAGCCGAAAAACCTTCGGATTAGGGATCAGTGTGACCAATGCCTTCCGTATCAGCTGATCAAACCAGGGACGGCGATAATTCTCCTCGATGTATTCGCGACCGTGGCCGATAAGCTTTGAATACTGAACGCCAGACGGGCATATGGCCTCACATGCAAGACAGGTGAGACAACGATCCAAGTGTTCGACAGTCTTGTCGTCCGGCGCACTGCCCGATTCGTACATATTTCGCATCAGCATGATACGACCCCGCGGACTGTCGTTCTCATCATGCCGAACCTGATAGGTCGGGCAGTGCGAAAGGCAAATACCGCAGTGAACACAGCTTCGCAGGATGTCGTTGGACAACGCGACATCCGGGTTGGCCAGGAGTGTCAAAGGAATGCTGGTTTTCATGGGCCCCTCTTAACCTGAAATACCGAGACGGCCTGGATTGAGCAGCCCGGCCGGATCGAACATGGCCTTTATGCGTGCAGACAGTGATGCCAACGCCTCGGACTTTGGCTGAAAGGCTCCTACATCGAGCCTTAGCGCCTTCGCTGCGCGAAACAGGTCGGCAACTCCCCCGGCGCGGACCGCGCGGTCACGGAGGCGTTGGGCCTGGCTGAGCACGTCCTCATAGCTGGCCCTCACAAAGACTTCGTTTCCACCCCAGTCATAGAGGGCTTCGCCGCCAATGGAGCAGGCAAGTTTCGCGGCATCGCCAACGGGCGCAAGCATCCTCCACAGACACGATTTCTGATCCGCCGAGAATGCCGACAGATCACGGATATCGCGCCAGTGAGCCTGACTTTCGCTTCCCTCGATGACGTGTGTCGCGTAGCCGAACTTGAGATGCTCCTTGAGCTGATAAAGGCGAGGGCGTAACGACGCCGATACGCCCTCTAGTCGAAATGACGTCAGGCCTTTTGCGCAGCCGATGCCGCCGCTATGCGCCGCACCGCTGATTGCCACTGGGAGCTGAAGCGATTTGCTTAAGAGATGACACGCCGAATAGTCATCCGCCCCTGAGATGATGAGCGTCAATTCACCTTCCGGCCGAGGCAAGACTTTGAGCGTTATTGAAGTCAGTGCAGCCAGTGTTCCGAATGAACCGGTGAGAAGCTTGGCCATATCGTAGCCAGTGACATTTTTTACTGTGCGGCCACCGCATTTGAATACCTCACCTCGCCCATTCACACCTTCAAGACCCAGCACGGAGTCTTTCGCGCTTCCCGCGATCACGCGCCGGGGACCAGCCAGGTTGCATGCCACAACGCCGCCAATCGTGTCTGCCAAGCGATCGTGCCCAAAGACTGGACCATAGTCTGGAGGCTCAAATGCGAGATGCTGGCCTTTCTCCGAAAGTGCGGCTTGAATCTCCGACATGCGCGTACCGGCTCGAACTTTGATAACCAGTTCTTCAGGCTCGTAGAACTCGATGCCGCTGAATCCGGACAGGTCAAGAACCGCGGTCCCAGCCGAGGGGGTCCCTAAGCCGCGCTTGGTACCGCCGCTCACTAACTCGTAGGAACTGCCATTTCCCCGCGCCGTGTGGACGGCGTCCACCAGTTCATCGATCGTCTCTGGCCGCACCACGTGTGGTGACGGTTCTTGACGTGGGATATTCATGATTGACCTAAAACCGTGGGATATCGGCAAAACGGATGTTTTGCCCATGAATTGTCATTTTTCCCAATTCCACGCAACGACATGGCGTTGGGAATACCTTGCCGGGGTTCAGCAGCTCTGCAGGATCAAATGCACACTTGAATCGTTGTTGCTGTGCGAGGTCGACGTCGCTGAACTGCAAACCCATCAAATCGCGCTTTTCGACACCGATGCCGTGTTCGCCGGAGAGGACGCCGCCGAGATCAACGCAAGCCTTGAGGATTTCCGCGCCAAACGCCTCGGCGTGCTCGGTGTCGCCTTCGCGGGCCGAATCGAAGAGGATCATTGGATGCAAGTTTCCGTCGCCGGCGTGAAAGCAGTTCGCGTACTGCAGCCCATACTTGTGTGAAAGTTCGTCGATGACTTTCAAGATCTCGGGCAACTTTCCACGAGGAATCGTGCCGTCTGTGACATAGATGTCATGGGCAATTTTTCCCATGGCACCAAAGGCCGCTTTTCGGCTAGTCCAAAGCGCTTCACGCTCCTCCTCTGAATGACTGATCTGGACGTCTGCGACGCCCATCCCCTTCGCTATCGTTTGAACTCGCTCGACGAGGCTGTCTACTTCTTCAGGGGTGCCATCCAATTCACAGAGAAGAAGAGCCTGCACTTCTTTTGGCGGCTCCTGGCCGAGCATGCTGGAGACAGCATCGATTACCTTCCGGTCCATGAACTCAAGACCGGCCGGAATGATGCCATTGCCAATAATGGAACCTACGCACTGACTGGCCGCCTCCACGCTTGAAAATCCCAGCGAAAGGACTCGAGTGGAGATCGGCTTGGGTACGAGCCGTACCGTGACTTCCGTGACCATCGCCAGTAGTCCTTCGGAGCCGATCAGGGCACCGGTAAGATCGAACTCACGGTCGGATGCACCAATGAAGTCACCACCCGTCCGAATGACATCTCCATTGAGGAGCACCACTTCGAGCCCCGTGATGTGGTTGGAGGTCATGCCGTACTTGAGGCAATGAATGCCACCGGAATTCTCTGCCACATTGCCGCCGATCGTGGAGATCGCCTGACTCGATGGGTCGGGCATATAACACAGGCCGAGGTGCGCCACGGCCTCGCTGATCGAAGCATTCTGAACGCCAGGCTGAACGCGCGCCACCCTATTGGCAGCGTCTATCTGCAGAATCTCGTTCATGCGCGCGGTTCCCAATAAGATCGCATCCTCCAACGGCAGTGCGCCACCTGAAAGCGACGTTCCCGAGCCACGGGGCACCACCTTGACGTGCTCCGCCTGGCAGTACATCAGAACTTGCCGGATCTCCTCTGTGCAAGAAGGAAGCACGACCAATAGAGGCAGAGCGCTATAGGCCATGAGGCCGTCGCTTTCGTAAGGTCGGCGCTCCGCTTCGCTATCCAGGACCCACTCCTGCCCCACAATGTGTCGCAATAAAACGGCGATCTCTTCTCGACGATTTACGATGGACGTATCGATCTCGGGCATCTTCATGGCGGTGCATCCTTAGGTGGCTCCGAATCAGTCACGGACCCTTGTCTGATTGAGTTACTTGGACGCTCGCGCCAAGTAGTCGTGAATCACTTCGCCATATGGCAGTGTCGTGTCGCAGATCGTATGCGTAACCGACAGGATCTCCCTCACAGGAAGATCGGCCAGCGGAGCCAGCGCGTGATGAAACAGTTGAAGAGTCCCGGGGCCAGTCCAGGCTCCCTTTACGGTCACGTTTTGATAGTCAAATCGCACCAGCTCAAGGATCCTCGGCTGGCCATCAACATGGGGAATGATCTTGAGTACAACGCCGGGCACGGTCAGCGACTTAAGCGCCACCTGATGGTCCATTTCCCGATTCTTGTACGCCATGGTGGCTTGTGCGACTAATGAGCCGCTGTACTTCAAGGTACCCACGAGCGTGTCGTTCTGCAGCCCTAGCAGGGGCTCGCCGAACTTCTTGGGTAATCCCCAGATCTCCCGTCCATCGAGAATCGCCGGGACACTATTTGCGTACATTGCAGGACGGAAGCTCATCGTCTCGCCCCTGAACGTGACGGGGATGCTCTGGCTGATCTCGTAATAGTCACCAAGCCCTGGGGCAATCATGAAGAGGAAAGCAATATTGACTACGGGCTCCTTGACAACAAGGGGCTCAGGTACCACCGCCCGGAGTAGATCTGGATCTGTGCGATAGCTCACTGTCAGCGCAGGTCTATCAAGGAACTTGTCTGGGGCTGGCGGATAAGCCGGGCTGGAAATAGGCATCGAGAAAGCGCGGGATAGCACTTCCTTTTCCGTCAGATGAGACTTGATTTGGCCGACCACGTCGTTCTCCTCCGTCAATCAGTGTTGAGTCCCGAAGTGCTGCGAGTTCCTCGCGAAATTTCCTTGGGATCGAAGAACTTTCACCAGTAAGCTCAGTGTGCAGACAGTGAGCATGACTTTTCTTTCCTCTAGGAATCATTAGTTTCCTAAAAGTGCTCGAACTCGCCGCTTGCTTGGCGTCGCGCGGGTTGATATCCGATCGATTCTGAAAATAACGGAATCGATTGAGATATACGGGCTTTGAGCCGACAGGCACCATCATCAAGCGGGCGGATGAAGGCATCCTGCCGTCCGAGCTCAGCAATGCCAACTCCTGTGATGATTCCGCCGCGCGGAGGAGAGCCCCTTGAAATTTCTATCTTTCTTAATGGGTAACAAGAAGGGAATCGCTGCTGACATTGATGGCGAGTTTCGCGGGTATCTTGAGAGCGATGAAGGCTATCCAGGCGATCTTGATTCACTCGTCCGAAGTCGAGTCGACTGGGAAGACATTGGGAGCGCTCTCGCGAAGGGGCGACTTCTTGAACGTTCAAAGATCAAGATCCTGGCGCCGCTCTCGAGGCCGGGAAAGATTATCTGTATCGGTCTCAACTATAAGGAGCACTCGGCGGAAGCTGGGTTCACGCTGCCGACGTATCCCACGGTCTTTGCCCGCTTTGCCACGAGCCTATTGGCGCCAGAGGATCCTATCGTCGTGCCCTCCCTCTCCACCGAACTCGACTACGAAGGCGAACTGGTGGCCATTATTGGGCAAGGCGGGAAGGATATCCCGCTTGAACGAGCACTAACGCACGTGGCGGGCTATTCCATCTTCAACGACGCCACCATTCGTGACTATCAGTTCCGGACTCCGCAGTGGACGATGGGAAAGAATTTCGACAGAACGGGCGCCTTTGGACCCTATTTTGTGCCAGCCACGCACCTCCCGGCGGGCTGCCGGGGGCTGCGATTGCAGACCAGGCTCAATGGTGAGGTCGTACAGGACGCAAATATCTCCGACCTGGTTTTCGACGTGGAGACGCTGGTGTCGCTACTGAGCGAAGTGATCACGCTTGAGCCGGGTGACATCATCGTGACTGGGACGCCGTCAGGCGTTGGCATGGCACATAAGCCGCCGCTATGGATGAAGCCTGGTGATACTTGCGAGGTCGAGATCACGCTGCTTGGTGTTCTTCGCAGTCCAATCCAGGCCGCAGCCTAGGCCTGGGGACTACGCCGTGGTGTCGGCTGACGCTGATGATCGGTGGCACGATGACTACCTATTCCATGTTCTTTCGCCATCTGTCTGGCGTATCGCCAACAACGCTCTTGAATACAACGGTGAAATGAGCTTGCGTCTGAAAGCCGACGGTCATCGCCACGTCGACAATGGAGGCACCAGGCCTTAGTAGAAGATCCTGCGCTCGCTTGATGCGTTGAAGCTGGACATACTTATGTGGAGTAAGCCCCGTCGCTGCCTGAAATTGCGCGGAGAAGTGCATGCGAGACAGACCGGCAACTGCCGCAAGCTCGGCCAGTTGTATGACATCCCCGATACGGCTTGCGATGTACTCCTTGACTCGATTAAGCCTCCAGCCAATGAGTACACCCTTTGATTGCCGCCAGTTCGGAACCGGCGACCTGGTGTCAAGCGCTATCAATCGCGCCGCAATCGCCATGCTTATACTGTTCACGTACAGGCTCGCATGGTCCGACGGCATGTGATCCATGCTTGCCAATGCCAGCACAAGCTTGTCGAGACACGAGTCGCGAAACAGTCGTGTGTCTGCCAACTCCAGAGTCCCCCCGGCCCAATGCGGCGTGAGTGATATGCGACAGTCGACAAGAAGGCTCTGGGGTATATACAGCCTGAAGACGGACCATGCATCCTGGATAATGACTCGACAGTCACGATCCGGGCCAACCAGGCTTATGGTGGCCGGAGGAGCATCTCCGCGTAGAACGGCCTGTGGACCGCAGAAAAAAGTTCCTGCAGCGCTTCGCCGCAGCCAGGTTAACGTGTGATGGTCGTCGGTTGTACTACTGATGAACTCTTGTTCGCGATCGGAACGCGGCATTGACCAGCAAGTCATCGCGACGTCGTCGGCAGCAAAGGGGGTTCCTTCACGGTTGGGGAGAACGCGCCAACACGTCTCACCAAGGACTGAGGCCGAATCGACGGAGTTACTGGAAGCATTGCAATGACGGGCGGATGGGAGCGACATGATTAACCTCGGATCACGCAAGCAATAGCCTCATGGCAGAAATGGTAGTCATAGTCGGCCTTGCCGGATGCCCCCCTTTGAGGCTTTTTCGATACACGAATGGAGAACCGTTAATACACTTTCGTGTCATGCCGGGCTGCCTGGCATCAACCGATCAGCCTGACCCTGTTGATGCCCACTCAGTTTCTGGATAAGAAAGATTCCAATCGGAAAGACATCCGCGAAGGGATCGACACAATGGTGTCTCCACAATCCCACACCGATGGAGTGCAAAGATGCCCGATCCCATTCTTTCCAGATCATCTTTCAGCACAAAGATCAGCCTCTCTGCCAACAAGGTCGACATCGCAGAGTGGCTATTCAGTTTACCCAGCGACGAATACAAACGTTGCTGCCCCCCCGACCACATCGCCGCCGGCGCAACCTGGGCGGACGACGGTCGACGCATGTCCATTAATGTAGAGATGATTGGGGAAGGTCTTGTCGTCCAGCAGTACGTGGCAGAGATCGCCAAAAAGAATCATTGCAAGATGGTCTCCATGTCCGACGTCTTTTCAAAGAACGGTAGGACCAGGGTCAAGGTTGTATGGGACCTCAGCGTGAAGCCGATCGACGAAGACAGCTGCGAATACACGAACAGCGTCGTCTCGTATGCCCCGCCCGAGTTCCTCGCCTTCATTGAGGAACATGGTGTGACGTTGGAGCAGGCCGCCGCGGCCCGCCAGGCCGCGTCCGGCGACCACAACAGTCGTGAAACGCCACTGTTCGCCAAAAGTATCGAGCGTCGCGCACTCAGCCACGGCAAAACGCCATGATCCAAGTCCGGCACCATACGATTCACGCCAATGGCATCCGTCAGCACTACCTCGAAGCGGGCGAAGGCGCGCCGGTCGTCTTGTTACATGGCTTTCCCGAGACCTGCTATGCGTGGCGCAATCAAATTCCCGAACTGGCCAAGCGCTATCGTGTCATCGCGCCCGATCTTCGAGGTTATGGTGAAACCGACAAACCTGCCGGCGGCTACGACAAACGCACCATGGCCAATGATTTGCGTGAGCTCATGCACGCGCTGGATCTTCCCCGGATCGCGCTAGTGGGACATGATCGAGGTGCGCGTGTAGCGACACGCTTTGCCAAAGACCATCCTGGCCTGCTGGATCGCCTGGTGGTTATGGACAACGTGCCCACGCGCATCGTTGCACGAGAGTTCAACAATAAAATAGCGACTGCCTACTGGTTCTTCATCTTCCATCAGTTGCCCGACCTGCCAGAGGCACTTATTAGTGGCAGAGAGGATCTATGGCTTCGATACTTCTTTTCCGATTGGTGCTACAACCCGCTGGCGATTTCAGGCGAGGCCTTTGACACTTACGTGAACGCCTATCGGAAACCTGGCGCTGTGCGCGGAGCGATGGCTGACTACCGCGCAAATGCGGAAGACGTTGCGCAGGATGTGGTCGACAAGGACGTGAAGATTTCCTGCCCAACCCTTTCGCTCTGGGGGGCGGACTACTATGCGGTCGGCCAGATGTTCGATATGGCCGCCGTGTGGGCTGAGATGGCCGGCAATCTAAGAACGTTTGCCGTGCCTCAATGCGGCCACCTTCCGCAAGAGGAACAACCCGAGGTCGTCAACCAGCTACTCCTGGAATTTCTCGACGGCTGGAAGGGCTAGTCCTGAAAAATGACGGTACCGGCGGATCGGCACCTTAAGCTCCGAATGCCGCCGCTCCGCTCCGAGCTCGATCGCTTTACGGGACGGCGTGGGTCGCCGCCTGCTCGATCAGGGCCGCGACCTCCTTCGGGTGCGACTCATACACCGAGTGGCTCGCGCCCTGGACCTCGATCGTGTGGCTGTGCGCGCGCTTGGCATACATCCGCTCGAGATCGGGATTAATGATGCGATCGGCTGTCGCTACCGCATACCAGCTTGGCTTGGTCTTCCAGGCGGGCTGACCGGCTGGCACGCTGAACACCGATGCCGACGTGAGTTCCTGCGCATTGGCCTCGAATTCGGCCTGCGCCTTGGGCAGGTCCGCGGCGAAATCGGCCGGATAGTACGCCGGGTCGAGATAGAGAAAGCCATCGGCGGTCTTCTTGACGGCCTTGGTCGCATTCGGGAAGAGCTTGCCGTTGCCGACTTCAGTCTCGCCCTGGTCGAGCGCGTGCGCCGCGATATAGACCAGCCCCACGACGTGCGAATCGTTGCCCGCGTCGGTAATGATGGCACCGCCGTAGCTGTGGCCGACGAGGATCGTGGGACCATCCTGCATGTCGATGATGCGCTTCACGGCTGTCACATCGTCGTTGAAGGAAGTCAGCGGATGCTCGGCGATGGAGACGTGATAACCGTCCTTTACGAGGATGTCGTAGACTGGTTTCCAGCCGCTGCCGTTGACCCAGGCACCGTGCACCAGAACGATGTTATGCACAGGCGTCGCAGCCGTGGCGGGATTGAAGAGCGTTGCCGTGCCTACCAGCAACGTCGACAGCGCGAGTTTTTTCATTGTGCCAATCATGATCGTGTCCTCGGGAAGGTGGGAGGATCGTAAACCAACGGACTTCCCTGATTTATGAAGTTCCTGGAGGCGATTCAGTGGGGTTTGCGATGAGCGTTGCGGGAAGCCATCCGGAGGCCCGCCAGCCTCGTGAAATCACCGAAAGTCAGCGGAGGGTTTTGCCATGCGTCCCCTACCACCAGAGCTTCTTCGCAGCTTTGTCGCCGTGGCCAAGGCAGGCAGCTTCACCGCCGCGTCGCAGCG
>Ga0193716_1001918_pt1 | contig 11927 bp, 4 predicted proteins | sample U2c1metaG_FD_145901 | JGI IMG/M metagenome (GOLD analysis project Ga0193716, IMG submission 145901) | Soil microbial communities from a riparian zone of the East river system, Colorado, United States - U2c1 | ecosystem: Environmental > Terrestrial > Soil > Riparian zone | place: USA: East River...
CCGCATTTCCGCGGCGGACGCATAACGTTTTCGCGGATCGTTCGCGCACGCCTTCATCAGGACTTCGTTCAGCTGCAAGAGTTGTTGCTTGTCCGGGCGCTGCGAAAGGGTCGAATCGATCTCCGGAAAATCGAGCCGATCTTTCCCGGTGCTGATTTCGTAAAGCATCTTGCCGAGGCTGAAAATATCGGCCTGCGGTGTGCCGGGCCCCTCCGGCGGAACATAACCCTCCGTCCCGACAAACGATCGCTGTCCGCTCACGGCGACCAAGCCGATATCGGCCAGCTTCGGTGCGCCCTCGATGAAGATGATGTTCGATGGTTTAATGTCGCGATGCGTCAATCCATGTGTGTGCAGCGCTTCCAGCGCTTCAGTTAAGGCAAGCCCAAGCCGGATCGATTCAGACGCAGACAGACATTTGTGCCGTTCCAGTTCGCTCTTCAACGTGTGCGGCGCGTAACTGATGACGTCGATCTGGCGGCCGGCGAGGTGATCGTCGGCAAGCTCCATGATGTAATAGAGATACTGGTCGGTTCGACCGACATGCAGGATGTCGACGAAACCAGGGTGCGCGCGCGAGATCGGTTCAAAACTCGACATGCCCTGAAATTCGCGCTGGAACGCGCGCTCGCTTTCGAACGTGGTGCGATGAACCACTTTCACTGCGCGCATCGCGCCGGTTAGCCCACGCGCCAGCCAGATTTCGCCATAAGCGCCGCGACCGATCACGCGCAACACTTCGTGATCTGGGATGAGCGGTTTTTGCGCGGAGACGTCGTGAGAGATGCGCCGATTTTACACAAGCGCCGTGCCCGAAGCAATTCCTGGAGGGACGCGCTCCGTCGCGTTCAATCCGAAGGTCACGACGGAGCGTGACCCTCCATCTTCTCGAGCGCTTTGATTTCTTTTTTCAGGACGGCAGACACGCGATGGCGGGCTAGATAGACTTGGCCGACGCTCACATTGAGTTCGCTCGCGACTTTCTGTGCTGGCCAGTCTTTGCGCACGTAACAATCGAAAATCTGAAATTGTTTCGGGTCGACTTTCTTTTTAATCCGCGTGATCGCGGCGGCGAACAAGTTGTCCTGCCATTCTTTTTCCCAGAGCGCGTCGAGATCGACCGCGTTCGAATCCGGCACGCGGTCAATCGTCGCGGTGAGCCGGTCGTCGGGTGAACGGACTCGTTTCGCCTGTCCGGGCTCGCGTTTGCGAAATTGATCGGCAATGCGCCAGCGCGTGATCTGCAGGAGCCAGCCTTTGAACGAGCCGACCGAAGGGTCGTAGCGCAGTTTGTCGATTTTCTTGGCGACAGTGATGATCGTTTCCTGGACGACCTCCTGCGCCTCGGCATCGGTCAGGCCGGACTTGCTAGCCGCTGAGTAAATCAGCTTCCAGTAGGTATCGAAGAATTCCTGCCACCGCTGGCGATCGTCCCAATTGGCCAGGCGATCGACCAAACTGCGGCGAGTGGCAAGTAAACCGGCCTTCTTCATAAGAACCTTTCCTATCGCAATTTGCCCGCAAAAAAAAGTTTTCTCGATTTTCTGAAAGATTCCGGCGCAGGCTCCGTATTCACACCAATGAAAACGCCCGCTCTCCTCACCAAAATTGCTCAGTCGTTTCGTCGGTTCGTCTCCGCTGTCTTTGGACAGGTTGCCTGGAACCAGCCGCGCTGGTTAAGCGTGACTCGAAACAAATTTACCAGTGTCACGGAAGCGAGACCGCGTCTTACCGCTGTCACTTTCATCACTGTTTTCCTGCTTGCCTGTGGAATGGCCTGGGGTTGGCGCTGGTATCAGGACCGGCCGAAACCGCATCAGGTCTCCGCTAAAATCAGCGCAATCCCAGTCACGGCGTTGGAAAAGGATCTCAAGTTTCCAGGGTTGACCGTTTCCTTCAGTGAGTCCGCGGCCCGCTTGGAAGATTTGAAGAAGCCGTCATTAACCGGTGTGCGTCTGGAACCGCCCATCGCCGGCGCCTGGCATTGGACGAAAGATACCACGCTGGTTTTCGAACCGACGGAAGATTGGCCGGCCGATCAGAAGTATCGAATTGTCTTTGATAAGAAATTCTTTCCGCCACACGTCGTGATGGAGCGTTTGGCTTATGACGTGCAAACACCGCCGTTCGCCATCGCGATCAAGGATCTGACTTTCTACCAAGACCCCGCCAATCCAACGGTGCGTCAGGTCACGGCCACGCTGGAACTCACTCACGCGGTTGAAAAAGGGGAACTGGAGAAACATCTGCAGGTCGCTGTCACTGGCGGATCGAGCATTTTCCCCGCGTCCGATCCGGCGCCGCATTTCACGGTGAATTACGGACCGCACCAGCGGCTGGCTTACCTGCGCACTTCGGCCATTACGCTGCCGGAAAAGGAAGATTTTCTGCAACTGCAGTTGAGCAAAGGAGTGCGGACAACCCAGGGTGGCGCGCAAACGCAGGACGCGCTCGATTCCAAAATCTCGATCCCATCGGTCGCGACTGCTTTTCAAATTGATTCCATCACCGGAACGGTCGCGCGCAATAAGAACAATGAGCCAGAACAACTTCTGGTTTTAAATACGACCGCGGACATCGCCACGCGCGACTTGGCGAAAGCGGTTGAGGTTTGGTTGTTGCCTAAACGCGAATCGACCGAGAGCGCAAAGGAGGACGAGGAGACGACAGGCGAAGAGGCAGACGCCGAGACCAGTGAAAAAGCCGAGTCTGAGGATTCAGAAGAATCCGAGAGTAGCACGGACAAGCCGTCCGAAGATTCGAAATGGCAAAGCCCCACCGATGTTCCCGACGAGATTCTGGAAAAGGCGAAGCGTATTCAATTCACCGCACTTCCCTCGGATAAAGCGCAGGACCGCCAGCATGTTTTTCGCGTCCGGGTCGAGAGCGACGGCGAGCTTTATTTTCGTATCCGCCAAGGAGTGCGTGCGGCCGGCAATTACGCGTTGGCGGAGGATTACAACGCGGTCGTGACCGTGCCGGAGTTGCCGGTCGAGATTCAAATTGAAGGCCAGGGCGGTCTGCTGGCGTTGAACGGCGAAAGAAAATTATCGATTCGCTCGCGCGGCATGGCTGCGATCGAATACGAAGTCGCACGCGTCGCCACTTCGCAGATCAATCATTTGGTCAGCCAGACCGAAGGCCAATTTCAGCACCCTCATTTTCAGGACAGCACCTTGTTCAATGAGGAAAACATTTCACGGCTTGCGCTCGAGCATCAAACCATCGCGCTCGAAAATAAATGGAAAGCCAATTTCTCGGCCTTCGATTTCGCCGAATACCTGCGCAAACCGGCTGATGGCGGCAGCGAGCGCGGCCTGTTTTTCCTGACCGCGCGCGGTTGGGATCCGGCGAAGAAGAAAGCAATCAAGGCGATCAAGGATCGCCGTTTCGTTCTCATCACCGACATCGGAATCCTGACCAAGAAAAATGCCGACGGCAGCAATGACGTTTTTCTGATGTCGATCAAGAATGGCAAACCGATCAGCGGCGCCAGCGTCGAGGTCTTAGGAAAGAATGGGATCGCGCTGCAAACAGGGAAGACGGATGCGGACGGCCGCTGTAGTTTTGCTTCAGTCGAAAAATCGACCCGTGAAAAAACGCCGGTCGCTTTCGTCGCCCGGAATGGCGACGACATTTCGTTCATTCCTTATGCGCGGGAAGATCGTGTCCTGAATTTTTCCCGCTTCGACATTGAAGGAGTCGAGAGTGTTCTGCCGGAAAATCTCGATGCCTTTGTCTTTACCGAACGCGGCGTTTATCGCCCCGGTGACGAAGTGCATATCGCGCTGGCGGTGAAACAGCGGGACTGGCAGGGCCACCTCCAGGGTTTGCCGCTGGAGACGGAAGTGATCGATGCCCGCGGTCTGAAGGTGCAATCAAAGAAACTCACGCTGCCGGAAGGTGGTTTCACCGAATGGAGTTTTCCGACCGCGAACGAATCGGCCACCGGACTTTATACCTTCAACGTTTATCTGGTTAAGAACAGCAAACGCGGAACTCTGCTGGGATCGACCACCGCCACGCTGAAGGAATTTTTGCCGGACCGGATGAAGATCGCGACCGAGCTGTCGCAAAATGCCAAACGTGGCTGGGTCAATCCGAAGGACATGCACGCGTCCGTGACGCTGGCGAATCTCTACGGCACGCCTGCGAGTGATCGTCGCATCACCGGTCGGGTTGAACTCGCGCCCGCTGCTTTCTCTTTTCCGGAATTTCGAGACTTCATTTTCTTTGATCCGCTGGTCGATGAAAAGAAACCGCGGCACGACGAGACGATCGATCTCGGCGAAAAGAAAACCGACGGCAACGGTCATTCCGAATTCGATCTTCAACTTGAACGCTTCGCCGACGCCACCTATTCCATGCAGTTCGTGGCCGAAGGTTTCGAAAGCGAAGGTGGCCGCAGTGTGACCAGCGATGCCACCGCGTTGGTCTCGGCTTTGCCGTACGTCATCGGCTGCAAAACCAACGGTGACCTGCATTACATCGAGGCCAAGAAGCCACGCACGATCGAGCTGATCGCGCTCGATCCGCAGCTCAATCGGATCGCAATTCAAAACATTACGCTGAACGTGATCGCGCAGGAATACGTCTCGGTTCTGACCAAACAGAGCAACGGCAATTACACCTACGAATCCGTTTTGAAGGAACGCGTGACCAAGTCGGAGAAGATCGCGGTTTCGGCCAACGGATTGAGCTATGCGCTGCCAAGCGCGGAACCGGGCAATTACGTGTTCGAGCTGCGCGACGACCAAGACCGCCGCTTGAGCAAGCTGCAGTTTTCCATTGTCGGCCAGGGCGCGGCTTCGCGTTCGCTTGAAAAAAATGCCGAACTGGACGTAAAACTCGACCGGAAACAGTACAACAGCGGCGACGATATCGCGGTCAGCATCACCGCGCCCTACGCCGGCAGCGGCCTCATTACCATCGAGCGCGACAAAGTTTATGCGCAGCAATGGTTCCAGGCGAACAGCGCCAGCAGCGTGCAGCACATTCGCGTCCCGCAAAATTTCGAGGGCAGCGGTTATATCAACGTGGCCTTCGTGCGCGCGCTCGATTCGAAAGAGATTTTTGTCAGCCCGCTGAGCTACGGCGTGGTGCCATTCACCGCCAACATGGAAAAACGCCGGCTCAAGATCGACCTGGAAGCGCCGGCCAAAGTGAAGCCGGGCGAGCAATTGCACATCAGTTACAAAACCGATCGCCCTGGGAAAATTGTCATCTTCGCAGTCGATCAGGGAATTTTGCAGGTGACTGATTACAAAACTCCCGACCCGCTCGCTTTCTTTTTCCGCAAATGCACTCTGGGAGTTGAGACGTCTCAGATTGTCGATCTCGTCATTCCGGAATTTTCGCTCTTGCGGTCGGTTTCCGCTTTCGGCGGTGATGGCGGCCCGGATCAGCGTTTGAATCCGTTCAAACGCGTTACCGACAAGCCGGTCGTGTTTTGGTCGGGGATCGTCGAGGCCGGGCCGAATGCGCGCGAGGTCGTCTACGATGTGCCTGATTTCTTCGATGGAAATCTGAAGATCATGGCGGTGGCGGTGGCTAACGACGCGACCGCGTCGACCGAACGGGACGCGTTGGTGCGGGGGCCGTTTGTAGTGACGCCGAGTGTGCCGGTGCTGGCTGCGCCCGGCGATGAATTTGAAGCGGGCGTCACCGTTGCCAATAATGTTGAAGGCTCCGGCGCGGACGCGGAAATAGAATTGCGCGCCGAAACCAACGAACAGCTCTCGAGTTTGCAATCGTCCGCGCAAAAACTGCGGATCGCGGAAGGACGCGAACAAAGCGCGGTCTTTCGTTTCCGGGCAAATGACAAACTCGGTTCCGGCGAAATCAAATTCACCGCTCGACGCAACGGAACGGAAACGACCAGGCGCGCCACCCTTAGCGTGCGGCCGCCGGTTCCTTTCGTGACCGCAGTTCGCAGCGGCAACTTCAAGCAAACCACTCTGAACGTGCCGATCACGCGCGCGTTGCTTCCTGAATTTCGTAAACTCGATGCCGCCATCGCCGCCACGCCGCTCGGTCTGGCGCATGGTCTCGATATTTTTCTCAAGAATTTTCCACACGGTTGCAGCGAACAAATTACCAGTGGCGCCTTCTGCCGGTTGCTCCTGGCCGATGAAGCTGATTTCGGTTTGAGCCGCGCCGAGATTAACAAACAGATCGAGAGCACGTTTGCCGTTTTGGCCCGGCGCCAAAACGACCAGGGCGCGTTCGGTTACTGGATGCCGGAAACCGGCTCCCGGATCGATTTCATCTCGGTCTATGTCATGGACTTTTTGAGCGAAGCCAAAGCAACCGGCTTCGCGCCACCCGCGGACATGTTCGCCAGCGGTCTGCGCAATCTGCAAAAAATGGTGGCACGCGAGCCTTCAGATTTATCCGATGCGCGCACCGTCGCCTACGCGATCTACGTGCTCACGCGGGAAGGGGTCATCACCACCAATTACATTCTCAATTTACGCGATTACCTCGAGAAGAGTGAACACGATTTCTGGGAAAACGACGCCACTGGAATTTATCTGGCCGGTGCGCTCAAACTCTTGCACAAGGATGCCGAGGCCGAGCGTTTGATCAGCCAATACAAAATCGACAGTAAGGCGGCACGCTCGTATGAGGATTTTTATCAACCGTTAGGCGCCAACGCGCAGTACTTATCGGTGCTGGCGCGCGAGTTCCCGGCGAAGCTCAAGAAAATATCAGCTGCCCAACTCGAAACGATCCTGAAACCAATTGGGGACGGCGAGTTTAATACTCTTTCGGCGGCGTATGCGGTCCGCGCTCTTAAATCTTATTCGCACGCGATGGCGTCGAACGTTCCGGAGTTGAGTATCACGGAAATCCGCCGGGAGAAAAGTGAAGTTCGGCTGACCAGCGGCGCGAAGCTGCTCCAGCATTCTAATTTTTCAGGCGACGCGGTGTCACTTCGTTTTCAAGCAGCCGCTCGCATCAATGGCGCCGGCGCGTTTTTTCAGGTGATTGAAGCGGGCTACGATCGGTCGGTTCCGAATCAGCCGCTGAGCGAAGGGCTGGAAGTTTATCGCGAATTGCTCGACCAAGCCGGTCATCCGGTCACGAACACAAAACTGGGCGAACCGATTCGCGTCCGTTTGCACGTGCGAAGTTTACGTCCTGAACCAGTGACGAACGTCGCGATTGTCGATCTTTTGCCGGGAGGATTTGAAATCGTCGACAGCTCATTGCACGCCGGAGCCTCTTCGATTTCGGGCGTTGATTTCGTCGATCTGCGGGAAGATCGCGCAGTTTTTTTCGCCACGGTGCCAACGACGGCGATGGAAATCGATTATCAAATCAAGGCGGACAATCGCGGCGAGTTCGTGGTTCCGCCCGTCTTCGCGGAGTCGATGTACGATCGCAATGTAAAGGGCCGCGGCGTGGGCGGCAAGATTCATGTGACGCAATGATAAAGAATTTCGGATATCGGAATGCGGATGTCGGAAAGCAGTTGAGTACGCGAATAAAGTTCTTCGCATTCCGCATTCCGCGTTCCGCACTCCGCAATTGCGCGCTCTTGTCTGTGTGCGCCATCGCCATTTGGCTCGCATTGCCGAAGCCACCGTTACTCGACGGCATTTCCTTTTCGCAATCTGTGCGCGATCGCAATGGAGTTTTGCTTCGCGTTACTCTTGCCGCCGATCAAAAATTCCGGATCCGGACGCCGCTGTCCGATATTTCGCCAGAGTTGATCAACGCGACCCTGCGATACGAAGACAAGTATTACGGGCAACATCCGGGTGTGAATCCGGTGGCGTTGGCGCGGGCCGCCGGCGATCTCTTGCGAACGCATCGCGTGCAAAGCGGCGGCTCGACCATCACCATGCAAGTCGCGCGACTGCGCTTCCACCTGCACACGCGCACGCTTTCGGGAAAGCTCGTTCAGATCGTGCGCGCGTTGGAGCTGGAACGGCACTATTCGAAATCCGAGATCCTCGAAGCTTATCTCAATCTCGCACCCTATGGACGGAACATTGAAGGCATCACCGCGGCGAGTGAAATCTACTTTGGAAAACCGCCGGCGCGATTGACCGGTCCGGAATCGATCGCGCTCAGCGTGATTCCGCAAAGCCCGACTCGGCGCGCGTTGTTTTCCGATCGCGATAATCACTCGGTTAACTCCGCGCAAAAGAACTGGTACGACCGCGCCAGGGTGGACACCGGTCAGGAATTTTCGGCGCGAGAATTTAGTGCGCGCGCCGGCACTGAGAAGAGATTTCTTGCGCCGCACTTCGTTCAGCAAATTCTGGAATTGGCAGGGACGTCGCGCGATGATGTTCGGTCGGCGCAGCGCGCCGACCCTACCTCGGAAATCGTTACCACTCTCGACTTGGAGAAACAGCGATTGATCGAGCGACGTGTCGCCAGTTACATCGCGGTGAATCAAAATCGCGGAATTCAAAACGCCGCGGCTTTGCTGATCGATATGCGCTCGATGGACGTGCTGGCCCAAGTCGGTTCCGCCGATTTCTCCAAGGTCGGGATCAATGGCCAGGTCGATGGAACCCGCAGTCCGCGTTCGCCGGGCTCAACCCTAAAGCCGTTCGTTTACGCGCTCGCTTTGGACCAAGGGCTGATTCATCCCTTGTCGATCCTGGCGGATGCGCCGCACAGTTTTGGCGACTACAACCCGGAGAACTTCGATCGTGATTTTCTTGGACCAATCCGCGCGAGCGACGCGCTCGCCCGCAGCCGCAATATTCCGGCAGTGGCGCTGACCGCGGATCTTTCTCATCCCACGCTCTATGAATTTTTGCGCGACGCCGGTGTCCCCTTATCGCATCTGGAATCATTTTATGGACTCGCTTTGCCCCTGGGCGGTTCGGAAATTTCGATGCAGGATCTCGTCCGGCTTTATGCCGCGCTGGCCAATAACGGTGAGTTGAGGCCGTTGCGCCGGAGTTCGCGCGATCCCCTCGCGATCAAAGGCAAAAAGATTTTTTCGGCGGAAGCTTCGTTTCTAACTTTGGAAATGCTCGGCCAGTTGCCGCGACCGGAAATGAATGCTGCGGATGCGGACCGCAGTGCTCCCGTTTTTTGGAAAACCGGAACGTCTCACGGTTTTCATGATGCCTGGTCCGTCGCGGTGTTCGATCATTACGTGCTGGCGGTTTGGATCGGCAATTTCGATGGGCGCCCGAATCCTAGTTTCATCGGACGGACTGCGGCCGCGCCGCTTTTATTTCAGATCATCGATAACCTGCGCACGAATTGGCCGGAAGCGGTGCAACCGCATCTTCCGCCGGAGGGTGCGAATTTGAAACGAGTGGAATTTTGTCCCATCTCCGGCGATCTGCCCGGGCCGTATTGCACCCAGCACGTCGAAGGCTGGTTTATTCCGGGGGTTTCGCCGATCAAAACTTGCGACGTGCATCGGGAAATATTGGTCGACGCTACGACCGGTTTGCGCGTTCCGATGGATGACGGCACTCGAAAATTGCGCCGCGAGGTTTATGAATTTTGGCCGAGCGAATTGCTCGCGCTTTTCCAACGGGCCGGGGTCCCGCGCCGGACGCCTCCTCCGTTTTTGCCCGAAGCGACTACAGAAATCCTGGCGCGCACCGGCGAACCACCGAAGATCATTTCGCCCTCGGGCGAGGGCGTTCGCGAAATTATTAACGACGCCCGGACGCAAAACGCCATCCCGCTTCGAGCCAAAACGGAGGCCGATGTGCGAGAAATCTATTGGTTTGCCGGCAAAACCTTCATCGGCAAAGCCGATTCGACGGCCGTGCTTTCCTGGAAATCTACGCCGGGTCATTACGAACTGACGGCGCTCGACGACCATGGCCGCTCGGCTTCGTGCCGAGTAAATGTGCAGTAGGTTGCACATATGTGATTGCTGCGGTTCTGTCCGCAGTCCGCAATCGTAAATCCGCAATTCTTTCATGTCCCGCGAATACACGCTTCAGCGCGCGCCAACCTCGTCGTCGATTCACATCGATTACGCGGCGGAGCTGAATGAGCAGCAGTTTGCCGCGGTGACGGCCTCGCCCGGTCCATTGCTGGTGATCGCGGGCGCGGGCTCGGGTAAGACGCGCACGCTGACCTACCGCGTCGCATATCTGCTCGAGAACGGAATCGATCCGCGAAATATTTTGCTGCTCACGTTCACCAACAAAGCCGCGCGACAGATGCTCGATCGCGTGGCCAATCTGCTGCCGATGGACGCGAGCGGGATTTGGGGAGGGACGTTTCACTCGATCGGCAACCGAATGCTGCGGCGGCATGGCAGCGCGATCGGTTACCCGAGCACTTTCAGCATCATGGATCGGGAAGATCAGAAGGATTTGATCAACTCGGTGGTGGCGAACGCGGGGATCGATCCGAAAGAAATTCGTTTTCCGAAGGGCGATGTGCTGGCGGACATCTTCAGCTTCGTGGTGAACACGGAGACGACGATGGAGGAATTGCTCGCGGAAAAATTTCCCTACTTCCTGCCCTTGCTCGAACAAATCAAAGACGTGCAGGCGCGTTACGAGCGTAAGAAAAAATCAACCCACTCGCTCGACTTCGACGATCTGCTCGAGAAAACCCTGGGCATGTTGCTGCAGCATGAGGAGGTCGCCGCTTTTTATCGCCGGCAATTCCAATTCATCCTAGTGGACGAGTATCAGGACACGAACAAGATCCAGGCTGATTTCATCGACACGCTCGCGCTCGAACATAAGAACGTGATGGTGGTGGGCGACGACGCCCAGTCGATTTACTCGTGGCGCGGCGCCAATTTCCAAAATATTCTCGAATTCCCGAAACGCTATCCGGGCGCGCAGGTGTTTAAGATTGAAATGAATTACCGGAGCGTGCCGGAGATTCTCCATCTGGCCAACGCGGCCATCGCGCCGAACGTGCGGCAATTCCGCAAGAATCTGAGCCCAACGCGCGAATCGAAGGCGTTCAAGCCGGCGGCGGTCGCGCTGAATGACGGCAGCGAGCAAGCCCTGTTCATCGCGCAACGCATTCTCGAGCTGCGCGACGAAGGCGTCGATTTGAGCGACATCGCGGTGCTTTATCGCGCGCATTACCACGCGGTGGAACTGCAGCTGGAATTGTCCCGCCGCGGTATTCCGTATCAGATCACCAGCGGAATCCGTTTCTTCGAACAGGCTCATATCAAAGACGTGGCCGCGTTCGTGCGAGTGGTGGCGAATCCGCGGGATGAAGTCGCGTTCAAACGCATGATTAAGTTGCTGCCCGGAATCGGTAATCGCAGTGCGGAAAATTTATGGAATAGCTGGGATAAATCGTTCGAGTCTGTAGCCGGGATCGCTGATCCCGGCTACAAGTTTGGCGAACGGATCCTGGCGATGAATGTTGGCGCTAAGTCGAAGAAATCGTGGGCCCAGCTCGCGCTCACCCTCGACGAGATTGCCCCGAACGGGCAACCGAATCCACCGTCGGAAATGATCACGTCGATTGTCGAAGCGATCTACGACGACTACGCCAAGGCGAATTTCACCAATTACGAACTGCGCCGGGAAGACTTGAATCAGCTGGCTGCATTCGCGCGGCAATTCAAAGACGTAAACGAATTTCTTTCTCAGCTCGCGCTGATCAGCAACGTCGATGCGGAAGCCGCGCCGAACCAAAGCGGAGACAAAGAGGCGGTGAATCTCTCGTCCGTTCATCAAGCCAAGGGACTCGAGTTCCACACCGTTTTCGTGATCTGGCTGACCGACGGAATGTTTCCGAGCTCGCGCTCGCTCGATACCCGCGATGCGCTGGAAGAGGAACGCCGTCTTTTCTATGTCGCGGTCACGCGTGCGCGCGACGAACTTTATCTGACTTACGCCCACATGCGTCTGAACGCCGGTTACGGCGACATGTTCCAGCGGCCGTCGCGGTTCCTAAAAGAAATTCCCACCGCGCTGGTCGAAGACTGGCAGATTCGCAAAGGCTGA
>Ga0193716_1001919_pt1 | contig 11926 bp, 9 predicted proteins | sample U2c1metaG_FD_145901 | JGI IMG/M metagenome (GOLD analysis project Ga0193716, IMG submission 145901) | Soil microbial communities from a riparian zone of the East river system, Colorado, United States - U2c1 | ecosystem: Environmental > Terrestrial > Soil > Riparian zone | place: USA: East River...
GACGTCGCCGCACACGCGCGAACTGCGACGATCAGGTGTTGGTGGGCCCGCCAGAAACCACAGGAGCGGTAAAACTGCTCTAATTCAAATAGATAGCGACAAGCTCCCGGAAAATACCAACATAACTATTAACGCGGCTTTTTGTGTTAGCCGGCTTCTACATCGGATTTTGGAATAACGATGGAAATGCGTAAGCCTTGTCCCGCACGATTGGCGGCAAACACCTTGCCGCCCACCGCTTCGACGTTCTGCCGGACGATCCACAGGCCCAGGCCGGAGTTGCCGGCCTGCCCTTCAACAGCGTCCGCAGGGTTTCCACGCTCCGGCGGACGAAGCGAGAAGTAGCGGTCGAAGATCAGCGGCAGGACATCGTTCGGCACCCCTGGACCATGATCGGTGATGTCGAGCATCACCTCGCTGCCGGTTGCCGTCAGGCGGATTTCGATGGCGCTGTTGTCGGGAGAAAAACCGACGGCATTGTCGAGAATATTCTCGATTGCGATCTCCAGCGCATCTTCATTGGCGAATACGCGCGCATCGTCCGCGAGATGAAGCACGAACCGCATGCCGCGGGCGGCGGTGATTTCGCGGAACTCGGTCACCGCGCGAACGATCAGCTGGTAAAGATTTATGGCGTTGCGCGGCGTGTCGATCGAATCCGCCGTGAAATTATCCACGCGCTGGGCGTCCAGAATGAGCGTGTTCAGCCGGCTGACGGAGGAATCGATCAAGGCGATCGCCTTGCGTACCCGCGCATCATCATGGTTCGCGGCCTGGCGAAGCGGAGACAGCGAGGCGCGGATGGTGGCCAGCGGTGTCTTGAAGGAGTGCGCATTGTCTTCCGCCTTGCGGCGGATGTCGCGCGCGGTCGAATGCAGATCCAGCACCAGCCGGTCAAAATCGGCCGCGACCGGGGCCAACTCCGGAATATCGTTCTGTGAAGAAAAACTGCGCTCATAGATTCTTCCGCGGCGGATCGCGTAAGCCACCCGGCGAAACCGGCGCACAGCCCGCAGCACGCTCCAGGCGATGAAGCAGCCAACCAGGGTCAGCACCACATAGATCGCCACGGCGATGCGAACCTGCCGGACGTTCCAGTAATGCTCACCGATCGCGGTGTTGAAGATCTCCGACGTCGGGTGCGACGAAATCAAAACCCAGCAGCCCCAGCGGCTCTTGATGGGAATGACGGAGGTCAGAATCTCGTTCTTCGCGCCCGGCAACCCATCACGGATTTCCGCGGCGGTCTCATCGGCGCAGGTTGGCGCAAGCTGCCGCAGGATGCCGTTGTGATTGAGTTTCTGCAGGTCGGCATCCAGCCAGGCCGGGTCGCGGTCAGGCGCCGCAGCGACATAAAAGAACGCCCCGTTCGCCTGGCTGCGGGGCGACAGCATCAATTTGAGTGACATGCCGTCCCCGGCATACTTCGCCAGGTCATTGTTCAGGTTCGCCGGCATGCCGCCGGGCGTGTCCAGCAGCGGCTGCAGGCCCAGGGCAATCAGCGCACTCTGGCGCTGCAGCGCATTGGAAACCAGCGCGCGGTTTTTCTGGTCCGCCGCCTCGAATTGCCGGTAGAGCAATATTGGCAGCGCGACGAGGATGACGACCAGCAGGGCCAGCTTCACCGTCAGGGACGATAGAAGCCAGTTCCTCCGGAACAAATCCCTGCCGCTACGTGTCTGCTGACCGCCAGCGATAGCCAAAGGCGGCGAAATTCTCGATTTCGGCGAAGTCCGCATCCAGCGCGCGGAACTTGTTGCGAATTCGTTTGACCGTGGACCGGACATTGGTGCGGTACCCCTCATCTCCCGAGCCGGCGACAAAGCCGGCGCAATGGACGCAGTCGTAGATGGCGCGGTAGGTCACGTGATCACCGGCGCGCGAAACCATGAACTCGACGATATTGTATTCCGTCACGGTGAGATTGGCGTCGGCGCCGTTCCAGGTGGCGCGCCGGATGCCGGGACGCAGACAAAGCGCTCCAAGGCGAATTTCCTCTGCCGTATCCTTGCGCGGCATCCCTGCTTCCATGATGCGGCGGATGCGCTTGGCCAGGATCGGCAGGCCCCGCGCTTTGTCGATAAAATCGATCGCCCCGCCGTCCAGCGCGGCGCTTTCATGCGCGGTTGCCGGGACCCCAGTGAAGAAAATGACCGGCGCTGCGATGCGCCGCTCCCGCAGCGGCGTCAAAAAATCGACGCCACGGCGGCCGGGCATTTTCCAGTCCAGGACAATGACGTCCACACGGTTTCCCGAATCGAGATGATCGAACATTGTATCGCCGTCGGACATGCCGGTGACGGCAAAGCCCAGATCCTCCAGCTCCATGCAGGCGGCCGCGCGAAAATCGTGATCGTCGTCCACCAGCAGCAATTCAATCGTTTCTTGCCTGCTGGGCCTGTCTTTCATGGAGTCGGCTGGCCAGTTCAGAACGGCAGTGCTGTCCATCGCCATGTCGGTCATTGTCTGTCACCTCATAGGAAAGCGAACGAAAAATGTGCGTGTCGACGTTCGGAAACAAAGAAAGGTTCAAAGTGCATTTGCGTATGCGGTAGTACCAGTGCTTGCCGGGGCCATCGCCGGCCTGGGATGTCGGAGCACCCAAAAGGTCGGTGAGTTGCTTCTCGTTCAGCCCCACCAGTTCCGGAACGGGGGCTTCGGCCTGCGGCGGGCGTTGCGCCGGTCGCGGCACCGGGCGGCTCGCCGCTTTTTGCGGCTGACGCATCGCAACAACGGCTGGTGGCGGTTTTATGTCCACCATCGGCGGCGGAGGCGCCAGGGTTGCATCGTAGATGGTCGGTTCGGGGCGGCTTTCGCACCCCGCCAACAGCATCGCCGCGACCAAGGCGGAGACCGGCATGAGAAAGGACGCGCCACGTCCTTCGAGTGAAAATTCCCGACGCCAAGTCAACAGGTCGCTCCATTGCTGCACCGCAGCCAACACGATTTCCCCAACCCGCCAAGGTCAACCCTAACCAGCGAAATTTTAACATTCAACACGACATTGCACCGCACATGAATTTCGTTTTGGAAAAGGTAGGGGCTGCCCGTTGCAACAGCACATCCATTCCGCCGCGGTCACTTTATGGTCACAGCCACCGCCCCACGGGATGCAGGCTGGTCACAGATTTGCCACCACCTGTGTCTTGCGGGCCGAGGCTGACGGCGCAAGCTGCGGCTGCATCCCATGAAGCTGCGCGCATGGAACTTTTTCGATCAACAAAAATCACAACTCCTGTCGAAGGCCGCGACACGGGAAACCTGGAAGGCGCCCGTCTGGCAGGGCTGTTTGCGGTTTGCGGATTTCTCTACCTCTTGGTCTACACGCTCGAATCTCCCATACGCTACATCCTGTATCTCTCCGGCAAGGACAGCCTGATATTGGTACGGGATGGCCTGATCATCATTCCGCTGATCGTGCTGTTCGCGGTCCAGGCCAGCAGACTGCGCGTGCATCCTGCCATCATAAGTTTCGCGACCCTGATGGCGTTCCACGGCATGATCCTGATGGGAACAATCGGGTCTCCTCTTGGCGCAGCCTATGGCGTCAAGATTCTCATAAACCTGCTGTTCGGTTTTTTCGCTGCATCACTCCTCGTCGCGCCGGGAAAATATCTTTTTCGTGCGCTCGTCGCACTTTGGTGCCTCACCATCATCGGCGTTCTGCTGGACAAATTCCTGGTCACCTTTCCCTGGGTGGGCATCAAGACCATCGTCGGCGATCTGACGGTGGACGTTTCCAAGGACTGGCAGATCCAGGATACGCTGAGCCGCCGGGTTGCCGGCTTCGCCCGCAGCTCGATAGCCGTGGCGGTATTGGTGCCGGCGCTCGCGATCGTGCTGATGGGTCGGATCCGCGGCGGGTTGCTGCGCGCCTTCGTCGGACTGGTCTCTCTCGGCGCGGTCTTCCTGACCACCCAGAAGGGTTCTCTCATCGCCTTTGCCCCCATCGCGGCGATCATGATCCTGCGCGCCCGCCAGGAACGGCTGTGGTTGCGGCTTTGGTGCGTGACGGCGGCCGCCATCGCGATCGTGTTGCCCCTGGCGACCAGCGGCATGCATCTGAGCCATGGCACCGGCGTGTTCAGCACCGAGTCGCTGTACCTGCGCATCGCCGATACCTGGCCCATGGCCTGGCAATGGATCTCGCGTCACCAGATGATGATTTTCGGTGTCGGCCTTGGCGGTATCGGAGGGCCGCAGCGGCTTTATGCGATCGACAATTTCAATCCCGCCGACAATCTGTTCGTCCTGCTCTACGCCTATTTCGGCGTATTCGGCCTCATCTATATGGCCGCGGCCTGCTGGCTGGCGCTGCGACCGGTCTCCGGGTCGGCAGAGCGGGCGAATACCGCCATCGCCCTGCTCGCCTTTGCCTTCGGTTACGGCGCGGTGCTCTCAACCCTGGAAGACCAGGCCGCGTCGCTTGTCATAGGCGCGGCACTCGGGGTTCTGTGGCGCGAAACCCGCATGCAACGGACGGTCGCAGCGCCCGCAGCCAGGCCGGCATTCGCCAGATCCTGGCGCACCGCCACGTCATGAGTTGCGCGGTCCCTTTTTGACCACAGCCAAGACACAGGCTGGTCACCCGCTCCGGCTTTCTCCGGCTGTTAGGCTCGCCGGACACACCGCACGGGAAGACGGACCAGATGAACATGCAAGCCGCCGTGGCGCAGCGCGGTGTTGTGACCCTCGACCGGGAAAGTTTCACCGCCGCCTGCGCGCAACTGATGGACATGGTATGTGGACAAGGCAGACCCCAGATGATCGTCGGCATACCGACCGGCGGGATGCATGTGGCGGAGGCGATGTCGGATGCCGCCTCCTGGCTTCCGATATTTCCGCTGACCTGCCGGCGCCCCTCGACCCGGCACAAGCGCGCGACCGGGCTCAAGACTCTGGTGCGCAACCTGCCGCGCCCCCTGCTGGATCAATTGCGCGTGATCGAGCACGCCGTCCTGACGCGCCGGCCCAAAGCGCCGCCGCAAGGAAGCGTCAGGATCGACGAAGCGGAACTGGAGATGTTGCGCGATGCCGTGATGGCGGCTGGCCCCCGTCCGTCCATCCTGGTCGTGGACGATGCCGTGGATACCGGAACGACCCTGTCGGTGGTGATGGAGGCAGTGCGGCGCCACGCGCCGGACACCGCAAGGATTCGCAGCGCGGCCATCACCGTTACAACAGATCACCCGCTGATTTCACCCGACTTTGCCCTGTACCGTAGACAGCTATGCCGCTTTCCCTGGTCTCTCGATGCAACGACCGCCAGCCAGTCCTGATATTGGACCTGGACGGCACCATTCTTGACACCAACAGCTTTCCCCACTGGGTGCTGCGCCTGGCCCGTGCAAAGTTCGATCACCTGGGCAGGGCGCAGCGAGTCGCGATATCGCTGGCGGTTTTCGCAGCCTTCATCCGGCGGCGCCTGCGGCTTGCCGATCACGCCATGTTCAAGCGGCGGCTCCAGCAGATCTGGCAGGACGCGACCCACGGAGATGCAGGCGCTGCCGAACAGCAGATGATTGCCGAACTGCAGCGTTTCGTTCGCCCCCAATTCGCGCCATTGCTGGCGGATGTCGCTGCCGACCGGGTCGACGCGGTTCTGGCAACGGCGGCGGCCGGCGACTATGCGCTGGGACTGGGCCGGGCGCTGGGGTTCCGGCACGTCCTGGCCACACCGGCCGGCGGAGCGCAGCCGGACCACGACAACGCCGGACGCCAAAAGCGCGATGCCGTTCTGGCCCTGCTGCTGGATCGCGGCTGGCACACCAGGCCGCTGGTTCTTTACACCGACCATGTGGACGATCTGCCGCTTATCCGGATCAGCCAGACGACCTACTGGTTCGGCACCGAAGAAATGCGCCGGCAGTTGGTGCGGGACATGCCCCAAACCGACCTTCGCCCCGGCCTGAGGAAAAACGATGAACCCGCACTTTCGACATAAGCAGAACGGCAACACCGACATGCTGGTCAACATTTTCGACACATCCATCGCCAGCGACAATCTGGGCGACCAGATCATCATGGATTCGGTCTGGGAGGCCTTGCAGCCCCTGCTTGCCGGCGTTCCCACGATGCGCACCCCTTCGCACCGGCGCGCGACCCTGGGCGAGATGTGGCGCGGCCGCAAAGCCGTCCTTTCGATCGTGGGGGGCACGAACATTCTCAAGTCGCACATGCTGATCCGCAGCAACTGGCGCATCACGCCGCTGGATTACCTGGCCTGGCGCAATGTCGTTCTGCTGGGAGTTGGCTGGCAGCAATATGGCCGCGGCGCCGATGCGGCGACGCGCCTGTTCTTCCGTTCCGTCCTGTCCCGCACCGGACTTCATTCGGTCCGCGACCTGCATACCTATGAGCAGCTGCGCCGGCACGTTCCCAACCTGGTCTATACTGCCTGCCCCACCATGTGGATGCTCGACTCCGCCCACTGCGCGCGCATCCCCGTGCGCAAGGCGCGTCATGCCGTTTTCGCGGTTACCTATTACCGGCCTGCGCCGGAGGCGGACCGCAGGCTGTTCAACCTGCTGAAGCGCCATTACGACAAGGTTTTCTTCTGGCCGCAGCAAAGCCAGGACGTACCCTATCTGCGCGAGATCGGCATCGAAGACTTTGTGCCGATTGCGCCCGATGTGAACGAATACAATCGCGTCCTGTCGGAAGAAGACGTCGATTTTGTCGGCGCGCGCCTGCATGGCGGCATCCGCGCCCTGCAGTATGGGCGCCGTGCCCTGATCATTCCCGTCGACAACCGCGCCGCGGAGATCAGCAAGACCACCGCCCTGCCGACCCTGTCGCGCGACGAGCCCGAAGCGATCGAGCAGTGGATCACCAACCCCCGCCCGACCCAGCTGGTGCTGCCCTGGGATGCGATCCTGCGCTGGAAGGCGCAGTTCGCCGCCGGCGGCATTCAGCCCTGCATCACCTGGCGATAGATTCGCATCAGACTGCGCGTGTGCAGTTCCGAGGTCGAGGCATCCCGCCAGAAGGCGCGATAGGCCGCGTCACCCGCCGCCTGAACCCGCCCATCGTCCCGCGTCAGGACCAGGCAGCGCGCGAGATCATCGCCATCGCCGCTGCGGAAGACCCAACCCGTCACGGTATCGTTCACGCGCTCTGACGCCGCGGAAATATCACTGACGATGGCGGGGACACCGCGCGCCGCGGCCTCGTCCACGACCAGTCCGAAAGTTTCGTACCAGAGGCTGGGAAAGACCAGGCAGCGTGCGCGGCCCAGCCAGGCATAAACCTCTTCGCGCGGCAGCCAACCGGTCACGGTCATGCCGGACACCGCTTCGATCTCGGCGCGCAAGGGACCTTCGCCGACGAATGTTACGGACAAGCCCAGCTTTGCCGCCGTGTCGGCCAGCAGGCGCACGCCCTTTTCCGCATCCAGCCGGCCGACATAGAGAATCGTATTGCTTTGCGACGCCGCCACCTGGGCCCGGCGCGCGATGTCCATCATGTTGGCCAGCGGAAAAATGCGCGCCTGCCGGGGCAGATAGCGCGCCAGCAGGCTGATCGAACGATCTGACAGAGAGATGTAGTTCTGCACCAGGCCGGGGAAGCGCGTGATCCAGAGCTGCACAAAGCCGCGCACGACGCGATACAGCTTGTGGATATAGCGTCGCTTGTCACACCGCGCCGAGATGCAGCCAAGCGAAAGCGCCGCCTTCGGGCAGGGCCGCAGGCTGGCATAATCGAAGAAGGCCCCATTGGGACAGGCGGCGTAGAAGTCGTGCAGGGTGCAAACCACCGGAATACCGAGCCGCCGCGCGGCTCGCACCGGGCTGGCCGTCAAGGCCTTGGTGTAGCCGTGCAGATGGACGATGGCCTGTTCGCGGGGCATGCGGGACAGGATTTCGCGCACCCGGCGATAGGCCCGCGCATTCCACAAGCCCTGAAGCGCCACGCCGGGGTGTCGCGCCACGTCCAGCAACTCGCGTTGCCCCAGACATTCCACCGTAAGGCCGGGCTCGTTGAGGGCTTCGCAAGGAGGGCCGACCGCGCCCAGGAACGTCACCTGGGCGCCGGCCCGCGCCAGGCTCACGGCCTCATCGATGGCGACCTTGCTGGCGCCGCCCTGGACGTAACAGAAGTCGTTCAGCACCAGCACCGACAATGGCGCATCAGGCCCTGACGGAACCGGCGCGCGCGGCGGCCGGCGCAGCAGACGGCGGCCCCAGGCGATGCCCGGCGCTTCGATCAGGCGTTCGGCGATAAAGGCCAGCGCCAGAACAACGGCCAGCAGGGCTGCAAGCCCGATCCCATCGGAGCGGTAAAGTCCCGTCAGGATGGAAAGCTGGATCACCGGGCCATGCACCAGATAGACGCCATAGGAAATATCGCGTGCCGGGCGCAGCGGCGGCGTCGCCAATGCCGCCAGAATAACAAAGGTGGCCACGGCCAGCGGATACAGTACAGGTGGATGCCAGCGCAGAAACAATGTCATGGAGACGGCGGCGATGGCCGCCAGCCATGGTCCGGTCCGCTTGATGGAGAACCAGCCGCGATAACGATAAGCGGCGATGCCCAGCACGAAGAGCTGCAGCTGGCCGGGCAACTGCTTGGCGATGTCGTAATGTCCCGCCGCCCTGAAGATGCCGTAGAACAGCGCGGAGCAGACGAAGATCGCCACCAGGACCCTGGTCCCGTATCGCTGCACCAGCCACCAGATCGCCGGCAGGATCAGGTAGAATCCGAATTCCAGCTTGAGCGTCCACAGGCTGGGATTGAGGCCCGGCACATGCAGGCCCGTCAGCCCGCCGATATCGTGCTGCAGGAAATTGGCAAACACCGCATTGGCCAGGAAATAACGCGACAAAGCTCCAGCATTGGCCACGAACCCGCTGGGCGCCAGAGCCCCCAGAATAATGGTCTGGATCGTGACCACCACGATATAGAGAGGATAGAGACGGAAGAACCGTTTGATGTAAAAGCGCCGCAGGTCCGTATCTTGATCGAAGCTGCTGGTGATCAGATAGCCGCTGACGACAAAAAAGCACTCCACCGCCGCCCCGGCATAGTTGAAGGGCCATGATGGCGAACTGACCCCGCCCAACAGCCGGAAATGGCCAAGCACCACCATCAATGCGAGCAGCAGCCGCAATATGGTGAAATTATTGTCGGCATAACTGGCGGTTTTCATGTCAGTCACACATCCTTGCCCGCGCCCGCCGGGCGAGACGCTGAACCACCGATGAGCCGGAGCGGTGCAGGTATTTTCGCGACAGGCTGCGCAGTAGATAAGACAGGATCGCGGGGCGCTTCGCGGCGAACGCGAGGGCTTTTGGCAGATCGGTTGCCGCCAGCCGCTCTTTCGCGCTGTAGTAATGTTCCAGGCATTCGAGCTGGCGGTTGCGGCATTCCAGCCGCACAGCCTGTGATGGCGTCAGCCGGTCCAGCGACCCGGCGAGATAACGCCGGTTGATGTCGCAGGCGGTCTGGAAATCATAACGGCGGCGCGCGCCGTGCGACCATTGCCGCGAAATCGCACCGAAAGGCTGGGTATAGCAATAAAGGGGACGATCGCAGATCGCAGCCTTGCCGCCGAGCAGAAAGAATTGCAGCAAATAGAAAAAATCCTGTCCGTTCCGCGCACCCGCCTCATAGGCAAGGCCGGTGCGGCGTATGAAGTCCCGCCGCATCACCGGCTTGAGCATGCCGAAGCTGAAGGTTTCATAGGCATCCGATCCCGCCAGAAAATCATCGAAAGTCAGGACCCAGTCCCGCGCCAGGGACGGCCAGGCTGTTCCCACCATCTGGCGGGCGCGGGCGTCGTGGAAGGACTGGTTGTCGGCGACCATGTCGGCTTGGCGCCGCTCCCCCAGCGCAATCAGGGTGGCGAGACGGTCGGGCGCGAACCAGTCATCGGCGTCCAGCACCGCGATCCAGCGGCCCCGCGCCAGCGCGATGGCGCGGTTCATGCCGATGGGCTTTCCCTGGTTCTGCTTGTTGCGGATGCCTCTGACGCGGGCATCCTCGAGGATGATATTGCTGACGAGAGCCCAGGAAAAATCCCGCGACGCGTCATCCACCACAATCACTTCCAGGTCGCGCATGCCCTGATCCAGCGCGCTGCGCAGCGCCCGCTCCAGCGTCGCCTCGGCATTGTAGGACGGTATCACCACGGTGACATCCACCAGCCGCGCACCCGCGAAATCCGGCGTGACCCAGAACTCAGCCTCGTCCTGAAGGGCAATGGCCGGGGTGGCGTCCATGTTCACCCTTTCCCGATCCGTCCACGTCCCAGCAACCGCAAGGTCAGCATGCGGCCGCGCACCAGGATGGGATAGAGCAGCCGCGCCAGGCCGATGCGACGGAACAGCAGCCGGTTCAGGCGATTGAAAATCGTGCTGCCGCTGCCCAGAAGCGCCAGCACATTCATCGCCTCGGCGCCCCAGTAGATCCGTCCGCCGAAGGCCACCGCCATGCCCGCATCCAGGTCATAACCGTGTTGCCGGATCGCCTCCACCAGTGGATGGTCCGAACGGGCGTCGATGAGATGCACCAGCCCCGCCAGCGCCCGCAGCCGATAGAGCAGGACGTAGGAACTGCAAAAGGGGCACTGGCCGTCATAGACGACCCAGATGTCGCCCGAGGGAATATCTTCACGAGCGGACATTGATCGGATAATCCGTTGTCTTGCGCACGTCACGCACCAGCGCGCCGTCCTGCAAATGCAGGCAGACCGAGTCCACGATATAGTGGTAGCGCACGATGTCGCCGATCCTGAGCCGGTTGAAATCCCCGAACAGCGCGGGGTTCGCCACCATGTGGTGGGGATAGACGTAATAAAGGTTCATATCCTTGACCGCCGGGTGCCGGCGCATCGCCGCATCCGTCTGGCGCACCATCTGGAAGATGCTGGGCAGGGAAACGCCGGTGTCCTGGCGGGGGCGGGCCTCTGGCCCGCAGCTCTGGGCATCGCGCCACTCGTTGCGATTATAGGTGTTGCCGCCCAGGCGCATCGGGAAGTGTCCATCCGGTATGAACGTGGCGGTCTGGGCGATGGAATAGGACGCGATGCCGAAATAGACCGAGGGCACCGGTGCAATGCGCCCGTCGCTTGTCTCGGCGGTGAAATGCGGGCTGGCCAGCTTGGCGCCATCGAGCCAGCCCAGATGGCTGGTGTAGAAGAAAAAGTGTCCCGCCGCTATGGCCAGCAAGGCAACGATTTTCATCGCCGGAGTGAAGGATTTTTCGTCCAGGCGCCGGGCGGAGACGTAGATCAGGACGTTCACCGCGATCCAGAAAAAGAAAAGCGCGCCCAGGGTCAGATACACCACGACATGAAACAGATCGAACAGCAGGGTGAACACCATCAGGCTGCGCCGCCGCGCCAGCGCCAGCGGCGCGGCCAACTGGGTGCCCAGGACGAAAAGATTGAGCACGACGCCGGCCGCGACGATGGCGTTCCAGCTGCCCTGCACCAGCCAGGGCCAGGCCGCCAGCGGATTGTCGCCCCGCTCCAGCCCGATCAGGATCGAGGTCTGGGTGGGGTTGTGAAACAGCCAGAACAATTTGTCGCCGCCGCCCGTCTGCAGCTTGGTCCAACCCGAAACGAAATAGTTGCCCAGATGCGCACCGACGGCACAGGCCCAGATCAGGCCGGCGCCGCGATCTCGCAACCGGGTGGCGTCCAGATAGCCGGGCAGGAGCCGCGCCATCACCGGTCCCGCCAGCGCGACGACGACAAACGCGCCGATGGCAAGAAATTCGCCGATATCCAGCATGCTGAGATAGTCGGTCTTGGAAATATCGACGCCGCTGATCACCCCGATCTGGTGGCGGAAGGCGACATAGTGGAAAAACAGCGGCACCAGGAAACTGGGCCGCCACAGACACAGCGCGCCCGAAAGCAGCGCAAGGACCGCGCCGCCTTCGAAGAACAGGCCATTACGTCCGGTCACGAACCCGGCCGGCC